>Ga0136617_10001374_pt1 | contig 21509 bp, 20 predicted proteins | sample AntDrymUQ3222106_2_FD_129672 | JGI IMG/M metagenome (GOLD analysis project Ga0136617, IMG submission 129672) | Polar desert sand microbial communities from Dry Valleys, Antarctica - metaG UQ322 (21.06) | ecosystem: Environmental > Terrestrial > Soil > Desert | place: Antarctica: Dry Valley...
CACCACCGACAGGGCCTTCACGTACAGCGGCGAGTCGGTGTAGCGGTGGGCGTCCTCGGCCCGGCAGATCACCGCCGCCGCGGCCCCGTCGGCCACCCCGGCGCAGTCGAAGACGCCGAGCTGACCGGCGACTGCGGGCATGGCGCAGATGGCCTCGACCGACATCTCCCGGCGGAACTGGGCCCTGGGGTTCTTGGCCCCGTTGACGTGGTTCTTGCTGGCGATGCCAGCCAGGATCCGGCGGAGGTGAGCGGGGTCCACGCCGTAGCGCTCGACGTAGGCGGGGGCGACCATCGAGAACATGGCCGCCGCGGTGAGGGTGCGGCCGGTGCCGTCGCTCGGGATGGGGAAGGCGTTGAGCCCCTGGTAGCCGGAGTCCTTGACCTTCTCGACGCCGACCGCGACGGCGACGTCGTAGGCGCCGGAGGCCACAGCGTAGGCCGCCTGGCGAAGGGCCTCGGAGCCGGTGGCGCACATGTTCTCGACCCGCGTCACGGGGACGCCGTCGAGCTGCAGCGTGCGGGCCAGGGCGATGCCGCTCATGGCCGACTGGGCGGTCCCCAGCCACCAGGCGTCGGCGTCGGCCCTCTCGATGCGGGCGGCACCGAGGGCCTCTCCGCAGGCCTCGATGAGCAGGTCGTCGAGGCCCAAGTCCCAGTGCTCGGCGAACGCGGTGCAGCCCATGCCGACGATGGCCACCCGATCCCGGATGCCGTGCGATCCCATGACGGTGCTCCTCTCCCGCTCCTCCAGCGACTTCAGCCCGTGGCCCGAACCGAGGTGACGACCTCGCCGTCGGCCGAGCGCAGCGGGCGGGCCTTCCAGAAGTAGTTGGCGATGCCGTCGACGCTGAACAAGCGGCGGAAGGTCATCTCGACACGGGTACCGATGCCCACCTCGTCGGCGTCGCAGTCGGTGAGCTCCACGGGTAGGCGCCCTCCACCGTCGAAGTCGACCACGGCAAACACGATCGGAGGGCTGGGCGAGTAGGCCAGCCGGTCGACGGTCGAGGTCACGACGGTGCCTGTGGCGTCGGCCATGGGCCGCTCGCTCATCGCTTCGTCGATCGGCCCTCCGCTCATCGGTGCCCGGGACGGTGGGAGGTGGACCGTGCCGGTCGCGTCGTCCTGCGACGCGACGAGACCAAACTTCCAGCCCCTCGAGCGGGCGGCGGCCGGCGCCGAGGGGCGGGCCGGCTCGGGCCGCCGGGGTGGCTCGGTGGTCAGCAACCCCCGCCATCGAAGGTAGGTCGGGTACGGCAGCGGCGCCCCGGCGGTGACCTGGGCCGCAACCGGTCGGGACGGAGCCAGGTCGGCGACGGCATCTGTGGTGCGGAACACCAGGGCGTCGGCCCCGTCGGCCAGCGACAGCAGCACGATCACCTGGTCGGGCTTCGCCGCCTCTAGAGCGGACGCGAGCAGCAGGATCGGTTGGGCGGCACCAGGGTTGCCGACGGTGGCGGTGAGGTCATCGCCGAGCGCCTCGGCCGCGAGGCCGAGGGCCTTCATCGTCGCCCGGACTGCTCGGCCGTGGGGGCCGGCCACCAGAAGCCGGTCGACGTCGGAGGGTTCGAGCCCGGCGTCGTCGAGGGCGGCTCCGAATGTCGCCACGCCGAGCGGGACGTACCGGGTCTCACCGAAGCGCTCCTCCCACTGGCGGGTGCGGACGTCGCCGGGAGCACGCCAGCGGTCGAGGAACTCGTCGGTGCGGGCTGCGACACCGACCAGCTCGGCCAGCACCGGAGCGGTCGCGCTGCCCTCACCCACCACCAACGCTGCGGCGGCGTCACCCCCGGCCGCCTCGTCGGGACTGCCGGGCAGGCCCGGACGCACATCCCCGGCGACGACCACGGTGGGCCCGCCGCCTGCCAGGGCGGCCCGCAGGGCGCCGACCGACGATCGCGCCGCGCCAGCGAAGTCGGCGGCGAGGCACGCCTCCGGCAAGCGGAGTGCGGCGTGGATGGCGGTGGCGTTGGTCTTGTCGGCGTAGGTCGGGGTGGTGGTCGAGAACCACAGCGCCGACGGCGGTGGCCCGCCGTAGTTCCGCAGAGTCGTGCGCCCGGCCTCTACAGCAAGGGTGGTGGCGTCCTCGTCGAAGCCGGCCACGGCGCGCGTGCCCTTGCCGCCCCCGCCGCCGGCCACCGCGGCGATGGTGCTGCGGTCGAGGCGCCGGTGGGGCAGGTGGCCCCCTACAGCCAGCACGCCGCGCATCCACGTCAGCCTAGGAGCGAACCTGACGACCCGTCAGATCAGGACCCGGCCCCGCAGCACGCGCATGGGCGGACCTACGGTGCCGAGAACGCGGTGCGGGTTCCATTCAGACAACGCCGGTAGCGCAAACGGCACCGGCTTCGGGTGGGGTCGGCGAAACCTAGGCTCGCCGGCCGTGCGCCTCGGAGATGTCGTCGACCCTGACGACCTGGCCAACGGTCGGCCCCTCGACGGAATCCGGATCCTCGCCCTGGAGCAGATGCAGGCCCTCCCGTGGGCCACCCAGCTGCTCGCCCGGCTCGGCGCTGATGTGGTGAAGGTGGAGCCACCGTCCGGCGGCGACCAGGGACGAGGCTCACTGCCGGCTATGACCGATCCTGGCGGCCGGAGCGTCGGGGCCACGTTCCTGCGCACCAACCTCAACAAGCGCAGCATCTGCGTCGACCTCAAGTCCGACCGGGGCCGGCGCCTCGTCCTCGACCTGGTCCCGCGCTTCGATGTGGTGGCCGAGAACTTCCGGGCCGGGGCCCTCGATCGGCTCGGGCTCGCCTACGCCGATGTCGCCAAAGTTCATCCCGCCGTCGTCTACCTGTCGGTCAGCGGCTTCGGGCACTCCGGCTCGCCGTACCAGGACCTGCCCGCCTTCGCTCCCGTCGCCGAGGCCATGTCGGGCATCTATGAGATGAAGCGCCAGCGCGACGACCCGCCGGTGGTGGCTCCGGTCGGGGCGCTGGGCGACATCGGCACGGCCCTGTTCGGCGTAGTGGGGGTGCTGGCCGGGCTTCGACACCGCGATCAAACCGGTCGGGGGACCCACGTCGACGTGGCCATGCTCGACGCCATGGTGGCCATGACCGACATCGTCACCAGCTTCTGGTCGATGGGCCTGCGCGGCGGCGACCTCGGACCGCTCCTGATGCACGGGTTCCGGGCCGCCGACGGGTGGTTCATCGTCCAGGTCGGCCGCGAGCACCAGTTCGCCCGGCTGGTCGAGGCGATCGGTCACCCGGACTGGGCCGAGGATCCACGCTTCGCCACGCGCCAAGGTTGGCTCGACCACCTCGACGACGTGCTCCGGCCGGCCATCGAGGCCTGGGCGGCGAACCAGACGTCGATGGAGGCGGCCCGGGCCCTTGGTGCCGTCGGGGTGGCTGCGGGACCGTGCCTGTCCGACGAGCAGGTGGTGGCCGACCCGCACCTGGCCGCCCGGTCGATGCTCGTCGAGGTCCCCCGCACCGACGGCGTGCAGCAGCCGGTGCTCGTGCCGGGCAACCCGGTGAAGATGAGCGGAGTCGCCGAGGGCCCCGAGACCCGGGTGCCGTGGCTGGGCGAGCACACCGACGAGGTCCTGGCTGCGGAGCTGGGCCTCGACGCCGCCACCCTCGCCAGCCTCCGAGCCGACGGCGTCATCGCCTGACCCCGGCCCCAACTGGTGAAGGATCCGCCGCTGGAGCGGCGGATTCCTTCACCGGTTCGTTGGGCTAGCCCGTCGCTAGCTGACGGCAACGCCGCGGATCATGGGGCGGACGACGGGTACCGCCTTGCGGGCGCTCTCGCGGGTGATGTCGGTCACCGTGAAGCCGGCGGACTCGATGGCGGTCTCGGTGCGACGGGTGAGGTGGCAGCCACCGCACACGTGGGGCCACACATGGTCGAGGCGCTCCTGCCAACGCAGTCGAGAAGGGCGCCCGTCGGCGGCGACGTGCTCGAGGAACACCAGGCGCCCGCCGGGGCGCAACACGCGCCTCATCTCGGCGAGCGTCGAGGCCTGATCCGGTACCGAGCACAGCACCAGCGTGGTCACCACGGCGTCGGCCTCGCCATCACCGAGGGGCAGCGACGACGACGAGGCCCGCTGGACCTCGACCCGCACACCAGCCGCTACCTGGTCGAGCCGGGTCCGCAGCTGGGCCAGCATGGCCGGCTCGGGCTCGGTGACGACCAAGCGCTCGACCGAGGTCGGGTAGTGGGCCAGGTTGGCGCCGGTGCCCGCGCCGACCTCGACCACGGTGCCGGTCAGACCTGCGAGCAGATCGGCCCGCCAGGACCGGAGGCACGCCTCCTCCATGGGCGCCACCACCCGGTCGTAGAGCCGAGCGAAGAGCCGGTCACGCAGGGCCACCCCGTCACCCTCCCACGGCGGCGCGGAGGCGCGCCGCGACCGAGGCCATCTCGTCGTCGTCGGCGTAGCGGGTGCGGGGCCAGAAGAAACCACGGAGGCCGTCGCCCTTGGTCCGCGGCACCACGTGGACGTGGAGGTGGGCCACGCTCTGGCTCACCCGGTTGTTCATGGCCACGAACGATCCCTGGGCGCCCAGCGAGCTCTCCATGGCCCCGGCGAGGCGCTGAGCCCGGTCGAACAGGGGACCGAGGAGATCGGTCGGCAGCTCGGTCAGCGCCTCGTGGTGGGCTCGCGGCACGAGCAGCGTGTGGCCCGCGAAGAGGGGCCGCACATCGAGGAACGCCATCGCCACCTCGTCGTCGAGGACGATGTGGGCCGCCTCGGTGCCGGCCACGATGGCGCAGAACGGGCACCGCCGTCCGCTGGTCACGTCACCTGAGCGACGGCCGAGGCGAGGGCGGCGAGGAGGCGATCCACGTCGGTCTCGTCGTTGTAGACGTCAGCCGACACCCGCACCGACGAACCCCTGACGCTGACGTGGACCCGCGCCTCAGCCAGGTGCCCGGCCAGCGTCGCCGGGTCGAGCCCGGTGCCGACGAGGCCGAGCCCGAGCAGGTGGGGAGAGCGATGGTCGGGCGGAGGGACGGCGAACCCGAGGGCGGCGGCACCGTTCGCGATGCTGTCGGTGAGGCGTCGGGAGTGCTCGGCCCGCTCGTGGGGGCCCCAACCCGACACCAAGTGCAGGCTGGCCAGGGCCACCGGCATGAGGTGGTGCTGGGCGGCCTCGCCCATGTCGTAGCGACGGGCACCGGGCCGGTAGCCCGGGCCGGGGGTGATGAGGGCGGCGAAGTCGTCGGCTCCGGCCCGGCTGGCCCAGCCGTGCTCGAGGGGCATCCCGTCGCGCCATGGGGGTGCGAACCAGGCGAAGCCCAGGGAGTAGGGGCCCAGCAGCCACTTGTAGTTCACGCCCACGACCACGTCGGGCTCGACGGTCGACGCGCCGAAGGGGACCGCCCCGAGGCTCTGGGACAGGTCGACGGCGACCGCCGCGCCCACCGCTCGAGCGGCCCGGGCCACCTCGGGCAGGTCGTAGGGCGTCCCGTCGGTCCAGTGGCAGGCGGGAACCGCCACCAACGCGACCCTCTCGCCCAGGCGTTCGACGGCCTCGACCAGCCCAGCGGTGCCGCTGCCCTCGCCGCCTCGCGGCACACGCTCGACCGTGGCGCCGGCCCGATCGGCGGCCACCTGCCAGGGCAGGAGGTTGGAGGGGAACTCATCCGCCGGGACCACGACGACCTGACCCTCGCCGAGGGGCAGCAGCGAGGCGAACGTCGACAGCCCGAAGCTGACCGAGGGGGTGATGGCGACGCCGTCCGCGTCGGCGCCGAGCAGCTCGGCCACCAGGCTCCGGTAGGCGTCGCCGGGGACGAAGAAGTCCTCGGCTGCGATCGTCCACGGGTGGGACTTGCGCTCGAGGGCCATCCAGCCCGCTTCGACGCTGGCCCGGGGCAGCGGGCTCATGTAAGCGGTGTTGAGGTAGCTGACGTCGTCGGGGATGTCGAAGAGGGAGCGCACATCCGCGTCGGCTTCGGGCACGCCCGGGATCATGCCTCGTCTCACCTCTGAGGTGTGCGGTGCGACGAGACCCCGGCCGGAGCCGAGCGGGGTGAACACCTCTGGCCCCCATCCCCGACCGGCGCAGCTGGGCGGTGTTGCATGGGCAGCGGTGCGTCACCGACCGCAGCCCCGCCTCGGATTGGCGCCTCGCCCGCGTCGGACCGCACCGCCGTATCCGCCCACCACCCGGGAGACCACGTGCCCGACCTCAGCTCCTCCTCGCCGCGCCCCCGCACCTACGTGCTCGACACCTCCGTCCTGCTCGCCGATCCGGCCTGCCTCAGCCGATTCGATGAGCACGAGGTCGTGTTGCCCGTCGTCGTCGTGGGTGAGCTGGAGGCGAAGCGCAACCACCCGGAGCTCGGTTGGGCGGCGCGCCAGGCCCTGCGGGTGCTCGAGCGCCTGCGCCTCGAGCACGGTTCCCTCACCTCGCCGCTGCCGATCAACGGCGACGGGGGCACGTTGTGCGTGGAGCTCAACCACCAGGACCGGGCCGGCCTGCCGCCCGCGCTAGCCGGGTCCGGCAACGACCATCGCATCCTGGCCGTCGCCCGCAACCTGGCCGATGAGGGGCGCTCCGTGGTGGTCGTCACCAAGGATCTGCCCCTGCGGCTGAAGGCGAGCATCGTCGGCCTCGACGCCGATGAGTACCGCAACGAGCAGACGAGCGACACCGGCTGGACGGGCTTCGTCGAGCTGGAGGTCGATTCAGCGGGGATCGACGAGCTGTTCGACGAGCGCAGCTTCGACCTCGCCGCCGCCCGGGATCTGCCCTGTCACACCGGCGTCGCCCTGACCAGCGGCTCACAGTCAGCGCTCGGCCGGGTCCACCCCGACAAGCGGGTCCACCTCGTCAGCGGCGATCGCAGCCTGTTCGACGTGCGGGGCCGCAGCGCCGAGCAGCGAATCGCGCTCGATCTGTTGGCCGATGGCGACATCGGGATCGTGAGCCTCGGGGGACGGGCCGGCACGGGCAAGAGCGTGCTCGCCCTGGCCGCCGGGTTGGAGGCCGTGCTGGAGCGGGGGACCCACGCGCGCGTCATCGTGTTCCGGCCGCTGTTCGCGGTGGGGGGACAAGACCTCGGCTTCCTGCCCGGGGACCGCGAGGAGAAGATGGGCCCCTGGGGGGCGGCGGTGATCGATGCCCTCCACGCCCTCGCCAGTCGCGAGGTGGTCGAGGAGGTGGTGGGTCGGGAGCTGCTCGAGGTCCTGCCCCTCACCCACATCCGGGGTCGCAGCCTGACCGACACCTTCGTAATAATCGACGAGGCCCAGAACCTCGAACGCCACGTCCTGCTGACCGCTCTGTCCCGGGTCGGCGAGTCCAGTCGGGTCGTGCTCACCCACGACGTCGGCCAGCGCGACAACCTGCGCGTCGGTCGCCACGACGGCATCACCTCGGTGATCGAGTCCCTGACCGGCCATCCGCTCTTCGCCCACGTGACGCTGGCCCGGTCCGAGCGCAGTCCGGTCGCCGCCCTCGTCACCCGCGTCCTCGAGGGTGCCGCCGACTAGGGGCACCGCGTCGCCGGCCCGGCGTCAGACCGCCTTGGCGATGCGGCCCCCGATCGGCGTCGGCACCGGATAGCCGGCGTCGGCCCGTTCGCCCTCGCTCTCGCCACCCCACATGCCGTACTCCAGGTGTCGACGGGCATGGTCACGACAATCGACGCGGACCGGGCAGCGCATGCACACCTGCCGAGCGGCCGCCTCACGGCGGAGGCGGGCCGGAGGACGTTCGGCGTGGGGGGCGAAGAACAGGTCGGTGAGGGCTCGGCATATGCCCTGGTCCATCCACACCGGGCGGTCCAGCGCAGCGTCGAGATCGGGACACTCGGTGATCTCCAGCATGGTCACGCTCATGGCTCCAGCCTCCTGTGACGACCGCTCCCCAGGGTACGAGGCTGGGCCCATCCGATGGGCTCTCCGTGACAGATTGTAGGGATACTTCGCATCGCTGCAAGCGATGTCGGGCGGGGTGACCGCCGTGACTGGGACCATCCCCCACCGCCTGCGACCCTGGTCGTAGGGTCCCGCTCCAATGGTTCGGCGACCACTCGTCTACGGACTCGACATCGAGACCGACACGAGCGACGACGGACTCGACCCCCGAGTGGCGCCGGTCGTGACCGCCGCCCTCTCGCTCGACACCCACGACGAGATCTTCAGCGGCCGCGAGACCACCCTGCTGTTCGACCTCGACCAAAGACTCCGCTCGCTGCGCACGGGTGTGCTGGCGACGTGGAACGGGGCCGCGTTCGACCTGCCGTTCCTCGCCCACCGGGCCGCCCTCCACGGACTGGACCTGGGTCTGCGGTTGCGGCTGGATCCGTCGCTTCGCTCGGGACGCGCCCCGCTACCCGGGCACCAGGGCTCCTACCGAGGCCGGTGGCACCAGCACGCCCACCTCGACGCCTACCGCATGTACCGGGGGGACGGGGGCCCGGCGATGCGGGTGTCGGGCCCGCTCAAGTCGATCGCCCGTCTGGTGGGCCTGGGCCCCGGCGCGGTCGATCGAACCAGGGTCGACGACCTGTCCCGCGAGGCGCTGCACGCCTATGCCTCCTCCGACGCCCGACTGGCCAGGGTCCTCACCGAACGGCGGATGCCCGGGGCGGCACGGTTCATCGACCGCGTCGATCCCCTCGACGACGTCGGCGCTCCCGCCATCGCCTGACGCCTGCGACACGGGACCTGAGGCTGTCGAGCGCCCCTCGGCCGCGATGTGGCAGCCGACTGTCATAGGGGGTGGGCATGATGGCCGAATGAGGGTGCGGTCCCTCGACGCCGGTCCCCCGGCGCCCTGACCGCCGGAGAACGTGTTCGTCATCCGGAGGTCACCGTGGCCCACCACACCTGTCCCGTCCCGCCTGCTGTCGGCGGTCGCCCCAACCTGCTCGAGGCGGTGGCTGACCAGCTCCTGGCTGCCCAGAGCGCCGACGACGGCGGTGCCCTAGTCCGGGTGCGCGCCGTTCGAGACGGCGTGGAGCTGGGCCTGCAACCGCTGCCGGCCGGTGTCCACCCGGCCGATGTCCTGGTCGGCCAGGTCCTCCCGCGGCGATGGTCGGCGTCAGGCCTCATCGTCGGCGCGACCGCCCACCACCTCGACACCGGCGTCTCGCATCGAGTCACCGTGGTGGCTCTGGTCGACCGGTCGGGCCGCTGCGTCCACCGCCTGGACGGCTGCGAGGTCGACTCCCTCGGCCAAGCCCCCACCGGCCGCATGGTCGACCTCCTCCTGCGATCCGTCGGTCGCCCGACCCCACCCACCGAGCTCGACCCGGGCCGCTGGTGGGCCACCGTGTGGGTCGATCGCATCGTCGACCGCGTCGCCGAGGACCCCCACCGGGTGTCATCGTCGGCGCAGCTCCACGGAGCGCACCCGCTGCACGGTTCCGGGAACGTCGGTCGGGCCCTCGACTGGTCGCGGCTGCGCGCCCTGGCCGCCGGAGATGACCCGGCAGCCGACACCGAGGAGACCCGTCGGGCGCAGCATGCCCTTGCCCCCTTCGTCGACCGATCGACCGCAGCCTGGATGGACGACGGGTGCTTCGCTCGCTGGCTGACCGCCGCGCTGCCTCCGATAGAGGAGCTCCTGGGCCTCACAGACACCCTCCTCACACCTGCCCTCGCCCAGGACCTGCGCGCTGTCGTGTGCGTCCCTCGGGCCTGAACACCAGGTGCGCTCGCCGGCGCTCCTGCCCCCGGGTCGGTTGCTTCGGGGTCCCCGATCGGTTCCGGGCCCGTCGGTAGGATCCTGCGCCATGGCCGCTTCGATCCGCGCTCGGTCCGGGCGGGTGCGCTCGCCTCGCGTGGGAGCTCCTCGACTGGGCGCGTCGGTCGCCGCCGGCTCCGAGGCCCTCGACCTCACCGACCCGCCGCCCGCCGCGCGCGCCGAGTCCGCTGTTCGGCTTCGGGTGGCGATCCCCGAACCGCCAGCCCGCATGCCCCTCGGTGCCGCCGAGCCGATGCGGCCGCCGCCGCTCGAGCTCGCCCTGACCGACCTGGCCGAGGTGTTCGGCGTCTACCCCTACCGGGCCTCGATGCCCGCCTGCACCCACTGCGTCTCGGACCACGACCTGCGGGCCTTGGGCCAAGCGCCGGGGCACATCGCCGAGGACCTGCTCGCCCGCTACATGACCAAGGCGGTGATCACCTGGGGTGACGCCGTCGACATGAAGCGCCTGCTGCCGGAGATCCTCACCCGTCTCTGCGACGGCCGTCTGAGCACGCCCGAGGCCCTCGTGGGGGCACGTCTGCGCCGGGCCGGGTGGGTCGACTGGCCAGCAGCCGAGACGCCTGCGGTGCGACGCACCTTGCGGGCAGCGTGGCAGATCACCTTGGCCACAGCACCGGGACCGGGACGGGTGCCGGCCAGCCAGCGCCTGGCCCTGATCGCCAGCGCCGAGACCGAGCTGGCCCCGTATCTCGACCTGTGGGAAGACCGCCTCGAAGCCGCCGGAGATCCCGACGCCCGTCTTGCTGCGGTCCTACACCTGGCCGACCTGCTGGCGCCGCTGGCCGATGGCGGGCGTCGCAACCTGGCCCGCGCCTTCCCCCTCGCCCGGCGCAGCGTCGTCAGCCAGCTCGATCAGTGGCTGCGACAGCCGCTGGTGATCCGCCGGCTGGCCCACGCCGCCGACGCCTTGTCTTCTACGCCCCAGGGCCCGGTCGTCGACCGCGCCCGCAAGGGCCTGGCCCGCCTGCGCACCGACGGCTGAGGCAGTCCCCACGGCCGATCGAGTTCCGCCACAGGAGGTCGCTAGGGAACCTCGTGGTCGCCGGGCCAGAACTCTCGCAGGTGGGCGGCGAACTCGGCCCGTGATCCGCCTTCCGCCGCCAGGGCGTCGAGCAACGCGCCCACAAGGATCCAGTAGAATGGCGCCGCGTCGTCCGGTACGACCTGGTCATCGCCCGCTTCCTCGTTTACCTGCTGGCTCACCCGGTAGAACGCGTAAACGAGGTACTCGATGACCTCACCGTCGGCTTCGGTCGACCAGGTGAGGTCGTCGAGGGCGCCTGAGCCCCCAGCAGCCCACTCCGCTATGTAGCCCTCGAACGCGCTGGCCGCGTCGGAGGGGACGCTCGCACCCGGGCCATCGGCGGTGTGCAGCACGGCATCGGCGAAGCGCGCGAAGGCAGCCATGCTCGCCGCGGGAACGGGCCCCACCTCGACCTTCACCGACGCGACCCTATGCCCGTCGCGCGACGGGGCGGCTCGCGCCCGCCCATCAGCGCAGGACGGTCAACCCGGCCGGTAGGGCCGAGGCGCTCACCTCACCAACGCCAGCCTCGTCGAGCTCCATCGCTCAGCTCTTGCCGGCTCGCTCGGGGTCGGTCACCAGACCGTGGTGGCGGCATCGGGCCCGGTGCCCGGTGGGGGTGACCACCACCGCCATGCGGACGCCGCACGCCGGGCAGAACCGGGGCGGGTCGAGCGGGCGTGAGCACCCGGAGCAGGTGTGCGCCGGGCGACCGCAGCCCGTGCAGTGGGTCGACGGCACCATTCGGCGGCGGCTGACCTCGACGCTCAGAGAGCGGCGCTGAGGGCCCTGATGGGCATGCGCAGGTCGTCGAGCATCTGCAGGTCCTCGTCGGGGGTTCGACCCAGGGTGGTCAGGTAGTTGCCCACGATCAGGGCGTTGATGCCCGAGGTCATCCCCATGGCCTGCAGCTCGCGCAGCGTGACCTCCCGCCCCCCGGCGTAGCGCAGGATCACGCCGGGCAGGGCGAGACGGAACAGCGCGATCCACCGGATCGCCTCCAGCGCTCCGACGACCGGTCGGTCCGAGAACGGCGTGCCCGGACGGGGGTTCAGGAAGTTGATCGGCACCTCGGTGGGGCCGACCTGTCGAACCTCGGCCAGCAGCTCCAGGCGCTGATCGACGGTCTCGCCCATTCCGAGCAGGACCCCGCAGCACAGCTCCATGCCGTGGGCGCGCACGAGGCGACAGGTCTCGACGCGCTCGTCGAAGGTGTGGGTCGTGACGACCTGACCGAAGTACGAGCGGGCCGTCTCCAGGTTGTGGTTGTAGCGGTGGACCCCGCCGTCAGCCAGTCGTCGGGCCTGGTCGTCGTCGAGGATGCCGGCCGACACGGCCACGTTCAGGCCCGTCTCGTCGCGCACGACCGGCACCAGGTCGAGCAGCCGCTGCATCGTGCGCTCGTCGGGGCCCCGCACGGCCAGCACGATGCAGAACTCACTGGCCCCCAGCTCGGCGGTCTCGCGCGCTGCGGTCAGCACCTCGTCGGTGTCGAGGAACGGTGTGGCCTTGACCGGCGTGTCGAACTGGGCCGACTGGCTGCAGAAGTGGCAGTCCTCGGGGCAGCCGCCGGTCTTGGCCGACAAGATGCCCTCGACCTCGACCTCACTGCCGCACCAGGCGAGGCGCACCTCGTGGGCGAGGCCGGCGAGCGACGGAGCCGACGCGTCGGGCACGTGGGCAAGCTCGGCCAGCTCGGCGTCAGTGAGCATCCGCCGCTCGTCGAGCAGTGCGGTATCCGCCGCCCGGACGGCTCGGCGGGCCTCGTCCGCGCTCAACTGCTTCGCTGTGGTCCGAGCGGCTCCGGGCTTCCGACCAAGGGCCACAGGCTGCAGGGTGTCGGACACGCCAGCGAGGTTACGGCTCGTCCCGACGACCCGGCGAACCCCCGGCGGCGGCGTTCGGCTGCCAGAGGACCTCAGCCCTTCACGAGATCGGCGACCTGCTGAAGCTGGTGGGGGGCGCCGGCGACGAGGAGCGTGGTGATGCAGGTCTGGCGCCAGCGTTCGAGGTCGGCCCGGATCTTGTCGGGCGGGCCGACGAGGGCCACGTCCTCGACCAGGGCTAGGGGCACCGACGCGATGGCCTTGTCCTTGTCGCCTCCGAGGAAGAGATCCTGGATGCGATCCACGTCCTCCGCATAGCCCATGCGGCTGAACAGGTCGGCGTGGAAGTTGACCTCGCGAGCGCCCATGCCGCCGATGTAGAACCCGAGCGACGTGCGCACCGCGTCGGCCGCCTTCTCCACGTCGTCGTCGATGACGACCTGCACCAGGTTGGCGACCTCGAAGTCATCCGAACCCCGCCGGGCACCGGGGCGCGACCAGCCCTCCTCCAGGCTCTGTCGGTAGTGGGCGTCGAGCCCCGGCGACATGAACATGGGCAGCCAGCCGTCGGCGATCTCGGCGGCCAGGGCCACGTTCTTCGGTCCCTCGGCGCCGAGGTAGATGGGCAGGTCCGCTCGTCGGGGGTGGGTGATCGACTTGAGCGCCTTGCCCAGGCCGGTGGTGCCCGCACCGGTTCGAGGCAGCTGGAAGTGCTGGCCGTCGTAGGCCACGGGCTCGTCGCCGGCCAACACGGCCCGAACGATGTCGACGTACTCCCGCGTGCGGGCCAGAGGCCTCGGGTAGGGCTGGCCGTACCACCCCTCGACGACCTGCGGCCCTGACGCCCCCAGGCCGAGGATGAAGCGACCCTCGGTCAGGTGGTCGAGGGTAAGGGCCGACATGGCCGTGGCCACCGGCGTGCGGGCCGCCATCTGGCACACGGCGGTGCCCAGCTTCACCCGCGACGTGGCCGCGCCGTACCAGGCAAGGGGACCGAAGCAGTCCGAGCCGTAGGCCTCGGCGGTCCACACCGAGTCGAACCCGAGCCGTTCGGCCTCGGCCACCTGCTCGGCCACGCCGGTCGGCGGTTGGGCGAACCAGTAACCGAGAACCAGGCCGAGCTTCAGATCCGTGGCCATGAGCGCTGCTCCTGTCTGGCGATGTGGCCTTCGGGCAACGTACTGCGCGTCCCTATACTGAAACACGTTCTAGTTTCTCCACTGGGAGCCCTGAGTGGACCGGTACCCGTTTCCCCTGCCCTACGGCTGGTTCCAGGTCTGCGTGCCAGACGAGGTCGCCGTCGGAGACACCAAGGCTCTCTACTACTTCGACCGCCATCTGGTGGCGTGGCGCGACGACGAAGGTCGCCTCCAGGTGATGGACGCCTTCTGCCCGCACCTCGGCGCCCACCTCGGCCACGGCGGCACCGTCGACGGCTGCGAGATCATCTGCCCGTTCCACGGTTGGCGCTTCGACGAGGCGGGGTCCAACGTCGACATCCCCTACTCGACCCGCACCAACAAGCGGGCCCGCATCCGCAGCTACCCCACCGTAGAGGTCAACGGGAAGTCCCTCGTGTGGTTCCACCCCGAGTCCGGCGTCGAGCCGATGTGGGACATCCCGACCCTGCCCGAGCTGGACAGCGGCGAGATGTGGGGGCCGATCCGCACCCGCCACACTGTCTTGGCCCACGCCCAGGAGCTGGGCGAGAACGCGGTCGACGCGGCCCACTTCCGCTACGTGCACCACACCGCCGAGGTCCCCGAGATCACGTCCTACGTCACCGACGGTCCCGTCGCCGAGATGCGCTCGATCCAGCGCTTCCCCACGCCGAGGGGTGTGGTCGACGGCAAGATCGAGTCCGTCGGCTACGGGCCAGGCGTGTCGATCATCCGCTTCAGCGGCATCATCGACACGCTGCTCGTCTCCTCGACAACACCGATCGACGGCGGCAGCTGCGAGACCCGCTTCGACTTCTACACCCGCTCGATGGGCGATGCCGCCGCCACCTCGGGTGTGGCCCAGGCGTTCGTGTCCGAGGTCGATCGGCAGTTCCTCGAGGACATGCCGGTATGGGAGCACAAGGCCCACCTCACCCGGCCCGCGCTCGCGGACACCGACGGGCCCTTCATGGCCTTCCGCAAGTGGTATCAGCAGTTCTACGCCGAGGCCGACGAGGCCGCCGACAGCGAGCGCACCCTGTTCCCGCCGCCCTATTGGCCCGACAAGATGAACGAGACGCCCGCTGGCGCCACCGCGTCGGCCCGCCACCGCGTCTGAGCCTCAATGGAAGGGGTCGTCCCGTCGGACGGCGAAGGCGACGAGACGACCCCTTCCATTGTCGCACCCAGAGGGGGAAACTCCTCTTGATGCGAATCGTTTGCACTATAGCGCGAAATCCGGTCCCCCGCCAGGGTCACCCCTCCCCGGTCGGTCAAGGTGGCGGCATGCGCCACAGGGCGAGGTCACGGCCGCCGACGGTCGGCAGGGTCGCCTCTCGTCGCGCCGACGCCAAACCGTCGACTCCTGGGCCACCGTCGGGTCCGATCGGGGCGATGACCAGCCGCGCCGGTGGCGTGTCGCCCGCCGGGTAAAGCAACAACCCCCCGGGGGCGAGCTCCCAGCCCAGCTCGAAGGACCGAACGACGGTGGACGGGTCGAGGGCATAGGCGACGGGCTGTCCGTCCACCAGATCTCGCACCCTGTCAGCTCCTGGCTCGCGCTCGGCTGCGGCCCGGCTGCCGGCGCTCACCGCGTCGGCGCGCTCGAGGCCGATCGCGCCCAGGGCCAGCAGGGCCACCACCGGGACGACGAGCGCGCGAGCCCGGTCGGTCAGCCTCCGCAGCGCCACCACCGCCGCCACGGCGGCCGCAAGGGCGATGGTTGGCACCGCCGTCGGCACCTGGGGCCACCACTCGAAACCCCATGTCGCCCCGGCGGAGCTCGACGCGCTGACCGCCACCGAGTCGGTCCCGGCGGCCACCCCAACCACCACGGCGAGGACCGTCGCGGCCAGGATCAAACCCACCTCGAGGCCGACGGCGGGGCCGACCCGGCGAACCACACGGGCCAACCCCACGGCGACGAGAGGGACGAGGACGACGTCCTGGTAACGGCCGTTGGCCAGCAGGCCGAAGTCGACGACCTCTCCGAACCCGACGGGCGAGCGAAGCTGCACCGCCGCACCGACCATGACCGCCAGGGCGCCGGTCAGCGTGAAGGCGGCCAGCGCCGGCACCGGCTCTGACCAGAGCGCCGATGGTCGAGGTCGGGCCTCCCACGCCGCCCGGGTCAGCGTCACCGCCCCGACGGCGGCCAGGCCGAGCGTGCCGACCAGCGCGTACCAGGCCTGACCGGCCAGCGACCGCAAGGCGCCTCCGGTCGTCGCGGCCAGGTCATCTCCGATGCCATCCAGAGGCCCGGGCGCCACGTTCGTCCACCGCGACTCCAGCCACCCGTTGAGGGCTAGCCCCGCACCGATCACCACCGCACCGAGCACGAGGTTCGCCACGTCGGCCGGATCCCGGCGCGGGTGGCCGTTGGAAGCCTCGGAGCCGCCGATGCCGAGATCGAGGATCCGGGTTACGAGCAACGCGCCGCCCAGCACCACGACGGGCATGAAGCGGGCATGGACGACCCACAGGGCGGCCACCGACGGCCCGAACCAGAGACGCGAGAGGAGCGGCCCGGTGCCAGTCACGAGTCGCCCCAGGGCCAGCAGGGCCACGGGCCACAGGAAGGCGGCCAGCGCGTCGGGCCAGACGTACGCGGCTGCGATCCACAGGCCCGGCGCGGCTGACGCCGCCACCGCCACGAGGGCGCGGGGCACCGGATCGAGGCGACCGAGCCGGGCCAGCAACCCCATCAGGGTCGGGACGACGGCGGCGAGCAGGGCCACGTTCAACACTCGAGCCGCCATGGCCACCACGTCTGGGGCGTCGGTGACGGCAGCGAATGGCGCGACGAGCACCGGGAACCCGCCGGGGTAGAAGGGCGAGAACCCCATGGGCGGGGCGGGGCGGCCCCGGGCGATCATCCAGGCGTCTCCGAGGTAGCCGACCTCGTCGGGGAGCGATGTCAGCGCATCGGCGCGCAGGACGACGAGGAGCCGGATCGCTGCCAGCACCAGCGTCGCTCCCGCAGCCAAGGCGATCCCCCGCCGCCGTGGCGTCCAACCCGAGGGCGCCCCTCGAGGGTCGATCGAGGCAGCTCGACCCTCGACGTCAGTCCCCGGGACCGAGGATGGTGGCGTCACCGGCCAAGTGTCCCCCATCGACCGCGTACTCGGCGCCGGTCACGTAGCCGGCCTCGTCGGAGGCGAGGAACAGCACGACCGGCGCCACATCGTCGACCGTTCCCACCCGCTTGATGGGCAGGTGCTGGTAGAAGGGCGCGGCTGTGGGGTCGCCGCGGCCCTCGAAGCGGGTCATGGGCGTGTCGATGCCGCCGGGGTGCACGGTGTTGACTCGGATGCCCGAACGTCCCAGCTCGATCGCCGCCGAGCGGGAGAGCCCCCGCATCCCCCACTTGCTGGCCACGTAGGCCGACAGGTACGGCAGACCTTCCATCCCGCCGTTGGACGAGATGTTCACGATGGAGCCGCCGCCGACCTGCCGCATCGACGGGACCACCACCTTGATGCCGAGGAACGCTCCGGTCAGGTTGACCTCTAGCACCCGGCGAAAGCGATCGGCGTCGTAGTCGACGATGGGTGCGAAGTCCAGGATGCCAGCGTTGTTGACGAGCGTCGTGACCGGTCCGAACACGTCCTCGGCCACCTCCACCGCTGCGATCCAGGCCGTCTCATCGGTGACGTCGAGGGCGACGAAGGCGGCGGCGGCTCCCAGAGACTCGGCCACCGCCCGGCCCTCGTCGGCCAAGACGTCGGCCACCACCACCCGCGCTCCCTCGGCCACGAAAAGCCTGGCCTCGGCTTCTCCCTGGCCTCGCGCCGCCCCGGTGATGAGGGCCACCTTCCCCTCCAGCCGCCCCACGCTCACCCCTCCATCCCGAACCTTGTGCGAGTTACCGCCGTGGCGGTGGTCAGACGCACAAAGCTTGCTCGGGGATGGGTCGAGTGGGTCACGGCTTGTCGGCGCCGACGACCCACATGGCGAAGAACTGCGAGCCGCCTCCGTAGGCGTGGCCCACCGCCGTGCGGGCCCCATCCACCTGGTGGTCGCCAGCCTGGCCCCGCACCTGCATGGCCGCCTCACCGAAGCGCAGCATCCCCGACGCACCGATGGGGTTGGTGCACAGAACGCCGCCGGACATGTTCACCGGCAGGTCGCCGTCGAGGGCGGTGGCCCCCTCCTCGACCATCTTCCAGCCCTCACCCGGGGCGGCGAAGCCCAGGTTCTCCAGCCACATGGGCTCGAACCAGCTGAACGGCACGTACATCTCCACGCAGTCGACGTCGCGGCGCGGGTCCTCGATGCCGGCCTGGCGGTAGACGTCGGCCGCGCACAGGGCACCGCCGAGGGGCAGGACGGTGTCGCGCTCGGCCGAGAGGGTCGGCTCCGAGCGCATGGCCGTGCCCTTGATCCACGCCGGCGGTCGACCGTCGGTGGCGGCGGCGTCGGCGACCCTCTCGCTGCCGAGCACCAGAGCACAGGCACCGTCGCTGGACGGGCAGGTCTCGGCGTAGCGGATGGGGTCCCAAAGCATCATCGACTCCTTTATCGAGTCGAAGGTGATGTCGTGTTCGTGCAGGTGGGCGTAGGGGTTCTTGAGCCCGTTCTGGCGGTCCTTGAGGGCGACGAGAATGCCGATGTGGTCCGGGGATCCGGACCGGCGGATGTAGCTGCGGATGTGAGGGGCGAAGTAGCCGCCGGCCCCGGCGTGCAGTGGCGGGGTGAAGGGGATGGGTAGCGATAGGGCCCACATGGCCTCGCTCTCGGACTGCTTCTCCCACGCCACGGTCAGGACTCGCTCGTGGATGCCGGCCTGGATGAGCTGGGCGGCGACGAGGGCCGTCGACCCGCCGACCGAGCCGGCGGTGTGCACCCGCAGCAGCGGCTTGCCCGCGCACCCGAGGGCGTCGGCCAGGAACAGCTCCGGCATCATCACGCCCTCGAAGAAGTCCGGCGCCTTGCCCATCACCACGGCGTCGATGTCGGACCACCCCATGTGAGCGTCGGCCAGGGCTCGGCCGGCCGCCTCCCGGAGCAACCCGGCCATGGACACGTCGCCCCGGGTGGCCCGGTGCTCGGTCTGGCCGATGCCGACGACGGCGACCCGCTCCTTGCCCATCAGCGGCCGGCGCTTCTGGTCGACCCGGTCCCGAACCGGGCGCAGTCCTGCACGCCCTGGCATGCAGAGGTGCGCCCAGAACCGAGTCGGGTGGCCATCAGCGATCGTCGCCTTCGAGCACGCACACCAGGTTCTGCTGCAGGCACGGTCCGCTGGTGGCATGGGCCACGCCGCGGCCGGCCTCGCCGGCCCCGATGCGCTCTGCCACCTCGATGATGCGGACCAGCCCGGCGGTGAGCATGGCATTGGCGGCCAGGGCCCCGCCCGAGGGGTTCACGTTGTCGTGGTCGGCCAGGCCCAGGGCCTGGCGCAAGATGAGCTCCTGGTGGGAGAACGGGGCGTGCAGCTCGGCCACGTCGACGGGGCCGTCGCTGATCCCGGCCCGCTCGCCAGCCAGCCGGGTCGAGGCGCTGACGGTGAGGTCACGCAGACCGAGGGCCATCGGTTCGATTCGGTGGTCGATGCCGCGGATCCACGCCGGCCGGTCGACCTTGTCGCGGGCCACGTCGCCGGCAGCCAGGACGATGGCGGCGGCGCCGTCGGTGATGGGTGGGCAGTCCGACCGGCGCAAGGGGGCGACCGAATGCGGCTCGGCCAAGGCGTCGTCTGTGGAGCGGTCCCAGGCGAGCTGGGCGTTCGGGTTGTCGAGGGCGGACTTGCGGCTGCGAGCGACGACGGCCGCCATCGCCTCCGTGCTGACGAGCCCGGCGTCGAGTGCGGCCCGGGCTTGGAGGGCGGCCAGGCTCACCGAGTCCGGCCAGAGCGGGGCAACGGTGTAGGGGTCGAGCTGGCGGGTCAGGACCATGGGCAAATCGCCGGGCGACGACTTGGAGTAGCTGTAGACGAGCGCGGTGTCGAGCTCGCCGAGTTGAAGCTTCACCCACGCTTCGTAAAGCGCCCAGGCCCCGTCCATCTCGACGTGGCTCTCTTGGATCGGTGGCCACGGGCCCACGCCGTCGAGGGTCGACACGAAGCTGAAGCCGACGCCGGCCAAGTAGTCGGTCGAGCCGGAGCACGTGAAACCGATGTCGTCGATGGTCATGTCGACGCGGCCCAGCACCCCGCCGATGGCGGGCATGAGCATCTCGACCTCGTTGAGGTCCTCGACCCGGCGCCGGGCCGGTGTTTGGGCCGTGCTGATGACAGCAACGTCGCGCATCTAGGGCCCCGTCCCGCCCACACCGGTGCGCGGGTTGCGGACCAGTCCCTCGGTGGGGGCCACGCCCCCGACCCACGAGCCGAGGCCGGTGCCGTGGTCCTCGCCGGGGATGCGGACGTCGGTGTCGTCAGGCTCGCCGGTGGGCCGGAACCACTTGATCGACTCCAGCGTGGGCTCGATGTCGGCGTCGTCGCGCCACACCGCCTCGACCCGCATGCCGATGCGAACCTCGTCGGCCGGGACCTCCTGGATGAGGTGCATGATCGAGAGGTCGGCGCCGTCGAGGAGGATCAGGGCGCTGACGTATGGGATCTCCATGACCGATCCGTAGAACTGGAGGTTCACCACACAGAACGAGGTGACGGTGCCAACCTGGGCCACCTCGACCTCCTCGGGCGTCGGCTGGCCCAGTTCGGGATCGGCGCCGCGGGGCGGGAGGTAGACCCGGCCACCGGGGGCGCGCTGGCCGACGATGCGCTTCTCGGTGATGGCCTGCAGGAAGCGTGACGTGGCGTGGCCCGCGGTGAAGCGGTAGTCGAGCTGGGCCGGGGTGCGGACGCTGCGCACCGCCTCGACGTCGCGAAGGCACGGCGGCAGCGTCACGTCGACCATCAGACGCCACCCTCGGGCACGAAGCAGGCGATGTCGGCGATGTGACCTTCGCGCTCCTCGGCCCAGCGCGGCTCGACCCGCATGCCGGTGGCCATGGCGTCGATGGAGCCGGCGTCGACGGTGTGGAGCATTGCCGTGTCGGCGCCGTCGGGGCGGATCATGGCCCAGGCGAACGGCCGGTCGAGGGGGTGCTTGGCGTGGGGCTCGGCGACCCAGGCCCACGTCGTGACCGTGCCGGCCGGGCCGACCTCGACGATCTCGTTCAGGTCCTCGCCGGTGACCGGGTCATGCTCCATGGGCGGCACGATCACGCGCCCGTCGGTCGCCTTGATGCCGACCAGCACCCGCTCGCGCAGACCGGTGAGGAAGGCGCCGATGACCGGTCCGGTGGTCCGGCTGAACGGGTACTCGATGACCAGCGGAGCGCTCAGGATCTCGTCGGGCTCGGGGGCTGCCGTCACGGGCTGGAGACTAGAACACGTTCCAGTTCGCCCCGGAAATGCCCCGCGTCTCGACCCCCTTACCGAAGTGGTGTCGATCGCGCCGGCCAGGGCCGGTCAGATCGACACCAGTACGAAGAGCAGACCCGTGGTCATGATCTCCACGCCGACGTGCTGCGTTCGCGAGCTCGGAACTCACCGGAGCGGGACATGAGCTGCGCCAGCTTCACCCGCAACTGACCCGCGTACGGGCACCTAGGAGCGGGGGGCCGACGACGCACCCCGGATCAGCCGGTGAAGGTCGCCGTGGCCGAGATCGGCGTGGCCGGGGCCGCAGGCGCTGCGGCCGCCCCCGGTGACGCGGTCGGCGGGCCGTCCGGCGGGTCGTTCGGCGGGCCGTTTGGCGGGTCGTTCGGCGGGCCGTTCGGCGGGTCGTCCGGCGGGTCGGTGGGAGGGTCGACCGGCGGGTCCGTGGGAGGGTCGACCGGCGGACCGATACCGCGGCAGG
>Ga0136617_10001375_pt1 | contig 21504 bp, 20 predicted proteins | sample AntDrymUQ3222106_2_FD_129672 | JGI IMG/M metagenome (GOLD analysis project Ga0136617, IMG submission 129672) | Polar desert sand microbial communities from Dry Valleys, Antarctica - metaG UQ322 (21.06) | ecosystem: Environmental > Terrestrial > Soil > Desert | place: Antarctica: Dry Valley...
CCGTTGGCTCGCACACACCAGAGTTCGTACACCGCTCCTCCCCGGGCGAGCCCGTGTGCTCCCAGCGTCACTCTCGTGCCCGCCGGCACGGCATCGACGTAGGCGGTGGCCCGTGCGCCGGAGCCGGGGTCGAGCGCCGCCAGGCGCGCGCTGGCGTAGGCACTGCTGTCCTGCTCGTCTCGGGACACGAGCAGCACAAGTGCGAGAGCCACGGCAATCGCACCGACCGCCCCCGCCACGGCCGAAATTCGCAGCCGGCGCCGTGGCGCGGCCATCCGCCGGCGCTCTCGGGCGAAACGGTCGAGTATCGCCTGTTCCACTTCGGGCGAGGCCTCCGGCGGAGGCACGTCGCCCGGCTGCACGGTGTCGAGCAGGCCGGGCAGTGGTGCCATGCGCCGCACTTCCGGTCCGCAGGTAGGGCAGTCGGCCACATGACGGCGCATCTCCTCCATCTCGGCGGGCTCGAGCGCGCCGAGCGCAAACCCGCCCACGAGCTCGCCGTGGCTGGCGCAGCGGTTCACCGCCCGACCTCCATCTCGTCGAGGATCAGGCGCAGCGTTCTCAGCGCATAGGAGGTTCGGCTCTTGACCGTCCCCAGCGGAATTCCCTTTCGCTCGGAGATCTCGCGCAGGCTCAGCCCGCCGTAGTGAGCCAGGCGAATGACCTCGCGGTGCTGAGGTGACAGCCGTGTGAGGGCGGCGGCCATCTGCCAGCGCAGGACTGCCTGCTCGAGCTCTGAATCGAGCTCCGCCGGAGTGTCGCCGGGCTCGCTGCGAGCAAGCCCGGGTCGCGCAGCCGCTCGGCGCCGGGCATCCACGATCCGGTTGCGGGCGATCGCGTAGAGCCAGGTGCGAACGCTTCCCCGCTGCGAGTCGTAGTCGGCCGCGCGCCGCCAGGCTCGCGCAAATACGTCCTGCACGACCTCTTCGGCGAGCTCGCGGTCGGCGAGCGCGTTGAGCGCGAAGCCGTACAGCTCGCGTGAGTAGCGTCGGTAGAGCTCGCGTAGCTCGTCACCGCTGGCATCGAGCGGCAGGCGCTCCACGAGCGTGGCGTCGCTCGGGGCCATTCGGTCACGCTATACGCATCCCGGCTCGGGGCGGTTCGGCTGAGCTTCATTCGCGGCGCAGCAGCAGCAGCGCGAAACCGAGAGTCTCCCGGCCGCCGGGCAGGGCCAAGCGGCGGCGTGCGGCGGCGGCTCTCGCCCGCAGTGTCTCCGCTGCGGGATCGTCGGTGTGTCCGGCTGCCCAGCGTTCGCAGTTGCTCACCAGCGTCCACTCGTATCGGTCCCAGTCGCGCTCGCTTGCCACACATGACCAAAGCGGAACAAGGCCGGCGCCCTCCGCGGCCTCCAACAAGCCTCCGTAGCCGGCCAGCTCGTCCTCGCTCGCGTCCCCGAGGGCCTCCAGGTACTCGGCGCTCGGCGCCCGGCGCCAGTAGCCCTCGCCGAGCAGGACCTGCCCGCCCGGGCCCACCAGCTCGTATAACCGCGCGAGCGCCTCGGGGAAGCCGCCGAGGGCATGGCTGGAGGCAAGGCACAACGCCAGGTCGAACGGACCGTCGGGCGGCTCCGCGGCAACTTCGAGCTCGACGCCGGCCGCGGGGAGGCGGCGGCCGCGCTCGATCAGCTCGGCGTCGAGGTCGTAGCCGATACCGCGGACCTTCCAGCTCGCGGCGATCCGGCGCAGCGCCTCGCCGCTGCCACAGCCCACGTCGAGCACGCGAGCGCTCGGCTCGAGGTCGAGAAGCGCTATCGCCTCGTCGAGGTCCGCGTCGCGAAGGGGGTTGGAAAGCGCGAGCGGGCCGTGGGCAATGCGCGATACGGCGGCGGGTTTCACGCTTGGCACCGTACCTTTGGTGGCGGTGGTGCCGGCGGCGGACATCGGCGAGTCCTTTCAGTCGTTCTTCGACGCCGTCGACTCCTTCGTTTCCAACCTGGCTTCGGTCGGCCCGGTGGAGTTGATGGTGGCGCTGGCCAGTTTCACCGCCTATCTCAGCCTGCGAGCGTTCGCGAGCTTCAACATCCTGCGCGCCGCCTACCCGACCGAGCGCATCCGCTTTCGCGAGATTTGGGGCTCCTACTTCGCGGGCTACGGGTTCAACGCCGTGATCCCGGCGCGCGGCGGAGACGTGGTCCGCCTCTTTCTGACCAAGACCTCGGTGCCCCACGCGAGCTACCCCGCGGTGGCGGCCAGTTTCGTCGTCGAGCTCGGCTTCGACGTCGCGATGGGCTCGCTCATCCTCATCTTCGCCTTCACCCAGGGAGTCTTCCCCAAGCCGCCCGACTTCGCCGATCTCAACGCTTTCGACCTCTCCTACCTGGCCCAGCACCCGCGCTTCACGCTCTTTCTCTTGACGGTGATCGCCGTTGCCGTGTTTGTGGCCTTCGCGCTGTTGAGCGTGCGTGTGAAGGCGTTTTGGGAACGGGTCAAGCAGGGCTTCACGATTCTGGGCAACCGCCGCCGCTACTGGCGTCAGGTGTTCGCGGTCCAGTTCGTGGCCTGGCTGTTTCGCTTCGCCGCCTTTTGGTTTCTGCTCGAGGCCTTCAACGTCGGCGGGTCGGTGAAGAACGTGCTGCTGGTGCTGGGCGTGAACGCGGTCTCGGCCGCGGTGCCCTTCACGCCGCAGGGCGCGGGAGTCCAGCAGGCGTTGCTGGCCAAGGTCTTCTCGGGCACGGCGGCCGGCTCGACGGTGGCCGCCTACTCGGTCGGGCAGCAGATCGCGATCGGCGCCCTCACCTTCGGGATCGGCTTTGCCGCACTGGTGTTCATCTTCCGCGTGCGCAGCTTCAAGGAGGTCATCGCACGCGGCAAGCAAGATCGCGCGGAGGAGGCGGCTCGCCGGGAGCGGGAGCCGAGCGACGAACCGGCGGGGCGCTGAGCGGTGTGGCGCTAGGTGCCGAAGCCCTCGCGCGCCTCGCGCACGAGGATCACCGCTTCAGGGAACACCACGCGCATGGCCTGCAGCAGGTCCTGAGCCTGCTGCTCGGCGTTGCCCTGAAGGTTGAGCCGCTGTATGCCCGCCACCGTCATTTCGACGGCGAGCTTGATCGCGTTGTCGGCCCAAGCCACCTTCTGGGCGCCCTGCATCTGCTCCGCGAACTCGGTCATGCGCCGGCGCAGCTCGTCCGGATCGCCGAAGAGGCCGCCGAAGGGGTCTTCCGAAGACATGCCCCGAGTCTAGGGATTGCGCTCGCGCCCCACCGCGTGGGGTAAGGTCGCCCCGTGCGCATCTCCGATGTCATGACTCAGGGCGTCGTGACCGCCGAGACCGAGGACAGCCTGCGCTCCGTCGGCGAGCTCATGCGTGACCGCAACGTCGGGTCGGTCGTAGTCTGTGACGGCGAGCGGCCGGTGGGCGTGATCACCGATCGCGACCTCGCCCTTGCCGTGGTGGCCGATCAGGTCGACCCCGAGGACAGCGCCCGTTCCCAGGCCTCCCAGCCGCTCGTGACCGGAGAGGTCGAGATGGACATCGAAGAGGCGGTGGCGATCATGATCCAGCACCGCATCCGCCGGCTGCCCGTGACCGAAGGACAGCTGCTGGTGGGCATCGTGACCATCGACGACCTGGCGGTGCGCGCCGGTGACCTTCAACTGGCGCAGCAGATCACGGCCGAGGTGGCCAAGGCTGCGCTGCCCGAGTTCTACTTCCACCAGCGCGGCGGCTGACCACAGTGGCGCCGCCCACCCCTGGCCAGCTGCGAACCCGCCGCCGGATCGAGACCGTCATTCGCCTGATGGCTCCCGCCCTGGACCTCGTGCTGGTGGCCGGTGACCGTATCTCGCGCATCGTGGAGCGTGACGACACCGAGTACTACCCGCCGCGCGTGACACGACCCCGCGACCTGCCGCCCCGGTGAACAAAGCAGATCAGCTCGCCTGGGAGGCCCGCCTCCGCCGTCCGGCGGCGTACGCCGCGATCGCGGCAGCCGTGCTCGGACTGGTGAGCTTCGTGGTCACCCGGGCGATCTTCGAGGACCGTCCCGGTATCGGCTCCACGCCGGACGCCTTCCTCTCGATCAACGAGTCGCCCGGCACGCTCATCGGGGGGACCGTGGTCGGAGCGGTGGCCACGCTGTTGCTGGTCTTCGTCTTCTTCTTCCTGTTTCGGGCCACCATCCACCGCACTCCGACGATCCCGCGCTGGTTCGTCTACCTAATCTTCGCCGGGCCGCCTCTGTACGCCATCGCCCAGGTGATCGGGGCCTTCGACCAGGTCGACGTGGCAGAACAGTTCGTCGACCGCGCCTACTCCTTCGAGGACGCCGACCCCAAGGAAACTCCCAACCTCACCGAGTGTCCCGCGATCCGCGGTGAGCTCGGTGATGCCTGCGCCGACGAGCTGGCACAAGACAACCGCGAAAGCCCCAACGCCGCACTGGTCTTCCTCAGTCTCGTCGGGCCGATCCTGGTGGCCTTCTTGTTCGTGATGCTGCCGCTGCGCGCCCGCCGGGCGGGCCTGCTCAGCCCCTTCATGGGCATCCTCGGCGTCATTTCTGGCGTCCTACTCGTGCTGCCGGTGCTTCCCCCGGTGATCCTTCAAGCCTTCTGGCTTGGCGCCCTCGGCGCCCTGTTCCTCGGCAAATGGCCCGGCGGACGAGGGCCGGCGTGGGAGACTGGAGAGCCCGATCCCTGGCCCAGTCCCGCGCAGCGGCGCGGCCTGATGGGCTCGCGCGGAAAGCCCGGAGCGGACGAGGCCGACGTCGAGCCCGACGGCACGGTCGATCCCGAGCCGCCACCAGAGCGCCCGAGCTCGCGCAAGCGCAAGCGCCGCTGACCGGGGGTTGGGCGCCTTATCAACCGATACGGGTCGAGAAAGCGCCCGACCCCCCTCACGGCGACGGTCCTGCTCACCCTCATCGCTGCCGTTCCCGCCGCCGCGCAGCAACCCGGAACGCTCGAGCTGAGCGCCCCGCGGCTGGTGGCAAAGGGAGCCGCGATCGAACTCACAGGGAGGGGGGCGGCACCGCAGGAACGCGTACAGATCGAAGTCCGCCTCGAAGACGGCCGCTGGGCGCGCCTCGCCGCCACGAGGGCGAAGGCAAGCGGCCGCTTCGCCCGCGCCGTGCGCCCCAAGAAGCCGCGGCGCCGAATCCTTCTGCGTGCAACCAGCGCCGGCGCCACCTCCAACCGCGTCAAGATCAAGACCCGCCCGATAACCCTCGCCGCCGTGGGAGACGTCAACCTCGGCAACGGCCCGGGCGCGGTCATGGCCCTGCGCGGCTTGCGCTACCCCTGGACGAGCGTGGCGCCCGCCCTGCGGGCCGCCGACGTGGCCTTCGGCAACCTCGAATGCGCCGTCACAACCCGCGGCGCACCGGTGCCCAAAGAGTTCAACTTCCGCGGCCCGCCGGCCGCGTTGCGCGTGATGGCTCGCTTCGCCGGCTTCGACGTGCTCAACCTGGCCAACAACCACACCGGCGACTACGGCGCGACAGCGATGCTCGACACGGTCAACTACGTGCGCCGCTTCGGCATGATCCCGGTTGGCGCCGGCGGAAGCCTCGAGTCCGCCGCGGAGCCGCGCGTGGTGGAGCGCCTCGGCCTGAAGATCGCCTTCGTGGGCTTCTCCAACATCCTGCCCAGCTCATTTTTCGCCGGACCCGGCCGGGCGGGCACGCAGCCGGCAACGCCGCAGCTGATCGCGGCCGGCGTGCGCGAGGCCAAGCAGAAAGCGGACGTGGTGGTCGCGACCTTCCATTGGGGCATCGAACGAGCGACCACCGAGGATTCCCGCCAGCGCGCCTTCGCCGCGACCGCTCTCGAGGCCGGCGCCGACGCGGTGATCGGCGCCCACCCCCACGTGCTCCAGCCGATCAGGCGCAGCGCCGGCCGCGTGGTCGCCTACAGCCTGGGGAACTTCGTGTTCGGCGCCTCGTCCAGCGTCACTGCCCGGACAGGCATCCTGCGCCTAAAGCTCTCGGCCAACGGAGTTGAGGGCGCACGCCTCGTTCCCGCTGTCATCGAGGGCACGCGCCCGCGCCTCCTTTAGACCGCGCTAGGCGATCGCCGGGGCATCGGGCAACCGCTCGAGCGCCGCCTCCATGTCGGCCTCCGAGAATTCGGTGTCCTCGAGAGACCCGGACAGGTAGGCCTCGTAGGCGCTCATGTCGAAGTGCCCGTGGCCGCAGAGATTGAACAGAATCGTCCGCTGCTCGCCCGCCTGCTTGGCCGCCTCGGCCTCCTCCATCACGGCGCGGATCGCGTGAGCGGGCTCGGGCGCCGGCAGGATCGCCTCCGTGCGGGCGAAACGGATCGCGGCGGCGAAGGTCTCGTTCTGCTTGTAGGCGCGCGCCTCCACGAGGCCGTGCTTGACCAGACCGCAGACCATCGGAGAGTCGCCGTGGTAGCGCAGCCCGCCCGCGTGCACCGGCGCCGGCACGAAGTCGTGGCCGAGGGTGTACATGGGCATCAGCGGCGTGAGGCCCACGGTGTCGCCGAAGTCATAGCGGTAGGCCCCCCGGGTGAGCGTGGGGCAGGCCGCGGGCTCGGCGGCCACGAAGCGGGTCTTCGCCTCGCCCCGTATCACGCGCTGAACGTAGGGAAAGGCGATTCCTGCGAAATTCGAGCCGCCGCCCACGCAGCCCACGACCACGTCGGGCTCGGCGCCGGCCATCTCCATCTGGGCCATTGCCTCCTGGCCGATCACGGTCTGGTGCAGGCAGACGTGGTTGAGGACCGAGCCGAGCGCATAGTTGGTGTCCTCGGCCTGCGCCGCCACCTCCACCGCCTCGGAGATCGCGATCCCCAGCGAACCGGTGGTGTGCTCGGCCTGGGCCCGGCCGGAGTCGGTGGTGTCGCTGGGTGAGCGGATCACCTTGGCGCCCCAGCTCTCCATCAGCGCTCGCCGGTAGGGCTTCTGGTCGTAGCTGGCGCCCACCATGTAGACGAGACACTCGAGGCCGAACAGGCTGCAGGCCAGCGCCAGCGCCGAACCCCACTGGCCCGCTCCGGTCTCGGTCACGAGCCGGCTGATGCCGGCCTCCTTGTTGGCGTAGGCCTGCGCCACCGCGCTGTTGGGCTTGTGCGATCCCGCGGGGGAGCCGCCTTCGTACTTGTAGAAGATGCGCGCGGGGGTGTCGAGCTCGCGCTCGAGGCGGCGAGCGCGAAAGAGCGGGGTCGGGCGCCAGAGCTTGTAGATCTCGCGCACGACGTCCGGGATCTCCACCTCTGCGTCGGTCGAGACCTCCTGGCCGATCAGGTCCATCGGAAAGATAGGCGTGAGGTCGTCGGGGCCGGCCGGCTGCATCGTGCCCGGATTGAGCGGGGGCAATGGGTCGCCGGGCAGGTCGGGCAGGAGGTTGACCCAGTGGGTGGGGATCCGGTCCTCGGTCAGGATGAACTTCGTGGGCTCGGTCACGCGCGCGATCCTAGACCGCGCCGGCCGCGGCGGCGATCTCGCGGTAGGCACCGACGGGATCCTCCGCCCCGAAAATGGACGAGCCGGCCACGAACAGAGTGGCGCCGGCGGCCGCAGCCGCGCCGGCGTTGGCCGCGCCGATCCCGCCGTCCACCTCGATCGGCAGGTCCGGGCCGAGCAGTTCGCGCAAGCGCGCGACCTTGGCCGTGGAGGTCTCGATGTAGGGCTGGCCGCCCCAACCGGGGTTGACGGTCATGCACAGCACATGGTCGAACATCTCGGCCATTGGGAGTACCACCTCGGGGGCGGTGCCCGGGTTGATGGCCAGTCCGGCGTGCATCCCCGCCTCGCGAACGGCCTTGAGGGCGTAGTGCGCGTGCGGAGTGGCCTCCCAGTGCACGGCAACGCTGTCCGCGCCGGCGGCGGCGAACTCCTCGACCCGCCCTTCGGGGCGTTCGATCATGAGGTGCACATCGAGAACGCCGTCGCGGTCGTGCACCAGCTCGCGCAGGGCATCGACGATGGTCGCGCCTATTGAGATGGGCGGCACGAAGTGGCCGTCCATCACGTCCACGTGGATCACGCGCGCCCCCGCGTCCATCACCAGCTCCACTTGCTCGCCCAGGCGGGCGAAGTCGCTGGCCAGGATGGACGGAGCTATCCGGATGTCCTGCAGCAGGGGGTGGGGCACGCCGCCGCACGCTAGCGCGGCGGCGTGCCCTTCACCACTCCGACGCCCTAGGGCGTCGTGCCCTCGTCCTCGTCCTCCGAGGGCGCCTCCGTCCGGTTCTCTTCCTCGTCCTCGACCTGGTCGAGCGACGTGATGTCGCGAACCTCGACCCGCTCGCAGTCGGCGTCCACCTGGTCGTACTGGTCGGCGATCACGCGGTCGCGGTTGCCGCCGCCGCAGTGGATCAGGTCCTTCTCGCCGTCCCGCACGTGGAAGCGGTCATTGCCCTCGCCGCCGGAGAGCTGATCGCCCTCGAGATCGCCGATTGCGGTCACGTCCTTGCGCGACAGAGCCCACAGTACGTCGTGGCCGTTGCCGCCGTCGGATACGTCGCGACCCTGGTTGGCGAAGATCTTGTCCGATCCGTCGCCACCGCTCTGGGTGTCGTCGTCGAAGCCGCCGGACATGAAGTCCCGGCCGACACCGCCGGTCGAGACATCGTTGCCGGCGCCACCGTGCAGGCGCTCACACCGGAAGCGGCGGAAGTTGTTGCCCGCTCCGCCGTCCAGCGTGTCGTTGTCGGGGCCGGCGAAGATGCGATCGCATCCGCCGCCGCCGTTGAGCGTGTCGAGGCCGGCGTTGCCGGTGATGAGGTCATAACCGCCACCGCCCTCGATGTTGTCGTTGCCGGCGTTGCCGTGCAGCTTGTCGCCGCGCCGGCCCGGGAAGCCGCCGCCGCCCTTGATGGCGTCGTCGCCCTCTCCGCCGCGAACGCTGTCGTGGCCGATGCCGCCGTCGAGCACATCGTTGCCGTCCGCGCCGAACACGCGATCTGCGCCGTGCCCGCCGTTGGCGGTGTCGTTGCCGTCGCCGGCGTGCAGGCGATCGCCCTTGAATCCGCCGTCGATCAGGTCGTCACCGGCGCCCGCGCCGATGAGGTCGTGGCCGCCTTCGCCGTTCAGGGTGTCGTTGCCCTCGCCGCCCGACGTACGGTCGTGGCCGGCTCCGGCGTTGACGGTGTCGTTGCCGTCACCGGCGACGATCCAGTCGGCGCGGGCCAGGGCGTTGACCGTGTCGTCGCCGCCCTTGGCGAAGATCCGGTCGCGCTGGTCGGTGCCGGTCAGGTTGTTGGGACCGTTGGTCCCGATGATCGTGGCTGCCATCGCAACGGCTGCTGTCACGAGCGATAGAGCCGTGACAAGTGCGATGAGCAGAAGAAACGTGTTGCTACGCTGCCTCACAGGGGCATCCTCCTTGGTGGGTGGGTGCCCCTCTAACCGTTGTGAGCAGATGAAGTTGCGGCCTGCTTCGCGTGGGCCCGGATCTCGGACAGGATTCGCTCCAGGCGCGGCTCGGTGTCGCGGTCGACGAAGCTCATCGCCGCGGCCACCGCGGGGTGCACGCGCACAATCTCGGCGTGCAGCGCGTGAGCCACGGCGCGGTAGGCCGGGTGGCCCTCGCGGCCCGAGCGCAGCTCGATGAGGTGCATCGCCTCGCGTGCGTTCATGTCGAGCACATAGCGGATGCGGTAGCCCAGGCAGAGCGCGTAGGGCGCCAGCTCGGGCCGGCCGGCCTCGGCGATGCGGGCGTACTCGGCGCTCGAGCGCTCCAACCCGGCGCGGTAGAGATCGTCCACCCCCGCCGGCTCGAGCTCCTCGGGCACGCCGGCCCCCAGCTCGGGGCCGAGCGCCTGCCACTGCACGGTCAGCATGCGGTGGCGCTGGAGGTCGCGGAAGGCGCCGTAGTCGGAGACCACTTCGAAGCGGTAGCGCAGCGCCTCGAAGCCGCGGCCCGGCCGGTGGCGTCGGTTGGCCCGCTCGCCCACCAGCTCGGCCAGCATTGCGGCGCACTCGTCGGGAGGGAGCGCGCCCACCGCTCGGCGAGTCTCTTCCTCCGAGCAGCTCGCCGCCTCGAAGAGCAGCGCGGCCAGCAGCTCGCGCTCGTCGCCCTCGACCGAGAGGAGGCGCACCTCAGGACCGGCGTGCTCGTCGCGGCGCACGCGATCGAGTCCGAGCTGGCGCGCCCGGCGCTGGGCCGCCGCACCGCGCTGCTCGAGGTAGGAGATCCACTCGCCGCCGCGGTCGGGCTTGTCCACCCGGGCCACGAAGCTGGGCATGACCGCTTTGAGCTCGGCCAGGATCATGTCGGCGTAGTCATGTGCTTCGGGCAGCGGCGAGGCGTAGAGGCGCAGCATCAGCTGCTCGTAGGCTTGCCCCGACGCGAACATGCCCATATGCGACAGCGAGGCGGCCGGCAGCAGCCCTCGCAGAAGGTCGAGCGCCTTGGCCTTGATCGAGCCGCGGTAGGCGCCCTCGGCCTGCCCCTCGGCGCGCGGGAAGCGTTCCTCGGCCCAGGCGAGCACCCGTGGAAGCGCCTCCGCGTAGGCGTCGAAGAGCGAGTCCATCGCCGCCTCGTACTCGGGCCCCAGCTCGGCGTGGCGCCAGTAGCGGTAGCCAAGCTCCTCTCCCATCGGGGCGTCGTAGGCGATGTAGCGCGTGGACTGCTCGAGGTAGGCGGCGAGCCGCCCGCGCTGAAGCAGCTTCGTCATCACGTTCGAGACCCACTCCATGGCGATGTGGGCGCCGCCCAGCTGAGCCACGGAGTCGTCGCCGTAACCGAGGAAGATCCGCTCGTAGAGCTGGCGGGCGCGTTCTCCCTCTGCGCCGTCGAACGCAACTGCCGCACCCGTTTCGCCCGAGAACTCGTCGAGGAAGAGCCGCCTAAGCGTGCCCCCGTAACGGGAATAGCGCGCGAACAGCGCGCCCTTGACCGTCTCCGGCAAGTTGACCAGGCCGAACACCGGCCGGTCGAGGTTGGTGAAGTGGGGGGCGAGCGCGGCGCGCTCGGAGTCGGTAAAGCTCTCGACCGGGTAGTCCAAGGCGATCCAGCGTACAACGCAGAGCGGGCGGCTCTGGGCCGCCCGCTCGCGTTGGTATCGAGGCTGCCCGCTTAGGGAGCCGGAGTGACCGTCGAGACGCCCGAGCCCAGCGGGGCGCCCGCGGCGACCACGTCGCTGCCGGCAACCCGGTTGACGATGCGCGCTGCCTGTCGGGTGAGCAGAAGGTCGGCCGACAGAGTCGCCGTCCCGTTCTCCCCCGACTTGGCGAGGTTGGTCAGCTGCGCCAGCACGATCACGCGCCCCTCGCTGCAGTAGCGCTTAAGGCCGCGCACCACATGGCGTGCCGCCTTCGGATACTGATGGGCGAGGTGCCAGACCCTGTGCTTCACACCGGGGTGGTTGGCGGCGTAACGGCGCAACGCGTGCTTGACCTGCCCGCAGTTACCCGGCAGGCCGGGAATCTGCGCGAGCAGCACCGCGGTGCCGCCGGCCCGCACGGCCACCGGGCGCCTCACCACGGCGGACCGGTTGCCCTTCGAGAAGCGCAGGCCGCCCGAGTGCGCCAACACGCCGTCGTAGGTATCGGTGTCGCCGAAGCCGGCAAAGATCGGGAAAGTGAACACGCCGTTGGCGAACGTGGCCGTACCGGTGGGCTCGACCGCGACGCCGGCGTTGGCCAAGAACTGCTTGGCCTGCTCTGACGGGGTCACGGTAGAACTACCGCTGAGCTTGACGATCGCCGCCTGTGCGCTGGCCGCGCCCAGGGACATGAGTGCCAACAGTCCTACGAGTACCGCCAGCGTCATGCGCGGCGGGGACAACCTGCGTGTCATCTTGCCTCCAGTGGTGGGTGGGTACCACCAGGAGGAACAATGGACAGGCTCCGAAGTTGCGCTCAGATGCGAGTTTTCAGGCCAGCCGGTGGTCCAGCACGCGGTCTAGCCGGGCCGAGCTGGTATCGACCGGCACCGCCTTGTCGAGGCGCATCTCGATCTGGCGGCCGTCGATCTTGAGCCCGGCCACCTGGTTGTCGAACCAGGGGCCTTCGCCGACCATGCGCCAGCGCACAGGCGGATCGTCCACGCCGGCCGAGCGCGCCAGCGCGCGCCAGACGACCTCGAAGGGTCGCGACATGCCGACCCTGATCACGCGCCGCTCCTTTTTCTCGAGCGGGTTGCGGTAGGGCGAGCAGACGGCCTGCCAGACGTTCGACTCCACCCCCGAGCCGCGGCGGAAGGCGACCTCGAACAGGTAGGCGTGGTGGACGTCGCCGGACAGCACCACCACCGATGCGGGCGCACGCCCGAGCTCGCCCGCCCCCACCGAGCGGATGATCTCGGCCAGCCGGTGAAACGACTCTCCGAAGGCGGCCCAATGCTCGAGGTCGACCGCTTGGCGGGCGCGCTCTGCCATGGGCGCCATGGCCTTGCCCCAGCCCCCGCCGGCCACCGCCTCGCTCCACGCTTCGGCGAAGTGCATGCCCCGGCCGAGCAGCCACGGCAGCGAGGTGGCGATGAGCACGTGGTCGAAGTCGCCGCTCACCTGTTGCTCGAGCCAGCGCCACTCGGGCTCGTCGAGCATCGAGCGCTCGCCCTCCTCGAGTTGGCGCCCGGCGCGCGAGTCGACCACCACGAGTCGCGTGCGGCCCAGGTCGCGCGAGTAGCTCCAGCGCGCCCCCGAGGTCTCGCGGTCGGCCTGGCGGGCGAACTCCTCGAGGATCGCCTCGGCGTCGTCGGCGGCCTTGACGCGCCCGAGCAGCTCGTCCTCCTTGTGATCGTCAGGCGAGAGGTTGCCGACATGCTGGTAGACCCAGTAGGAGGAAAGGGCGCCCATGATGTGGCGGTTCCACCACTCCTTCTGGCGTATGTCCTCGAGCCACGCCTGGGAGATGTTCCAGTCGTCGTGGACGTCATGGTCGTCGAAGATCATCGCCGTCGAGACGGTGGACAGCAGCCAGCGGATCGTGGGGTCGCCCCAGCTCTCCTTGTAGAGATGGGTGTACTCCTCGAAGTCGACCACCCGGTCGCCGGGCTCGTCGTCGGGGTTGCGCTGGGTCTCGATGTAGCCGCGCGTAGCCGGCGAAACCTCGTCGGCGTAGACCTGATCGCCGATCATCAGCAGCACGTCGGGCCACTCCTCGCGAGGCTCGTTGCGCATCCGGTGGGCGAGCGTGTGTAGCGCGTCGATCTCGCGCCCGCGCTCGTGTTCGTCCTTTCGCAGCGAGTAGGGCGGCTCGTGCGGCGCGGCCACCCGGCACGAGCCGAAGACCACGTCGAGCGCGCGCTTCTTGGGATAGGTGTGGAAGGCACTGGCCGGGAAGCCGTCGTTCAAGGGCCACACCGTTTCGCCGTCGAGCTTGACGTCGTACTCGTGCCAGGTGCCGGGCTCGAGGTTCCCGCAGCACACGAGCGCGTAGTGGTGGCTGCAGACGCAGAAGGTCCGGTCGCGCGAGCCGAGTACCTCGACCTCGCACGCCTCACTCGTCTCCACCCATATGACCGCCTCGCGCTCGCCGACGTAGCGCAGAAGCGGACCGAGAACCAACGACCCCATGAATGTTGAGGGTAGCCAACGGGGTACGTTTCTGAGTGTGGATGCAAAGGTGCACGAGATTGGTCGCTCCATCCACGCGGCCTTCCCGGGCAAGAGCCGCCATCCGCTCAAGGCGCTCGACCAGATGGCGATGGACATGGCGGCGCAGGACGCTGAGCTGCGCGCGGCGCTGTTTCGCTTCGTCGACGTGACTCCGGCCTGCCGCAACCTCGACGATCTCGCACGCCACCTCACCGATTACCTCAGCGAGGTGGACGATCGCCCGCCGCCGCTCGAGGCGGCGATGAAGATGTCTCAGAGCAAGCCGGGCCGGGCCGCACTGGGCGCGGCGGCGGCCACGGGCGTGCGGCGCATGGCCCACCGCTTCATCGTCGGTGAGACCCCCCGGGACGCCCTCAAGTCGATTCGCCAGATGTGGGATCACGGCGCCGCCGTCTCGCTCGACCTGCTGGGCGAGGCCACGGTCACCCAGGCCGAGGCCGACCGCTACGCCGAGCGTTGCCTGGACGCCCTCGAGACGCTGGGTCCGGCCGCCCCGAGCTGGCCCGAGCGGCCGCTGCTCGAAGCCGACTCGCTGGGGCCGCTGCCGCGCGTGAACCTGTCGGTCAAGGTATCCGCGCTCAGCCCGCTGCTGCGGCCCGAGGCGCCGGACGTGGGCCGCGAGGACGCCGCCCGGCGGATGCGCCCGCTGCTGGCGCGGGCGAAGGAGGTTGGAGCGCACCTTCACATCGACATGGAGTCCGTGGATACCCTCGAGGCGACGATGGACCTCGTGTTCGACTTGCTCGACGAACCGGAGTTCGCCGAGGGGCCGTCGAGCGGCGTCGTGCTCCAGGCCTACCTGCGCGAGTCGCCCGAGCAGCTCGATCGGGTGATCGAGTGGGCGAGCCGCACGCAGCGCCGGCCGCCGATCGTGGTCCGGCTCGTGAAGGGCGCCTATTGGGACCACGAGGTGGTGTCGGCGCGCCAGCACGGCTGGACTCCGCCCGTGTTCGAGGAAAAGGCCGAGTCCGACCGCAACTTCGAGGCGCTCACACGCCGCCTGCTCGAAGCCTGGCCGCACGTGCGGCCCGCGATCGCCTCCCACAATCTGCGTTCGGTCGCTCATGCGGTGGCGGCCAACCGGGCGGCGGGCCGCGAGGACCGCGATCTCGAGCTGCAGGTGCTGCGCGGCCTGGGCGACGAGCTGGCGGCGGCCCTCGTCGACCAGGGCATGCGGGTGCGCATCTACTGCCCGGTGGGCGACATGGTCGCCGGAATGGCCTACCTGGTCCGGCGCCTGCTCGAGAACACGGCCAACGAGTCGTTTCTCGGCGATCAGCAACGCGGCGTCCACGTCGACGAGCTGCTCGCCGCGCCGTGAGCTCCTTTCACAACGAGCCGATCCTGGAGCTGCGTCGCGCCCCTGTTCGCGACTCGCTGATCGAGGCGCTGGGCGCGCTCGACTCGACGTTGCCGCTGGAGGTGCCCATCCTGATCGGCGGCGAGCGCGGCGTGGTGGAGGGCATCGACTCCACCGATCCGGGCGCCCCGAATGTCCTGGTAGCCCGGGCCGGCGAGGCGGGGGAGGCCGAAGTGGACGCAGCGCTCGACGCCGCTGAGCGCGGCTTCGCCGAGTGGAGCGCCCGGTCCCCGGCCGAGCGCGCGCGGGCGCTGCAGAGCGCGGCCGCCCGCCTGCGCGAGCGGCGCCTCGAACTGGCCGCCCTTCAGGTGCGCGAGTGCGCCAAGCCCTGGCCCGAGGCCGATGCCGACGTGTGCGAGGCCATCGACTTCCTGGAGTACTACGCGCTCGAGGCAATCGAGCTGGGACGGGGGCGCGAGCTGCTCCAGGTTCCGGGCGAGCGCAACACGATGCGCTACGCCCCTCGTGGCATCGCCGCTGTGATTGCGCCCTGGAACTTCCCCCTGGCTATCGCCTGCGGCATGACCGCCGCGGCGCTGGCGGTGGGAAACGCAGCGGTGCTCAAGCCGGCCGAGCAGTCGCCGGGCAACGCGCTCGCGCTGGTGGAGGCCCTCCACGAGGCAGGCGTTCCGCCCGACGCGCTGGCCCTGCTGCCCGGTCAGGGTGAGGCCGGCGCCGCGCTCGTGCGCGACCCGCGCGTCCACGTGATCGCGTTCACCGGCTCGGCCGCCGTCGGTCTCGAGATCCTCAGGGTCGCCGCCGAGACCCCGGACGAGCAGGGCCACGTGAAGCGGGTGGTGTCGGAGATGGGCGGCAAGAACTGCGTGATCGTCGACGCTGACGCCGATCTCGACGAGGCCGTGCCCGCCATCGTCTATTCCGCGTTCGGCTTCGCCGGCCAGAAGTGCTCGGCGGCGGCCCGCGTGCTGGTGCACGAGGCGATCGCCGACACCCTGGTCGAGCGCCTTTCCGGTGCGATCGAGGTGCTCGCCGTGGGCCAGGCCGGCGACTTCGCCAGCGAGGTGCCCCCCGTCATCGACCGAGAGGCCCAGGAGCGGGTGCAGCGCTACCGCGTGCTGGCCGGCGACGCTGTGGCCGCCAGTGCCCACGACGTGCCCGAGGAGGGTTGGTTCGTGGCCCCTTCGCTCGCAGTGGGGTTGCCCGAGGAGTCCGAAGTCAACCGCGAGGAGGTCTTCGGGCCGCTGTTGTCGCTTACGGCGGTTCGGGACGTCGACGAGGCCATGGACGTGATCCACTCACTGCCCTTCGCGCTCACCGGCGGGCTGTTCTCACGCAGCCCGGCCACGGTGGAGCGGGTGTCGGCGCGCTCGCCCGTCGGCAACCTCTACGTCAACCGCGGGATCACCGGGGCCATGGTCGGCCGCCAGCCCTTCGGCGGCAACCGGCGCTCGGGTGTGGGCTCAAAGGCCGGCGGCCCCGACTACCTGCTGCAGTTCGTCGAGCCACGTGTAGTTAGCGAGAACACCATGCGACATGGAATATCCGTGGAGGGGTCTGGGTAACAGGACCCCATGATTGGAGCAATTATTCTCGGCCTGCTGGCCGGATTCATCGCAAAGGCCCTCATGCCCGGCAACGATCCAGGTGGCTTCTTCGTCACCATCCTGCTTGGCCTGGCGGGTTCCCTGGTCGGCTTTTTCCTCTTCACGGAGGTGCTCGGCATCGGCGACAACGACATGTTCGACCTCGGCGGCCTGATCGGCGCGATCATCGGCACGTTGATCCTGCTGGGCATCTGGCGCGTCGTGGAAGGTCGCCGCAGCACCGGCAGGGGAACCGGCACACCAGCCACGCGCTGACCTAGGCCTAAACGGCGTCACGGGGCTCAAGTACGCTTGCGCCCCGTGTCTGCCCCCCTGTTCGACCTGCAGTCGCATTCGCTGCATTCCGACGGCGAGCTGCCCGCCGCACAGGTGGTTGAGAACGCCGCTGCGGCGGGCGTGCGCCTACTCGCCCTTTCAGATCACGACACGGTCGACGGGGTGGACGAGGCCCTGGCGGCGGGCACGCTACACGGGGTCCGCGTGGTGCCGGCCACCGAGATCTCCGCCGTCGACGGCTCCTACGAGGACCTGCACGTTCTGGGGTACGGGATCGACCACCGCAGCTCGCTGCTCGCCGAGCGGCTGCTCGACGCCCGAGCGGACCGCGAGCGCCGCGCCGACGCTATGGCCGAGCGCCTGCGCGGTCTCGGTTTCGAGGTCGATCCCACGCCCATAGAGGCCCGTAAGGCCGCCGGCAAGCCTGTCGGGCGCCCGCACCTGGCTGCGGCCGTGCTCGCTCACCGTGCTAATGCGGACCGCCTGGCCGAGGAGGGCCACGCCGACGTGTCGTCCTTCATTCCGGCCTACCTGATCCAGGGCACGGCCGGCTACGTCGCGCGCACCCACCCCACCGTCGAGGAGGCGATCGATTGGATCCACGACGCTGCCGGGGTCGCGGTCTGGGCCCATCCGTTCTGGGACATCCAAGATGACGACGAGGTGCTGGCGGCCATCGAGCGCTACCGGGCGGCCGGTCTCGACGGCGTGGAGGTCTTCTACACCTCGCACTCGCGCGAGCAGACGCTACTGCTGGCTGACCGCTGCGAGGAGCTCGGCCTGCTCAGCACCGGGTCGGCCGACTATCACGGGCCCGACCACCGGCTGTTCAGCGAGTTCCGGGCCTTCGCGAAGCACGGGCGCGAGGCCAATCTGGGACCGATAGCGCACGGAACGCTCGCGGCACCGGCGCGCGGCGGAGACGGCCTTTGCATCTGGCTCACCGGCCTTTCGGGCTCGGGAAAGTCGACGATCGGGCGGATCGCCGCGGGGGAGTTGCGGGACCGCGGACGGCGCGTGGAGGTGCTCGACGGCGACGACGTGCGCCAGAACCTGTGCGCCGGCCTGGGGTTCTCGCGCGAGGACCGCGATATCAACGTGCGCCGGATCGCCTGGGTGTCGAACCTGCTCTCTCGCAACGGCGTGGTCACCTTCGTTGCCGCCGTATCGCCCTTTCGGGCCGCCCGCGACCAGGCCCGGGGGATGATGGGAGGCCGCTTCGTGGAGGTCCACGTGCGCGCGTCGGTCGAGGAATGCGAGCGCCGCGACGTCAAGGGCCTGTACGTGAAGGCCCGGGCCGGCAAGATCGATGGCTTCACCGGCGTGTCCGATCCCTACGAGGAACCGCTCGCCCCGGAGCTGCTGATCGACACCGAGCAGGAGACCCCGCAGGAGTCCGCGCAGAGGCTGGTCACGCTCGTGGAGGACCGCCTGGGTCGTTACGAAGTGGCAGGCGCTGACTTCTCGCCCGCCGGCGCCTGACTTCCGCCGTCTGAGCCATTTCCGTCGTCGGTAGGTGGCACCGGAGCTTGGCCCTTCTGGGCCTTCATCTTGGCCATGAACTCCGCTTGGGCCTGCGCCGGCGTTCGCCGCAGCGCGCCCATCAGGGGCACCACGCTGAGGATCAGCAGGGCCGCGTGGCGAAAGGCCCAGGCGAAGCCCTCTCGCGCCGAGCCCGCGGTCTGGCGGATGATCTCCTCGTCGAAGCCGGGGCTGGCCTCGAAGCGGTCGCTCGTGCCGCCCGTGTAGTCGTGCAGCGTCGACTGGATCACCACGCCCGCCTCCGGCGCCGGGATCTCCCACTCGCCGACGATGTCCTCGATCTCGTCGTCGGCGAACCAGGATTGGTGGGCGTGCAGCGCGCCTCCGAAGGTGGCGATGAGCACCGCGATGCCGATCGCGGCCCCGAGCTGGCGAGCCGTGTTCAACACCCCCGACGCCAGCCCCACCTCGGGGCCGGAGACCGCCCCCATGGCGCCCACGTTGAGGGCGGGGAAGCCGATGCCCATACCCACCCCGATCAGGATCAGCCCGGGCAGGATTCTCAGGTAGGCGACGGCATCACCCGCCGTGGAGGGCAGAAAGGAGACAATGAGGAGGCCGATCGCCATCAGCAGCAGCGCGGGCTTGGCCAGCTCACCGGGCGCGCGGGTGTCGGCCGCCCGGCCCACCAGGGGCCAGGCCAACAGTCCGCAGAGTGGCACCACGGCCAGCGCGAAGGCCGCCTCGATCGGCTCGTAGCCCCAAAGGTTCGTGAACACCAGCGAGAGCAACAGCAGGGAGCCGATCGCGCCGGCACCGAACAGGAGCATCCCGATGTTCGCGTTGCGGAACTGCTTGTTGGAGAACAGGCCCGGCGTGATCATCGGGTTGGGAGCGCGGCGCTCCCACCAGACGAACACCGCTCCCAGCAGGATCGCCGCCTGCATCAGGCTCAGCCACAGCGCCAGATGGCCGTCGAAGGGGTTGGCCTCGACGAGCGCCACGGTCAGGCAGAAGACCGCGGCGCCCAGCAGCACCATGCCCCTCACGTCGACCTGGCGGCCGGCGCTGAGGTCCCACGTTTCGGGCCACCAGCGCCAGGCCAGCACGATGCCGAGGATCCCGAAGGGAATGTTGATAAGGAAGATCCACTCCCAGCTCGCCACCTCGATCAGCACGCCGCCCAGCACCGGGCCTAGCGCGGAGGAGACCAGCGCGATCACGGCGATCAGCGCCAGGCCGCGGCCCCGCTGGTGGGGAGGGAACACGAGCACGGTAAGGGCGAACCCGAGCGGGGCGAGGATGCCGGCGCCGATGCCCTGGATCACGCGGAAGCCGATCAGCCACTCGACCGACCAGGAGATCGCGCACAGGGCCGAGCCGATCGTGAAGACGAGCATGCCGATCATGAAGAAGCGCTTGCGCCCGAACTGGTCGGCCAGACGCCCCATCGACACGAGCAGAATCGCGAAGACGATGTTGTAGGCGTTGATCACCCAGGTGACCGTCGTGATCTCCGTGGAGAGCTCATCCTGGAGCTCGGGAACCGCGATGTTCACGATCGACACGTCGAGCAGGGACATCGCCCAGCCGATCATCATTACGCCGAAGATGCGCCACTTGTTGGCGTAGAGGAACTCCGCCGACGGGTTCTTGCGCTCGTCGGCCAGTGTGCGCTCGTCGGTCACCGCTTGCCGCGGTCCTCCGGGTCGCGCCCGTCGAACAGGCGGTCCTCGCGCTCGACGCCGTCCTGCTGCTCGTCGTTGTCGACCGCGTCGAAGTCGTTGGGGACGCCGTCGTCGTCGCCGTCGTCGTCGCCCCGCTCCGCCGGCGGCCGTATCGCGCCCTCGGGCCCGAACTCGGGCAGCGTCCCGCCGGCCGTGGTCACCGCCGCCAATGACATCTCGGTGAGCTGGCCGGTGTCCTCGCTCGCGATGTTGTCGTAGCGCTTGATGTCGTCCTCGACCTCTTCGTCGTCGTCGTACATGCGCCGCTCGATCTGCTCACGATCGGCCACCATCAGCCAGCGATCGTCGCGCACCATGATCAGCGAGCCGCTGGCCGTGATCGAGTAGGGGCGGTTGTAGAGGTCGTCCTCGTCCACATCGTCGAAGAGGGCGGTCAGGTCCTCGCCCCACATCTTGCCCGGAATGGTGAGGCCCATGTACGACAGGAGCGTGGGAGCCGCGTCGTGGGTGGAGGCCCACCAGTCGACCTCTTCCCCGCCCATCGTGCCCTCGGGGTGGCGGATCAGGTAGGGGATCTCATACGAATCGCGATGCGAGGTAGGCGCCCCTCGGCCGATGTAGTCGTGGTCGCCCAACGCAACTCCGATGTCGCCCAGCACGAACACGAGCACGTTCTCGGGCACCTTGGACATGAGACGCCCGACCTGGTCGTCGACCAGGTCGACGTGGCTGCGGTAGGCCTCGCGCAAGCTGTCCTCCTCGTCGCTCGACCAGCTGAGCTCCTTGAGGCGGCCGTCCATGGGACCGATGCCCTCTTCCTCGACCTCGCCGGGCCTGACGTAGATCGGGGGCGCCTCGGTCGCGTCCACTGGATCGAAGGGGTCGATGGCCAAGAAGAAGCTTTCGGGACCCGAGAGCCGGCCGAGGGCCTCGATGCCCGCACGGAACGTGCGCTCGGTGGCTGCGGAGGCGCGCTTGAAGGCTGCAATCTCGCCGGGGATGCCACTCTCGCTGCCGGAGTCCGAGCCGCCACCGGGACGCTCGACGTCGGGGAAGCGCGGCCCCTCGAGAGCCGGGTTGTCACTGACGTAGGCGGTCTTGATCCCGCCGGCCCGCATGGTCTCAGTCACCACCGGCTGCCAGTCCCAGACCGGGTTGTAGCCCGGCACCGCGGGCATGCCTGCGGTGCGCTTCCAGTCGCGAAAGGGAAAGGAGCGCATGCCGGTCACGAGCGTGCGCCGCACCGGCAGCGAGGGCATGCACTCGGGGATGGCGTGGTCGAAGCGCAGCGACTGGCCGGCCAGCTCGTCTAGGTTCGGGGTGTCGGTCCCCGAGCCTCCCTCGTAGGCGTTCACGTGGTCGGCGCGCACGAGCGGAAGGACCACCAGCAGGGCGCTGGGGCCGCGCGCCTCATCGGCCTGAGCGGCGGCGCGGGCCGGCAGCGCCAGCCCGCCCAGGGCGGTCGCTCCTGCGGCGGTGGCGCCGCCGCGGCGCAGAAAAGAGCGCCGGCTGATGCCATCGCGGCGCACCCGGCCGAGCCGGGCGCCTGCGCCCAAGCGTCTCATCCCCCGATGACCGCCTTGGGCGAGGTTGCTCCGAACTGGGGCAGCGTGCCGCCCGCCTCCTCCTCGAGCACGCGCCATAGGGTGTCCACGATCTCGGGATGCTCG
>Ga0136617_10001376_pt1 | contig 21493 bp, 17 predicted proteins | sample AntDrymUQ3222106_2_FD_129672 | JGI IMG/M metagenome (GOLD analysis project Ga0136617, IMG submission 129672) | Polar desert sand microbial communities from Dry Valleys, Antarctica - metaG UQ322 (21.06) | ecosystem: Environmental > Terrestrial > Soil > Desert | place: Antarctica: Dry Valley...
TCGCGTGGACGGCTCGCAGCCTGCCGACCCGTCCCAGCGTCCCGGTCCTCGCCGGTCTGCTCATCGAGACCACCTCTGACGGACTCCGCCTATCCGGGTTCGACTACGAGACTTCTGCGCGCGCAACGGTCGAGGCCGAGATTGCCGATGAAGGACGCGCGCTGGTGTCGGGACGTTTGCTAGCCGACATCTGCAAGAGCCTGCCGGCCAAACCCGTCGATGTGTCCCTCGATGGCGTCAAGGTCTCGCTCGTCTGCGGCAGCGCCCGGTTCAGCCTGCAGACCATGCCGGTCGAGGACTACCCCCAGCTTCCCGAGATGCCGACCGCTACCGGCCCGGTAAACTCCGACGTCTTCGCCACCGCGGTGAGCCAAGCTGTCGCCGCCGCCGGGCGAGACGACATGCTGCCCCTGCTGACCGGCGTGCGGCTGGAGATGGAGGGGTCCACCATCTCGCTGATGGCCACCGACAGGTTCCGCGCCAGCCTGCGCGACGTGCCGTGGTACCCCGAGCAACCAGACCTTTCCGCGCACGCCCTCGTACCCGCCCGGGTCCTCGCCGACACCGCCAAGTCGCTGCTCTCCGGCGCGGACGTGACGATAGCGATCTCTTCAGCCGACCAGGGCGAAGGACTCATCGGGTTCGAAGGTGTTGCCGGCGGCGGGGTGCGACGGACGACGACGCGCCTGCTTGAGGGTGAGTTCCCGCGTGTGCGCCAGCTGTTTCAGACCCAGTCGCAGACCGTCGCGTACGTCGGTACGGCGTCCTTGATCGAGTCGGTACGCCGCGTCGCACTGGTAGCCGAGCGCAACACGCCGGTTCGGCTGACGTTCGCGGAAGGACAGCTGCTTCTAGAGGCGGGAAGCGGCGACGAGGCACAGGCGTCGGAGGCGATCGAGGCGACGATCGAGGGCGAGGACATCTCGATCGGTTTCAACCCGCACTACCTGCTCGAAGGCCTCAACGTCATGTCCGACCCCGTCGTGCAGCTGGCCTTCACCCAGCACACCCGTCCGGCCGCGCTGGCGGGCGTCGCCGAGGTCGGCGCCGATCCTGACCTGGCGTTCCGCTACCTGATCATGCCCGTCCGGCTGCAAAACTGACGTCACCGCTGAACCTTCGACCGCAGGGAGACCGCACATGCACCTCGGAATGATCGGCCTGGGCAAGATGGGCGCCAACATGCGCGAACGGATGCGCCGGGGCGACGTCACCGTTACCGGCTACGACCGAGATCCGGACGTCAGCGACGTCGACTCGGTGGAGGCCCTCGTCGACGCCCTTCCCTCACCCAAGGTGGTGTGGGTGATGGTGCCCTCGGGCGACCCGACCCGAGACGTCGTCGCGCGGCTCGGCGAGCTCCTGAGCGAGGGGGACGTCGTCGTCGACGGAGGCAACTCACGCTGGACCGACGACGAGCGCCACCACGCCGAGCTCGGCGAGAAGGGCATCGGGTTCATCGACTGCGGCGTGAGCGGCGGCGTCTGGGGTCTGGACAACGGCTATGCGCTGATGGCGGGCGGATCGGCAGAGGACGTCGCCAAGGTGCAGCCGGCCTTCGATGCCCTGAAGCCGCCGGCCGACTCCGGCTTCGTCCACGCCGGGCGCGTCGGGGCGGGTCACTTCTCGAAGATGGTCCACAACGGTATCGAGTACGCGATGATGCAGGCCTACGCCGAGGGATACGAGCTGTTGGTGAAGGCCCAGCTCGTGGACAACGTCACCGAGGTCTTCGACTCCTGGCGCGAGGGCACCGTCGTGCGCTCCTGGCTCCTCGACCTTCTGGTCGCGGCGATGGAGGAGGACCCGGGCCTGTCCAAGATCGCCGGCTGGGCCGACGACTCCGGCGAGGGCCGGTGGACCGTGGAAGCCGCCATCGAGCACGCGGTGCCGATGCATGCGATCTCAGCGTCACTGTTCGCCCGTTTCGCCTCCCGGCAGGACGAGTCCCCGGCGATGAAGGCCGTCGCCGCGATGCGTCAGCAGTTCGGCGGCCACGCCGTCCGGGCCGGCGCTCCGCCGAAGGCGAACGACGACGCACAGACCAGCTGACCGCCGCTCGACCAGACCTGTCGAGGCCGCCGTGCACGTAACCCACCTCTCGCTGCACGACTTTCGTTCCTATGAGCAGGTCGACGTGCCGTTGTCCGCGGGCACGACGGCCTTCATCGGCGCCAACGGCCACGGCAAGACCAACCTGGTCGAGGCGGTCGACTACCTTGCCACCCTCGGCTCACACCGGGTCGCCAGCGATGCGCCGCTCGTCCGCGCCGGTGCCAGCCAGGCGGTGATCCGCGCGTCGGTCGTACGTGACGAGCGCAGCGCCCTGCTCGAGGTGGAGATCAACCCGGGCAAGGCCAACCGCGCGCGCGTCAACCGCTCGCAGCTGCCGCGCGCTCGCGACCTGCTCGGCTGGATGCGTGCGGTGCTGTTCTCGCCTGAGGACCTCGCCCTGGTCAAGGGCGACCCGTCGGACCGCCGCGGCTTCCTGGACAAGCTGCTCGTGCTGCGCTCTCCCCGGTTCGCCGGGGTCAAGGCCGACTACGACCGGATACTCCGCCAGCGCAACACCTTGCTCAAGACGGCTGGTTTCGCACGCCGGGGTACATCAGGCGATGCGGCCGTCGCGACGCTCGACGTGTGGGACGAGCACCTGGCCCATACCGGCGCCGAGCTGCTCGCCGCCCGGCTCCAGCTCGTCGACGCCCTCCAGCCGTACCTCGGCACCGCATATGCACGCGTCGCTGCCGATGCCACCGCCGACCGCACCAGTGCCGCGGTCACCTACAAACCGTCCTTCGAGCTCGCGGCGGCGGTGCGGGACCGGACCGTCTTGAGCGAAGCGCTGTCCGCTGAGATCGCGCGGCGCCGCAAGGACGAGCTCGACCGCGGAATCAGCCTGGTCGGCCCGCACCGCGACGACCTGACGCTCACGCTCGGAGAGCTGCCGGCCAAGGGGTACGCCAGCCACGGGGAGTCCTGGTCCTTCGCGTTGGCACTGCGCCTCGCGTCCTATGACCTGCTGCGCGCCGATGGCGACGACCCGGTGCTCATCCTCGACGACGTCTTCGCCGAGCTCGACCGCGGCCGACGGGACCAGCTGGCGGCGATCGTCGGCACCGCGGAGCAGGTGCTGGTCACCGCGGCCGTGGCCGAGGATGTACCCGACCGCCTCACCGGGCAGCGTTTCGACGTCCACGACGCGCAGGTGACCAGTGTCTGAGTCAGGCGGCGCCCCGGGCGGCGGGTCCGGCGGCGTGCCGGGGGCCGACGACCCAGATCCACCAGAGCCCGAGCACCGCAGCGACGGCCTGGACCTGGCCCGCAGCATCGCACGGGCATATCGCAGACCGGGCGCGGGATCGCGGCGACGTACCCGCAAGCGGCGGTACCCCGGTACTCCGGGCGAGGCGTCCGGCGCGCACCCCGACGACCGTGACCCACAGTCGCTGCAGTCGAGCCTCGACCGGTTGGTCACCGAGCGCGGGTGGGAGACAGACGTCGCCGTGCACGGGATGTTCGGCCGGTGGGAGGCGATCGTGGGGCCGGACGTGGCTCAGCATTGCCGCCCGCAGCGGTTCGACGCCGGCGAGCTGGTCGTGCAGGCAGACTCGACGGCGTGGGCGACGCAGATGACGCTGCTCTCGCCGACGGTGGTGGCCAAGCTCAACGAGCGGCTGGGAGACGGCACCATCTCGAAGATCGTGGTGACCGGTCCGCGTGCCCCCTCGTGGAAGAAGGGCACGAGGTCCGTACGCGGGCGTGGACCGCGCGACACGTACGGCTGAGCGTGCGTCCCTCGTCAGGCCCTAGCCCCAGCGGGTCCCGGCATCGGACCGCTGCAACAGACCTGCGAGGAGCTGCACCAGGCGAGCTTCCTCATCGAACGCCTCCTCGAGCCGAGACCGGTCCCCGTAGCCGCCGGCATCGACCCGGACGCCTACCGCCGCCTCACCGAACAACCCACCGGCTTCCTCGCCATCCGAGCCGTCCCGTGCCGGTGAACACACCCCGGCGAGTCAGGCCGAGTGGACCGAGGACAACCGGGCGTACGTCGCAACCGTGAGAGTGGCGGCCAACCCGACGCCGCCGAGCACCAGCGCCGCGTCGATGAATCCGGGCCAGCCCTCGTCCGGGCGCACACCGATCGCGATGAGCAGCACACCGGCAACGGCAGCACCGGCGAGGGCAAGACCGAGCTGGGTGGACAGCGAACCACCGAAACGCCCGGGTCGCCGCACCGCCAGCACGAACACCACGCCCGCGCCCCAGGCCAGGCTGACGGCGTAGGCGGCCAGCACGTCGCTCGGGCGGTGCCAGCCGGCGACGACGGTGGAGGCGGCGGTGAAGGTGGCGGCAAAGGTGCCGAGCACCACCAGCACGGTGCGGGCGTACGCCGGGGCGACGAGGAGACCGGCCAGGACGACAGACGTCACCACCGTGGTGTGTCCGCTCGGCAGGCTGTTGATCGATAGGTGACCGAGGTCAGGGCGGTCGAAGACGACGCGCTTGAGGACCTGCGTCGTCACGTTCGCGCCCACGACGACCACCAGTGCTCCGGCGGCTGCGGCGTACCTGCGGCGCACCAGTGCCAGGACCAGGCACCCGGCGACGGCGACGGCGGTCGTACCGATCGACACGTTGCCAAGTAGACCGAGGAGTCGCTCGAGGGTGTCCTCGCGTGCGTAAACCGCTTCCATGGCGCTCTGGTCCAGGTCCTGGCCGGACTGGCTGGTCAGTGCGACGTCACCGAGCACCAATGTCACCGCGACCGTGGTCGCAAGGGTCAGCGCCGACCACACCATGACGGCTGTCCGCGACGCACCACCGGCTGCCGGCAGCGGGTACGCAGCCCCGCTCGCGGGGGCTGAGCGCGCCGGTTGCGGGCGTTGCTGCGTCGACATGACCTCAACGATGCCTGATGCACTGAAACGCGTCGACCCCGGGCGCTCGGCGCGTCGCTCAGCGCCGATATGGCGATCCAGCAGCCCCACCGGCCATAGGGGATCCTCAAGAGCGACCCGGTAGGCCGCCTCGTAGCCCCTCAACGGGCTCACACGGCAACTTCTGGCTCAGATAGTGGGCAGCCAGAGGCTGTGGACGGCGGGTTCGGGGCCTCCCAGCGGCTATACTGGATCAGTAAGCGGCCAGGCCGCATGACCATTCTCAGGAGGCCTCGCCCGCGTGAGCGACACGATCCCGACACAACTGTCCGAGAGTTCGTACGACGCCAGCGACATCCAGCTCCTCGAGGGTCTCGACGCGGTCCGCAAGCGTCCGGGCATGTACATCGGGTCGACCGGCGAGCGGGGTCTTCACCACCTCATCACCGAGGTGGTCGACAACTCCGTCGACGAGGCGCTGGCCGGCTACTGCTCGAGGATAGAGGTCACCCTGCAGGCCGACGGTGGGGTCCGTGTCGTCGACGACGGCCGCGGCATCCCGGTGGACGAGCACCCGGTCGAGAAGATACCCGCGGTGACACTCGTGCTCACCTCCTTGCACGCCGGCGGCAAGTTCGGAGGTGGTGGCTACAAGGTCTCCGGCGGACTCCACGGCGTCGGTGTCTCGGTCGTCAACGCGCTGTCCAAGAAGCTCTACGTCGACATCTTGCGCGACGGCCACCGCTGGACGCAGTCGTTCACCTACGGCGTGCCCGACGGCCCGTTGGAGCAGCACGAGGAGACCGACGAGACCGGCACCACCACCACGTACTACGCCAGCGAGGACATCTTCGAGACGGTCGAGTACCGCTTTGAGACCCTGGCGGCACGCCTGCGGGAGATGGCGTTCCTCAACAAGGGCCTCGAGATCGTCGTCCGCGACGAGCGCGAGGGTGCCACCGAGATCAACGAGGCCATGGCCGACGCCACCGCCGCACAAGATGGTGATGTCGTCGGCGACAGCGACGTGGCGTCGTCGACCTCCGGGGTCGAGCGCCGGTTTCTGTACGAGGGCGGTCTCATCGACTACGTCAACCACCTCAACGCCACCCGTACGCCGCTGCACCGCGACGTCATCGCTTTTGAGTCCGAGAACACAGCGAGCGGCCTCAGCCTGGAGATCGCCATGCAGTGGAACGACGGCTTCACCGAGTCGGTCCACACCTTCGCCAACACGATCAACACCCATGAGGGCGGCACCCACGAGGAAGGGTTCCGGGCGGCGCTGACAAACACCGTCAACCGGTTCGCCGACACCCAGGGGCTGATCAAGAAGAAGGAGGACCGCCTCACCGGTGACGACATCCGCGAGGGGCTGACCGCGATCATCTCGATCAAGCTCGCCGAGCCGCAGTTCGAGGGCCAGACCAAGACCAAGCTGGGCAACACCGAGGCCCGCAGCTACGTCCAGACGGTGCTCAACGACCGGCTCGGTGCGTGGTTCGAGCAGAACCCGCTCGAGGGCAAGACCATCGTCCGCAAGAGCATCGATGCCGCCGTGGCGCGACAGGCGGCGCGCAAGGCCCGCGACCTCGCTCGCAACCGCAAGGGTCTGCTCGGCGGCGGTGGCCTCCCGGGCAAGCTGGCCGACTGCCAGTCGCGCAACCCCGAGGAGTGCGAGATCTTCATCGTCGAGGGCAACTCCGCCGGCGGCTCTGCCAAGGGTGGGCGCGACCCGCGGATCCAGGCGATCCTGCCGCTGCGGGGCAAGATCCTCAACGTCGAGAAGGCGCGCATCGACCGGATCCTGCAGAACGCCGAGGTCCAGGCGATCATCTCCGCGCTCGGCACCGGGGTGCACGACGACTTCGACATCGACAAGCTGCGCTACCACAAGGTCGTGCTGATGGCCGACGCCGATGTCGACGGCCAACACATCTCGACCTTGCTGCTCACGCTGCTCTTCCGTTTCATGCGCCCTCTCATCGACGGTGGACACGTCTACCTCGCCCAGCCGCCGCTGTTCAAGATCAAGTGGACCAACGGCCCGCACGAGCTCGCGTACTCCGACCGTGAACGCGACGTGGTGCTCGCGGCCGGCGCCGAGGCCGGCAAGCGGCTGCCCAAGGAGGCTCCGGTCCAGCGTTACAAGGGTCTTGGTGAGATGAACGACAACGAGCTGTGGGACACCACGATGGACCCCGACGGACGCATCCTTCGTCAGGTGACGCTCGACGACGCCGCCAACGCCGACGAGATCTTCACCATCTTGATGGGCGAGAACGTCGAGCAGCGTCGCTCGTTCATCCAGCGCAACGCCAAAGACGTCCGCTTCCTAGATATCTGAGGGAACTTCTGTGACCGAGCCCCCCCTGACGCCGCAGCACGACCGGATCGAGCCGGTCGAGCTGCAGGTCGAGATGCAGCGCTCGTACATCGACTACGCGATGAGCGTGATCGTGGCGCGGGCACTTCCCGACGTACGCGACGGCCTCAAGCCGGTGCACCGCCGCGTGCTCTACGCGATGTACGACGGCGGCTACCGTCCCGACCGCGGCTTCTCCAAGTGCAGCCGCATCGTCGGAGACGTGATGGGCCAGTACCACCCGCACGGCGACACCGCGATCTACGACACCCTCGTGCGCCTGGCGCAGCCGTGGGTGCTGCGCTATCCGATGGTTGCGGGCCAGGGCAACTTCGGCTCGCCGGGCAACGACGCCGCCGCCGCGATGCGTTACACCGAGTGCCGGCTCGCGCCGATCGCGATGGAGATGGTGCGCGACATCGACAAGGACACCGTCGACTTCACCGCCAACTACGACGGCCGCTCGCAGGAGCCGACGGTACTGCCCGCCCGGATCCCCAACCTCCTGGTCAACGGCTCGGCCGGCATCGCGGTCGGCATGGCGACCAACATCCCGCCGCACAACCTGCGCGAGGTCGCCGCGGGCGCCCAGTGGGCCCTGGAGCATCCCGAGGCCAGCCGCGAGGAGCTGCTCAGTGCCCTGATGGAGCGGATCAAGGGACCGGACTTCCCAACCCGCGGCCTGATCGTCGGCACCCAGGGCATCGAGGACATGTACCGCACCGGCCGGGGCTCGGTCCCGATGCGCGCCGTGGTCGCGATCGAGGAAGACAAGGCGGGTCGCATCCAGCTCGTCGTCACCGAGCTGCCGTACCAGGTCAACCCCGACAACCTGGCGCTGAAGATCGCCGAGCTTGCCGACTCAGGACGCGTACAGGGCATCGCGGACGTGCGCGATGAGTCGTCCTCGCGCGTCGGTCGCCGTCTCGTGGTCGTGATGAAGCGCGACGCGGTCGCGCGGGTGGTCCTCAACAACCTCTACAAGCACACGGAGCTGCAGTCGAACTTCTCGGCCAACATGCTCGCGCTGGTGGACGAGGTCCCGCGCACGCTCACCCTCGATGCGTTCATCAGCAACTGGATCACCCACCAGATCGAGGTCATCCGGCGCCGCACCCAGTACCTCCTGGACGAGGCCGAGAAGCGGGCCCACATCTTGCGGGGACTGGTCAAGGCACTCGACGCGCTCGATGCGGTCATCGCGCTGATCCGGCGCAGCCCCTCGGCCGACGAGGCCCGCGACGGCCTGATCGAGCTGCTTGCCATCGACGAGATCCAGGCCCGTGCAATCCTCGACATGCAGCTGCGCCGGCTGGCTGCGATGGAGCGGCAGAAGACGGTCGACGACCTCGCCGAGCTCGAGACGAAGATCGCCGACTACGAAGACATCCTCGCCAGCCCCGAGCGTCAGCGCTCGATCGTCGCAGGCGAGCTGGCCGAGGTCGTCGACAGGTATGGCGACGACCGACGTAGCCAGTTCATGGCCGCCGACGGTGACCTCTCGATGGAGGACCTGATCCCTGATGAGGACGTCGTCGTCACGATCACCCGGGGCGGTTACGTCAAGCGCACCAAGTCCGACCTCTATCGCCTGCAGCGCCGCGGCGGCAAGGGCGTACGAGGGGCGACACTGCGCCCCGACGACGTGGTCGACCACATGTTCGCGACGACGACCCACCACTGGGTCCTGTTCTTCACCACCGCGGGCCGGGTCTACCGCAGCAAGACGTACCTGCTGCCTGAGGCCAACCGCGATGCCAAGGGGGGCCATGTCGCGGGCCTGATGTCGTTCCAGCCGGACGAGGAGATCGCCCAGGTGCTGACGATTCGCGACTATGAGCAGTCGCCGTACCTCGTGCTTGCCACCCGCCGGGGGCTGGTCAAGAAGACCCGGCTGTCGGACTACAACTCCCCGCGCCAGGCGGGTGTGATCGCCATCAACTTCCGCGAGGACGACGACGAGCTGATCGGCGCCGAGCTGGTCTCGGCCGACGACGACCTGATCTTGTTCTCCAAGAAGGCCCGGGCGATCCGGTTCCGGGCCGACGACCGACAGCTACGTCCGATGGGAAGGGCAACCTCCGGCGTCACGGGCATGAAGTTCCGCGGCGGAGACGAGCTGCTGTCGATGGCCGTCATCAGAGCCACCTCACCGGCGGACTCTCCGGACGCGACTGCCGCCGACGACGGCGACGTGGCGACCACGAACGGCTCGGCCCACTACGTGTTCACCGCCACGGACGGCGGGTTCGCCAAGAAGACCAGGGTGGCGGAGTACCGCATGCAGGGACGTGGCGGCCTCGGCATCAAGGCGATGAAGCTCGCCAGCGAGCGGGGCAGCCTGGTAGGGGCCGTCGTGGTATCTGCGACCGACGAGATCCTGGCCATCAAGGCCAGCGGGCAGGTGACCCGTACGTCCGCCTCCGAGGTGTCCACCACCGGCCGTGACACGATGGGCGTCAGGTTCGTCGGCGTGAAGGGCGATGACCAGGTGGTTACGATAGCCCGGAACGAAGAAAAGGCAGCGCTGGACGCTCTGCCCGAGGACAGTATGAGCACGGGGGCCGACCCGGCGCTCGAAGCGGATGCGGCGGAGTCACCGCAGCCCACCGACGACGATCACGGGAGCCTCGATGAGTGACCGGAAACCGCAGCCGGCTGCGTCGCCGCCACCGTCGGCGCGCCCGCGGGCGCCGCGGCGGGTGGCTGCACCCGCCGACACTCCCACCCAGCAGATGCCGCGGGTGGAGAACGCCGAGGCTCCGAGCGCCGCTGCCGCCCCGGCTTCGCCGCCCCGCCAACGCGCAGCGGCCAAGAAGACGGCGACCGCCAAGGCCCCCCGTCCGGCGCCGGCCAAGAAGGCGCCGACGCCAGATCCGGCCGACGCGGGACGGCCCGAGCAGCTGGTCGCGCCGACGGCCGCTGCGCCGATGGCAGCCGCGGCCGTCGCCACGGAGAAGCAGGCAAAGTCCAAGCCCGAGCCTGCCCAGGAGACCGAACGCAAGGCGCGGCTGCGCCTGGTCCGCCTCGACCCGTGGTCGGTGATGAAGACCGCGTTCGCCCTGTCGATCGCGCTGGCGATCGTGATGGTCGTCGCGGTGACCATCGTCTGGGCGGTGCTCGGCGTGGCTGGGGTGTGGGACGCGATCAACTCCAGCGTGGCGACCGTGCTGAGCGAGAACGCCGACGCGTTCGACGTGAACGACTACGTCGGCTTCGGGCGGATCATCGGCCTGACGATCGTCATCTCAGCGATCGACGTCATCCTCATCACCGCGATCGCAACGATCGGAGCATTCCTTTACAACCTTGCCGCCAGCCTGCTCGGCGGCCTCGAGGTCACCCTTGCCGAGGGCAGCTGATCGAAGCCGCGCCGGTGGCCACCGGCCGAGCGAATCCGGTTCGGCTCCGGCCTGACCGATGCGGTAATCTACCTTGTCGGTTGAGGGCCTATAGCTCAGCTTGGTTAGAGCGCTTCCCTGATAAGGAAGAGGTCTCAGGTTCAAGTCCTGATAGGCCCACTGTCCACACCTACCGAAGGATCGCCCATGAAGAAGCTTCTCGCCGTCGCCGCAGCGGCCGTGGTCACAGCATGGGCACGTAACAAGTCCAAGTCCGACCAGGCCGAGCGCGACCTGTGGGCCGAGGCCACCGACACCGTGTGACCCGGTCCGACCCGGGGACGTGGCGCAATTGGTAGCGCACCTGCTTTGCAAGCAGGGGGTTGAGGGTTCGAGTCCCTTCGTCTCCACCGGTTGCTAGCGCTTCAGATTCCGGCCAGGAAGAGACGACACCACGTGTCGGCGAGCCACTGCTCGTACTTCGCCGGGAGCCAGCCGCGTTCGTGCACCAAAAGGTAGTAGAACTCCGCCGAGTTCATGCTCCAGACGACGTCGGCGATCTCCTCGACGTCAAGCCCCGGTCGCAGATCGCCAGTGGCGATGAGATCCCGCGCGAGCAGGCGCATGTTCTTCGCCCGCCGCGCGGCGATGTCTTCTCGGGCGCGGGCGAGCTCTGGAGCCTGCGCGGCCGCGTCGCGTAGCACGAGGTGCAGTGGTCCCTGCCGCTCGGCGATGGCGCGCACCGCGGCGGCGTACGTCTCGAGCTTCTGTCGTGCCCGGGGCTGTGCCCGCATGCGCTGGACGTAGTCGCGTTCCTCGGCGGGGACGGCCTCGTCCGTGCCCGAGATCGCGGTCTCCAACAGGAGGCGGAAGAGCACGGACTTTGCTCCCACCGCGGCATATACGGTGTCCACCGCGACCCCGGCCTCCGCGGCGATCTCTGCGACAGTCGTTGCGGCGTAGCCATGCTGGACGAACAATCGTCGAGCCGCCGCCAGGATGACCCGCCGGGTTCGACGGGCCCGTTCATCGCGCAGTGGAGACCGGTAGCTGCGGCTCTTGACGGGGTCGGGCACGCGTTCTATGGTACCAGTATTGATCCGAAGTATCATCGGATGAAAATGAGGGAGACATGAAGGTTCAGCAGACGCCAGGTGTCTTCGTCCGGGGTCCCGACGAAGCGCCGGCCACCTGGGCGATGGGATCGCTGTTCGAACGGCTGGCATCGGGAAAGGAGACCGGGGGAGCATTCGATCTGACTCTTGCAACCCAGCCCCCGGGCATCGCTCCACCACTGCACGTACACACCCACGAGGCGGAGGCCTTCTATGTGCTTGAGGGGACGATGGTCTACCAGACCGGGGAGGAGTTTCACGACCTGGCCGCCGGCTCGTTCATCTACCTTCCAGCGGGCGTGCCGCACGCCTTTCGCATCACCGGCAAGAAGCCGGCGCGTTTCCTGAGCCTCGACGCCCCGGCCGGCCTGATGGACCTCTACGACGAGGTCGGAATGCCTGCGGCCGAACGCCGGCTGCCGGGCACAGACGGCAGGTCGATCGAGGAGGAGATCCCCCGCTGGAACGAGATCGGCCCGCGGTACGGCCTCCAGGTCGTCGGCCCACCCATTCCCGCGAACGACTGAGGAGAACGCCGTGGTCAACACCTACGTCCAAGCCAAGCAAGCCGACGACCGTCCGCTTCCCGTACTGCTCGCCGCTGTCCATCCCACGGTCATCATCTTGACCGGGGTTCTCGCCGGCGCAATCTTGGCGACCTGGCTGAGCGAAGTGTCGATCGGCGGCTCCGCGGAGCTCTGGATCGCGTACCACCAGGCCATCACGGACGCCTACACCTACGCTCTGCCGCCGATCGGCGGACTCGCGCTGATCGCAGCACTCGCTGCCCTGGCCACGTCGTGGCGGAACTCGCGCGGCCGCCGGCACTTGCTCGCCGCGGTCGGGTGCCTGCTCCTCGGCTTCATCGTCACCGTGGTCGTGCACTTCCCGATCAACGCCGAGATCGCGACGTGGCAGCCCGCCGATCCGCCCGCGAACTGGCAGCAGTTCCGCGATCGGTGGCTCACCGCGCACGCCGTCCGCACCGTGCTGGCAGTCGCGGCATTCGCGCTGCTGGTGATCGCTGATCCCAGGCGGCGAGCACGTGCCGCCCGAGAAGCGGAGCCCCAGTAGGTTCGGTGCGTGCCCGCGGTCAGCGGCGTCGCTGACCTGCTGAGAACGCCGCGGCACTTCCGCCGCCGCTGCGAGCGGCGCCAGCGCTCGTACCGCCACCGCTCCTGCTTCCACCACGGCGACCGCCGGAGCGGGGTGTTGCCGTACGAGTGGCGGACGTACGCGAGCCGGACCCGCCGCGGCGCTTGCGGGGCGCCTGAGGGGCACGGTGCTCGACGACCGGCGACGGCGTCACCTTGTCGGCTGCCGGCCCGGTCAGGTCGGTGATGTCCGCCGCTCCCGGGCTGACGGACGTGGTCCTCGGGGTGATCTTCGCCTGGCGCATCAGCTGGCGTACGTCGCCGCGCTGCTCGTTGGTGGCGACGGTGACGACGAGACCCTGGGCGCCGGCGCGGGCGGTACGCCCCGAGCGGTGCAGGTACGCCTTGTGCTCGGTCGGCGGGTCGACGTGCACGACGAGCGAGATGTCGTCGACGTGGATGCCGCGGGCGGCGATGTCGGTGGCGACCAGGACACGTACCTCGCCGGACCCGAACGCCGCCAGGTTGCGCTGGCGCGCCGGCTGGCTGAGGTTGCCGTGCAGGTCGACGGCGGGGATCCCCGCCGCCGTGAGCTGGCGGGCGAGGTTCTTCGCCGCGTGCTTGGTGCGCATGAAGGCAAGCGTGCGGCCGCGACCGGAGACGAGTTCGCGTACGACCGTTGGCTTGTCCGCACGGTTCACCATGAGCACGTGGTGCTCCATGTCGGGCACCTGGGAGGTCGCACTGTCGACCGAGTGGTTGACCGGGTCGGTCAGGTAGCGCTTGACGATGATGTCGACGCCGTTGTCGAGGGTGGCTGAGAACAGCAGCCGCTGCGCGTTCTTGGGGGTCTGGTCCAGGATCCGCTTGACCACAGGCAGGAAGCCGAGGTCGGCCATGTGGTCGGCCTCGTCGAGGACGGTCACCTCGACCTCGGACAGCCGGCAGTGGCGCTGGGCGATCAGGTCCTCCAGGCGGCCGGGAGTGGCGATGAGCACGTCGACGCCGTTGCGGAGCGCAGAGACCTGGGGATTCTGACCGACACCGCCGAACATCGTCATCGTCCGCAGCCCGAGGCTGGTGCCCAGCGGCTTGAAGACGTCGGCCACCTGGGCGGCGAGCTCGCGTGTCGGTACGAGGATCAGGGCACGCGGCGTCCCGGCACGGCGTGGTTTGCCAGAGGCGGCCAGCGTGGCCAGCGTCGGGAGCGCGAAGGCGACGGTCTTGCCGCTGCCGGTACGCCCGCGGCCGAGCACGTGTCGTCCGGCGAGGGAGTCGGGCAGTGTCGCAGCCTGGATCGGGAAAGGGGAGTCAATGCCCTGGATCGCCAGGGCAGAAACGAGAGCGGTCGGTACGCCGAGGGCAGCAAAGCCTGGGGACGTGGCCGACGGCATGGCGGAAGGCATGGGGTGTTGCACAGACAAGAGGAAATCCTTGGGGGGTGATCTCGGGTGGCCGCAGTTGCAGGTCCAATCGCGAGTCTCGTGACAGGATGTGGTGCCGGCTTCGGGCCAGGAAAGTAGGACCGAGGGCACTCAAGCAGACGACCGAGGAAGCGCTGATTGCGCTACCAGTCACCGCCAGCCTACCAGGAGTACGCCATGCCCCAGACCGTCCGTGGAGTCGTCGCTCGCGCAAAGGGCGAACCGGTCGGCGTCGAGACCGTCGTGATTCCGGACCCAGGACCGGGCGAGGTGGTCGTGGACGTCGCCGCCTGCGGTGTCTGTCACACCGATCTGCACTACCGCGAGGGCGGCATCAACGACGAGTTCCCGTTCCTGCTCGGCCACGAGGCAGCCGGCACCGTGGAGTCCGTCGGTGACGCCGTGACGGCGGTGCAGCCCGGCGACTACGTGGTGCTCAACTGGCGGGCGGTGTGCGGGCAGTGCCGGGCGTGTCTGCGCGGGCGTCCCTGGTACTGCTTCAACACCCACAACGCCGCACAGAAGATGACCCTGGAGGACGGTACGGAGCTGTCCCCAGCGCTCGGAATCGGCGCGTTCGCTGACAAGACCTTGGTCGCGGCAGGCCAGTGCACCAAGGTCGACCCGACTGCGGCCGCGGCCGCAGTCGGCCTGCTGGGCTGCGGTGTCATGGCCGGACTCGGCGCCGCGATCAACACCGGCAACGTCGGCCGCGGCGACTCCGTCGCGGTGATCGGGTGCGGCGGCGTCGGTAGCGCCGCCATCGCCGGCGCGCGGTTGGCCGGCGCGGGCACGATCATCGCCGTCGACGTCGACCCGCAGAAGCTGCAGTGGGCGACCGGTCTCGGCGCCACCGCCACGGTGGACGCGCGCGATTCCGACCCGGTCGAGGCGATCCAGGCACTGACCGGTGGTTTCGGCGCCGATGTCGTGATCGACGCAGTCGGCCGTCCCGAGACCTGGAAGCAGGCGTTCTACGCCCGCGATCTCGCCGGAACGGTGGTCCTGGTCGGTGTGCCGACACCCGACATGCGCCTAGAGATGCCGTTCCTGGACTTCTTCAGCCGTGGCGGGTCGCTCAAGTCCAGCTGGTACGGCGACTGCCTCCCCTCGCGGGACATCCCGATGCTGGTGGACCTGTACCAGCAGGGCCGGCTCGACCTGGACGCTTTCGTCACCGAGCGGATCGGGATCGACGACGTCGAGGGTGCGTTCGACAAGATGCACGCCGGCGGCGTGCTGCGATCGGTGGTCGAGCTGTGAGCGCCACCGAGGTTGGCGCACGATCCGCCGGCGGCGTCCGCGTCGAGAAGGTGACCACGTCGGGCGTGTTCTGCCTCGACGACGGCGAGTGGGAGGTCGACAACAACGTCTGGCTGGTCGGCGACGACGAACACGTGATCGTGGTCGACGCCGCTCATGACGCCGCCCCCATCGTCGAGGCGATCGGGGGGCGTTCGGTGGTCGCCATCGCGCTCACCCACGGCCACAACGACCACATCAACGCAGCCCGGGACCTGTCCGACGCGGTCGGGGCGCCGGTCTGGCTCTCCCCTGCGGACCGGATGCTCTGGGACGGGCAGTTCGGCTCCGCCCCGGACCGTGAGCTCGTCGACGGGACGGAGCTGTCCGTCGGTGACGTCACGCTGCAGGCACTGGCGACCCCCGGCCACTCACCGGGCGGCACCTGTCTGTACGCGGCTTCGCTCGGCGTCGTCCTCAGCGGTGACACGTTGTTCGCCGGCGGCCCGGGTGCAACCGGACGGTCGTACTCCGACTTCGGCACGATCATCGATTCGATCCGCGACCGGCTGCTGGCGCTCCCACCGGACACTGCTGTGCTGACCGGGCACGGCGACAGCACGACGATCGGTGCCGAGGCGCCGCACCTGCCGGAGTGGGTCGCGCGCGGCCACTGACCGGCCACGCCGCGACACCATGTCAGGCCATGGTGCCGTCGACGTGGCCGTCGGCGACCAGGGCGACCGTGCCGTCGGCCAGCGGCAGCACCCGCACCGCGGAAGCGCTGCCGGGTACGGCGCGGCGGTCCTTGACCATCAGCCCACCGTCGACGCCGGTCTGCAGCACCGTGATGCGGGTCCCGGTGTCGGAGTAGCTGGGGCTGACGGGGACGTACGCCGTGCCGCTGCTGCTGTCGTAGGTGAAGGCGCGGGAGTCGTCCTCGGTCGCGCTGCGGCCCCCGCCGTTCGGGCTCAGCGCGGCGGTGGACAGCCGCTGAGGATCGGCCAGGTCGCCGAGGTCGAAGATCGAGGCTTGCGCGCCCTTCTCCATTCCGGTGCGGCTGTCGGCGTCCTGGCCGATGCCGAGGAGCCGGTCGTCACCGATGGGGTGCAGGTAGCGCGAGAAGCCGGGGATCTTGAGCTCCCCGATCACGCGGGGATCGCCGGCGTCGGAGAGGTCGACGGTGTACAGCGGGTCGGTCTGGCGGAAGGTCACCAGCACGGCGAGGTCGCCGAACCACCGGACTGCCTTGAGGTCCTCGCCGACTCCCATGCCGCCGGCGACCCCGACCTCGTCGAGGTCGCTGCCCCTCTCGCGCAGCACGTGCACCGAGGACTCGGTCATGCCGCGGTCGTTGTCACCGACCCCGACCGTGGCCACGCGCAGCACGCCACCGTCCTCGCTGAACGCCCAGCGATCAGGGACCTGCCCCGCCACGCCCCCCGACGCGACGTACGCGGTCGTCGTACCGGAGGCGTCGAAGGCGTGGATGGTGGTCTCCGCGCGGGTCTCGCCGCTGCGAAAGCTCCACACCGAGTCGTGGTACTCGACGGTGCTGACGTACAGCCGATCGGCGGAGGAGTACACCAGCGAGCCGTCGCTGACCACGGCGAGGTGGCCGATCTCGGTCGGCGCCTGCGGACCGAACGTCGTCACGACCAGCGTCGCGAACCCCGACGCCGACCGCGGGTGCACGACGTCGCCGCAGTCGAGCTCGGTGGCATCGCCGTCCACACCGGTGGCCGGCAACCAGTCGGCCACCGACGTCCTACGTACCAGGTCGCGGTTGACGCGCTCGGCCTCGGCCTCGGTCAAGCCGCGGCCGGGCTCGCCGGGGTGCACGAAGTCGAAGGTGGGCGTGGCGGTCGAGACTATCCGCACCGTCCCTTCGTGGGCGCGTGCAGAGACCAGGGTGCCCTCGATCGACTGGGTGCTCACGATCTCCGGCGAGGTGGGGTCGCTGACGTCGACGATCGTGGCCTCGACCTGCGCCTGTCCGCCTTCAGGCGGGCCGTAGGGCCTGCCTGTCGACGGGACGGTGCCTGACCGCATGCCCGGGTCGATGTCGGGCTGCAACAGCTCACCGGAACGTACCGTCTCCAGGACCACGACAGCATCGTCGACGAGCAGGATCTCCGCCCCCCGCTGCAGGCCCATGTTGAGTCCGGCCACCTGTTCGGCACCGTCGGCGGTGGGCCGCTCGATGAGAAGGTCGTCGCCGTCGACGATGTAGACGACCTCGCCGTTGGTCTTGGCGATGTCGGGCTCGTCGACGCCGGCCTCCTGCACGTTGGTGCCGGTCTCCCCGTTGTCGACTGCGGCCCCGGTGTCGCTCACCTCGGCGGCCCCGGCGGTCTCTGAGCTCGCCGCCGCATCGCTTCGCTCGACGGTCACGGCGGTGCCACCGACGTCATCGATGTACCCCCAACCGCCGTCCAGGCCCCAGGGGCCGACCTTGGGCAGGGCGGCGCGTACGTACCAGTCACGAAGCTCCACACAACTGGCGAACGGCTGCAGCTCGCCGGTGGCTGCCGACGGTGACGGGCGCGGGGCGAGCACCGCTGTCGCGACGAGCGCGGCGAGGAACCCGCCGGTGAGCAACCAGTGATGGGAAAGCCTGCGCATGAGAACCTCCGGGGTCAGTTGGTGATCTGACGCGGCCACCGGTGTCCCGGTTCCACCAGATGGCGAGCGGGCCTTCGACGGTAGGCTTGGCGCCATGACCCACAGCCAGTCCCTCGCCGAGTTCGATCCCGAGGTAGCCGCCGCGATCGACGCCGAGCTCGACCGTCAGCGCACCACGCTGGAGATGATCGCGTCGGAGAACTTCGCGCCGACCGCCGTGCTTCAGGCGCAGGGCAGCGTCATGACCAACAAGTACGCCGAGGGCTACCCTGGCAAGCGCTACTACGGCGGCTGTGAGTTCGTCGACGTCACCGAGAACCTCGCAATCGACCGCCTCAAGGCGCTCTTTGGCGCCTCGTACGTCAACGTGCAGCCGCATTCGGGTGCCACGGCCAACGCCGCAGCGATGCACGCGACGATCTCCGCGGGCGACACGATCCTCGGGCTGAGCCTGGCCCATGGTGGGCACCTGACGCACGGCATGAAGATCAACTTCTCCGGTCGGCTCTACCACGTCGTGCCGTACCACGTGCGCTCGCAGGACCACCGCATCGACATGGACGAGGTACGCCGTCTGGCGCACGAGCGCCATCCGGCCCTGATCATCGCAGGCTGGTCGGCGTACCCGCGTCAGCTCGACTTCGCCGAGTTCCGGGCGATCGCCGACGAGGTCGGCGCCAAGCTGATGGTCGACATGGCCCACTTCGCCGGCCTGGTGGCCGCCGGGCTGCACCCCAGCCCGATGCCGTACGCCGACGTGGTCACCACGACGACGCACAAGACGCTTGGCGGACCGCGCGGGGGCGCGATCCTGACCAACGACGAGGAGGTCGCCAAGAAGATCCGTTCGGCGGTTTTTCCCGGCCAGCAGGGCGGACCGCTCGAGCACGTGATCGCCGCCAAGGCCGTGGCGTTCAAGATGGCGGCGATGCCGGAGTTCAAGGAGCGGCAGGAGCGTACGGTCGCGGGTGCCCGCATCCTCGCCGAGCGGTTGACGGCCGACGACATGCACAAGGTTGGCGTGAGCGTGTTGACCGGTGGCACCGACGTGCACCTGGTGCTGGTGGACCTGCGGGAGTCCGAGCTGGACGGGCAGCAGGCCGAGGACCGGTTGCACGAGTGCGGGATCACGGTCAACCGCAATGCCGTGCCCGACGACCCCCGGCCGCCGATGGTGACGTCGGGTCTGCGGATCGGTACGCCGGCTCTGGCCACCCGCGGCTTCGGTGCCCAGGAGTTCGCCGAGGTGGCCGACATCATCGCCGCCGCGTTGCAGCCGGACCTGGCTGACACCGCCGCGCTGCGTGACCGGGTGGCAGCACTCGCCGACCGGTTCCCGCTCTACCCCGACGTCGTACCGTTCACGGCGCCGAACCGCTGAGGTGTCTTCGCCGCGGCGTACTCCGGGCACGCTCCGGCTAGCGCTGCAGCCCAAGCTCATCGGGTTGGCCGTGTTCGCTGCAGCCGCGGTGCTGCTCACGGCCACGATGGGCGTGTGGCAGCTGGGCGTCTACGACACGCGGCAGGCCGACGAGCGAGCTGACCGGGCCGATATGTCAACCGTGGCCTTGTCGCAGGTGCTCAGCCCGGGTGAGCCGTTCACCGCGACGGCCAACCGCCGTCCGGTGACCGCGATGGGACGGTACGCACCGACGGCGCAGCAGCTCTGGGTCTCGGGTCGTGAGCTGGACGGGCGTGCCGGCTACTGGTTGGTCGCGCCGTTCGTGGTCGATGACCAGCGCGGGACCGACGGGAATCGCGAGCGGGCGCTGGTGGTGGTGCGCGGCTGGTCGGCCGACAACGGCGAGCTCCCTGCGGCGACGGCCGGCCGGGTCTCCTTGCGGGCGGTGCTGCAACCTGGCGAGTCCGCGGCCGGTGGGATCGGGGCCGGTGGGATCGGGGCCGACCGGACGACGGCGACGATCAGGATCCCGTTCCTGATCAACGAGCTTCCGTACGACCTGTACTCCGGCTACGGCATCGTCACGGCGCAGGAGCCGGCCGACGCCGCGGGCGTTGGCCTGGAGCCGGTCGCCCCGCCGCCGGTGGAGGCTTCGTGGACCTCTGGTCTGCGCAATCTCGCGTACGCGATCCAGTGGTGGGTGTTCGCTGCGTTCGCGGGGTTCATGTGGTGGCGGATGTCCCGCGACGTGATCGCCGCTGACCGCGCCGCGCTCATGGGCGGCCGAGACCCGGCGCGTGATGGATCCGATGATGACGCTGTGGGCGAGGGGTGGCCGTTGCACCACACGCACGGATCTGAACCTCTCACCTGATCCCGTTATTGGCGGAGGTGTCCGGTGGTGCGGGGGGCGCTGGTGGTTCGGGTGCTGGTGTGGGTGCCGATGAGGCGTTGGAGGTGTCGGTCGGCAACTGATGGGCCGGGTGGGGTTTTGGGGGTGGCGACGGGTGGTCCGTGGCCCAGGGGTGGTGGCCGACGGCTGGTGTAGGTGTGTGCGGTAGGGGTGGTCCAGACCAGCTGGTGGGTGCCGGTGCCGATGTCTTCGCGGCGGATGGTGAACCCGGGGAGGTGTTTGGTGCTGTGGGAGCGCCGGCAGTAGGCGTCCCCGTCGGCGGCGGTGGTGGTGCCGCCGTCGGACCAGGGGGTCCGGTGGTCGATGTCGTCGATGTGGTGGTCACACCAGGGCCGTTGGCAGTGTTGGTCCACCGCACGGATGAGGTCACCCAGTGGTCCATCGAACCGGCGGCGGCGTGGGTCGCGGCCGATGATCTGCTCACCACCACCGGGTTGATCCTCACCGGTGGCGGGCCTGGTGAACAACCTGCGTACCCACACCTTGGTGTGGCCGGTGATGTTGCGGGCGATACCTGGTGGGATGGGCCCGTACCCGGCCAGCACGGCGGCGGTGTCCTCATCGGCGAACAACGTTTCGGGGCGCATGAGTAAACCGATCTCGGCGGCCACATCAGCAGCCCGGGTCTGCCCGGTGAGGCGTTGCACCAGGGTGTCGGCCATCAGCTGGTTGATCGTCCTACTATCACCGTCGGCTCTGAGCCCACGGGCCTGTCCGTCGAGGGCGGTGAAACACGCCACCGCCTGGTCCGCAGCCAACGTCGCGCACAACCGGCCCATCGCATCCGGTGCCGCGACGATCCAGACCCCGCGGTGTGCCCGGGCTGCGGTCGCGGCGTGGTCGGCGTGGTCGGGGTCGATCCCGATCACCAACCTACGTGCCGCGGTACCGGCGCGTTTGGGTGTCATCGCGGGCAGTCCCGGTGCGAGCTGGGCATCGATCCGGCCGCGGTCGGCGACGGACAGGTTGGTGCACTCATCGCTCACCGCCTTGGCCACCCGGTAGGAGATGCTGCCGTCTTCGAGCAGCTGCGCGGTCTGCGGCAGGTGCTGCAACACCCGCGCGAACCCGAGCGCGTTCTGTGCAGCA
>Ga0136617_10001377_pt1 | contig 21482 bp, 22 predicted proteins | sample AntDrymUQ3222106_2_FD_129672 | JGI IMG/M metagenome (GOLD analysis project Ga0136617, IMG submission 129672) | Polar desert sand microbial communities from Dry Valleys, Antarctica - metaG UQ322 (21.06) | ecosystem: Environmental > Terrestrial > Soil > Desert | place: Antarctica: Dry Valley...
CTTCGGGACCAGGTCTGCTTCGATGCCCGACGTTGCGCCGACGAACTCCACGCGGGTTCCCTTCGCGCTCAGGCTGTCAGCCACGCAGAGCGCGGGGATCGCGTGTCCCCCGGTCCCGCCGCCCGCGATCAGGACTCGCGGTGGCTCGTGGTTTGACCTCTCTCGCACGTTCACTGTCCTCCGATACCCTGTACAGAATGCCGATGGCGGCGAAGCAGACCAGCATGCTCGACCCGCCGTAGCTGACGAACGGCAAGGTCATGCCGGCCAGCGGGAGCATCCCCATAGCCGCCCCGATGTTGAAGATCGCCTGTACTACGATAGTAGTGGTCAGCCCCGCCGCCAGGCAGCGTCCCAGGACCGACGGAGCCCGAAGCGAGATCCTCAACCCCGCCACCGCCAGGAAGACGAAGGCGGAGATCACCAGCACCATGCCGAGCAACCCGAGTTCCTCGCCGATCAGAGCGAAGATCATATCCGTATGCAACTCTGGGACGTAGGTCACTTCGGCCCCTGCTCCCGCGCCGACGCCCAGGAAGTCGCCTGACTGGATGGCGGTCATGGACTGCACGACCTGGTAGCCCGATCCCTGCGAGTCGGCCCACGGGTCCAGGAACGTCATGAACCTCTCCCGCCGGTATGGGGCGAGCAGCATCACTCCGACGAGGCAGGCCAGACCCGCGCCGGCGGCGAGGACCAGATCCCTCGTCCGCACCTCCGAGGCCCAGAGTACCCCGGCCACCCCGGCCAGAAGCATGACGGATGTGCCGAAATCCGGCTCCATGACTACCAACCCAAATAGCAGCCCGACCACGGCGAGTAGCCCTATCGGCAGCCCGGAACCCGGTCGCAGACGGGCCACCCACACGCTCGCCACCACGACAGCCGCGATCTTGGCGAACTCCGCCGGCTGAGCCATGAAGACTCCCAGGTCGAACCACCTCCGGCCGCCACCGATCTCCACCCCGATACCGGGCACGAGCACCAGCACGAGGCTCGCGAGAACGGCCACGAAAAAGATCGGCCCGAACCTGCGCCAGGCCGTGTACCGGATGCGGCTCGCCAGGAAAAACGCGAACACCCCGAGCGCCACATGAGCCGCGCGCACGACCAGATAGGATGTCGCGGAGTCCCGGTACGTCGCCGAATACACCATGACCAGCCCCAGCAACGAGAGCCCGAGGGCTACCAGGAACAGGTTGGTTCGCAGGGTCGTCAACCCGTATCACCCACGCCCCTCGAAAACGTGCCCAGCAGCATACTCCCCTGGCACCAGACGGGCGAACGCCCGGCCCCGCTCCTCGTAACCCGCGAACTGGTCGAAGCTGGCGCAACCAGGCGAGAGCAAAATCACGTCACCGGAGCGCGCCAGGCTCTCCGCCTCTTCCACGGCCTCTGAAACGTCCCGGACGAGGCTCACCGGCCCATCCCACGTACCGCGCACGTAGCCGGAGATGCGGGGGCCCGCCTCGCCCTGGCAGACTACGGCCCGGCAGTGGTCGAGGGAAGGAATGATCTCCGCGAAGTCCGTGTGCTTCTCGGAGCCGCCCAGGATCAGGATGACCGGACGCTCGAAGCTCGCCACGGCAGCCGCCACCGCCGCCGGGTTGGTTGCCTTCGAGTCGTCTACGTACAACACGCCGCCACGCTCCGCCACGACCTCCATCCGGTGCGGCTTCAGACGATAGCCGAGCAACCCAGCCCGGATCTGTTCGAGGTCCGCGCCCACCCTCTCCGAAGCCGCTGCCGCGAAGAGCGCGTTTTCGAGGTTGTGCGTCCCGGCGAAGCGCAACTCGTCCTCGCCCGTAATTTCCTTGCCCCGGAGAAATAGACGCCCATCCCGGACAACGGTGTCATCCTCCCCGACCGCGAGGGTTTCCGCAGAGAGCCCGACTTTCGCCTCCCGTCCGATGGGGTCCGCCGCGCTCACGAGGGCCAGATTTTCCGGTTCCTGTCCCTCGAATACCCTCAGTTTGTCCTCGACGTACTCCTCGAAAGAGGCGTGCCAGTTGAGATGATCCGGACGCGCGTTCAGAAGCGCCGCGACCTCGAAGCCGGGCTCGCGCATGTAGTGGAGTTGAAAAGATGAGACCTCGAGTACCAGCAACCCGGCCCGCCTGACCTCGTCGAGACATCCTGTCAGCGCGCGCCAGGAGTTTCCGGCGACGGCGTATGGTATCTCCGCCGCTTCGAGGATATTCCGGATCATATCCACCGCCGTCGTCTTGCCATTGGTCCCGGTGACCGCGACGATCCTCACATCCGGCCCAAGCAACTCCAGGCCGAGGGCCACCTCCGACAGCACGGGCAAACCCCGCGATTCCGCTGCGGAGAGAACGGCGTCCCGCGGACTGATGCCAGGGCTGACGACTACGCGCTCGACGCCATCCAGGACCTCCGCACCGGCCGCGATACGGCCTTCGACGCCCAGGTCCGAGAGCGTATCGCGCAGCATCTGAGAGTCGTTAGCATCGGCGGCTATCACTTGCTCACCTCGCGCAAGGAGGGCGCGGGTGGCCGAGATCCCGGATTCTCCCAGACCGTAGATCAGAGTAGTCACGGCAAGCCTCAGGCCGCGTTGTAGAGTAGGAGGTAATAGAGGAAGAAGCCCGCGGACGAGAAGGCTGCCTGTACGATCCAGAACCGCACCACGATCTTGTTCTCCTCCCAGCCCGATAGCTCGAAGTGGTGGTGGATCGGGGCCATTTTGAATACCCGGCGCCGAGTCGCCTTGAAGAATCCGTACTGGATGATGACCGAGAGGGCTTCGATGACGAACAGCCCCCCGATGACAGGGAGCAGCATCTCCGTCTTCGTCAAGACCGCCGCCGCGCCAAGCACGCCCCCGATAGCCAACGAGCCCGTATCGCCCATGAACACCTGCGCCGGATGGGCGTTGAACCAGAGAAAACCAATGATCGCCCCTACCATCCCACCGCAGATGATCGCCACGTCATACTGACGCTCCAGGAACGCTATTGCCGTGTACGCCGTGAGGGCGATGGCCCCTGTCCCAGCCGCCAGGCCATCTAACCCATCGGTGAGGTTGACGGCGTTGGTGACGCCGGAGATCACGAGCAGCAAGAAGACGCTGAAGAGCGCGATCCCGATCACGCCCGGCCCGAGGACCAAATTCCGATCCAGCCCCGGCACGATGACGTTCTGCGTCACGCCCACGTAACGCAACGCCAGCACGTCGGCCAGCACGACCGTCACGGCGAGCAGCATGAACTTGTACTTGACACTCAAACCTTCGCTGCGCTGGCGGGATATTTTCTGCCAGTCGTCGTAGAGTCCGATGCCGGCGGTCACCACCACTATCAGCAACACCGCGACGGTCGGCCAGTTGAACCGCGCAACGACCAGCAACGCCGCCAGGAGACCCGTCAGCATCACGACCCCGCCCATCGTTGGGGTGCCCGCTTTGATCAGGTGCGTCTGAGGCCCTTCTTCCCGCACGAACTGTCCGAACTTGCGCGTCTGGAGGAACTCTATGAACTTCGGCCCGAGCGCAACCGTCACCAGAAACGCCACCGCCGCCGCCAGCACCACGCTAAACAAGAGCTAAATTCTCCCTTAACTTTCGGGTCAGGTTCTCAAGTCCCACGCCTCTCGAACCCTTGACTACAACGTAATCCCCAGCCTGCAACGCTTCGCCGAGATGTCCGGCGGCGGCTTCGGCGTCCGGGAAGAGGATCTTCTCTTCCTGGAACGTCTCAGCGTACCAGCGAGCCTCGTCCCCGACGCACACCAGCAAGTCCACTCCCAATTCAGTGGCGAGACGGCCGGTCTCCCGATGGTATTCGCGGGCGCACGGGCCAAGTTCGAACATCCCACCGAGAACGGCGACGAAGCGGCTCCCGCGGCGCGAAGCCTGCTCCGCCCCGTAGCGCAGGACCGCGGCTATGGCGGCAGGCGATGCGTTGTAGGAATCATCGTAGACGACGATGTCGTCCCGGAGATGATGGACTTCGCCGCGAAGCCCCGTGCGCCGCAACCGGGAGAGGCCCCTGGCCCCCGTCTCCAGGTCGAGGCCGAGCGCGAGCGCCCCGCCGAGCGCCGCCAGGAGCGGCTGGACCAGGTGCGTCCCGAATACCGGACATCGTACCTCGGAGGTGTGATCCCCGAAATGCGCCACGAAGCGAAGTCCCTCTTCGCGGTCCTCCACCCCGGAGGCCCAGAGGTCAGCGCCTTCCGCAGCCTCGCGGCTGAAGACGATACGCCGTCCTAGCTTCTTTCCAGGGCCGGTAGCCGCCTCCGGCACGCCCAGAGGTGACACGAAACTCCCGGTATCGGGGAGGGCCAACGACAGCTCGCCCTTCGTGGCGGCGAGTCCTTCCAGGGTTCCGAAAGATTCGAGGTGCTTCGGGGCGATGGCGGTCAGGATGCCGACCTCCGGTGGCGCGATGTGGCAGAGACGTTCGATGTCCCCCGAGTGGGTCGCTCCCATCTCGAGGACCAGTATCTCCGTGCGTTCATCAGCCGCCAGGACCGTGAGCGGGAGCCCGATCTCATTGTTGAAATTACCTTCTGTCGCCGAGACCTTCTTCCCGGAAGCCCAGAGGATGGCTGCCAGGGCATCTTTAGTCGTGGTCTTCCCGACGCTGCCCGTGATGCCGACTATGGTGAGCGCCGAACCATTGCGCTTGTGTCCCCGCGACAAGCTCCAGCGGGCCAGCAATTGCAACGCGCCCAGGGGATCCTCGACGACCAGCGTGGGGACATCCAGCGGCCTATCTGCTACCGTTGCGACCGCTCCGCGAGAGTGTGCTTCCGGCGCGAAAGCCGCGCCATCAACGCCTCCGCGAAGGGCGAAGAAGAGGTCTCCCTCGCGCACGCGCCGCGAATCAACGACGGCGCCGCGCACGAGTGCGGTTCCGTCGGCGCCCATCAGTTCGCCGCCGACGGCCCGCGCTACATCGGACAGGGGAGCCGGTCTCATCGCGATTCCTCTTCCGGTGTCGTGAGGTCTGGGGGCACGTTGAAGTATCCTAGCGTGAAGCCCATTACGTCGTGGAATGCTGGGGCGGCGGTAAGTTCGCCCCAGTACGTGGTGCGGGGGTCGTCCACCGCGATCAGGGCGACGTACTCGGGGTCGGATGCCGGGGCGAAGCCTACGAAAGAAGCCACGTACTCATCGCCGTAGGTACCCGTCTCGGGGTCCACCGTCTGCGAGGTGCCGGTCTTGCCCGCCACCGAATAACCAGGGATTTGGGCTTCGTGTCCGGATCCCTCCTCCACCACGCCCTGCAACATCCCGCGTACTATAGTCGAGGTCTTTTCGCTTATCACCCTGGGTTCCGGAGATTCCGGCTGCTCACGCCTTACGACGTGCGGCGTGATCCTCTGCCCACCGTTGGCGATGGTGGCGTATCCCGAGGCTACCTGCAAAGGGGTCGCGGTGAGCCCTTGACCGATGGGGATGTTGCCGATAGAGGATCCACTCCACTCCTCGTATGGCGGCACTATGCCCGCGTCTTCACCCCACAAATCCACCCCCGCCGGCTCCCCGAAACCGAAACGGCGGATGTAATCGTAGAGCTTTGGGCCACCCAGACTCTGGGCCACCTGTATCGCCCCGACGTTGCTCGACTCCCGCAGAATGTCCGCCGGGGCCATCACCTTTGTCTCGTGCGGTCGAGAGTCGTGTATTATGCGATCTGCCACCCGCATGTGGTCGGGGACGGTGAACGTGCTGTTTGTCGTCACGGCCCTCTCTTCGAGCGCCGATGAGACGGTGAACGCTTTGAAGGTGGAGCCGGGCTCGTATGGGTCTGTCAAGACCCGGTTGCGTTGGGCTTCGGGCGAAGCCTCACCGAAGCGGTTGTTGTCGTAGTCCGGGACGTTGGCAAGGGCGACGATGCTCCCGTCCTCGACCCGCATGACCACGCCGAGGGCGCTACGGGCTTTGCTCTTCTCGACGGTATCCGCGAGGGCTTTCTCCAGTTCCTGCTGAACCGCCACGTCGAGGGTCAGCGTCACGTCCTCGCCGTTCTTCAAGGTCTCGTCGTAGCGCTCCTCCACCCCGCCGAAGGCTTCGTTGTAGTCTCCCAGGTGACCGGTGAGCTGGCTCGCGAGCGTCCCATCCGGATAGAGGCGAACGGCGTCCGGGGCGACCGATATACCTTCTATGCCAAGGCCCCATATCTCCTCCGCTGCCCTGGGGTCCACGCCCGAGGCGACGATGCTGTAGCCGGCGGGTTCACCGTCGGGGCCGCGCTTCGTGAGCGAAGCTTCGATCTCATCCGCGCTCAGGTTCGTATCGGGACCGATGACCCCGGCCAATGTCCAGGCGGCCTTCGACGGCTTTTGTATCTGGTACGGGGTGGCGATCACACGCACGGCTTCGTGGCTGGTCGCGAGCTTTCGACCGTCCGCGCTCAGTATGTCGCCCCGCGCACGCACCATCGCATCGGACGCCTCGACGCTCTGCTCGGCGGCGAAGGCGGGATCCCCCCACCCGTCCACGACGCTGAGGTGAACCGCGCGGCCACCGAGCAACAGCCCCGCCACTGCAACCAGCGCGATCACCAGCCGTACCCTGCCCCGTCCGATGGTTTGTTTGGAAACACCCGGAGTTGTCCGCGCTCCACCGCGACGGCGTGCCTGCCGATTCCGGGGAAGCTCGACGACCCGGCCCCTGAAACCCTCGCTCGCACGGCGATTGCCACGAGTCGTGGTCCGGCTCCGAGGCGTACCGCCCTTTCCGCGCGTGCCACTAGCGGAGCGGTCCCGAGACGGGCTATTGGGGGTTCTCCCTTTTCTTCTCTCCCCCATCTTTCCTGCCATCCTCCCTAGTGTTGCCGTAAACCTTCAAATCCGCGCCCTTGGGGTCCCGCATCTTCAACTCCTCTCGGGCGAGAGGCCGAATCCTTCCGGGGCTCGACAGCCCGGCGACCCGAACCTCCAGCCGCTCCCTCTCGGCCGCGGTCCCGGCGTTGAGGTCTTCGAGTTCCGATACCCGATCACCGAGTCCGGCGGAGACCGTGTGCAGATAGACGCTCCCCAGCATCAACAACACCGGCACCACCACGAGCATCACGAACCCTCGCCGCTCCCTCGTTTTCTTTCGCAGCGCCGAGACCGGCGTGGATCGCTTTGAGGGTTGCGTTGATGGGCTATGGACGGGAGATTGGACCTGACGGCTCCGTTGCGGCGCGGCCATCAGGAACCATCCTCCCGTGCGTCCAACGCCGGCTCGGAAGTCCTGATGGCTACACGGAGCCGCGCGGAAGCGCTCCGGGGGTTCTCCTTGATCTCCCGCTCCAAAGGACGCTTGACCGTTCCACGCCGGAATACGGGGCGAGCCCCGCACACGCAGACCGGCAACTCCGGTGGGCAAACGCAACGTCCTTCTCTACCAGAGATGAACCGCTTGACGGCGCGATCCTCACCGGAGTGGAAGGTGATCGCGACCAGCCTCCCTCCCTGCGCAAGGAGCCTCTCCGCCGCCCCGAGACCCCGCTGAAGGCTGCCAACCTCGTCGTTGACGTAGACGCGCACCGCCTGGAACACGCGCTTGGCCGGGTTCCCGCCTCGCTCCACCCAACCGAGCGCAGCCCTCACGGCATCCGTGAGATCCAGAGTCGTCGCGAGCGGGCGGCGGCGTGAGATCTCACGCGCCACACGCCGGGCCTCTTTTCGCGGCACGTCACCGCGCTCCGAAAGCGCCCGTGCCAACTCACCTTCATTCACCGTGTTCAGGAAGTCCGCCGCGGAGACCCCGGAACCCGGATCCATCCGCATGTCGAGCGGCCCTTCCCTGACGTAGCTAAACCCGCGAGCCGCCTCATCAACCTGGTAACTCGATAGACCGAGGTCGAAGAGGATAGCGTCCACCCGCTCTCCTTCCTCGAACATCTCCCACAACACTTCGTCATAGGCGCCGAGCCTGAAGGCGAAGCGTTTGTCATGAATCTCAGACGCTCTACGCGCGGCGTCCGGATCCCGGTCAATCCCCACTAGCCTGTCATTCGGACCAAGCTCGTCGAGTATCCGCCGGGCATGCCCCCCACCCCCGAAAGTGGCGTCCACCACCATGCCCGCCCCGGACGGAGCGAGCGCCGACACCGACTCTTCCAACATCACCGGCACGTGGCCCACCGCCATCACCCGCCGAACTCCCGGCCGGCGAACTCCTCCACGATGTCCGCAAACACCTCGTCCGCACCTTCCACGTACTGATTCCACTCTTCGGTGCTCCAGATCTCCAGCCTGTCATCCACCCCAGCGAGGGTCACGTCTCTACTCAAGCCCGCGTACCGTGCGAGCTTCGTCGGGATCAAAACTCGCCCCTGGCGGTCGAGCGTCGCCTCGAAAGCCATCGAGAAGAACATCCGTGAGAGCTGCCGTCCCTTGGACGAAAAGTCGGCGTTCGACTTGATGTTTGCTTTGAAAGCGGCCCACTCATCCGGCGGAAAAGCGAACAGACACCTATCCACGCCCTTCGTCACCACGATCCCACCCTCAAAGTAGGATCGGAGCCGGGAAGGGAGAGTCAGTCGCCCTTTCTCATCCAGGGTGTGCTCATACTCGCCTAAAAGGGCCAGAGCCTTGTCCTCCCACTACGCTCCACATTGACCCACAACTGCCGAGATTCTTGCATACATGACAAAAAGACGCAATTCAGAGCCATTTGTGGGGGCTATATTGCGCCTGTCAGCAAGTTTTATCCTCCCCCCCTGGGATTAGGAGTCCTATGAAATCTGATGACAGAAGCGTGCTCGAATCCGCACGGGGAGAAAGATTGAGTCCCCATGTGTCGAAGATGTGGGGTAGATAAATTTCCTGGCCCAATATGTTGTAAAACCTGGAAATAGGCCGAAGGGGGCTGATGCAAAGGCTTTGCTGATGATGACGGTACCGTTATCAGGGAGGGTGGGCCCACCAGGACTCGAACCTGGGACCGTCCGATTATGAGTCGGATGCTCTAACCAACTGAGCTATGGGCCCTGGACGCCGGGCGAAAGCCGCACCGAACGGGCTCCCCTGGTTGGACTCGAACCAACAACCCTTCGGTTAACAGCCGAATGCTCTGCCAATTGAGCTACAGGGGAAGGCTACCCGAAGATTATACGTTCAGGGGGGGCCAGCTTCAAGATTCGGTCGCGACGGCCCTCAGGGCGTCCTTGAGTTGCAGCGTCTCGATATGGATGCGATCCTTTTCATCATAGTCGGAGGTCTGACGCTTTGTGCGCTCACGGCTCAGGATGCCGACCCTGAGCCAGGCTTCCCGGATAGCCGCCTCAGAAGGATAAAGTTTCTCTCCGGCCGAAGACAAGGCACCGATATGATCCATCAAAGGACGGGCATGCTCGTCGGCGATCAGGGAGTCGAGATCCTGTCCAGAATGCTCTTTTAGAAGGGAGAAGATCCGGGATTGCTCCTCGTTCGCGAAGTCTTCGCCAGCCAGCATAAAGGGCTCGGACATCGACGAGACTCCGACCCCATTTATCATGGGTTCCTCGCCGAGATCCGGCCGGGACAGCAAGAGCGCCAGCAGCTCGTGACCGGCCCGCGTGAGAGGATCAGCGAGAGCCGGGCCACGCGTGGATCTCGTCGCGGTAGGTGAACGCCGCTGTTGCAGTGTTTCCGGGTTCACGCCAAGAGCCTCGCTCGCGAGCCGAACGGCATCGCCGTGGAATACCGGGTCTTCGATCTCCGTTATGAGGTCTTTGATCTCCGATACGATCCGGGACCTCTCGGCGGCTTCGGCCCCGCGAGCGCGCTCGGTCTTGCGCCGGAAGACGTACTCGAGCGCCGGTATCGAACTGACGAGCAGCTTCGAGAAGTCCTCGGCGGAGTTCTCGAGGAGCCAATCAGCAGGGTCCTCGGGCAAACGCAGCACCCGGAGATCCAGCTTCAGTTCGGCGGCCGCCGCAGCCGCTCGCTCTATGGCCTTTTCGCCGGCGGCGTCGGGGTCGAAGAGGACGTGGATCTTGTCCGCATAGCCACTGAGGCTCCGCAGGTGCGCCGGCGTGGTCGCGGTGCCGAGGGTGGCGACAGCGTTCTTTATGCCGGCCTGATATAGCATCAGTACGTCTGTGTATCCCTCTACCACGAGGGCGGATTGCTGCTTGCGGATCGCCTCCGTCGCCTGCGGGAACCCATAGAGAAGGTCGCGCTTGGTGAAGATCTCGGTCTCCGGAGAGTTGAGGTACTTGGGATGGTCGTCGCCCAGCGCGCGAGCTCCAAAACCCACGATCCTCCCTCGCCGGTCAGAGATGGGGAAGGTGATCCTACCTGAGAACCGCTCCCCGCCCCGCGGCGATAGAAGCCCAGCCGCATCGAGCGCCCGACGCTCTATACCCAGGTTCCGAGCAGCCCCCACAAACCCCGAACTACCGCGCGGAGGAGCGAAGCCCAAGCGAAATTCTTCTATAGTAGAATCGTTCAATCTCCTGTTTTCGAGGTACTTTCGCGCCTGCTGTGCCTCGGATGAACCAGAGCGCAGCAGGTACTTGTGGTAGTAGACGGTGGCGGCTGCGAGGGCTTTATGGACCATGCGCCGACGTTGGTTGCGCTCTCTGGCGGCCTGGGCGTCGGCGGTAGAGCCTTCGAATTCCAGTTCCACGCCGGAGCGTTCTGCGAGGTAGGAGACCGCCTCGGAGAAAGACAGGGACTTCAGATCCATGACGAGCTTGATGGCATCGCCGCCACGCTGACAACCGAAGCAGTAATAGAAGCCGCGATCCGGAGTGACGCCAAACGATGGGGTCTTCTCGGAGTGGTCCGGATAAGGACATAGACCAGAGAAACGCACGCCCTGGCGCCGAAGAGCAGTAAACTCCGAAGCCACTTCGACGATATTCGCCGTCTCCCGGACTACCTCTATGCTCTGCTGCGAGATCCTCAAAAGGTCGATTCCTCTTCGCCGTCCATACAAATATTTCTCAGGCTCATCGTATACGCTGCGGGGCTAATGGTACTCTAGATGTCATGAGAAGCTCTGACCGATTCGCGCGCGTCTGGCACGGGTTACGCGAATCTGCCGCCTGGTGTCGGTTTCGAGATCAAGGACGAACCTCTACATCGTTTCATCAACCTGCTGGGGCGCGTTCTCGGACAGGTGTTGATAGAGCAGGAGGGAAAAGAATTCTTCGATACGGAGGAAGAGGTGAGGCTCCTGTGCAAGCGGCTGCGCTTCGAGTACGCCAGAGACCATACGGCTGCGCAACCCGTATGTGGACCCGCTCTCCTACGTCCAGGTCAGCCTGCTGCGCCGGCTGCGCGCCCTCCCGGAAGACCCTCCCGAACGAAACGGCGTCCTCAACACCCTGCTCCTCACCATCTCCGGTATCTCCTCCACGATGCTGAACACTGGATGACCTATCCCGACGCGCCCTTGATTTGTGATTCGGGATCCAACCACATCAGCCCGGCCTCGGTGAAGCGAAAACCACACTGACGGTAGAAACCGCGCAGGTGCGGCTCGTAGTCTACGTGCAGCCATTCAGCGCCACGGTCCCTGGCCTCACTCGCGGCCCGCCGGACCAGTTGACGACCGATCCCACGACCACGCAGGTTCGGGTGAACCGTGGTGTCCAGGACGAAGGCATGAACTCCCCCATCCCACGCAACGTTGACGAAACCAACCAGAGCCTGTCCCCGATATGCGCACAGGTAGACGAGGCTGCGTTCGAGGATCGGAGTGAAGTCCCGAGGCGAATGTTCGTCCCACGACGCGGCGAATAGCTCATCGAGTTCGCCGGAGTTCACGGTAGGGTCTGCCCGGTAGGTTATGCCGATCTCAGTGTTGCCGGGGCTGGACCCAGACTTCCTTCCACTCCTCACGCGAAGATGTCGCCGTGCGGCATAAAGAGCCGACGGTAGGTGGCTAGCGCGTAGCGGTCGGTCATTCCGGCCACGAAGTCCACGGTCTCCGTGATGGGGTCGGGGTCGCTCTTCGCTCGCTCATCGGGATGATCGAGGTAGTAGTCGAAGAGCGCGGCGACGACCCCGCCGGCCTTCTCGTTCTCCCGCGAGCGAGGGTTGCGATAGACGTGCTCGAAGAGCCAGGACCGCAGCTCCATCAAGGCATCGTGGCCTTCCGTGGAAAGCGTGATCTCTCTTTTCTCGCGGGAAGAGGAGATCATGTCCCGCACCAGCCAATCTATCCGGGCGCTCATCTTGTCTCCGAGCACCGCGAGCGGCTTTTCCGGGAGGTCCTCCCACGAAATGGTCCCAGCCCGCAGCGCGTCATCAACGTCGTGGTTGACGTAGGCTATGCGATCGGCTACCCGTACGATCTCCCCCTCCCGTGTGGACGGATAACCCTTGCCGGAATGGTTGAGTATCCCATCTCTAACCTCCAACGTGAGGTTTAAACCTTCTCCATCTTTCTCCAGATGGTCCACGACCCGCAGGGAGTGCTCATTGTGCCGGAAACCGCAGTGGTGTTTGGCGAGGGCGCGGGAGAGGGTTTCTTCGCCGGTGTGGCCGAAAGGTGTGTGGCCGAGGTCGTGGCCGAGTGCTATGGCCTCGGCGAGGTCTTCGTTGAGGTCCAGGGCGCGGGCTATGGTGCGCGAGACCTGCATCATTTCCAGCGTGTGGGTCAGGCGAGTGCGGAAATGATCGCCGTCCGGGGAGATGAATACCTGCGTCTTGTGCATGAGCCGCCGGAAAGCTTTGGCGTGGATGATGCGGTCGCGGTCGCGCTGGAAAGGGGTGCGGACGCCGTCTGGCTCCTCGTGACTGACGCGGCCGGCGCTCTCCGTGCAGGCCCAGCCGTCTGTTCGGATGTTCATGCCGGACGCCGGGCGCCAGGGGTGGATGGGTCGAGAAGCAGGTTGCCTGGGGCGTGGGCGAGGACGTGGGAGCGGACGACGCGGCGGACGCTTTCGCCGAGCATCTCGTCGGTGGGAGCGTCGCGGATGGGGGTCCGGATCAAGGTCCGCAGCCGGTCCAAAACCTGCGGTGGGATCGGGAAGGTGTCCGCGCTCTCCGTCCGGCATTCGGCGCAGAGAACGCCGCCCAGATTCGGGGCGAAGTATAACTGTCCTACCTTCTCGTCTGGGATGACATCGCAGCCCATGCAGGCGTCGAGTTGCGGGGCGTAGCCGGCGAGCATCGAGAGCTTCAACCCGAACGCCGCCTCTACCGCCCCGAAGCCTGCGTCCCGATTTTCGAGGGAGTCGAGACTGTGGTAGAGCAGGTTGAAGATGCGCCGGTCGGCCTCGTCGCCGCCGGAGAGGGCGCGCACGATGCGGATCATCCCGGCGGCGGCCTCGAAGCGGGCGAGGCTCTCACGGACGCCATGGAAGCTCCTCAGCACCTCGGTCTGGGTCACGGTATGCAGGGTGCGGCCCTGGTAGGCGACGAAATCCACGCAGGAGAGCGGTTCGAGGCGGGCCCCGAAACGGGACTTCGTGCGCCGGATGCCTTTGGCGATGGCCGAGACGAGGCCGAGGTCCTGGGTGTAGAGGTCGAGGATGCGGTCGGCCTCACCGTAGCGGATGGACCGGAGGACTATGCCCTTACTCTTGTAGACCGCCATTCCCCGCCTCTTCCATTATGGAGACGCCGGCGCTCATGCCGAGCCGGGACGCCCCCGCGTTCACCAGCTCCATGGCGTCTTCCAGAGTACGAATACCGCCGGATGCCTTCACCGCCAGGCCCTCAGGCGCCTCTTTCCGCAACAGGGCCACGTCGTGGGCGGTCGCGCCCGCCGGCGCGAAGCCCGTCGAGGTCTTCACGAAGTCTGCGTCGCTCGAGGCTATGATCTGGACCGCCAGCCGCTTCATCTCGTCCGTGAGATAGGCCGTCTCGATAATTACCTTGACCACCGCGTCGTTGAGGCCGTTGTTCATGGCGACAACCCCAACCTCCTGCGTGACACTGGAGAGCTCCTCGGCCACGAAGGAGAAGTCCCCCGAGAGGAACCTGGAAACGTTCATCACCACGTCGAGCTCCGATGCGCCGCTGGAGATGGCATCCCGCACCGCCGCCGCCTTGACCGCTGTCGTGTCGTTGCCGAACGGGAAGGAGATCACCGTCGCAACCTTCACGTCCGTCCCACGAAGCTCCCTGGAGCAGAGCCGCACAAAGCACGGCGGCACGCACACCGCCGCGAAGTGGTGTTCCGCCGCCTCCCCGCACAGACGCCGGAAGTCCTTCTCCGTGGCGTCGGGCTTGAGCAGGGTGTGATCCACCATCTTCGCAAACTCCCGCACCCTCATGCCCAACTCCCGCCATCCTTCCGCACGTCTTCACCTCGAACCGGGTACATCCCCGCCGTCCATACCATTATAATCCCAGCCGCTCCAGAAACTTCGGGTCACTTCTCCATCCAGGCGTGACCCTCACCTTCAAGTCGAGGTAAATTCTGGTGCCGAGCAAGCGTTCCACATCGCGGCGGGCTTGGGTGCCGATGTGTTTGATGGTCTTGCCGTTCTTGCCGAGCACGATCATGCGCTGAGTGCTCCGCTCTACATGGATGGCGGCGTATACGACGGTCACGTTCTCCTTGCGCTCGACCTCTTCGATCTCTACCGCGATTGCGTGAGGGACCTCTTCCCGCAGCGCGTTCAGCGCCTTCTCACGGATGTACTCGCCCAGGATCAGGGTCTCCGGGTAGTCTGAGACCGCGCCCTCGGGGAAATATTGGGGGCCGGGCGGCAGCAATTCGGCCACGGCGTCCATCAGCGGCTCGGCGTTCAGACCACTCGTCGCGCTCAACACGAAAACGTCGGTCCACGCCGCGAGTCCTCGCACGGATTCGACGATGGGTAGGGCGTCGTCTTGCCGGGACAGGAGATCCACCTTGTTCACGCAGGCTATGGAGGGTGTCTCGGTCTTCGCCACGAGCTCGGCGACGTAGCGGTCGCCCCGGCCGACTTCGGCGGCTTGCGAAGCATCGAGGAGGAAGAGGATCACATCGGACTCCGAGAGGCTGTCGAGGACCTGCTGCTGCATGCGGGCGCGCAGGGTGTCGCGGGGTTTCTGCGAGCCTGGGGTGTCCACGAAGACAGCCTGGTATCCAGGTCCGTTGCGGACGCCACGGATGGGACCACGGGTCGTCTGCGGACGGGGGGAGGTGATCGAAACCTTCGTCCCCACAAGACGGTTGACGAGGGTGGATTTGCCGACGTTCGGTCGGCCAACGACCGCGATGAAACCGCTCCGCAGACCGTTCTCGCCGCCAAGCCTCGCGCCGCTCACAGATGCTCCGGGCCGAAGGAGTGCGGGAGCAATGCCTCGAACGGATAATGGCGCAAGCCGGAGGACTCCGCGGAGTCCTCCACGACGACCTCCTTGCACCCAAACTCGCGCAGAACCTGGCGGCAGGCTCCGCAGGGAAAACATGGCGCGGTGTTCGGGCTGGCGACGGCGACGAGTTTAATCTCCCGGTCCTCCAGGTCGGCGAGGGCCATCGCAACGGCGGCGCTGCGTTCAGCGCAGATGCCGAGGCCGTAGGAGGCGTTCTCGACGTTGCAGCCAGCGTGGAGGGTTCCGCCCTCGGTCAGTATGGCGGCGCCTACGCGAAAGCCGCTGTATGGCGCATACGCGTTCTGGGACGCTTCGCGGGCTGCGTCCATCACGGTATCGAGGTCCATCTTCGCTCCTTTCACGCGAGTTGGAAGACGGCTACGGAGACTAGGACCCCGATCACGGCCCCCATAACTACTTGGTAGACGCCGTGGGTCCCGCTCTCCACCCGGCTCTGGCAGACGAGGAGGGCCATCAGGAGGGCGATGATCGAGATGAGTCCTCCGTAGGGCGCATCGGCGGCCAGGAAGCTCGCCGCGACCCATCCGGCGAACGAGACCGCCGCGTGTCCCGATGGCATCCCGCCACGAAACGAGTTCGGGGAACGAGTCAGTGCCTTGCCCAGGAGGACCACGATCATCACGAGCGCCAAAGAGACGAGCGTGAGGTGCCCCGGCCAGCGGCGGATGCTCTGTAAAGTCTCAAGCGAGAGCGGCCCCAGATCGTCAGCCAGGATCAAGTACCCCACCAGCACAGCCCCGACGCTCGACACGAGGACGGCCCCGGCGGAGACGTCCTTCGCCAGCTTCGCCAGTGGATGGTACTCCTTCGTGACGAGGTCCACCACGAACTCCAGCGCCGTATTGAGTATCTCGGTGACAAACACGATCATTATGGTCAGGACAAGCGCCGCGAGCTCCAACGCGCTCACGCCCACGAGCAGACCAGCGACCAATACCAGCGCCGCCACGACGGCGTGGATGCGCATGTTACGCTGGGTACGCAAGGCGTAGATGATGCCCTGGTAGGCGTGCTCGAAGCTGCTGGCCACGCTCTGTTGGTCCTTCGCGGCCCCGGCCTCTTTACCCTTGCCGGCCATGCACCCTCTCCATCACGGCCTGCTGCGTCAGGGACATCTCGCTCGCCTCGAAGTCCTCACCGTGGTCCATGCCCGAAAGGTGCAACGTCCCGTGTATCACGAGCTCCTCGACACCGATGGCAGGGTCTGCCTGAACCGGACAAATTACAATCTCCCCAACCATCTCCCCATATGGTCCGTCCACCTCGAAGCTCAACACGTCCGTCGGACGGTCCACGCCCCGGAACTCGCGGTTCAAGGCGTGGATGGTCTCCGGCGCGACGAAAGCCACCGACATCTCCCCCACCCGCTCCAGGTCGAAGCCTCGTTCAAAGAGGGACGCCGCGCAGAGTTCCGTGGCGCGTTCGGATGTCAGAAGGCCGTGATCCACGTCGTCGAGGACTTCGACGGTGAATGGCATGGCGGTGTTGACACACCTCAGTTTACGGTTCCGGCGGGTTTGGGTTTGCCTGCCTTGCTCGTTTCGGATGGAGCATCCGGGTACTCGATACGCGGTCCCAGGAAGCCTATGAGCGCCTCTCGAATGGCTTCGCCGACCTCGTGGATCTCACGCATCGTCAGCTCGCACTCGTCGAACTGTCCGTCTTCTATCTTGTTGCGGATGGTATCGGCGATGATGTCCTCCACGCGCTTGGGCGTCGGCTTGGCGAGGGACTTGACCGTCGCCTCCACGGAGTCGGCGACCATCACGATACCGGCCTCCTTGCTCCTCGGACGACCGCTGGAGTAGCGGAAGTCCGGCTCCCGCACAGTTTCGCCGTCCAGGGCGTTCTCAAGCGCCTTACGGTAAAAATACTCTATCCGGGTCGTGCCATGATGCTGGGCGATGATGTCCAGTATCTCCTGCGGCAGCCCCCAGGCGCGCCCTATCTCCAGGCCGTCTTTCACATGCCGCTTGATGATGCGGGCAGACAGCGCGGGTGAGAGGGTATTGTGGAGATTTACCTGGGAGATCTGGTTCTCGATGAAGTATGCGGGATGCTCCAGCTTCCCGACGTCGTGATAATAGGACCCGACGCGGGCGAGCAGGGCATCGGCCCGGATGCGCTCGGCGGCGTACTCGGAGAGGTTGCCGACCTGCATGGCGTGGGTGAAGGTGCCCGGCGCTTTCTGGAGGAGCTTGTGGAGCAACTCGTTGCTCGGGTTCGAGAGTTCGAGGAGCTTCATCGGCGTCAGGATATTGAAGGCGTTCTCCAGTAGTGGGAGCAGCACCATCGCAAGCATCAGCGATAGCACGCCGTTACCCAGGCCGAGGACGCCCTGCCAGAGCGCATCGGGGAAGCTCGCGCCACCGATCAGGCCGGCCGCGAAAGTCACGGCGGCCATGACCATCGCTATGAAGAACCCGGCTTTCAATAACTTCTGTTGCGAGTTCGCCCGGATCACGGTGTAGATAGCAAAGCCCGCGCCGAGAAGCAGCGACGAGGTCAGCAGGAAGTCGTTGCCGGCGATGATCCCGACGTTGACGCTCGACACGACGACCATCAGGAACATCAGCCGCGGCCCGAGGAGCATGGTCCCGATGATGGAGAGACCGGCGAGCGGCGTCAGGTACGGGTTGAAGTTCAGCTCTATGAAGAACCGGGCGAGCGCGGTGAAGAGGATTATCAGCGACGCCGCCAGCGTTATGCGGATGGCGGCCTTCGTCTTCAGGATCCGGCGTCCGAAGCGTTCCAGGAAATACCAGGCGATGCCCATCTCGGTCGCCACCACGAGCCCGACGCCTAGCAGCGCTGTCCACGGGTTGGTGGTGAGGAGGAGCCCCTGTGACTCGAGCTGCGCGAGGTCCCCGCGCTCTATTATGCCCTGCGCGATGATCCGCTCCACCGGCGGGCGCGGACCCAGGCCGATCAGAGCCGTCAAAGCCAGCCAGGTGATGGCGGTGATAACCCCATACAGCCGCAACTTCGGCTGACGTTCCAGCCACGCCCGGAGACGCTCGAAGCGCGTGGGCGGACGATGGAATTCGTCAACCCGCTTGCCCAACTCCACGTCCGGGGTCTTTCTTCCGAGCTTCATCGGCGGCTCCGCTCTCCCCTACTCCTCGGAGTTTTCCTGGGCCAGATCGTAGGCGTCCACGATGCGCATGACGAGGTCGCTACGCACGATGTCATCGCGCCGCAACCCGACGAAGGAGACCCCCTCGACGCCGGTGAGCGTGCGCCGGGCGTCCTGCAAACCACTCAGGCGTCCCTTCGGGAGGTCCACCTGCGTGATGTCCCCCGTGACGACCATCTTGGAGCCGAAGCCCAGGCGCGTCAGGAACATCTTCATCTGCTGCGCGGTGGTGTTCTGTGCTTCATCCAGGATGATGAAAGCATCGTTCAAAGTCCGGCCTCTCATGAACGCGAGCGGGGCAATCTCGATTATACCCCTCTCAAGGTGCGCCTGGAACTTGGCCGGGTCCACCATCTCGTAGAGCGCGTCGTACAGAGGCCGGAAGTAAGGGTCCACCTTCGCCATCATGTCGCCCGGCAGGAAGCCCAGCGACTCTCCCGCCTCGACCGCCGGACGGGTCAGGATGATCCTGGATACCTCGCCCCGGTTTAGGGCATCCACGGCCAGGGCCACCGCGAGGTACGTCTTGCCGGTCCCCGCCGGCCCGATGCCGAAGACGACCTGACTCTGGCGGATGGCGTCGGTGTAGGCTTTCTGGTTGCGGGTCTTCGGCGCGACCCGGCGGCCCCGGTGCGTGAGGATCATATCCCCGAGCACCTCCCTGCCCCCGCCCATCCCGTACAGGCGCTCGGCCGTCTCCGGGGTCGGGTGGTCGCCGTCCTCGGCGAGCCCGACGAGCCCGTTAAAGACAGCCTCCGCCCGGTTCACAGCCTCCTCGCTACCGCGCAATGAGATCTCGTTTCCGCGCACGATCACCTCGCACTCGACCAGTTCCTCGACGCGCCGCAACACGGAATCGCGCTCACCGAATACCTCAAGCATCCGGCCCGGCGGTATGACGATCCTGGACTCCACCTGTTTGCCCGTAGTAGTGTCCGTCGTTGCTCCTTCCTAGCTTTCAGCTATTCATTGCAGCCGGTTTCGCACGAGAGCGGCGAGTTCGCGTCCCTCGGCCTGGCCTTCGGCAAGCGCCGTGGCCCGGCCCATGACGGCGCCCATGTCTTTCATCCCGGATGCGCCGGTCTCCTGCATCGCCCGGTCCACTATCTCCTCCAAATCCTCCGGCGAGAGCGGTGCGGGCAGGTAGCCGCGCACGATCTCGGCCTCAGCGGACTCGGATTCGGCCTGCTCCTGGCGTCCGGCTTTGCGGAACGCCTCGGCGGACTCCTCACGTTGCTTGAGCTGCCGCCGCAACGCTACCTGCTCTTCATCCTCCGTGAGGGGTCTGCCAGCTTCGATCTCACCGTTCTTGAGCGCGGCGGAGAGCATCCGCAGCGTCCCCAGACGGTCCCGGTCACGCTCGCGCATGGCGGCCTTCGTGTCTGTTTGGATCCGCTCCGCGATGCTCACGGCATCCCCAATCTTTTGCCGCCGAGGATGTGGAGGTGGAGGTGAAAGACCTCCTGCCCCGCGTCCGAGCCGTTGTTGACCCGCACCGCGTAGCCGCTGTCCGTGACGCCGTGCTGGCGCGCCACCTCGCTCGAAACCTCGAAGAGACGCTTCATCACCTTGTCAGGCAACGCACCGATCTCCTCCAGATTTGCGACGTGCTGTTTGGGAATGACGAGCAAATGCACCGGCGCGCGACCGTTTATGTCCTCGAACGCCAGCACTTCGTCGTCCTCGTATACCACCTTCGAGTCCAACTCCTTGCGAACTATCTTGCAAAATAAGCAGTCTCTTTCGTCCACCAGATTCCTCTCCGTTGCTATTGCCTGGTATGCGCCACCGTGGTCTCCAGCGCGGCCCTGGCTCGGGCCACGGCAACCACGCCAGCGGTCTCGCTGCGTAGCCGGTAGGGACCGAGGTGCGCCAGAAAGAGTCCACTCTCCCTGGCAAGCGAGATCTCCGCCTCGCTCCATCCACCCTCGGGACCGACGAATAGCCTCACAGTCCCATCCCCGATTCCTTCCTCCAACCGGCGCGTCCCGTCACCATTGTGCAGCAAGATACCATCATCCCCGGACTCCCGGATCGCCCCGCTAAAAGGCATGGGATCACTCACTTCCGGTACTCCAAGCCGCAGCGATTGACGCGCAGCGGCCTCCGCCACTCGCCGCCATCGCCCGGCCTTGCCCGCCCCCTCTTCCAGCCGGACCACGCCCCGCTCAGTTATCAGGGGAACGATACGGTCTACCCCGATCTCCGTCGCCTTCTCCACAACGAGGTCCATATGCCGGCCCTTCGGCACAGCCTGATAAAGCACCACTCGGGCATCCTCCTCCGGGGCCACCAACTCCTCGATTACGACGGCCTCCCTTCCGCCGCCCAACTCCGCCGCGAACAACCGGCGGGCTGAATCCACGACCTCGAAGACATCACCGCTCCGAGCCCGCAAGACTTTCGAGACGTGATGAGCCTCATCCGGAGGAAGGTTGAAGGCGCCGCCGGGCTCCACGGCGAAATCCACGAAGATGCGCGTGATCTGGGTGCGTGAGATACCGGTTCCTATCGGAAGACGCCCCTGAGCCGGTCGAAGAACGACCCGCCGGTGCCATTGTATGTCTCGTGCCCGCTGGCTGCCTCGAACCGTTCCAGTAGCTCTCTCTGCTCCCCCGAGAGCCGCGTCGGCACCATCACGTCCACGAGTACTTTCAAGTCCCCGCGCCCCCTGCGCCTCAACCTCGGCATCCCCTCTCCCCGCAGTCGCAGCGTGGCCCCCGGCTGCGTGCCGGGTTCGATCCTCACTTCCGCCCCCCCGTTCAACGTCGGGACCTCTCGCTCTGTCCCCAGAGACGCCTCCACGAAGTTGATGCTCAACCGATGCACGAGGTCCTCCCCGTCGCGCATCAGATCCTCGTCCTCACTAACCTTTATTGTAACGTACAGGTCTCCCGCGGGGGCGCCGGGTTCTCCGGCATGACCGGAGCCCGAAACGCGCAGGCGCATACCGCTTTCGATGCCTTCGGGGATCCGCAGCTTGCGCGTCTCGACCTCGGAGACGCGACCGCTCCCCCGGCAGTTATCACAGGACACGTCGATGATCCTGCCTCGCCCGCCGCACGCGGAGCAAGCCTGCGCGCTAACCATCTGTCCAAGGATGCTCTCCCGCACCGTC
>Ga0136617_10001378_pt1 | contig 21477 bp, 19 predicted proteins | sample AntDrymUQ3222106_2_FD_129672 | JGI IMG/M metagenome (GOLD analysis project Ga0136617, IMG submission 129672) | Polar desert sand microbial communities from Dry Valleys, Antarctica - metaG UQ322 (21.06) | ecosystem: Environmental > Terrestrial > Soil > Desert | place: Antarctica: Dry Valley...
GTTGACATGAAGCTCGACGACGCCTACAATCACTATCTCAACCGAAACTAAATCGTTTTTCTCGATAAATTGTCTATTAGCCGTTTCTTTAAAAACGAAGTGTTGAACAGGCTTTTAATATCCTTACAACTCGCTGCCCGTAATGAAACGAATTTTATCTGTCCTAATTTTCAGTCTTGTACTCACCGCTGTGGCCTTTGCACAGCAGATTCTAAAGCCGGGAGCGGCGGCACCGGATTTTAACGGTGAGTCGCTCGACGGCAGACAGTACAATTTGAGCCAGCTGCAAGGCAAGGTGGTCGTACTCACATTTTGGTCAACGAAATGCGTTATTTGTCGCAGCGAAATACCTAAGCTCAATCGGATTGCGGAGCGTTATAAAGGCGAGGATATCGTTTTCCTGGCCCTGACAATGGAGAATCAGGGAAAAATCGAGCCTTATTTGCGAAAAAACCCGTTTAGCTTCAGCATTTTACCGAACAGTTTCGGCGTTCTGCTTAAATATGCCGACACGGATCGGGGAGGGTTTATCAACATGCGATTTCCCGCTCATTTTCTGATTAATCGAAAAGGCTCCATTGAGCATCGGACGGATGGCTGGGACAAGGCTGAGAAAATGGATTCCCATATTTCTCAAATGTTGGCTACAGAAGATTAGAAGATTATATATAAGGGTCTCTCCCCTCTAGTGTCCCGGCTGAGTAACTCCCAGCCGGGTTTTTTTGTCTGCGAATCAGTTGTTTCTCATGGGATTTTACGGTATATTTCTGTTCACCGCTTCACATTTTCCGGAGAGGTAGCCTAATTGGTAAGGCAGTAGTCTTGAAAACTACCGCGAGTGATCGCTTGCAGGTTCGAGTCCTGTCCTCTCCGCCACATTTCAATTTCGGATTTTCCCATACTTAAGTTTACTTTCCGGCCGCTTTTCAAATGGTTTACCTTAAAAATACGCTCCATTCGATTTCACCTTGCTTTCCGTTTTGGTTTTGGTATAGCCTTATTAACTGAATGAATATTCATTCATATATTTCAACAAGCAAGCAGAACTGTCGCCGCTCAAATGGCGCTGAATTAAGGTTATTGATGGTCAAAATCGTAAGGACCGATTCGGAAGATCGAAGTTTTATTACACCGTAAGCTTGCTGGATAGTTATTTAGCAAAGATGGACGGTGCCGATCATTCGTTTTATGCGCAGTTCAATAAACTCGAAAAGATAAAACATGTGGTCGTTGCATACGACGAACGCGAGGCGATTGGTTGCGGAGCGTTGAAGGAATACGCTCCGGGCATTATGGAAGTCAAGCGAATGTACACCTTGCCCGATAGTAGAGGAAAGGGAATCGCCACCTTGGTCCTGAAGGAACTCGAAAATTGGGCATTCGAGCTTTCATACCAAAAATGCTTATTGGAAACCGGAAAAAGACAGTCCGAGGCGATCGGTTTATACCAAAAGAACGGATACATCGTCATACCGAACTATGGACAATATGTTGGAATGGATAATAGCGTGTGTTTCGAGAAGGAAAATGAAATTGCATAATGGCTGTTACTTCTAAAGCCGCAATCACGTCACGCGTCGCAGTCGCGGATAAGCGTGAAGCCATACTGCGCGCGGCGATCAAGGTTTTTGCCGGAAAAGGCTATTTCAACTCAAAGGTTGCCGATATTGCCTGTGCGGCGGGAATCGCGGATGGAACAGTCTATCTCTATTTCAAGAGCAAGGACGAGATTCTGCATTCTATCTTCGACCGTGCGATGGGTGAATTTATCGACGAGGGCCGGCGTGAGCTGGCGGCGATTCCGGAGCCGGAAGCCAAGCTGCGTCGCATTGCCGAGCTTCATCTCGAAAAGCTCGGAGCCGACCGCGATCTTGCTATTGTCTTTCAGGTCGAGCTTCGCGGCTCGATCAAATTCATGCAGGAATTCTCCGCCGCCGGCTTTGCCGAGTATCTCGACATCATTTGTAAAACTATCTCGGACGGACAGGAAACCGGAGCTTTCCGCATGGATCTTAATCCGGTCGTGTGCGCAAAAATTCTTTACGGCGCACTGGACGAAATGGTTACAAACTGGATACTTTCAAAAAAATCCTATCCGCTTGCGCCGATGGCCGGTGAGGTTTTGAAGGTCTTTTTCGGGGGCGTTTTGCAAAAATGATCGCGAGCGTGGAAAATCCGAAAGCAGTTCACGGATTCTCCGGTCGGGGAATTCCGCTTTTGCCGGGTGAACCGCAAACGCTCGCCGAATTGTTCCTGAAGGCGGCCGAGAAGCATAATCGTTCGGACGCCCTTAATTATAAAAAAGACGGTGAGTGGCGGTCGATCTCGTCATCCGAAATGATTTCACGAATCGGGAATATCGCACTCGGGCTCTATTCTTTGGGTCTTCGAAAGGGCGATAAAGCCGCGATACTTGCCGGCAATTCACCCGAGTGGACCCTCGCAGACGCCGCCTGCCAATTTGCGGGGATCATCGACGCTCCGATCTACACAACCTCGGCGCCAAACTCGGTCCGCTACATTCTCTACGATTCCGAAGCTAAGGTTTTGTTTCTCCGGGACAAAGCGGCTTTTGAACGCATTTCGGAAGTTCTCGCCGACTGCTTGGCCCTGCAAAAACTCGTTTTTTTCGATATTACCGGTGTTAGTTCTGAAAAAGCTATCTCACTGGATGAACTGGAGGCAGTCGGTGAAGGGCTAAAACTCAAAGATCCAAAGCTTTTGCCCGATCTGAGCGACACCGTTAAACCGGGGGATATTGCCACTCTGATCTATACGAGCGGCACGACAGGCGAACCGAAAGGAGTTATTCTGACCCATTCGAATATCATTTCTAACGTCATCGATGCAGGTGAGAAATTCACCCTTTCTAAAAGCGACGTGCCGCTTTCCGTGCTGCCGCTGTCACATATTTTCGAGCGTTCGTCGATGTATCTTTACATTCTGAACGGAATGGCGGTGCATTACGCGGAATCGGTCGATAAGGTGCCGGATAACCTGCGCGAGGTTCGTCCGACGATCCTTGTCGGAGTGCCGCGTATCTTTGAAAAGGTTTATGCAAAGGCGAAATTCAGGGCCGCGCGAACGGGCGGGCGGAAGGAGAAAATCTTCGATTGGGCGATCGAAATCGCGAAGGATTACGCGTTCAGAAACGCGATGGATAAGCCAATCTCCTATTCTCTGGCGGTCAGGCATGCGGTTGCGGACAAGCTTGTGTTTTCAAGACTTCGGGATTTTTTTGGAGGCAAACTGCGTTCCTGCATTACCGGCGGAGCGGCGCTTTCGGATGATATTTATCTCATTTTTACCGGAGCCGGGATTGAAATAATGCAAGGCTATGGTTTAACGGAAACTTCGCCTGTAATTACTTCAAACAACCCTATAGACGTAAGGCTCGGGACAGTTGGCAAACCGATTCGTAATGTGAAGGTCCGAATCGCGGAAGACGGAGAGATCGAGGTTTTGGGCCCCGGCGTAATGCTCGGTTATTACAGGAAAGACGAAGCGACTCGCGAAGCTTTTACGACGGACGGCTGGTTCAGGACCGGTGATATCGGAATTCTGGATGCCGATGGGTTTCTGTCCATCACCGACCGGAAAAAGGAACTTTTTAAAACGTCGGGCGGCAAATACATCGCGCCGTCGCCTATCGAGCAGATGATTTGCTCGTCGCGATTCGTGAACCAGGCCGTGCTCGTAGGAAATGAACGAAAATTCGCCGCGGCGCTGATCGTACCTAATTTCGAGCTGCTCGAATCTTACGCCAGGATCAAGGGTATAAAATTATCGACGGCTCGGGAACTTTGTGAAAGCCAGGATATAATTGATCTTCTCGAACGTCAGATCGCTTACGCGACGCGGGAGCTTTCCGGGTATGAAAAGGTAAAGAAAATTGTCCTTCTCGAAAACGAATTTACTGTGGACGGCGGGGAGCTGACCCCAACTCTTAAGATAAGACGCCGCATTTTGGATGAAAAATATAAGGATGTGATCGACAAAATCTATAAAGACACGGGCATTGATTCAGTCTGAGATTTTTCGTGTTTGGTCCGTGTGAATCCGTGGTTCCAGTCTTTAACTTTTTTTAAGAAAGAACCACGAAAAAGCACGAAATAATTCGAAATCCGAAATGTCAGCAATTTCAAACTGACCAACAACCAGACCCGGACTACAATAGTTAAAATCCCAAACGTATGTAATTTAAATCTAGGCTGGCAAGATGCTGCAGCAATTAGTCAATTTTTAACTATTAATACAAAACTCTCGTGGGCAGAGCATTTCCGAAACCGCCGAGAGCCGATTTTCCAGTTCCAATCGCGATTTCCAATATTGTCTCCGTTATACTCTTTTTGGATTTATCAACTTCTACAATATCGTAAGGCTCAAGCATAATGTCTTTTTGAGTGCCTTTCCTTATCAGATCGTAGTTTGCACTGATTATTTCCCTGTCCTTCGAGTTTGATTTCAAACGATATATTTTTATATCTTTCGTCTTTGCCTCGCGCCGAACACCGCCGATCTTTGCTATCGCTTCGGACAATGACAAGCCGCCTTCCTTTAGGTAAAGCCCCTGCGGCGTCAGAACCTCGCCGGTAATGTAAACCGGCGACGCCTTTTGCACGACTACGACGTCGCCCGGGAAGATCTGGGGATTCGCTTCTTCCTTTCCTAAGCGAAGACTGCTTAAGCTATAGAGCCGCGAAGGCACATCAAGCCCTCCGTTCGCTTCCGGCTGCCAATCGGTTTCCGTGTCCGGCTCGGTGCAGATCGGCTTTCTGGTGCGAAAAACCTGTATCATTCCTCCGGCCTCTTCTTTGACTCCTCCTGAAAAAGAGAGCAGCTCAAGCAGCGTGGCCTTACGCGTCAGAACAACCTGCTGCGGCGTTACTACCTCACCATAAATCGTTGCAGGCGGACGGCTGTTGCGTTGTGTGACACGCAGGCTGACCTGCGGGTTTCGCAAGTATTTCCCAAGCAGTTTCGTTACGTCAATACGAAGATCGCGTTCGCTGAGGCACTTGGCGATAACCGGTTTGTCGAAAAAAGGGACCTCGATCTTACCGTCTTCATCGATCGTCGAAACGAAATCAAACTGTGATTCGCCGAGAATCTTGCCGGTGATCTCGTCGCCCGGCCCGAGCAAATAGCCTTTTTGGACATTAGCGTCGACCGGAATGGCCTGCGCCGACGCAATTTGTGACAGGCAAAACGAAACGGCCAATACAAACAACATTCTGAAATACATGGACTAAACCTCTGCTTCAAATTTCCCGGGTTTAAGGATAGCGTACAACTGCTTTTGATTCAACCTTTTGATAATTGGGTTGTCCGGGCGTTCGCACATGGCAATCCGCCTCGGATAAGTTCCGCTTATTGTTGACAGCGGTGCTTTCATCAATGTAATTTCGAGTTAACGGCAGTATTATGCCTAATAATGAACAATCGAAAACCGTTAACGGAACAACTCTGGTTTTTTCGGCGGCCAACGCAGTTTTTGTTGGATCTTGCCATCTTGTGCTCGGCATTTTTCCTTGCGTATCTACCCGCGATTAACATACAGCTTGGTGATTTTTATCTTGACATTGCGCTTAGACAGCTTCCCTTCGTCATTCTGGTGCAGTTTTCGTCACTTTTCCTCGTCGGAGCGTATTCGATACTTTGGCGCTATGTCAGCATCGAAGATTTAAAGGTCTTTTTGAAAGCCGCACTGATCTCCGGTTTCATTCTCATTGCTCTTCGATTCCTGCTGATTTTCACTGAATTCAATCTCTGGCAGATCCCGATCTCCGTAATTTTTATCGATACCGGCTTGGGCTTCGGCGGCATTTTGGCGCTGCGTGTGCTGCGCCGTTTTCTTTATGAGATAGGTGATAAGAACCAGGCTTTTGGCGGGAAGCGGCGTATCAAACGGAAGGACGCACTGCTTGTCGGGGCCGGGAGAATGGGAGCGACGCTCGTCAAGGAGATGAACGGGCGCCCCGATGCTGAGTTTGATATACGCGGACTGGTCGATGATGACCCCAGAAAAAAAGGCGGACGTGTCAGCGGTATTAAAGTACTTGGATCCACGCTCGATCTGGCGAGGTTGGTCGATGAGCTGGACATTAAGCAGATCGTCATCGCCATTGATCACGCACAAGGGAAGGATATTCGCCGAATTCTCGATATCTGCAGCGCAATTCCCGTAAAAGCACAGATTATCCCGAGTTTGAATGAGATCGCTCACGGCCGCGTTTCCGTAAGCCGAATTCGCGACGTTCAAATCGAGGATCTGCTCGGACGCGATCCGATCCGGCTCGACGACAAGAATCTACACAATTTTTTGACCGACAAGGCAATAATGGTTACCGGTGCGGGCGGCTCCATCGGCTCGGAACTGGTCCGCCAGATAATCAATTACCAGCCGAAATCACTTCTATTGGTGGAACGTGCGGAATTTTTCCTTTTCAACATCGAACGGGAGCTGGCGGCGGATCTGTCGGGTGTTTCATACGTGCCTCTGCTGGCTGACGTCGGCGACGAACCCCGGATGCGTGAAATATTCGAAAAGTTCAAACCTAATGTCATTTTCCACGCGGCCGCGCATAAACACGTTCCGCTTATGGAGTCCAACTCCGGCGAGGCGATCAAGAACAACATTTTTGCGACCAGAACGCTTGGCACGCTGGCGGGCGAATGCGGCGTGGACGATTTTGTTTTGATTTCCACAGACAAAGCTGTCAATCCGACGTCCGTAATGGGTGCTTCGAAACGAATCGCGGAGATCGTCGTGCAGGAATTGAATCAGATTTACCCGACGAATTATATGGCAGTCCGGTTTGGCAATGTGCTAGGCTCGGCAGGCTCGGTTGTGCCGATCTTCCGCGAGCAAATCCAAAAAGGCGAGGCGATTACTGTCACCGATAGGGACATGACGCGGTATTTTATGACCATCCCCGAGGCGTCACAGCTTGTTTTGCAGGCCGGCGCGTTGGGCGGCGGCGGTGAGATATTCATCCTCGATATGGGCGAGCCGGTCAAAATTCTCGACCTCGCCGAGGATATGATCCGTCTTTCGGGTTTGACGCCGTACGAGGACATCGACATAGTTTTCACAGGCGTGCGAAAAGGGGAAAAACTGTTTGAGGAGTTGGAGATTACCGGCGAAAGCCTGGTCAAAACGCACCACCCGAAAATTTTCATCGGGAAGATCGCGACTTATGGAAAGGAAGACGTCTCGCGAATGCTGGCCGCTTTCCAAACCGCAGTCTGTCAAACAGACGAAATGGGAATTCGCAGGCTTTTTAATGATATTCTTCCGGAAGCAACTATCATCGTTGACGAAAAGACCCCGGAAACCGGGAAATCCAAGGAAGACGGGAAATTCTTCCCGCAGCCTTCAAAATTAGGATTGGTGGAGAAATAGTTGATTTCCGATTTACTGTTGTTCTCAAAGAATCTTAATTGAGTGATATTATTAGATTCGGCGTCAGCATTGATGAAACTTTGCTGGAAAACTACGACCGCTTTATTGCGGGTCGCGGTTATCAAACGCGCTCTGAGGCCTTGCGGGATCTGATCCGCGATGCCCTTATCCAGCAGAAAATCGATGCCCGTCCCGACACCCAGGCACTCGGCAGCCTGACCGTGATTTATGACCACCACGCTCGGAATCTGCTGCAGGAAATGGCCGAAATCCAACACGATTTTCATCAATTGATACTATCCGTGATGCACTTGCATGTAAATCACGACGACTGCATGGAAGTTATCGCGTTAGGCGGGGTTGTTTCTGAAATCGTCACACTTTCTAACCGACTTTTAAGCCTGAAAGGTATTAAAAACGGCAAATTGTTCCTGACGCTTCCTTCGTCCGACATCGTAAAATCCTAAATCTCGAATCTGACTCCGGAGATGCAGCGAAATGTCTTGTATATGAGTGTTACTATTGTTATACTCGTGTTACGGTAAACCAAAATAGGTGGTGATTTTTATGGGTAATCGTAGTTTCGCTGGAACGTTCCATGCCTTTTGCTGTTTTTTGGCGCTTTTATTATTGTTCGCTGCAGGTGTCAGCGCTCAAAATTTACGAACGCTTTCGGGTGTTGTTGTCACGGCACAATTCGAGCTTGTTCCGAATGTCACTATCGAGGTAGAAACTCCGAATGGACTCCTGACAGCGGTTACGGATGCCGAAGGCGCTTTTTCGCTTCAAGTCCCGAACGCTCCGATTTCAGTAAAGGTCTCTGGCCGAAACGTTGTGCCGCTTGGCCTTATTTTCTCGGCGTCAGACCGAATCGAGAATGTGCAGTGGAAGATTACCTACCTTATTCCGCCAATAACCGAAAGCGTGACGATAGAGGGCGACGTGCTGGCGCCCAACGTCGAGCGCCGCGACGACACAATTTATAAGAATTCGCTTTTTGCCCGTGACGACCAGCTGATTTTTACGCTCAACGCTGGTATTAATGCCGGACAGCACGAAGGCGGCGGAAAATCGCTCGAGATTCGCCGGTTCGGATTCAACACGGATCACGGAGGCTTGAACGGCGGCCTAAAGATTTTGGTCGACAATTTTCAACAAAATCAGGGCACTCAGGGACACGGCCAGGGATACTTGGGAAATCTTAAATCGCTGTCGCCTGAATTGGTGCGGGACGTTTCAATCATTAACGGGCCGTTTTCCGCGGCGTATGGTGATTTTTCCGGTCTTGGCGTCGTTCAAATTCAGTTAAAAGAATCGCTTCCGCAACAGTTTACCACCCGGATACAAGGCGGCTCATTTAATACCGGTCGGGGATTTTTTGCATACAGCCCGACCTGGAAGAATATCGACAGCTTTATCTCCTACGAGCCGAGTTACACCGATGGCCCGTTCGAAAGCCCGTTGCGGTACCGACGCGACAATGTTACCGGAAACTTCACGTACAAATTCAGCGACACTCAGGCTTTCGGTGTGAAACTTAATCTGGGTAGAAACGATTTCTTTTCATCGGGTCAAATACCGCTCGACGAGGTGAATGCGGGAAGGCTCGACCGTTTCGGTTTTATCGATCCCGAAAATGGCGGCAAGGTTCAACTTGGAACGGTCGGAACGTACTATCGAAAGGAATGGAAATCGGGAGCGACTCTAAAGGCCGATGCCTTTGTCGGTCGGTCGCTTTTCGATCTTTTCTCGAATTTCACATTCTTTCTGGCCGACCCGATTTACGGCGATGAGATCCAACAGCATGACAGCCGCTTGCAGGAAGTTGGAAATGTGCAGTTTCTGCAGCCGTATGAATTTGGCAATATTCAGTCTTTGATTACCATCGGCGGCGGCGTTCATCTTAACCAGATCAATGTAGGACTCTATCCTTCGATCGCGCGCGATCCGGGACGAAAATTTTTACCGGAGAATATAAATAATCCGGATGTGCTTCTCACAAAAGCGAATGCGAAAGTCAACAATTACTCTGGATACGTTCAAAATAGCTTTGCTTTTTTCGACGGCCACCTTCGCGTAGATGCAGGACTGCGTTTTGATTATTTCACTTTCAACGTCAACGGATTCGAGCTTGGCGGCCGCGACGATGGCGAAAGTCCCTGCAACAGCGATTTTACCGATCCGGTAACCCCGGCAAATCCGTGTGCGTCAATTCTCGATGGCAGCGACGGCGACGGAAAGTTCCAACCAAAGTTGGCTGTTGCATTCTCGCCGTTCGACACGTTTCCCATGACCTTTTATGCAAACTACGGGCGCGGGATCTCTTCACAGGATGCCCGCGGGGTTATTCGCAATCCCGATGCGCCGAAGATATCGACGACGGATTTTTACCAGGCCGGAACCTCCTATAACGGAAATCGCGTCTCGCTCGTATTCAGTTCTTTCCTGATCGACCGTTCAAATGAGCAGGTCTACATTCCCGACGACGGCAGCATTGAATTTGCCGGACGCTCACGTTCCTACGGCGTCGAGATTCGTAATTCGATCCGCCTCAACCGTTTTTTGAGTTTTAACGGCGGTCTCACGCAGGTCATCCGCTCCTATTACCCCGGTGAGTTTACTTCCGATTCGCCCCGCCGAAGGATCATCGTCGACAGCGCACCGCACACCGTCGCCAACGCCGGCCTTGTTCTGTCCGAGCTGCGCGGCTTCAACGCCTTCCTCAACTGGCGCCATATCTCCAGCTACCGTCTCGACGGCGAAGACCCGGCAATTAAAGCCGCCGGTCACGACGTCGTCGATCTATCGCTCACCAAACGCCTCCGGAAATGGGTCGATCTCAATTTTTCTATCGATAACCTGCTCAACAAAAAATATTACGAAACTCAAAACTACTTCGAATCCCGAACCGCACCCGGCGCCGATGTCATCTCCCGAATCCACGCCACGCCGGGCTATCCGTTTACGATTTCGGCAGGCGTAACATTCAGATTCGGCGCGAACAATTAGTTTAATTCGTGATAAAATGTTTTCTATATGAGGCGCCCGGATCGAAGTAGGATGGTTACAAAACTTACATCACTTTCCGAACAGGAAGACGCCGGAGATCTTCGATCGTGCACGACGCCGCAGCAGCGATGGGAAATGATGTGGCAGCTTGCCAGTGATGCATATGCGTTCAAAGGGGAACCCGTTGCTCAACCCGGACTTCATCGACATATTATCCGCGTTTTCCGAAGAAGAAGTTGAATATAGTCGTAGGCGGATATGCAATGGCATTTCATGGCCATGTTCGGGCGACCGGCGACATCGATCTATGGATTCGCATTTCGAAAGCGAATGTTGATAGGGTGTGGCGGGCATTGCAGAAGTTCGGCGCGCCTCTTTTTAATTTAACGGTTAGCGATTTGCTGACGCCGGGAATGGTCTATCAGATGGGCGTCATTCCCAATCGCATAGATGTAATCAACGAGATTACGGGCGTAAAATTCGAAGATGCCTGGAACAACCGGACGGCCATTAAATTTGGAGCGTTAGCTATTCCATTGATTGGGAAAAAACACCTTCTCGTGAACAAAAAAGCAACCGACAGAATAAAAGACCGGGGGGATATTGCTTGGTTAGAGAACAATTAATATGACCCAACCCAAAACCTCCAAGAATCGAATTTCCCGAAAGGCCGCGAGCTTTACCGAATCGGTGATTCGCGAGATGACGCGCGAGGCTTTGAAGTATGGCGCGGTAAATCTCGGCCAGGGCTTTCCCGATTTTGCCGCGCCTGAGGACATTAAGCAGAAGGCGATGGAGGCGATTGCGGCCGATCATAATCAGTACGCGATTACATGGGGCGTGAAGAGTTTTCGGGATGCGATTGCGGCGAAAACGAAATGGTTTCAAGGTTTAGACATCGATCCGGAAAGCGAGATAACCGTCACGTGCGGATCGACAGAAGGAATGATCGCGGCGATGATGGCCACGGTCGATGTCGGCGAAGAGGTCATAGTTTTTGAGCCTTTTTATGAAAACTACGCACCGGACGCAATTCTTTCTGACGCCACACCGCGTCATGTTTCACTGTATCGAACCGACGCCGGATTTGTCTTCGACCACGAAGAACTCCGCGCCGCCTTCAACGAGAGAACGAAGGCGATCATCGTCTGCAATCCGAACAATCCAACCGGAAAAGTTTTTACACGCGAAGAACTCGAATTCATCTCCGGTTTATGCAAAGAGTTTGACGCACTCGCGTTTACCGATGAGATTTACGAACATATCATTTATGATGAAGCTCCGAGTTCAGGGTTCCGAGTTCCGAGTCAAATCGAAGAATCTCAACTGACCACTGACAACCGACCACTGACAACTGCCCACATCTGCATGGCGAATATTGACGGCATGCGCGAGCGGACGGTTATCGTCAATTCCCTTTCGAAGACCTATTCGGTCACAGGCTGGCGTGTTGGCTACTGCATCGCTCCGCCGGATATTTCGTCTGCAATCCGAAAAGTGCACGATTTTCTCACGGTCGGTGCGGCAAATCCACTGCAGCACGCAGGCGCATATGCGTTGAGTTTGCCCCCAGGCTATTATGATAATCTCCAACGCGAATACCAAAAGAAGCGTGATTTTATTGTACCTGTTTTGCAGAATTCCGGGTTTAAATGTGATGCACCGCAGGGCGCCTACTACGTGATGTGTGATATTTCAGCCTTTGGTTTTCCCGACGATATTGAATTTACTAGACATCTCATCCGAGAGATAGGTGTTGCCGTCGTTCCGGGTTCGTCGTTTTATCACGATAAGAGTTTTGGTTCGCAGATGGTTCGGTTTTGCTTCTGCAAAAAGGATGAAACGCTGGAAGCTGCTGCTGAAAACCTTCAGAAACTAAGTCGCGGGTAAAGAGGAGCAACGCGGCGGAGACGCGAATGTAAATGAGCGTGTCAACGCTTTAAACTCAAGAACACGCTCAATTACATTCGCGTTTCTGCCCTTTGGGCAACCTTTTGCTATCCCTCGCGCAACCAAATCTATATCTCAAGCGTTCGAACTTTATACACATCCTGTCTTAACAGATTTAGACAACTTTGGAGGTTTTATGTTTCGCAAATTATTTGCTTCTATTTTGCTTACGGCTTCGGCCTGTGCTTTAACATATGCGCAAACTCCCGAACCGAAAAAAGATTTCGACAAAGTTCAACGAACCTATAGCTTATCGTTTGGCGGCGCCGGCGGCTATCTGGGGATCGAGACCGAAGAAGTTTCAAAAGAAAACTTCGCTAAATACGGACTTGGCGAGGTCCGAGGTGTGGCCGTCGAGAAGGTAATCGACGGTTCGCCCGCGCAAACGGCCGGATTGCAGGACGGCGACGTAATCGTAAGATTCAACGACGAAGAAATCACGAGTACGCGTAAACTTACACGCCTTATTGGCGAGGTTGCGCCGGACCATCAGGCAAAGCTTACCGTGTCGCGCGGCGGCCAGGGTCGCGAAATCACGGTAACCCTTGGCAAGCGTCCGACTCCAAAATTTGAGAACGGAGCGTTTTCGTTCGGAGTTCCGGGCCAACTGGGCCGGCTGCAGATCCCGCCGATGCCTCCAATGCCGCCTATGGGAGCGATCCCTCGTGTACATGCAATTCCTTCGATGCCGGAAGCGAATGGAGGTTTATTCGTATGGCGCGGCGGTGCAAGCCGGCGAATCGGTATCGGTATTACGCCGCTGACCAAACAGCTTGCCGAGAGTTTTGGCGTGTCAGGCGGAGGGATGATCAATAACGTCCGCGAAAATTCGCCGGCGGCAAAAGCAGGTTTGAAAGCCGGCGATATCATCGTCGAGGTAGACGGCGAGCCAGTCAGAAGCGAGATCGATCTGATTCGGGCCATCGGCGAAAAGAAGGACGGCAGCGTAAATCTAACGTTCGTCCGCGACCGCAATCGTCAGACGGTTACGGTCACACCGGAAGAAGTAAAGGGCGATTTTAATAACTTTTTCGAAGGTTCGCAGATCGACGTGCTTGCACCGGGGCGAACGAAAACAATTAAGCCGGCAACGCCTGTTCTTTTTAACGAGCTATATATTCCGGGACGTGTTTTGTGATTAAGTCTCAAGGACTGACACGCGGAGAATTTGATAGAGATACGGTGAAATCAAAGTAGTTTGCCATAAACTTTCCTTTCACCGTATTTTTCAGCACTTTAGATGACGGAAAATCCTTTTCGACATCTAAAATACCTCACCAGCCGCACGCAAGCCGTGATAGAATGCTTCCTCAAACAACGCGATCCCGCTTAAATCGGTGTGTGCGAAATGGATGTTGCGATATGGCTTCATCGCCTTTTCGCGAACTCCGCTCCACATAAAATTTGGCCTGGGCGAGATCATTGCATGACCCCAGCGCATAATATCGATTCTCTCCGTGAGTTCGTAAATTTCGGGATGTGCGCGGGCGATGTCAGTCAGGCAAACATCGGCCAACCCTTTCCAATCGTAGTTGAAAAGTTTCGTTCTGCCGTTTTCCTCGGCGCACATAGGGTAATAATACGTCCAAATCGTAGGACCGTAATCGATTCCTTTTTGGTGCGTCGCGTTCACGTATCCGAGTGAGGGGCTTTCATACAAAACATTGTCCCACGCGAGCGGAAAATCTTTTACAAATTGAGACTTCGGCCGATCTTTTAAGAACAGATTCGCCACAAACCACGCATTGTGCTGAAATTCATTCGCGGCAAAAGGCGGATTCTTCTTGAATCCGCGAATCACATAGGGCGCTGTAAACAACGGCGATGCAAAAATCACTTTCTCGCAATGAAAGCCGCGCAAGTCATTTCCAGTTAAACAAACTACCTCGACGCCTTTTTCATTTGGAACTATTGAAACGACCGCATGGTTTTTCCTTATTTTATTCTTAACACGCTCAAAGAAATGATTGACGAAACGCCCATTGCCTTCGGGAAACGTTATAAACGCCTGCGACTCATCGCCGCTTTTCCTTACGCGTGAACAGAAATAGAAGAGCCCTGCCCAAGCGGATGTTTGTTCTAATTTTAGACCATAATCATCACGGCAGGCGTAATCGCAATACCAGATTAAACGCTCTGACGTAAAGCCTTTTTGCCGCAGCCATTCTGCAAACGAAATCTTATCGAGCGCGGTGACTTCAGCGTCAGTCGAGCAATTTGCAACCGGCACAAGGAAGGCCCGTTTTCCGGTTGCGTCGCGGCAGTTCACCCAATAATCTATTTGCTTTTGAAACTCGCCGTACTGCCGTTTGTCTTCCCCGCTTTCGCCGGCGTGCAAGTACAGTCCGTCGTACCAACGCCCTTTGTAAAACACGCGCTCTTCAGGCTCCCGGCACAAAAACTGCTCCTTGATAATCACGTCGCCGCTAGTTCCGCGGCCTTCGGTCAGCGACATTTCATCGAGCAGTAATATCAATTCCGAGTTTTCTTGAAACGGTACGGGCAGATAGTGAGCGCCCCAGGGATACCCTACCGGATTCCCCTGCCCGCTCTGCGATGTGCCGCCAATATCTTTCTCCAGTTCCAGAATTGCGAAATCATGGAAGTTGTATTTTGCCAATTTCCAACCGGCGGAAAGGCCCGCAACACCGCCGCCGACAATCGCGATCTTAACTGTTTCCCAATTACCCGATGGCACTTCAAAATTGCGATTTTCTCTGAGGATATGCCCCAGGCTAACATTCGTGCCGACGATCTCACCTTCGGGAAATTTTGGCGCGGAGCTCTGGCGACACGCCGCCATTGCGAACGGTGCGCCGAGAAACGCTGACAATATTTCACGGCGTGTGAATTTGTGCATTTATCACTCAAAGACTGAGTTCGTCCAGAACCAAGACCGTCAGTTCCTTTACCCGCTTTAAGTTCTTATCATTACAGAGAAAGGTATCGCAGCCGTTTTCCAAAGCGGCTGCAATCTGCAAAGCATCCGGAGTTCGCAATTTATAATTGGCGCGGAGTTGTGCGGCAGTTTTAGCGGCCGAAAAATCTATTGCGGTAAGACGGAAGTTAATTCCACTAAAAAGCAAGTCATTGTAACTGTCTACAAGTTTTTGGTTACCATGACGAAAAGGCTGAACTAAAACCTCGGTAATAGTAATGACCGAGCTGGAAGCTTTGAAATTGCCATCGGTTATACGCCTGAAGATATCACGCATTATGTCAACATAGAGAGGATTACGCTCGACAAAGTAAATAAACGGCGATGTGTCTAAACCGACAGAATCCACATTTCGAAATGCATCGTCCAACTTCATTATGGACGATGCTCCCATTCGTCGCGTAGCTCGTTCACGTATTCATCCGGGTCGATCCCTTCCCATATCTCTGCACCTAAGCCTTCAAGCTCCATCAAGCTTCTTTTTCTTGGCTGTTCGGTTTCGTTTCCGTTTGCCAACCCTTCAGCCATTTTAGCCAATAATTTCAGTCGCTCGTTATGTGAAAGAGGCTTGATGTACTGCTGATAAATTGTTTCGATATTTGTTTGCATTTTCCTATCCTCGCAATTATTTTATCAAATATTACTCAAACCTCCGCCACTCCGCCTCGTAATACCTCACCAGTGCCTGATTATCCAAGCGGTTGATCTCAATTTCCCCGGCGGGTAATGCCGTATCCGAAGGAAAATCGAACATTGAGGCAAGCGAGTTGTCATTCAAAAATTTCAGCTCGACACTCGGCGGCGGCGGTCTAACCGGCGTTTCAAAAGGCTGGAGTTTTGCTAATGCAAACCCCCAAACGCCAAAGCTCGGAACGGCCGTTTGATACGGTTTGACGATAAAACCGGAAGCTTCGAGGGTTTTGATGATTGACCAGTAGGAATTTCGAGCGATCAGCGGGGACGTGCATTGGATAACTACAGCGGAATCAGGCTTCAATTTTAATTTCAAAAGATTGTAAAAGCGTGTCGTATAAAGCTTTCCCAAAGCGAAATTATTCGGATCGGGAAAGTCGACGATCGCTATGTCGAAAGGCCCGGTTTCGGTGTTGTCGAGCCAGACAAACGCATCGGCGTTCGTCACCGAAACTCGCGAATCGTCATAGGCATTCCGGTTCAGTTCGGCCAAGGCGGGAAGGTTTCTGGAAAGGCCGGTCATCGCCGGATCGAGATCGACGAGTAACACACTCTCAACCGATTCGTATTTCAGGATTTCACGCAAAGCCAGCCCGTCGCCGCCGCCAAGCACGAGCACGCGCTTTGGATTCTCCCCATATGCCGCAAAGGCCGGATGTACCAGGGCTTCGTGATAGCGGTATTCGTCGAATGAGTTGAATTGCAGGTTGCCGTTTAGAAAGAGTGCGTGGCCGGTCTTTCCTTTCGTTACGACGATACGTTGATAAGCCGAGCTTTTAGCATAGATTATGTTGTCCGTGAAAAGCGCGTCCTCGGCGAGCGTCGTTAATTTATCGGTTTTGATAAACGCAAAGAAGAGCAGGGCGAGGATCGCAAAGCCTTTGACCCGCAGAATGGTGAGGTTCCTCTTTATAAGCGGTTCGAGCAGCCACGTTCCCCAGATGCCGACCGCCGCATTCAACATTCCAAAGAGCAACGAAGTGCGGTTCAGCCCGAGCTTCGGCACAAGAAATATCGGAAACAAAAGCGATGCGGCCAAAGCACCGATATAATCGAGAGCCAGGACGCGTGAAACGAGGTCTTTGAAATCGAGCTCGTCCTTCAGGATTCGCATCAAAAGCGGTATTTCCAGTCCGACAAGCGTGCCGATGATAAAAACCATGCTGTAAAGCACGATACCGAAATAAGAAAGGTGTGCGAACGTTAGAAAAAGGAGCGGCGCGGAAAAGCCGCCTATTACGGCAACAGCGAGTTCGATATCGACGAACTTCTCGGCAATATTTTTATCGATATATCGCGACAGCCACGAACCCACGCCCATCGCGAACAGATAAACTCCGATGACGAGTGAAAATTGCGTGACCGAGTCGCCGAGAACATAGCTGGAGAGGGTTGCGGCGAGCAGTTCGTAGATTAACCCGCAAGTTGCGATTACAACGACGTTGAGAAATAAGAGAGGTGTGCGCTTCATTTAAAAGGGTAAAGGCGAAAGGATAAAGGATATCGTAAGAATTGCTTTTCAGGTTTTATCCTATATCCCATCGCCTTTATCCTTTCCACGGCTAGCCGTGAATTGCAGCCGCGATTATGATCGCAATTCCTATCATTATGGAACCGACGACGATACCGAGTGCTGTATTCTGATCGTCCTCTATCTCTTTGTTAATATGAAATAGCTTGCTGAGAATTCCATACGCCACAGCGAAAAACACCAGTCCGATAAAGACGAAAATCAGCGTCGTCGCCAATGTTTCCAACAGTTGATCGAGCTTGACGACAAATCCGAACGCGTTCAAATTGAACAATTTAGTCAACATCTATTTTCCTCCACGAAAACCCGTGTAAATAAACGGCACGCCGAGCCGGGAACGGCTGCCCGAATTAGCAAGCTCCCAACCGAACCATGCCGCCGATCCATACGCAATCAGCACGGCAAAACCGAAAATCAAATAAAGTTTTTTAAACATAAGTCTTAGTAAACCCCCCCCCGACGGCCGGGCGATTTATTCCTCAGAATCATCTGAACCGCCCGACGCACTCGGGCCGAACATACTATCTCGCCACCTGCTTGATTCGAACGTAAACTTTCTGACAAACCCGATAATGGGAACGATCAGCAAAATGATAAACGCGCACCCGAAGTTTACACCGCGAACCACGTTTTGCTCGACCTTGACCGCAACCGGCAGCGGCTGTTGGACATTATCCAACGTTCCCTCCAGGCGAAGCGTATACTTTCCGGCACGAAGCGAGGAAAGCGTTGCGTCGTTACTCGGGCTGCCTTCCGTCCAGCTCTCGCCGTCGTCTACGCCCTGATAATAAGATACGGGAATTTTAACCGATTCAACTTCCTGGCTTTGCTCGTTGATCAAGTCGACATCCAAATCGGCACCCGAGTTATTTACCGCGGCAGACGCGGATATTTTCACATTACGGCTGCCCTTCAATTCGAAAGGATTGCTGAAGAGAACTTGCGGCACGGCGGCATTTGCCGACGGCTGAAGCGTCAGAGTTTCCGAAAGCACCGTACTGCTCATACCTGTAAAAGGGATCATAAAAAGCGCAACAAAACATAACAAAGCGAGCGGCAGCAATCCCCAAGTGTAATAAAATCTGCCGGTAAATGGTTGATTCGGCCCAACCGACCACGGTTTCGGCAGATCCTTGACGCCAAAAGCCTTCTCGATCTCGGCATTTGTCATATAAACGCCGGCTGACCAATTCATTTCGCTGCTCGTCACTTCCTGCGAAAGCGTTAGCGGTGCGGCTACGTAATCAATAGCCCGCACGGTTTCGCCTTGTTCAACGCGCCAATAAAACTCGCCCTTGACGAATTCTACGACAGCTGGAGCGTCCTGAAAAATCTTGAAGCTCTCGCCTTTGTAACTGACGATAGCCGGCGGTGCCGAGGTGAGAGCGCCGCTGTTTCCGACGGCTTCAACTTCCGCAGGGTTGACCGGCTCGACAAAATTCCAATGATTATCCGAATGCACAAGCCAGCGGAAACCTATCGAAGGATTATAAAGCAAATACTCGTGCCAGAAATACTGGATGCTTTCAATCGTTACGCTTCGCACAACCGCCCCGATGATCTTAAATTTCACGCCGTCCTTAAACGGTCCTTCCGCACCTACGGGCAAGACAAACTCGTGCGGCGACGGCGACGGATTCAAAGCGTGAAGGTAGGAAAGATTACCCTGATTGACATCCAGAAGTGAATCGCAGTTCGGACATGTAACCCGTTCGGCCTTATCAGGCGCAGCCAACGTAAGTGGTCCGCCGCAGTTTGGGCAGCCCATAGCCGCCGTGGAAACGCCGCGAGGGTCACGTTGTGCGGGGCGGGCGTCGCCCAAACCGATTTCCTGGAGCGAAACCTGTCTTCCGAGGAAAAGCCACGGCGGGCTAGTGCTGTAATCAATCGTTCCAAAAGCATCGTCCACGCCCGAGAGGTCGGCATAACCGCTTTGCTCATTCGGCGTTAACCGATAAGGAATCTCACCATCGGCCGCGACCGATGTTGCCGTTCCCTTTTCCGTGACCATTAGCGGCGTCGGGCTTTGAATTTCCTTTACTGTCTGCCCGATCTGGAGTTGTTCGAAGGATGGAAGCGATACGCTCGGCGGAACAGACTGAAAAAATGTCAGATAGAACCTGCCCTGAGCCTCGGCGAGCCAACCAACCCGGCCGTTTGAAAATGTCGCATACCATTCGTCCCAAAATCCGCCCATTTCGTGACGAAGCTGAGCCCGTCCGGTTAACTCAAAACGATTTTCATTGTAAGAGCCTTTGAGGCCCAGCTTGAGCGGCGATTCGGATTCGACGATTTCGGAAACTTTGCCCAAATCCTCCAACGCCCGATCGGTCCTGGCAATCGCGGAACGACAGAACGGGCAGACGAGGACAATCGTCGATCCGGCCTTAAACTCGATAGGCCCCGCGCAGCTCGGACAGTTTGCCTTGAGAACGCTCAAGCGTCACCTCCGGCCCTTTTCCATTTGGATTTTGGATTACCTCGCTCGATTCTTGTTACCAATACAATCTTCGCGTCGAGCGCTTCGCGCAAGTTTCCGCTCCAATCCCATTCCGGCCTCGCTCGGCAGCAGTAAAGGTTAAACGTCGCGATCCCGTGTTCGGGATAGGTATGGCAGGCGAGATGAGATTCGGTAAGCGCGGTTATTCCCGTAACGCCGCCTTCGCCCTCAAATTTGTGCCAGACGGAATCTATTGCTTTCAGACCCAAATCATCCATGATCCGCGCAAAAACAGAACGCAGAATCGACTCGTCGCGCAGCTTATCCTGATTACAGCCTTCGGCCTCGATCAGCCATTCCGTTCCAACAATCATTCCATTTAACCTAAAAACAATACGATCAAATCTTTCAGAATGTTTTGAACTTCTGTTTGGATGGTGCGTTATAATGCATTATTAGAAGATGTATGCCGAACAGAACTATAACTAAATTATCGGGGTTTGTCATTCTAGCTGCTTTTGTTTGCATCGCGGTTTCGTCTTGCGGCCCCGCATCGTCCCGCGATCACCGCGCCCCGGAATTTGACGACACTTCGTCGTCGTACGACAAGCCGAAAGTCGTCGGAAAAATAGTATCCAACGAGATAGACGAAAGCAGCGGCCTGGCCGCCTCGAAATGTCAGACGAACGTCTTTTGGACGCATAACGATTCCGGGGATGGCCCTTACATTTATGCCCTCGATTCTAGCGGCGGGAATCTCGGTACATGGAAGATCCAAAACGCCGAGAACGCGGACTGGGAAGACATGGCTGCGTCGATAGACGCCAGCGGACAGTGCTATCTTTATATCGGCGAGATCGGGAACACAAACAAGCTCGAGCGTTCGGAACACAAGATTTACCGCGTCAAGGAGCCAGCTGTTTCTGCCGCTGACAAGAGTTCGAACCGGAGAAACCCGCTCCAGACCGACGCGGCGGAAAATATGCGATTCCGCTATTCCGACACCCCTCACGATGCCGAAACTCTGATCGTAAATCCGAAATCCGGTGATATCTATGTGCTGACAAAAGGCTCCCGCGAGCCTTCATCCGTTTACAAATTAGATGCCGTTTTTGGCGGCGAAACCGTATTCAAGGCCGACAAAATATCGGACTTGGCCCTTCCCGCTGTTCCAAACGGCCTGCTGACCGGCGGAGCGGCCTCGTCAGACGGCACGCGCGTAATCCTCTGCGATTATTCCGCCGGATACGAGTTGACTTTACCCGAAGGTGCAAAAAGCTTTGATGATATCTGGAAACAAAAACCGATAATCGTTGACATAGGAGAACGCAAACAAGGTGAGGCAATCAGCTATAGTTACGACGGCAATTCGATTTTCGCAACGAGCGAGAAAAAAAATTCACCGATTATCGAGATACAGCGAAAAAATTAGGCAATCCGTTTCTGTGCTTGACTGCTATTTCATAGACCTGTCGCGTTTGCAGCGCCGGATATGACATTGCCTGTGCCTA
>Ga0136617_10001379_pt1 | contig 21466 bp, 21 predicted proteins | sample AntDrymUQ3222106_2_FD_129672 | JGI IMG/M metagenome (GOLD analysis project Ga0136617, IMG submission 129672) | Polar desert sand microbial communities from Dry Valleys, Antarctica - metaG UQ322 (21.06) | ecosystem: Environmental > Terrestrial > Soil > Desert | place: Antarctica: Dry Valley...
TCTTCTCGTAGCCTTTCCACTCCCTGTCGCGCAGGACGAACTTCTGGACTTGGTCGGTGGAGGTCTTCATGAAGTAGGCGATGGTGGATTCAACCGGTGAGCGCAACGGACTGTGCCAGTGTATCAGCCGGGGTACGGTAGGCCAGGGTCTCCTTTCCCGTCGCCTCTCTGCCTCTCTTGAAGGTGACGAAGGCTTTGGGGATTTGGCCTCACTTATCGTCGGGAATGGCGACTACCGCGCACTCCAGGACGGCGGAGTGCTGATCGATGGCCTGGACGACCTCGCCATGTACAAGTCATGCGCGCTCTTGCGCTTCTGTAGGTAGTTTACGACGAGGGCGACGGTATTGTCGCCCTCGTAAAGGAAGTTCTCGTGAGATTATCTTCTTAGTATCGCTCTAGCTTCCGTTGGATCCGCCGTCTTCGTTCTCCTCTTCCTTCTCGCGGAGGACGTATTTCTGGACCTTGCCGGTGGAGGTCTTGGGTAGCTCGTCGATGAACTCCACGGCGGCGGGGGCTTTGAAGCGGGCGATGCGCTCCTTGACGAAGTCTATGATCTCTTCTTCGGTCGTCTCCTCGCCTTCCTTGAGGGTGACGAAGGCCTTGGGACGCTCGCCATAGTGCTCGTCCGGCATCGCGGTGACGGCGGCCTCCAGTATGGACGGGTGCTCGGCGAGGACCTGTTCGATCTCGACCCCCGAGATGTTCTCGCCGCCGGAGATTATGATGTCCTTGTCGCGGTCCTTGATCTCGACGTACCCATCCGGGTGCCAAACCGCTAAATCGCCGGAGTGGTACCAGCCGCCCTTGAACGACTCCTCCGTCTCCTCCTCGTTGTCCAGGTAGCCCTTCATTACCATGTTGCCGCGCATGACGATCTCGCCCATCGTCTCCCCGTCGAGCGGTACGTCGTTCATGTCGTCGTCCACGACCCTCACGAGGTCCGCTGTCACGTAGCCTTGGCCCTGGCGCGAGAGGAGCCGCGCGTGCTCCTCGGGATCCTTGTCCTCCCACTCCTTGCGCGGGGCGCTCGTGGTCATGGGACCATAAGTCTCGGTCAGACCGTAGGTGTGTATCGGCCTTACGTTCAGCTCGAGGAGCTGGTTGAGAAGGGTAGGAGTCGGCACGTAGCCGGCAATGACGGCGGTGACGTGCTGGTCGAGCTCGCGCTTGCTGTCGTGGTTGGCGAGCGGTATCTGTACCGTCGGCGCCGCGCAGTAGTGAGTTATCCTCTCGGACTCGAAGAGCTCCCAGATATGGCCGGGATCGACCTTCCTCAGGCACACGTGTGTCCCGGCGACGGCGGTGACCGCCCAGGGGTAGGTCCAGCCGTTGCAGTGGAACATCGGCAGAGTCCATAGGTATCTGGTCTCGTAGTTCATCTGTGACTCGATGACGTTTCCCAGCGCGCTGAGGTACGCTCCACGGTAGGTATACAGCACGCCCTTGGGGCGCCCCGTCGTTCCGGAGGTGTAGTTTACGGAGATGGTCTCCTCCTCGTCCTCCAGGACGCTCTCCACCGGATCCGGCGACCCTTCGGCCAGGTAATCCTCGTAGGGGTCGCCTTTCTCGCCGGTGTCGTCTATGCGGATGCGCTCGACGCTCTCGTCCACGCCCTCCAGAAGGTCTTCTAGCTCGTGGTCCACGAAGACCATCTTGGACTTGGAGTGCTCGACGATGTATTCGACCTCACCGGCGCTTAAACGAGTGTTTATGGTGACCATGATCAGGCCCGCCGCCGGTATGGCGAAGCTGCCTTCGAGCATTGGCGGCGTGTTCGGGCAGAGAAAGGCGATGCTATCGCCCTTCTGGAAGCCCGCGTCCTTGAGGCGCGAGGCGAGCCGATGGACCCGCTCCTCGAACTCCGAGTAGGTGTAGCGGCGGTCGTCGTAGATGACGGCCTCCTTATCGGGGAACATATACGCGCTGCGCTTCAGGAAGGTCAACGGCGTGAGCTCCGAACGGTAGACCTTTTCGTTCATGCAGAGATCCCTTTCCTCTCTCGGTTTTCCCTTAGTCTTCCCTGGACCGCCGGTAGTATAATCCTCGTCCCTTCGCGCCCGCTAGCGTACGGGGCCATCGTCAGCGTTCTGGCGCTGTATATGAGCTCCGAAATAGGGCATAGGATGCGGCAAAGATCGCCGGGAGGAATTTTTATACTGGAGTGCGGTGTTCCGGGGGGCCACTCCACAAGAGCGGTCGAGCTTTATATGCCAGCGTCCGTGGGTGTGGTGTCGGCGAAAGGGCGATGAATAGCAGTGGCGAGACCGCGAACGGCGTCTTGTATATGCTACGCGGTTGTCGAGGTCGAGAAGGTAAAGGCAGGTTCGAGAAGCGCGTGGAGGGTTTGTTGGCCGAAGGGGCTTACGATAACGGAATCTTGCGAGACCGGCTGGCCTCGCCGGAAGGCTCCTGACATGGATTGGGGCGCCAAACCTCTCGCGCACCGGCCGCTTCTTGGCGGCGTGGCCATAGTCGTGTATCTGGCCTGCGCGAAGCTGCTCGCGCACGTGCTTACCGCCGGGAACTACGGGTTCTATCGGGATGAGTTCTACTTCGTAGCCGCCAGCAAGCACCTGGACTTCGGTTACGTGGATTTTCCGCCTCTCGTCGCCGTTGTTACCGCGCTGGCGCGCTGGATGTTCGGGGACTCGGCGAGCGCGTTGCAGTTCTTCCCCGCTCTAGCTAGCGCCGGGGTCGTGGTGCTCGCCGGGTTGATGGCGCGTGAGCTAGGCGGGGGACGGTTCGCGCAGGGGATCTCGGCGCTCGCGACGCTCGTCGCGCCAAACATCCTCGTCTTCGGCACCTGGCTCTCGATGGATGCGTTCGACCAGTTCAACTGGGCTCTGGCCTCGTACGCCCTGATCCTGGTCTTCAAGCGCGGCCGTCCGAGGCTGTGGCTCCTCTTCGGGCTGGTCGCGGGCGTCGGGCTTCTGACCAAGGTGACCATCCTGTTCCTCGGGTTCGCGGTCTTTGCCTCCCTGCTGCTTACGCCCGCCCGTAGACATCTGCTGACCCCGTGGCCCTGGCTCGGCGGCGCCGTGGCGTTCGTTTTTCTGCTCCCGTACCTCTACTGGCAGGTCACGCATGGCTGGCCGACGCTGGAGTTCTGGGGGAACTACGGGGGGAAGCTGGCCCCGGGCTCCATGGGAGAGTTCCTCCTCGAACAGGTGCTGACCATGAACCCGGTGACCCTACCGGTGTGGGCAGCGGGACTGTACTATTACCTGTTCTCCAGAGAAGGACGGCCGTATCGGGTGTTCGGCTTCGTGTTCGTGATCCTCTTCGCCATATTCGCTTTTCAGAACGCGAAGTTCTATTTCCTCACCCCGGCCTACCCCCTGCTCTTCGCCGCGGGAGGTTTGACCATCGAACGCTTTATCCGGCTGCGCGAATGGAACTGGCTGAAGCCCGTGTACGTATCGCTCTTGCTCGCCTTCGGCGTATTCGTCGCCGTCCTGTCGGTGTTGCCGGTGCTGCCCGTGGAGGCGGTTGCGAAGACTACGGGCCTAGTGGGAGGGAACGCTGGTATAGAGTCCGAGGCCCGCAAAACGGGAGACCTCCCACAGACCTTCGCCTTCAGGCACGGCTGGGAGGACATGGTGGAGACCATCGCCGGGGTCCACGACAGCCTCCCTGATGAAGAGCAGACGGTAAGCTGCATCCTCGCCGGGGACTTCGGGGAGGCCGGTGCAGTAGACTTCTTTGGCCCGGCGTACGGTCTCCCCGGGGCCATCAGCGGGCACAATAACTACTACCTCTGGGGGCCGGGAAATTGCTCGGGCGAGGTGGTGATCTCCGTTGGCGTCCCTCTCGAACGGCTCGAAGCGGTCTTCGAGGACATCGAGCATGCGGACACCGTTACCTGCGAGTATTGCATGCCCATCGAGAATGACCTTCCAGTCTACGTCGCTCGGAACCCCAAGATACCGTTCGATGAGGCGTGGCCGCAGTTCAAGCACTTCAACTGAGCGCTCTTTCGCCAAGCTAACCCAGAAAGTCCATTACTCCGATATCCACCGATAGTGGTGGAGGCGGCTAGAGCGTAGAATACGAGAATGGATATGCCGCATAAAGGACTCACAACCGAAGAGATCGCGCGGCGCGGAGAGGAGTTCTACGAGCGCGAGGTCCGCGAAAAGGTCGAAGCCGACGGGGCTAACCACGGGAGCTTTCTGGCCCTGGACGTTCTGAGCGGCGACTACGAACTCGCCGACAGAGCCCTCGTAGCCACCTCTCGCCTGCGCCAGAGGTGCCCCGACGCATTGCCTTATCTCATGCGGGTGGGCCGCTCGGCCGCCTTCCGGCTCGGTGACCTGGGAGCCTGCCGCCCGGCCTCCTAGACGTGGCGATGCTCGGCACCGTGACCGCCGACGGGCGCGAGCCAGTGCTGGCCCTCGCGGTCCTTGACGCCGACGGCCGGAGGGTGGTAGTCGAGACTGTCGTGGACACTGGCTTCGACGGAGAGTTGCAACTGCCCTCGGAGTCGGTACGGTAGCTTGGTCAGCCTTATGCGGGAAGCACGACCGGCATCCTCGCCGATGGCAGCGTGACCAGGCTCGACTACCACGAGGGACGCATCTTGTGGCATGGGCGGGAACTCGATGTCGCCGTGCTCGCCAGCAACGGTGATCCCTTGGTCGGCATGGCCCTTCTCGACGGTAGCCGGCTCACGGTCGACGCAGCGCCCGACGGCCCCGTCCGCGTCGAAGAGCTACCTGGTTAGGAAGCTCCGGGGGAGCGGCATCGAATCTGGAGGCCCTCCCCGCCGTGCTCCAGCATGTGCTCCTCCCGCACAACCACAAGGTAGCCTCCTCCCCGGCGAGTCACTCCTCCCCGTAGTCCTCCAATGAGGTAAGCCTGTGGCGCAGGGGTTTATCCGAAAAGACCGAAGTGGACGAGGCCGGAGAGAGGCGACGGCCCCTCCCGCCAGATGCCGAAGCCCTGACCGTCCAGGAGCGAGGCTGGGGCTCGCACAACAGGAGTTCGACGCCCTCCTCACCGTGGACGGGGGCATCCCATATCAACCTTGATGAACGCGGCGGTCGAGGCGCTATGCGCAGCGCAATCCGGAGAAGTAGTCCGTGTAGCGGGATGACGCAAATTGCCTGGACGGAGTTCGCGAGAGCCATCGGCGGTCAGCTTCTCATTGTCCGATCCAGAACCGGCAAATCTGGTAAATTCGTCGGAGCGATAGCTATGGAAGGGATCTTATGCAGACGCGCAAGTTCGGTAATACCGACCTCGAAACTACACTCATCGGCTTCGGTAGCTGGGCCATCGGTGGCCCCGAGTGGGCCGCGGGGTGGGGATCTCAGGACGATGAGGAGTCCGTGGGGGCGATAAAGCGCTCTCTAGAACTCGGCGTCAACTGGATCGACACGGCTGCCGTCTACGGTCTCGGGCACTCTGAAGAGATCGTCGCGCGTGCGCTCGAAGGTGTCTCCGGCGAGGATCGCCCCTACGTGTTCACCAAGTGTTCGATGATTTGGGACGAGAACGGGGAGATCGGCCACAGCCTCACCAAGGACTCCGTGAAGCGCGAGTGCGAGGCTAGCCTAAAGCGGCTTCAGACCGACGTGATCGACCTGTATCAGATCCACTGGCCCAACCCGGATGAGGAGATCGAAGAAGGCTGGGCGGCGATGGCAGAGCTCAAGCAAGAGGGCAAGGTGCGCAACATCGGCGTCTCCAACTTCGACGTCTCCCAGATGAAGCGGGCGCAGGAGATCGCCCCGGTAGAGTCACTCCAGCCGCCCTACAGCATGCTTGCCCGCGACGTCGAAGACGAGATACTGCCCTTCTGCCGGGAGAACAACGTAGCAGTCATCGTGTACTCGCCGATGAAGAGCGGCTTGCTTACGGGCAAGATGACCAGAGAGCGCGCCGAGAACCTACCCAACGATGACTGGCGCAGCCGTGCCACCGCCTTCAACGAGCCGCAACTCTCGCGCAACTTGGAGTTGGTCGAGCTGCTAAAGGACATAGGGAACCGCCACGACGCTTCGCCGGGCGAGGTAGCAATAGCGTGGACCTTGAGGCATCCGGCCGTTACCGCGGCTATCGTAGGCGCACGCAGACCGGATCAGGTGGATGGCGTGGTCGGTGCAGCGGACCTGAAGCTCGGCGATGACGAGATCGACGAGATCGAGGGGTTCCTCAAGCAGAATCCTTGATCTTCAGGGACCGTCCGGCGGCGTAGGTGAGGGTCGTAGCCATTGATTGGTCCGGTGCGCTGAAGGGCGCTGCAAAAAGATCTGGCTCGCTGAAGTGGCTGAGGGTAGGCTGGTGCGTCTGGAGGACGGACGCAGTAGGGAACAGGTCGCCGACTATCCGGCATTCCTACCGGCGCTCCCAACCAGCCCCGGTTCGATGCTAACGTTGTACGCGAGCACTCTGCTTCCATAAGGAACCAGAGCGGAGGAGAGTGCATGAACTTCCCCGAAGGCTTTCTGTGGGGTGCGGCAACCGCCGCCTATCAGGTCGAAGGCGCGGTACACGAGGACGGGCGCGGCATCTCCATCTGGGACACCTTCTCCCACGCGCCCGGCAATGTCCTGCACGGCGACACCGGGGACATCGCCTGCGACCAGTACCACCGCCTCGAAGAGGACCTGGATCTCATGTCGAGCCTCGGTCTGAAGTCCTACCGCTTCTCCGTCGCCTGGCCGAGGATACAGCCCGACGGCAGCGGCCCCGCCAATCAGAAAGGTCTCGACTACTACAGGCGGCTTGTGGATGGGTTGCGCGAGAGGTCCATCGAGCCGATGCTCACGGTCTATCATTGGGACTTGCCGCAGGCGCTGGAAGACATGGGCGGCTGGACCAGCCGGGAGACCAGCGAGCGGTTCGCGGAGTATGCGGGGCTGGTGTACGAGGCGCTCGGCGATACGGTTCGAGCTTGGATCACTTTGAACGAGGCCTGGGTCTCCGCGTGGCTCGGCTACGGCCTCGGCGTCCACGCCCCCGGTTACCAGGACTACTCCAAAGCCCTCGCCGCAACCCACCACCTCCTGCTCGGCCACGGCCTCGCCCTGCGGAGGATGCGCTCCGCGGGCAAGGATAACCAGCTTGGCATCACCCTCAACCTCTCGCCCGTGCGCCCCGCCTCCGGCGCGCCATGGCGTTCGCTATTGGCAAGTTCGGGATCGACACCCTCTTCAGCCTCGGCTGGCTTATCGCCACGTTCTACGCCACGTCCCTGTTCTTCGTAGTGGTCGTGCTGGGGATCGTAGCGGCGATCTGCGGGATCAACCTCTTCAAGCTACTCCGCTACCTCAAGGAAGAGCTCCTGATCGTGCTGGGTACCTCCTCCTCGGAGTCGGTGCTGCCGCAACTCATAAAGAAGCTGGAACACCTCGGTGCCCCGAAGCCGATAGTCGGGCTCACGGTCCCCGCGGGCTACTCGTTCAACCTCGACGGCACCTCGATCTACTTATCCCTCGCCGCCGTATACGTCGCCCAGGCCCAGAACGTCGACCTGTCGCTGATGGCCCAACTTGGCATCCTTGGCGTGCTGCTCCTGACGTCCAAGGGCGCCGCCGGCGTCACCGGCTCGGGCTTCATTGTGCTCGCGGCTACGCTATCGTCGGTGGGGACGATACCGGTAGCGGGGATCATGCTAATCTTCGGCATCGACAAGTTTATGAGCGAGTGCCGGGCGCTGACCAATGTGTGCGGCAACTCCGTCGCCTCGATCTTCATCTCCAAGTGGGAGGGCCAGTGGGACGCCGAGTACGCTCGCAAGATCCTCGACACCCCGGAGGACGACCTGGAGATCCTCACCGAGGACGAGCCGATCCACCGGAAGAAAGAAGACTCGGAGGCTCCGGCCCGAGTATAGAGAACAACCGGGCTGTCAGGCGAAATACCGCAACCCTGCCCACGACGACACCGGCTCCCGGGGAAGCTCTCCCCGGGAGCTTCCCGCGCCAGGTGAGGTGGGAATCAGGTTCCGCGCCTTATGGCGAAGAACTGCACGCTGCAAGGGGTGTATGGTGACTTCAAGGGAGTAGAGGAGACCGGGCAGAGGTATAGCATTATCGGAGGGGCGTGAACATCATAAGAGGTTGGAGCGCGTTGCGCGGGGGGCGGCTCGCGGCGGGCGCCGGGCGCGTGCGGGCTAACGGTTGGCCTATACTCCAGACTGCGGTCGCCGCCAGCGCCGCTTACTTCTTCGCGACCGTCGTGCTCGGCCAACAGCAGCCATTCTTCGCCCCGATAGCGGCGGTGATCTCTCTTGGCCTGACGCTCGGGCAGCGTGGGAGGCGGGCGGTCGAGGTGGTTATCGGGGTCGCGGTGGGGCTGTTGGTGGCCGACCTGATCGTGCTGGCTATCGGCATCGGTACCTTGCAGATCGGGATCGTGGTCGCGATAGCGATGGCGGCGGCCGTACTCTTCGCGGAGAGGTCCCTGTTCGTGAACCAGGCGGCGATCTCGGCGATCCTGGTTATCATCTTGCAACCCCCGGACTCCGGCTTCTCGCCCGACCGCGTCCTCAGTGCGCTTGCGGGGGGAGGGGTAGCCCTGGCGGTGCATTACCTGCTCCCCGTGAACCCCGAGCGCGTGGTCGAGAGGGCGGCCCGTCCGATCTTCAAGGAGCTGGCGGCCGTGCTCGAAGAGATAGCCGCCGCGCTAAGCGCGAACGACCCGAACCTGGCCGAAAGCGCCCTTGAGAAGGCCCGGGAGATAGACAGGAGCGTGGCCGGTCTCAGAGAGGCGCTGGATGCTGGCTACGAGACCGCCCGGCTCTCCCCGACGCGCCGCAGATCCCTCCGGCACCTGGAGTTCTACTCGGGCGCCAGCATCAGGATAGAGCTGACCGTTATCAACACGCGCGTCCTGGCCCGGGGCGCCGTCAACGCCATCATACGTGGAGACGCCATCCCGCCGGTCCTGCCGGTCCTGCCGGAGGCCGTGCTCGACCTCTCGCGGTCGGTGAGCGCGCTCGCGGTGTTCCTCGAACACCCAGGCCCGCCCGACGAAGCCCGCCGGTGCGCCCTACAAGCCGCTCGCCGCGCCACCGAGATACTAGAAGAGAGGCACGATCTGGCAATCAGTGTCCTCGTCGGGCAGATCCGCGCGGCCGCCGTGGACCTCCTGAGAAGCACCGGCATGGACCAGGCCTCGGCCCTCCACGCACTGGAAGAAGCCGCCGGTCGCCCATAGAAGACCGGCCGGGACGTTGCGGCGCGCTCCACGCCGAAGTTGACCGTGGTTTTGCGCGTTGTTAGTGTGCTCCTGAATAGGGGGAACGTTGCACACTTCCACATCGAGTTTTACCCGCTGAACCACATCGCCGAGAAGCCCGAATACATCACCGGAAGCGAAGTGTGGGCGGGAGCTTTTACATTAGCCGCCCTGCCGGAGACGACCGCCACCACCTTGCGCGAGGCTATCGAGGAGGCCCGAAGATGAGTCAGGAAAACCGTCGCCAGTCCCTGTTGAGAACGATGGACCGTCTCGGCCTCGGGGCCGTCCTGCTGAGCCGACCGGTGAACTTCGCCTGGTACACCGGCGGCGCGGACAACCGGGTGGACCCCTCCGCGCTCCTCGGGGTCGCCGCTGTCCTCGTCACCCCCGAAGCCGAATACATCGTGGCGGACAACATTGAGGCCACACGGATGCGCGAGGAGCAAACCACGAGCTTCGAGGTAGTAGAGCATCCGTGGTACGAGGAAGCGGCGGCGCTCTACCGGGAGCTGACCGGCGGCGCTACTTTGGGGGCCGACTTCCCTCTGGAGGGCACCCGGGATGTCTCGGAGGAGGTCGCCCCGCTCCGCTACGTATTGGACACGGAGGCCATCGAGCTTTACCGGCAGGCTGGCGCCGAGACCGCGGCGGCGATGGTGGAGGCGGCCGCGTCCATCTCGGCGGGCATGACCGAGTATGAGGCTGGCGCGGACCTTGTAGCCGCTTGCCGGAGGCGGGGGCTCACTACCTCCGTGACGCTGGTGGCAGCGGATGACCGTATTGCCCGTTACCGACACCCGATCCCGCACGGAGACACCATACAACGCCGGGTAATGCTCGTGGCGTGCGCCGAGCGCGGCGGGCTCTACGTGAGTCTGACGCGGATCGTGGACTTCGAGGAGGAGCCGGAACCGGAACTCGCGCGGCGCCAGGAGGCGAGCGAGGAGGTCCTGCGCCGCATGCGGGAGGAGGCCACCCGCCCCGGCCGCACCCTCGCCGACGCCTTCGAGGACTGCAAGAGCTTCTACGCCGAGGCCGGCTTCCCCGACGAGTGGCGGCTGCACCACCAGGGCGGAATGGCCGGCTACTCCGCTCGCGAAGTTATAGCAACTCCCGAGACCCGTCAAGAGATACAGATTGGGCAAGCATTTGCCTGGAACCCTTCCGTAACCGGCGCGAAGGCAGAGGAGACCTTCATCCTCACCGGGGACGGGCCGGAGGTTATCACCGTCCCGTGAAGCTCCTGGTTACAGGCGGCGCCGGTGATAGGGACCTCTTGCGGGAGATCGAAGAGAGAGCTGTACGCGCCTTTGAGGATGCTTTCGTAGAGACCGCGCGCGAGGCCGACGCTCCGGGCGCCCGGCTTACCGGAGGTGGTTTCGGCTGTTGCGCCATCGCCCTCGTCGCCGCCGACGAAGCCGATACCCTCCCGGACCCCGCCCTTCGCAAGAGAAAGGTCTCGACAGGCCTGCATTCTATATGTTTAGCGCCTCTGCTGGCGCGGAGGTTGTGGGCTGAGACAGGTCGCAACAAACGATTGTTTTGCAGGTAAAAAAGACCGCGTGACCTCGCCAAGCTATGTTTAGAGCCGTCTGGTTTTGGTGATATACCTGGCGTCGTAGGACACCGCTAGAGATGGAGGTTTGATCATGGCAAACGAGTTGCAGGGACGCAAGGTAGCCATACTGCTAGCTCCCGTGGGCACCGAGCAGGTCGAGTTCACCGAGCCCAAGAAGGCCGTCGAGGATGCTGGTGCGGAAGTAGATGTCGTGGGTATTCAGACCGGCGACGCGCAGACTATGAATAGTGATGTCAATCCGGGTGAAACGTTCAAGGTGGAGAAGGCGTTCTCTGATGTCTCCGCGGAGGATTACGACGCCCTGATCGTGCCGGGCGGCACGGTGGGGGCGGATAACCTGCGAGGCAGTGACGAGGCGGTAAGCTTCGTGCGCGCCTTCTTCGAGCAGCAGAAGCCGGTCGGAGTGATCTGCCACGGCCCGTGGACTCTGGTTGAGGCGGACGTGGTGAAGGGCCGGACGCTTACCTCTTATCCGACACTCCAGACCGACATCCGTAACGCGGGTGGCAACTGGGTGGATCAAGAGGTCTGCACGGACGCGGGACTCGTCACGAGCCGCAACCCCGACGATCTGCCGGCGTTCTGCTCCAAGCTCGTGGAGGAGATCTCCGAGGGCAAGCACGCCGAGCAGGCTAGCAGCGTCTAGCAGCGTTGTACATACGATAATTCAGGGTAAAAGCCTCGCTCCGGCGGGGCTTTACCTTTGCCCGAAGAGAGATCAGAGATAGGAGCTTGCCTAGTGAAAGCGGTTGTTTTCCACGGCGTAGGAGATATAAGGCTCGACGACGTCGAGGAGCCGAAGATACAGGACCCATCGGATGCCATAGTGCGGCTCACGTCTAGTGCGATCTGCGGGACGGACTTGCACATGATCCGCGGCACGCTGGCGGGGATGAAGCCGGGTACGATCCTCGGCCACGAGGGTGTCGGTGTCGTCGAGGAGATCGGCCCCGAGGTCCGGAACCTGCGGGTAGGCGACAGAGTCGTTATCCCCTCGACCCTCGGCTGTGGTTACTGCTCGTACTGCCGGGCCGGGTACTACGCGCAATGCGACAACATCAACCCCAACGGGCCACAGGCCGGGACCGCGTTCTTCGGTGGGCCGGAACCCACGGGCCCGTTCGACGGGCTGCAGGCCGAGTTCGCGCGAGTCCCGTATGCCGCCATCAACCTCGTAAAGCTGCCCCATCAAGTCACCGACGAGCAGGCGATTATGATCTCCGACATCTTCCCAACCGCTTACTTTGGAGCGGAGATCGCCGAGGTCTCCGATGGTGACTCGGTCGCGGTATTTGGCTGCGGACCAGTCGGACAGTTCGCCATCGCCAGCGCGAAGATTCTGGGCGCCGGGCGTATCTTCGCGGTGGACAAGGAAGAGTCGCGCCTGGAGATGGCGCGCGCAGGGTGCGGAGGTCATCAACTTCAACGAGGAGGACCCGGTCGAGGTCATCTTCAACCTCACCGGCGGCATTGGGGTGGACCGCGTCATAGAGGCCGTCGGGGTGGACGCCGAGCATGCACATTCCGGGCCTGCCACCGAGCAGGGCGAGCAGATGGCGGGGCAGTTCGAGCGGGAGATGAGTGAGATCGTCCCCGAGACGAACCCTCAGGGAGACAACTGGCACCCCGGCGGCGCGCCTTCGCAGTCCCTGATGTGGGCCACGCAATGCGTCGCCAAGGGTGGGAGCATCGGGGTCATCGGCGTCTTCCCGCCGCAGGCGATGACGTTCCCCGTCGGGGCGCTGCAGCAGCGCAATCTGACCCTCAAGGGGGGCAACTGCAACCACCGCAAGTACATCCCCAGGCTCGTCGGGCTCGTGGCGACGGGCGCCCTGGACCCAACCGGCATCCTAACCAACAGGGAGCCCATGACGGACGTTATCGAAGCCTACAAAATCTTCGACCAGCGGCAGCCCGGTTGGATCAAGGTGGAGCTACTGCCGACGATGGGAGGCTAACCCACCCGGAGCCATCTCCCTGAAGCGAAGCCGTGAGAGCGCCTGCCCCGAACTGGCTCCGGGGCGGGAGCTCTCACGGCTTCTACACAAAGGTGGACAATAAGCCCTGATGTTGACCTCAACTTACTAATGAGTCGGACCCAAGGGAGATATAGCGCAAGGCCGAGGAGATGTACTCCCTGGAGGAGGTGTATCAGAACTGGCCGATGGCCGAGGACTCCGAGGAACACGCCCGGAGAATGCAAGACTTCCTCGATCAGGACGCGCCACGCGCATACTTGTCCACTCCTCCGTTCAGCAGGACCAGCAAAGGGTCATAGACTTCCACGGCTCTGAAGTGCTGCTACTGCGCTCCCAGTAGTTCCCCGCAAACCTCGGGCGGTATTTCGTCAAACAACCCGTCGCTCCGGGATCAGCTATGATCGATCATAGTCCGGCCTCTGGTAGCCGGGAACGAGACCGGGGTGAGTTTGCGCGCCAAAGACCCTTCGCACGCGAACGTGGCGGAGAGACAGCGAGATACCGCGATGCGGCCGCCTGGCGGCCCATTGTCCGTCCCCGAGGTTCTGCACCGGCCCGTGAGTGACCGTTACGAGTTCGTCATCATGGGCGCGGGCTGTTCGGGACTCAGCCTCTGCTACTACCTGTTAGAGGAAGGGATAGACGCTCCTATCCTGATCCTCGACCGCAGGCGGACCTTCGAGGACGACCGTACGTGGTGCTTCTGGGATGTGGAGCCCACCCCGTTCACCCACCTCGCTCTCAAGGAGTGGCGCTCCTGGAGCTTCGCCTCGGCCGGAGGAAGCGTAACGCAGACCACGAGGCGCTACCCGTACAAGTTCCTTGCGGGGCGAGATTTCTATGAGCACGCTCTAGCCCGCCTCGCCGAGAGCCCCAACGTAACGCTCCGGCTAGGTGAGAAGGTGGGAGGCTACACCGAAGAGAACGGGGAGACGCTCGTCGAGACCTCGGACGGACCTATCCGCGCCCGCCACGTCTTCGACGGCCGCGGCCTGATACCGGGTTCCCCTGAATTCGAGGAGGCGCGGCGGAGCGGCGTCTGGGTACCGCAGAAGTTCCTCGGGCTTCGCATCCGGGCGGAGAGGTCCGTTTTCGATGCGGAACGCTGCACGCTGATGGATTTCTCCGTGGACCAGTCGCGGGGGTTGCGCTTCGCGTACGTGTTGCCAATAAGTGAGAGGGAGGCGCTGGTCGAGAACGTCTACCTCTCGGAGGCCGAGGTTACGATGGGGGAGCATTGGGCGGAGATCGAAGCTTACCTCGAAACTTCATACGGTCTCGCGCCCGGAGACTACGAGTTGCTCGGGGAGGAGAGGGGCTATATTCCGATGACGGACTACACCTTTCCCCGGAGGCTCGGGGATCGCGTCCACAACATTGGCACACTCGGCGGTGAGACCCGCCCCTCGACGGGCTATACCTTCCTGCGCATCCAACGCTACTGCCGCGAACTGGCCGCGGCTATCGCTTCGGGCGGGGAGCCCCCCGACAATGTCCATCCCTGGCGCCTCGACCTGCTCGACTCGCTCTTTCTTCGCTTCGTGCATGAGCGTCCTAAAGAGTGCCCGGAGATCTACCGTCGCATGTTCGCCGGCGTCGCGCCGGATGCCCTGGTGCGATTCCTGACCGAGAGGAGCACGCCGCTGGACGAGGCCCGCCTCATCGCCGCGCTCCCCAAGACGCCCTTCTTACAGCTCACCGGCCGCACGCTCCTCGAAAAGCTCCCCGTCCCGGGTCCGTAAGCATGGGACCGGCGCCCGTCTCACGAACGCCCGGCGCAAGGATGTCCCCTGGCGTGCACCGCGCCATCCGCCGCTGTGTGTTGTGGCCCTCGTGGCTCCTCACCGCCGCCCTCACGCTGCTCTTCGCTACCGGATTTACCGTGCCGCCGTGGGTCGAGTATTTACCGTTCGCTCTGAGCCTCGTCCTCTTCGGCCTGCCGCATGGGGCCGTGGACTACCTCGCGGTGCCGCGCCTCTTGGGGCGCAAGCCCTGGCCGTGGCCCGCACTCGCGGTGGGCCTCCTCTACCTCGTCCTCGGTGGTGCCTACCTCTACCTCTGGTTCGCTGCTCCGGCCGTGGCCTTTGCGAGTTTTATAGCCCTGACGTGGCTGCACTGGGGTGGGGGAGACCTGCACGCCCTCGCGGCGTTCGTCTCCAGCGGGGGCGCGTATCCCGCTGGACGCGCGCGCCGCGCCCTCACCCTGATCTTACGTGGCGGGCTGCCGATGCTCATACCGCTCCTCGCCTTCCCGGAGACCTACCGCACCGTTGCCGAAAGCGCCGTCAACCTCTTTGTCCCAGCGAGCGACAACGTCCTTTCCTGGGTCTTCGAGCCGACCTTCCGACTCATCGCCGGGACGGCCTTCACCCTCCTCGCCGTGGCGACGCTCGCCTCCGGTTACGGGAGCGCGAAGAAGAGCGGGGCGCGCGGGGCGTGGTGGAGAGACGTTGCGGAGACGGCGCTCCTGGCTGTGTACTTCGCGCTCGTGCCGCCGGTGCTCGCCGTGGGGCTGTACTTCTGCCTGTGGCACGCCCCCCGGCACGTCGCCCGGCTCGTCCTGCTCGACAAGAAGAGCGCCGGTGCTCTGGAGACGGGACGAGTGTCACCCAGCCTCATCCGGTTCGCGCGGGACGCGGCGCCACTCACCGTCGTGGCGCTCGTATTGCTCCTCGGACTCTACTTCGTAGTGCCGGGGACTGGTAGCCAGGGGCAGTCGCCGGCCTCGCTCCTCGCTGTGTACCTGGTCCTTATCTCGGCGCTCACCCTGCCGCACGTCGTCGTGGTCTCGTTTATGGATCTTCGCCAGGGTCTGTGGTGGCGGGCGGCGCCGAGAGCATGAGAACGACCGTCCTCACCGGTACCTGGCTCTCCGTCGTCGTTTTCTCCGTCCTCGCCGTACTCTTTACCCTCCCTGGCTGTTCCTCGCGGATCGTCTCCGGCGATCCCCCGGGCAAGAGCGAGAAGGCGGAGGTCGAGGTTACCGTGACCCGGACAACGGACGGGGATACCGTGAAGATCTCCCCGGAGGTCGACGGCGAGGACAGGGTGCGGCTCATTGGAGTAGACACTCCGGAGACGACCGGGCGGATGCCGGAGCCCTACGGCGAAGAGGCCGCCCGTTTCACGCGGGAGACACTCGAAGGCCGTGACGTGAGCCTGGAGTTCGACGCCGAGAGAGAGGACGACTACGGAAGGTTGCTCGCCTACGCGTACCTCCCGGATGGCACGATGTTTAACGAGGCGCTCCTTCGAGAGGGCTACGCTCAGGTCGCTACCTTTCCACCGAATACGCGCTACCTGGAACGCTTCGAGGGCACGCAAGAAGAAGCCCGGGAGGCGCGGCATGGGATCTGGGGCCTACCGGAGGGCGAGCTTTGCCGTCTCAGGGACCGGGGGAACGGTATCGGGGGCGGTTGCGAATGACGACCTCTGATCGACGAGCGGCGATCATGGTCTCCACGACGTACCTTAGCGGCCCCGGCCTTCGGCGAGGCGTTCGACGAGCGCGGCGGCTATCAGTTGTTGGCCTTCGAGGCTCGGGTGGAGGCCGTCGGGGAGGAGTAGCTCGGGGTCCGCGGGTTTCCTCATTATGTCTTGCAGGTCTATGACCGGGTCGTCGATGTCGCGCACGATCCCGGCTACCTCTTCGAGGTCGTCGTTGCGCCACATGAGTTGCTGGGGGGCGAGGAACGGGCTCTCGGCTATCCTCTCCTCGATCACGGGTGTTGGGGTCATCTAGATCAGGGTCGCGTTGGTCTGCTCTTCGGCGAAGTGTTTTTTCATCGCCAGGTTCGCAGCGGTCTCGTCGTGGCTGACGAGGATCTTGGTCGGGTCCTCGCCGTGGCGGCGCACGTCGTTCGTGCCCATCATCGAGAGGATCCAGGCAGGGCGCTCCTGCACCATGCCCAGGAAACGGCTGATGATCTGGGAGGTCGTGTCCCCGGAGATGCCGGCATTCACGAACCTTATGCCGTCCTGAGGGCGGCGCTCCTCAATGAGGTTGCGCAAGATCTCGAACCACGACAGGTAATCGTCGGTGATGCTATCCCCAAGCCCCACGACGGTCGCCCCGCGATCGAACGGCAACCGGTCCACGCGCTCGCGCAGGTCGAAGTTCTCCAATAGCCCCAGAGCCGCCTCCCGCGCCCGCTCCGCGAAACCCGCCTTGATCCGAGCGTAAGCCTGTGTCTCCAATCCGAAGAAAGGGGCGATCATACGATCCGTTATCTCCGGCTGCGTCGGCAGCCCCGCGAGTATCTTCTCCGGGTGCTGGAACTGGATAACGTACTCCAGATCCGCGCGGGTCAACTCATCCGGGCTCCTGGCCTCGCTCTGTCCAAGTTCGGGAGAGCCACACCCGGCCAGCCCCAGAACCGCCGCCCCCCCCGAAGACAGTCCCACCGACCCTGAGAAAATCCCGCCGCGTCAGATCCACCTTACCCCCTTGCTCGCTCCACTGTACGGGCAGGATACCCTACAACCCACCCGCCAAACGGCGCGAGCGGCGCCTACGATGCGGCCAGCAACTCCTTGAGCGCGTCATCTATAAACTTCGTGTCCTCCTCGTTTATCCCACCCCCGGCGAAGTGCCCCCACACGCCCGGAATAACCCGCAACTCCGCGTTCTTCATGCGCTCCACCGCGTACTCCTCATCCTCCGGTGGGAAGTACAGGTCCTTCTCCGCCGGCATCACTATAGCCCTCGCCTCTATAGCGCCTAGAGCCTTCTCGTAATCTCCCCCGAAGCCGGGCGTCTTGCCTATATCTCCGTTCTGCCACGTCCACAGCATCGTCAGCAGGTTGTTCGCGTCGCGGTCGTCGAGGAAGAACCCCTCCCAGAAGCCCACGAGGAAGTCCTCCAGAGAAGAGAACCCCATCTCCCTGTATAACCGGTCCCAATAAAACGCCTGGGAGAAGCCCCATCCAGCGTACACGCGGGCCGCCGCGCGCAGCCCCTTTGTAGGCTGCTTGTCGTACCAGCCGTGGTTCCAGGCCGCGTCCGCCGTCAGCGCCGCTTTCACGCCCTCCAGGAACACGATGTTATGCTCGCTGGTCTTTGGCGAGCCGCAGAACGGTGCCAAGCGCGAGACCATCTCCGGGTAACTCACGGCCCACTGGTAGGTCTGGCCGGCGCCCATTGACCATCCGGTAACGAGGACGAGCTTCTCGATGCCGAAGTGCTCGGTGACGAGCTTATGCTGGCAAGCCACATTGTCGTAGACGGTGACGTTGGGGAAGCGGGCTTTGTCGTAGGGGGGTGGGGTGTTGCTCGGTGAGGAAGACAACCCGTTGCCGAGCATGTTGGGGACGATGATGAAGTATTCGTTCGGGTCGAGGGCCATGCCTTCGCCGATCAACCACTCGTTCTCCCAGTGCCGCCCGGAGTACCATGTCGGGTAGACGATAGCGTTGCTCTTCTCCTCGTTGAGCGTTCCATATGTCTTGTACGCCAGCTTCGCGTCTCGTAATGTGGCGCCTCGTTGCAGGATGACGTCGCCCAGATTGAAGACCTCGTAATCGTTCATCTATGCTTCCCCTTTCCTGGTAGGCGAACGGCATTGTACCGGGTGCCGATGCCTCGAAGCAAAAAAAGGGCGTTCTCCGGACGCCGGCAACCGTCTACCCGCCGTCGTACCCGGCGTTGACGCCGGAGTGCCACGCGAGGAGGTCCCCTCGCAGCCTGTCCAACTCCTCCGTGCTGCGCCCGCCCGCCAGGTTATTCTTCTCCAGAGGGTCCTTCGACAGGTCGAAGACCTCGTCTGGCTGGTCGCCGTAGTGGTGGATGTACTTCTCGGATCCCCTTATGCTCGCCAAGCACTTGCGGTCGGTGATGCAGCCGAACCTGAGGACCCGGTCTTCGGGCATGAGGTGGAGCAAGGAGTAGCCCGGGTAGCTCCCGTCCTCCACCCTGTAGCCGAGCATCTCCAGCACGGTGGGGACTATATCGGTCTGGTTCGAGAGCTCCTCTACCCTATCGCCCTCGTCGAACCAGCCGGGGGCATGGATCAGGAGGGGCACCCTCAAGCCTTCCTCGTAGATGGTGTCGCCGTGCAGGTAGCGCCCGTGCTCCCCAAAGCCCTCCCCGTGGTCGCCGTAGACCACGAAGACCGTCTCCTCGTACAGACCCAGCCTCTTGTACTGATCAATGAGGTTCTCCAAGAAGTGGTCCAACATGTTCACGCAGTTGAGGTAGCTGTTCGCCAGGCCGTCCTCGGAGAAGTTTCTTGCTCCGTAGCGGTTTGGGATGCACCTGTAGTCATCGTGCGCGGTGCCGGTGAGGTACTGGGCCATAAAGGGCGTGTCGCTGTTCGCTTCGAGCCACTCCTCGCTCGGCCCGAGCATGATGTCGTCCTCGTAGCTGACATAGTTCGTCATCATAAAGCCTGTCTTGTCCATGACTTCGGACGGATAGTACTCCTCGTAGCCTAAGTTGCTCGCTATGATCCCGTACTGGTCGAGCTCCTCGCTGGAGGACTGGAAAAAGACGGTCCCGTAGCCCTTCTCCCTGAGAAGGCTGGGGAGGCACCGGGAGGGGATGCCTCCCGGCTCGAACTCCGGGCCGTAGAAGAGGGGCGGCTCGATCCCGCAGTTGACCGCGACAGTTGCTTTGGAGGAGCGGGGGACGACCACATAGGCCCTCTCCGCGAGGAGGCTGCTCTCCGCGAGCCTGTCCAGAAAGGGAGTGGTCGCGATCTCCTTGTTGTAGGGGGTGGTGGACCGCGCCCGGGTGGACTCGAGATGCACCAGGACCACGTTGCGGCTCTTTTTGGCCCTTGGCGCTTCCGCTGCGTTGGTGTCCTGGGGATTGGTCTCTTCGGTCTGGTTCGCGTCCACGAGGCTGGCGTCAGCGGCCCCGCTGACCGATTCGGCAACCTCGGTGTCCGGGGCAACCTCTTCGGTGGTCGCCTCTTCTACCCCCGTGAGGACCACGTTGGCGAACGGGGCCCTGGCGAACGACGCGTTTGCGCCTGCGGGATCCGAGCCGGCCAGCAGCGAGAGGGAGCTGGAAAGGAGCGCCAGCACAAGGAGCCCGAGGGGGCCAAAAGAGGAGGGAATACGGGACGTCGCGGCCTGGTACCTCCTTCCCGGCCGTCCCCACCACCGTTCGAAGGCGCGCGTCACGACCGCTGGCCCAAAGACCGCGTAGAGGAGGGCGGCGAAGAGTAGCGCCCAGGCCGAGGGCGGGACCCCCTGGGTGAGGATCGGCGCGATCTCGTCGATCTTGGGGAGCCACTCGGCAATGGTGGCGTAGTCCAGAGTGGTGCCGTTCTGCCGGAAGTACTGGTGGGCGCACGTGCTTACGACCAGAACGAGCACAGTCACCGCATGGAACAGAGAGACCACGACCCGGCGCGTAATCCTCCCCTTCGCTAGCGAGAAGAGCCCTACCCACAGCAGCACGTACCCCAGATCGAAGAACATGTCAGAGCGCATCAAGCCGAGAACGCGGGAGAGCCCGTTATCCCCACCGGGCAAAAAGGCGACGCCGTAAGCCTTCAGCGCCAGATCGTAGACCACGAAAGGCGCCAGCAGGCTGAACAGGTAAACCCATTCCCTACGGCCCAGAAGCGCCCCAATAAAACGCAAAACGTTCAAGTCCCCATCCTTTAGCGACAAGAATATAAATGTTGGTTAACGTGTATTTAACACGATTAGCGGGTGTTTGGCTTGCCCTGCTAAAGGGAGTAGTGGCGCGGGGCGCGGTTGTGTAGGAGTATGGAAAGGGCTAAGAGAGTTTCGTGGGCCTCAAGGAGGAGAGGGATGCCGAGAGAGCACGTTGTCGCCGTCGATCCGTTCAAGCCGCTAGCCGAGGAGCCAAACACCGGTCACAACCGCTGGCACGAAGGTATACAGCCCGTGGTCGAGGTGGAGCCTGGCGATACAGTCGTGTACGAGACGCGCGACGCCTTCGACGGGCAGTTGAATGCCGGATCCACCGAGGAGGACGTCGCGCAGTTGGACCTCAACCCCGTGCATCCTCTGACCGGGCCGGTCTATGTAAAGGGCGCGGAGCCGGGGGATTTGCTGGAGGTGGAGTTGGTAGACATCGAGGCGGACCCGTGGGAGCAGTGGGGGTACACGATCCAGGTGCCGGGCTTCGGCTTCCTGCGCGACGAGTTCCCCGAACCGTTTATCATCCACTGGCGCCTGCACGGCAACGAGTACGCGGAGTCCGAACAGCTCCCCGGCGTACGCATCCGCTGCAACCCGCACCCCGGAACCCTCGGCGTGGCCCCGAGCGCGGAGTTACGCCAGCGCGCCATGCAACGAGAGGAGGAGCTGGCCGGACGGGAAGGTTTCGCTCTGCCCCCGGAGCCGGCGGGCGCGGTGCCGGGCGAGGAGACGCTCGCGCGGGAGGGCCTACGCACTATCCCGCCGCGCGAGACCGCCGGTAATATAGACATCAAGCAAATATCGCCTGGTGCTACCGTCTTGCTGCCAGTCTATGCCGAGGGTGGGCTGGTCTCCACCGGAGATGTGCATTACGCCCAGGGCGATTGCGAGGCTTGCGGGACGGCGATAGAGATGCGTTCGCGTGTCCACCTGCGTTTTCAAATCCGCAAGGGCGAGGCTGAGTCGCGGGGTATAAGGGACTTGCAGTTCTTCCGGGACGATTACTTCACCGCGCCGGAGCTTGCCGCGCCGCGCCGGTTCTTCGCCACGACCGGGATCAGCGTCCGCAAGGACGGCACGAACGAGAGCGAGGACCTCA
>Ga0136617_10001380_pt1 | contig 21464 bp, 24 predicted proteins | sample AntDrymUQ3222106_2_FD_129672 | JGI IMG/M metagenome (GOLD analysis project Ga0136617, IMG submission 129672) | Polar desert sand microbial communities from Dry Valleys, Antarctica - metaG UQ322 (21.06) | ecosystem: Environmental > Terrestrial > Soil > Desert | place: Antarctica: Dry Valley...
ACCCCGACGTCGAGATCGCCGGCGTCGTCGTCAACAAGGTCGGCTCGGACCATCACGTCGAGCTGCTGCGCGAGGCGATCGAGCCGCTGGGCGTGCCGGTCGTCGGCGCGCTGCGGCGCGACGAGCGCGTCGCGGCGCCCGAGCGCCACCTCGGTCTCGTGCCGGCGGTCGAGCGCGAGCATCGCACGCGCGCCGCGATCGAGGCGCTGGGCGAAGCGGTGCTGGCGCACGTCGATCTGGACGGGGTGCTGGCGCTCGCGCGCTCGGCACCGCCGCTCGTGGGGGTTGCGTGGTCAGCCAGTGCTTCTGCGCAGGTGCTAGCGAGTGCTAGCCCCCCGCTAGCACCTGCTAGCACCGCGCGAGAGGAAGGTGGGCTCGCGCCCGCCGGAGGCGCCCGCGGTGAGCGACCGATCGCGATCGCTGGTGAGCCGACGATCGCGATCGCTCGCGGCCCCGCGTTCTCGTTTCACTACGAGGAGAACCTCGAGCTGCTGCGCGCCGCGGGCGCCACGCTCGCGCCGTTCGATCCGATGACGGACGTCGCGCTGCCCGAGGACGCGGACGCGCTGATCCTCGCGGGCGGCTTTCCGGAGGTCTTCGGCGCCGAGCTGTCGGCGAACGTCGCGCTGCGCGAACAGATCGCGGCGTTCGCGGGGGCCGGGCGGCCGGTGCTGGCCGAATGCGGCGGGCTCCTGTATCTGTGCGAGGAGCTCGACGGCCTGCCGATGTGCGGCGTGCTGCCCGCGCGCGGACGGATGGCGGGGCGGCTGTCGATCGGCTATCGCGAGGCGGTCGCGCAGAGTGCCTCGGCGCTGTGGCAGGCCGGCGAGCAGGTACGCGGACACGAGTTTCACTACTCCGTGGTGGAGGGCGACGGTGCCGCGGCGTGGGAGCTGACCGCGCGCGGACGCACTCGGCCCGAGGGCCTCGTCGCCGGCGCTGTCCACGGCTCCTACCTGCATGTCCACTGGGCCGCATTCCCGCAGGCTGCGCGGCGGCTCGTCGAGGCGGCGGCGCGCGAGCCATGGGCCTGACGCTCGTCCTCGGCGCGACGCGCTCGGGCAAGAGCGCCTACGCGGAGGCGCTCGCGCGCGCGAGCAGGTTGCCGGTGCGCTACGTGGCGACCGCCGATGACGGCGACGGCTCGATGAGCGCGCGGATCGCCGCGCACGTCGCGCGGCGCCCGGCGGAGTGGGAGACGGTCGTCGCGGGCGATCAGCTCGCGCCGGCGCTGTGCCCCCAGCGCTGCGTGCTGTTGGACGGTCTCGGCGTCTGGATTGCCGGCGTCATGCACCGCGCGGGCGAGGCGCCGCGCAGCGCCGCTCGAACCAGCGTGCGCAACGAGGTCGCGGCGCTCGCCCGGGCGGCCTCGAGCGCGTGCGATCCGGTCATCGTCGTCGCCGAGCAGGCGGGGGAGGGGCTGCTTCCCGCGGACGCGCTTGCGCGCGCGTGGCTCGACGCGCTCGGCGAGGCGACGCAGGCGCTCTGTGCGGTCGCCGAGCGCGCCGTGCTCGTCGTCGCCGGGCGGGCGATCGAGCTGCCGCCGGGGGTCGGCACGGAAGCGGGCGAGGGCGAGGGCGAGGGCGAGGGCGAGGGCCTGCGCCATCACGGCGACACGCTCGTACGCCCAGGCGACACCGACCACGCGGTCAACGTGCTCGCCGGCGGTCCGCCGGCGTGGCTGCGCGAGGCGCTGCGGCGAACGCTCGACGAGGGCGTCGCGGCGTACCCGCGCGAGGCCGAGACCGTCGCGGCGCTGGCGGCGCTGCACGGGCGCATGCCCGCCGAGATCGTCCCGACCAACGGCGCGGCGCAGGCGCTGTGGCTGCTGCCCGCCGCGCTGCGCCCGCGCTTGGCGGCCTGCGTGCACCCGGGCTTCACCGAGGCCGAGGCCGCGCTGCGCGCCCATGGGATCCCGGTCGCGCGCGTGCTGCGCGACGCCGAAGCGGGCTTCGCGCTCGATCCCGCGGCGGTCCCCGAGGCCGCCGATCTCGTCGTCGTCGGCAACCCCGCCTCCCCGACCGGCACGCTTGACCCCGCCGGCGCGCTGCTGGCGCTGCGCCGCCCCGGCCGCACGATCGTCGTCGACGAGGCGTTCATGGACCTCGTGCCGGGCGAGCCGTCGTCGCTCGTGCGCGACCCGCTGGCCGACGTCATCGTCACGCGCTCGCTGACGAAGTCGCTCGCGATCCCCGGCCTGCGCGCGGGCTACGCGGTCGCCACGGAGCCGCTTGCCGACCGCCTGCGCGCGGTGCGCCCGCCGTGGTCGTGCAACGCGCTCGCGCTGGCGGCACTGCTCACGATGGCGCAGCGACCGCAGGCGCTCGCGGCGGCCGCGGCGCGCGCGCAGGCCGAGCGCGCCGATCTGGAGGCGCGGCTGGCGCAGGTGCCCGGCCTGCGGACCTGGCCCGCCGCGGCCAACTACGTGCTCGTCCGCGTCGCCGACGGCGCCGCCGTCGCGGCGCGATTGCGCGATGCCGGGATCGCGGTGCGGCCGGCCGGATCGTTTCCCGGCCTGACCGCCGGCGACCTGCGGATCACCGCGCGCGGCGCGCGCGACAACGAGCGGCTGGCGGTCGTGCTGGCGGAGGCGGTCGCGGGGTGATCACCGTCGTCGGCATCGGCGCCGACGGCTGGTCTGGACTGGCCGCCGACGCGCGCGACGCGGTGCTCGCGGCGGACCTGCTCGTCGGCGGGGAGCGCCAGCTCGACCTCGTGCCCGCAGACGCGCGCGGCGAGCGCCGCGCCTGGCCGAAGAACCTCCTGACGCTCGTCGACGAGCTGCCCGCGCTTGCGCTCGACGGCCGCGAGGTCGCCGTTCTGGCCAGCGGCGATCCGCTGCTGCACGGCGTCGGTGCGACGATCCTGCGCCGCGTCGGCGGCGCGCACGTGCGGATCATCCCCGCCGTCTCGTCGTTCGCGCTCGCCTGCGCACGGCTGCGCTGGCCGGCCGCCGACGTCGAGCTCGTCTCGGCGACGAGCCGCATCGCGGAGGTCGTCGCCCCCGCGCTGCAGCCGGGCCGTCGGCTCGTTGTCCTCGGCTTCGGTCCGAGCACCGCGGCCGAGATCGCCCGCGTCGTGCGCGAGCGCGGGTTCGGCGCGAGCCGGCTCGTCGTGCTCGAGGAGCTCGGCGGTGCCGGCGAGCGCATCGAGGAGTCGACCGCCGACGACTGGGGCGACCGCGAGGGCGCGGCGCTGCACCTCGTCGCGCTCGAGGTCCGCGGCGACGGCGCGCTGCTTGGCCGTGCGCCCGGCCTGCCCGACGACGCCTACGAGCACGACGGTCAGATCACGAAGCGCGACGTGCGCGCGGTGACGCTCGCAGCGCTCGTGCCGGTGCCGGGGCAGCTGCTGTGGGACATCGGCGCCGGCAGCGGCTCGGTCGCGATCGAGTGGCTGCGCGCCGCGCCCGGCGCGCGCTCGATCGCGATCGAGCGCGACGAGGCGCGCGCGCAGCGGCTGGAGCGCAACGCGCTGGCGCTCGGCGTGCCCTCGCTGGAGGTCGTCCACGGGTCGGCCCCCGAGGCGCTCGAGGACCTGGCCGAGCGCCCGGATGCGATCTTCGTCGGCGGCGGCGTGTCGAGCTACGGCCTGCTGATGCGCTGCCTGAGAGCGCTCGCGCCCGGGGGGCGGCTCGTCGCAAACGTCGTCACGGTCGAGGGCGAGACGATCCTCGCCCGCGCCCGCGAAGAGCACGGCGGCCGGCTGATCCGCCTGTCGATCGCGCACGCCGAGCCGCTCGGCGGCTTCACCGGCTGGCGCCCCGCGATGGCGGTCACGCAGTGGGAGCTGCGCGTGCGATGACGGTCCACTTCATCGGCGCCGGCCCGGGCGCGGCCGATCTCATCACGCTGCGCGCCCAGCGACTGATCGCGTCGTCGCCGGTCGTGCTGTACGCCGGCGCGCTCGTCCCCGCCGGGGTGCTCGCCCACGCGCCCGGCGGCGCGCGCCTGATCGACACCCAGGACCTCGATCTCGACGCGATCGTCGCGGAGTACCGCGCCGCCGAGGAGCGCGGTGACGACGTCGCGCGGCTGCATTCCGGCGACATCTCGATCTGGAGCGCGGCCGCAGAGCAGATGCGCCGTCTCGACGAGCACGGGATCGCGTACGACATTACGCCCGGCATTCCCGCGTTCGCGGCCGCCGCGGCGTCGCTGCGCCGCGAGCTGACGCTGCCCGGAGTCGCCCAGACGGTGATCCTCACCCGCTACGCCCGCCGCGCGACGCCGATGCCCGCGGGCGAGGACCTCGATGCCCTCGCCGCCCACGGCGCAACCCTCGTCCTGCATCTCGCCGTCCAGGCGATCGACGAGATCGCCCCCCGGCTCGCCGGGCACTACGGCGCCGGCGGCCCCGTCGCCGTCGTCGCCCGCGCGTCCCACCACGACGAGATCGTCCTGCGCGGGACGCTGGCGACGATCGCCGGGCAGGTCCGCGCGGCCGGCGTTCGCCGCACGGCGGTGATCATCGTCGGCCCGGCGCTCGGCGACCCGGGGTTCTGCGACAGCCACCTGTACTCCGCGGGGCGCGAGCGGACGCCGTAGACGCCCTCACCGCGGCTCCGCCATCGCCACCTGATCCTCCAGGCCGCTGACCGGCTCGACCGTCGTACCGGTCCGCGCGCGCTCGCGGATCTCCAGGCGCCGCGACAGCCGCGACAGCGCGAGGTTCGTGACGATGAACATCAGGCCGATGAAGATGAAGACCTGCAGCAGCGGCGCCTGCACGCCGCCGAAGAAGTTGAAGCCCGTCAGGATGCGGCCGTGGCGGATGACCTCCTGGATCGCGATGATGCTGACGAGCGTCGTGTCCTTGTTGAGCGTGATGAGCTGTGAGACCGTCGCCGGCAGCATCCGCCGCAGGCCCTGGGGCAGGATCACGATCCGCATCCGCTGCCAATAGCTCAGCCCGAGCGCGATGGCGGCCTCGTTCTGGCCGCGATCCAGCGACTGGATTCCGGCGCGCATGATCTCCGCCAGCACGGCCGAGTTGTAGAGCACGAGCGCCAGCAGGGCGGCGAACACCCGACCCGTCTGCAGCACGTCCGGCAGGAACTCCGGCGCCGCGTTCTCGTACGCGTCGCGCCACGACGGCGGCAGCGCGAGCGCGAGGTAGAGGATCACGAAGATCAGCGGCAGGTTGCGCCAGACGTCTACCCAGAGCCCCGCGACGAAGCGCAGCGCCGTGTTGCGCGACAGCCGCGACAGCGCCAGCGCGAGACCGACGATCAGCGAGAAGGCCATCGCGATGATCGCGATCTGGAGGTTGACGAGGAAGCCCTCGAGCAGGAACTCGACGTTGTTGGAAGTGACCACCCACTCCCAGTTGTCCGGATCGAAGAGGTAGCCCATGCGATTACCTGCGAATCGCGTAGCGACGTTCCAACTGGCGGAAGGCGACGGTCGCGGTCGCCGTCAGCAGCAGGTATCCGACCGCCGCCCAGAAGAATGCGGCGTCGGTCTCAAACGTCCGCGAGCTGATGATTCGCGCCTCTTTGAGGATGTCGTTGATCGCCAGCGCGGCCCCGATGATCGCTGAGTTCTTGATCATCGCGATCGTGATCGAGCCGAGCGGCGAGATCACCGTGCGGACCGCCTGCGGCAGCACGATCCGTCGCAGCGTCTGGGGGTGGTCGAAGCCGAGCGACAGCGCGGCTTCGATCTGCCCGCGGCTGACGGCGAAGACGCCCGCGCGCAGAACCTCGGCGACGTACGCCGCGGTGTACAGGCCCAGCGAGGCGATCCCCGCCGTCCAGGGGCCGATCGGCACGCCCGCCCGGCGCAGCCCCGAGTAGCTGATCAACAGCAGACCGAGCAGCGGGATGTTGCGAAACGTCTCGACGTACACGCCGCCGAAACGCGGCAACCATTTCGAGGGCGCGATCCGCAGCGCCGCCACGATCGCGCCGACCACGATCGCGACGCCGAACGACGCTCCGACGAGCCGGAAGGTGACCCAGAAGCCACTCGCCAGCTCGTCGAAGTTGTCCGTCAGGAGCTCGAACCAGGAGCTCACTTCGAGAGGTCGATCGCCTCCTTGAGCGTCATCGTCGGAGGCTCTTGCTCGACGCCGGTGTACTGGCCGACCCACTTCTCGTAGGTCGCCGCCCAGCGTCCGTCGTCCTTGAACTTCTGCAAGACGTCGTTGACGAACTCCTGGAAGGCGCTGTCGCCCTGCTTGATGCCGGCGCCGTAGGGCTCGGTCGTCAGCGGATCGCCGACGAGCTTGAGCGTGTCGTCCTGCTTGATGTGGCCCGCCAGGATCGCGTCATCTGTCGATTCCGCGTCGACGGCACCGTTCTGGATCAGCTCCAGGCACTCCGAGTACGTGTCGACGAGCCGCCGCTTGGCCTTCGGCGCCTGCTTCTTCAGCGTCTCCTCGTAGGTCGAGCCGAGCACCGTGCAGACCTGCTTGCCGGCGAGATCCTCGACGCCCTTGATCGACGTGTCGGACTTCTTGACGACGATCCCGCCGCGGGCGATGAAGTACGGGTCGGAGAAGTCGATCTCCTCGTCGCGCTCGGCGTTGATCGTCATCGTCGAGAGGATCAGGTCCGCCGTTCCGTCCTTGAGGAACGGGATGCGGTTGTCAGATATCGCCTCGATGAGCTTTGGCGTGACGCCGAGCTCGTCGGCGACGGCCTTGGCGACGTCTACGTCGAAGCCCTCGACGTCACCGGTCCTGGGGTTCTTGAAGCCGAACGGCGGGACGTCGTACTTCACCCCGATCGTGATTTCCCCCTCGTCCTGGATCCTGGCCATCGTCGTGCCGGCGGGGAACGTGCGCGCCTGCGTCGTCGTCGTCGCGGTCTCACCGCTGGCGGCCTTCTCGTCGTCTCCGCAGCCGGCGACGACCAGCATGCCCAGCGCGAGCGCGAGCGCGGCCAGCCAGCGCCATCTCATCGTCTGCATCTGTCAGCCTTTCTCTCGTCAGTGATGGATGATCTTGTCCACGAACTCCCGCGCCCGCTGGCTCTTCGCTGCCGCGAAGAACTCGGCCGGCGGACCCTGCTCGACGATCCGGCCCTCGTCGATGAAGATGATCCGGTCGCAGACCTCGCGCGCGAAGCCCATCTCGTGCGTCACGACGACCATCGTCATACCGCCCCGCGCGAGGTCGCGCATCACGTCAAGCACCTCCCGGATCATCTCGGGGTCGAGCGCCGACGTCGGCTCGTCGAACAGCATGAGCTTTGGGTCCATCGCGAGCGCCCGCGCGATCGCGACACGCTGCTGCTGGCCGCCCGACAGGTCGGCGGGCGAGGCGTCGGCCTTCTCGGGGATGCCGACGGTCTCCAGCAGCTGGCGTGCGCGGGCGTGCGCGGCGGCCGGCTCGACGCCCTTCACCTTCACCGGCGCCAGCGTGATGTTCTGCAGCACGGTCTTGTGAGGGAAGAGGTTGAACTGCTGGAACACCATCCCGATGTCGGCCCGCATGCGCCCGATCGACTTCGAGCGCGGGTCGACCGGCCTGCCGTCGAACCGCACGCTGCCCGAGTCGACCTCCTCGAGGCCGTTGATGCAGCGCAGCATCGTCGACTTGCCCGAGCCCGACGGACCGGCGATGACGACGGCCTCGCCCGGCGCGATCGCCAGATCGATCTCGTCGAGGACGACGTTGTCGCCGAAGCTCTTACGGACGCCGCGCAGCTCGACGAGCGGCGCCGCTGCTTCGCTGTTCGCCATGGCGCCACCCTACGTTGGCGCCCGGCGCGAGCGCAACGGCGATCGTCTGCTGGTCTTAGGACGCGAAGTCCGGCCTCGCCCCGTGGACGGCGCCCGACCGGCCCTTCGGCTCCTCCCAGTCCTCCTGCCGACCGAGCGCGGTCAGGTCGAGGAAGTAGTACGAGCCGCCGGTCTGCTCGGCGCCGCGGGCGTACGTCGAGTACGTGTGGAAGACGCGCTCGCCGTCGCGCAGGAAGTAGCTGGAGCCGGGCATCTCGATCGGCTGCTGCTCGGGGTCGCCAAAGAAGGCGACGCCGGCCTGCACGTGCTCCTCGGCAGTCCGGTAGTTGTACTCGACCGGCGCGACCGTCTCGTCGAGCGTGACGTGGAAGTCGTAGTTGAAGTCGCTGCCGTAGGAGGAGTACCAGGGGAACGTCCAGCCCTTGCGCGCCTTGTAGTCCTCGAGCTTCGCCAGCGGCGCACGCGAGACGTAGGCCAGGGTCGTGTCGCGGGCGTGCAGGTGCTCGAGCAGGCCGCTGGAGACCTCGTCGGCCCCGGCCGAGCAGCTCGGGCAGCCGTCGTCCAGGCTCGGGTCGAACATGAAGTGGCCGACGATCAGCTGGCGGCGACCGTCGAACAGGTCGAGCAGGCTCGCCGGGCCGCCCGGCCCCTCGAAGACGTAGTCCTTGTCGATCTCGACCATCGGCAGCATGCGGCGCTCGGCGTTGAGGGCGTCGCGCTGGCGGGTGAGCTCCTTCTCCTTGGCCAGCAGCTGCGTGCGAGCAGCCAGCCATTCGTCGCGTGACGCGATCTGGGGGAGGCTCATGCGGCTAGCGCTCCTGCAGCACGGACAGCACGTTGCCGGCCGGATCCCTGAACCAGGCGATGTACGGCCCACCTTCGCGCATGATGCCGCGCTCGTCCTGCCCGGCGTCCTCGTAGCGCTCCGTCCGCACGCCGCGCGCGGTCAGCTCGTCGACGGCTGCGTCGATGTCCTCCACGGGGAAGTTCAGGATCGTGTACGTGGCCGGCGTGTGGTCGGGCTTTGGATAGACGAGCGTGTCGCGCCCACCGGCGAGATGCAGCGTCATGAGGTAGTCACCCGCGGATGTCTTCAGGCCCAGCGTCTCGCCGTAGAACGCCTGCGCCTTCTCGACGTCGTCCACCGCAAATCCGCTGAATGCCTTCGTGTTCGCGAACATGATCAGCTCCTGTCTCGTGCTCCCGCATCGCGGGCGGTATGTGGGTAATGACCGTGCGGGAGCTCGAAACTGAGCGGTCTACCCCTGCGGCGCGGCGTCGTCGGGAAACTGCTCGCTCGTCATCTCCATCAGCCAGCCGATCGCGTCCGTGAAGCCCTCGGGCGCGCCGGCGTCCGCGTGACGGCGCCGGATGCCGGGATCGATCAGCTCGAGCGCGTCGCCGTAGCCTGGGCGGCGCCACATCGTGGCCGCGAACTCGCCGAACTGCACGGCCGACGGCTCCCAGCCGAACACCGCGCCGTAGAAGGCCCGCGCGCCGTCGGGATCGCGGGTGTTGAGGTCGCTCCAGTTCCACGAGCCCGGCGCGTTGACGACCTGGGCGCCCTTGTGCCTCGCGGCCTGCCAGACGCTGAACACCGCGCCGCACGGATCGCAGAACACGCCGCTGCGACCGGCGTCCACGACGTCGGCCGGCTCGGTGAGCACGCTGCCACCGGCGTGCCACACCTGCGCGGCGGCCTGGTCGGCGTCGTCGACGGCGACATAGGTGCTCCACTCCGGCGCCCCGGTCGCGCCGTTGGACTGCGAGCCGATGCCGGCGACGGCGCGGCCCTCGAGCTGGGCGATGAAGTAGTGGCCCGGGGCGTCGTCCGGCATGCGGTCCTCGAACTCCCATCCGAACAGCTCGCCGTAGAAGCGCGCGGCGGCCTGCGTGTCCGGCTGCGCGGTGTCGATCCCGCACGGCACGCCGGCCGGGTATTCGTCTCGCTCGAGCATCGTGGCTGCCTTCCTTTCGTCGTTCGGTCGCTTGAGGCGCAACGTACGAGAGATTTAGGCCAGGATCAGTCCGCAACAGGCAGCGTGCTACCGCGGGCGCCTGCGCAGCAGGTACGTGTCCATGATCCAGCCCTTGCGCTCGCGCGCCGCCGCACGCACGCGCTCGATCTCGCCGGCCACGTCGTCGACGGCGCCCGCGACGAGGATCTCGTCCGGCGTGCCGAGGTATGCGCCCCAGTAGATGACGAGGTCCTCGCCCCGCAGCGCGGAGAACGCGCAGTGCGCGTCGAGCATGACGACGACGTCGGGGGCGTTCTCGGGCAGGCCCGCGCGGGCGAGCCGGCGGCCGGTCGTGATGTGGACCGCCTCGCCGACGCGGTTGAGCGCGATTGCGTGCCGCGCGCAGAGCGCCGCGATCGCGCTGATGCCGGGGATGACCTCGACGGCGAAGCGCACCCGCCCCGCGGCGAGGATCGAGTCGATGATCGTGAGCGTCGAGTCGTACAACGACGGGTCGCCCCAGACGAGGATCGCGCCGACGCCGCCGGCGTCGAGCTCGTCGGTGATCATGCGCTCCCAGATCTGCGCGCGCTCGCGGCGCCAGTCGTCGACCGCTGACGCGTAGGCGGCTGCGGTGCGATCGCGCTCGGGGTCGCGGACGGCGACGATCCGGTAGGACTGGTCCTCGATGAATCGCTCGCAGACCTCGCGGCGCAGGGCGACGAGGTCGTCCTTCTCCTCGCCCTTCTCCATGACAAAGAACACGTCCACCTCGTTGAGCGCCCGGACCGCCTGCTGCGTGACGTACTGCGGATCACCGGCGCCGATCCCGATGAGGAGCATGCGCCTCATCACGCGCTCGCGATAGCACGCAGTGCCGGCAGAACGACGGCCTCGGCGCGATCCTGACTGGCCGAGTCGGGGCGCAACGCACCGAAGAGGCCATCGAGGAAGCGAGGCTTCGCCAACAGTGTCGCCATCTCCTCCGCGAGGTAGCGGCTGACGTCGCTGTCGGCGCCCGCGATCTCGTCGGCAAGCTCCTCGCGCCCGTCGACGAGCGCGATGACGTCGCCAAAGTCGCGACTGCCCAGGAAGTCGCCGCGGCCGCGGCCCTTGAACGCCTCGAGCTTTGTGGCAAGCAGGTAGGGCGGCGACACGGCACGGATGACCGCGCCCGATGGCAGCGTGCGGTCGATCGCGTGCGGAAGCGCCGCGGCCTGCCAGCTATTGACGAAGCCGAGGAGGCTTGCGTCTGCCGGCATGGCATCGAGGATGAGCCCTGTGTCTGCATGCAGCCAGCGGCAGATGACGCCATCCTGCTGATCCTCCGCGAAGCCGCGCTCGCGAAGCCGCGCTCCGAAGTCGTAGAAGGCACCGCGCGTGGTCACCTCGACGATGACATCAACGTCCTTGGTCGGCCGTACCGGTGGGGCGCCGGGATCGGTGATCCACAAGGTGACGGTTGCACCGCCGACGAAGACCTCCGGCAGCAGATCAGCGAGCGTCGCGGCGGCGAGCTCAAGCAACTCGAGGCTCATGTGTTGGCGGGCGCGAGCCGATCGCGGAGGAGGTCGGCGGCCAGCGCGCGGACGCGAGCGTCGCCGAGCCGCAGACCGTCCAGGAGTGCCAGCCGCTCGGCGAGCGCGGGATCTCGCCTCGCCGCGGCGGGTACCGCAGGATGCAGCGGTTGAAGGACCAGGCCACGCTGTTGGCCGTGGGCGTCGGGCCACACGGGCTGTATCTCGTCGGGCGGGGCGGCGAGCTGTCCGCGCAGCGGCTCGGCCGCCCACGCCGTGGGAATGCCGCGGCTCTCCCCCCCGAGGGCGACGGGGAATAGATACTTGACGGCGTGAACGAGGAACTCCTCGGCCTGGCTCACGTTGACGCGCCGGCGCTTGGCGTCCAGCAGTCCCGCGGCCCCCAGTCGCCCGATCGCTCGGTGCACGACGCTGCGCGGGATCTCCGTCTCCTCGGCCAGCGTGCGTACCGTCCAATCGGAGTCGGCACCGATGAGCTTGAGCAGGAGTACGACATCTTCACCCTTGAGCATGACCGGAGGGTAGCAATTTGTCCCCAGTCCCGGGACTAGGGACAGAGACAGTCCTCGTGCTTGGCGGGACCGGCGAGGCGCGCGCGCTTGCGGCGGCGCTCGACGGCAGCGCAGGCGTTCGCGTCATCTCCACGCTCGCCGGCCGCATCGCCAACCCGCGCCTGCCGGCGGGCGCGGTGCGCGTGGGCGGCTTCGGCGGCCCCGGCGGCCTCGCCGCGTATATCCGCGAGGAACACGTCGCCGCGGTCGTCGACGCGACGCACCCGTTCGCCGAGCGGATGTCGTGGTCGGCGCACGAGGCCTGCACGCAGACCGCGACCAGGCTGCTGCGGCTCGAGCGCCCGCCCTTCAGCAGAGACCCCGCGATCGCGTGGCGCGAGGTCGCGTCGCTCGACGCGGCCGCGGCGCTGCTCCCGCAGGCCGGCCACCGCGTGTTCCTCACGACCGGCCGCCAGGGTCTCGCCGTCTTCGCCCGCGTCGCCGCGGCCTTCTTCCTCGTGCGCTGCGTCGACGCCCCCGATCCGGCAGCGCTGCCGCCCGACCACGAGGTCCTGCTGGACCGCGGGCCGTTCACGCTCGACGGCGAGCTGCAGCTCATCGACCGCCACGCCCTCGACGTCCTCGTCACGAAGGACTCCGGCGGCGCCATGACGCAGGCGAAGCTCGACGCCGCCCGTGAGCGCGGCCTGCCGGTGATCGTCGTCGCCCGCCCGCCGCGGCCTGCATCCGACACCGTACGGACCGTCGCGGAGGCGCTCGCCTGGCTCGGCGAGCACGCTCACGGATAGCTGCGCGGCGTGTAGACGAGCGTGCGCCTGCCGGGCCCGCTGATGACGCGCGTCGTCGACGACCCCACGACGAGCAGCGTGCGCATGTCGACGCGCTCGGACTGAAAGCCGCCGAGCGTCGAGACCGACACGTCCTCGCCCGGTCCGCCCACGTCGCGCGCCACGACGACCGGGCACTCCGGCGAGCGGTGGCGCAGCAGCACCAGGCGCGCGCGGTCGAGCTGCTCGCGGCGCGCGCGCGAGGCGGGGTTGTAGAGCGCGAGCGCGAGATCCGCCGCGCCCGCGGCCTCCAGGCGGCGCTCGATGACCGCCCACGGCTTGCGCTGGTCCGACAGCGAGATGACCGCGAAGTCGTGGCCGAGCGGAGCCCCCACGCGCGCGGCCGCGGCATGCATCGCCGACAGCCCCGGCACGACGCGCAGGTCGACGTTCGCGAACTCGCCGTTGCCCGACTCGACGGCCTCGAGCACCGCGGTCGCCATCGCGAAGATCCCCGGGTCGCCCGACGAGACGACCGCGACCGCCGAGCCCGCCGCGGCGAGCTGCAACGCATGGCGCGCGCGGTCGAGCTCGACGCGGTTGTCGCTCGCGTGCCTGCGCTGCCCGGCCCGCTGCCGGACGCGGTTCAGGTAGGGGCCGTAGCCGACAAGCTCGTCGGCCGCCGCGAGCGCTGCGCTCGCCTCGGGCGTGAGCCACGCCGGTCCTGCCGGGCCGAGCCCGACGACCGCCAGCGAGCCGCGGCCGCTGGCATCCGCCTGCGGCGCCGGTGCGGCGCGCGCGGTCGGGATCAGGACGAGCGACATGTACGGCACGTCGCCGTCGACCTCGTCGAGCGCGGCGACGCGCTCGTGCTCGCAGGACGCCCGCTCGACGTAGACCCCGCGTGCGGCGAGGCCCGCAAGCGACGCCGCGTCGAGCACGCCGTCGAAGCGCCGCCCGAGCTTCATGACGACCGCCGCGTCGGCGGCGCGCAGGTGCGCCGCGAGGACGTCCGCCGGCAGCGTCCCCGGCGCGACCACGAGGACGTCGTCGCGCTTGGCCAGCGGCGTCCCGGCCGCCGCCGCGGCGGCGCTGAACGCCGTCACGCCCGGCACGACCTCCGTCGCATAGCGGTCCGCGAGGCGCTCGTGCAGGTACATGTACGAGCCGTAGAAGAACGGATCGCCCTCGCAGAGCACGACGACGTCGCTCCCGGCGTCGAGCCGCGCCGCGACCTGCGCGGCGCCGTCGTCGTAGTAGTCGCGCAGCGCGCCCTCGTAGCCCTCCGGGTGATCGGTCTCGCCGGTGGTCACCGGATAGACGAGCGCGAGCTCCGCGCAGCCCGCCGTGATCCACGGCGCCGCCGCCTGGCGCGCGAGCGAGCTGCCGGGGCGCTTCTCGGGATACGCGACGACGTCGCAGGCGCCGATGATGCGCTGCGCCTTGACCGTCACGAGCTCCGGATCGCCGGGGCCGACGCCGACGCCGAACAACCGCCCGGGCGTGCTCATTCGGCCTCCTGCGCGAGCGCGTTGACGGCGGCCGCGGCGATCGCGCTGCCGCCGCGCCGGCCGTGTACGACGAGGTACTCGAGCCCGACCGCGTTGGAGCCCAGCGCGACCTTCGACTCCGCCGCGCCGACGAAGCCGACGGGTACGCCGATCACCGCCGCGGGCCGGGCGACGGCCTCGGCTCCGATCAGCTCCAGCAGCCGGAACAGTGCCGTCGGCGCGTTGCCGACGACGACGAGCGCGCCGCCCAGCCGCTCGCGCCACAGCTCGAGCGCCGCGGCGCTGCGCGTCGTGCCCATCGAGCGCGCGAGCTCGACGATTCCCGGCGCGGCCAGCGTGCAGACGACGTCGTTGGCAGCCGGCAGCCGCGCGCGCGTGACGCCTGCGGCGACCATCGCGGTGTCGCAGAGGATCGCAGCGCCGCCGCGCAGAGCCGCCTGCGCGCTGGAGCCGAAGCCCGGCGACGCCGCGACATCACCCGCCAGGTCGACCATCCCGCAGGCATGGATCATCCGCACCACGACACGCTCGAGCACCGGATCGAGCCCGCCGAGGTCGGCCTCCGCGCGGATCGTGGCAAACGACTGCCGGTAGATCTCCGCGCCGTCGCGCTCGTAGACGATCACCGCGCCGTCTCCATGCGCAGGTGCGCCGCGGCGCGCTCGAGCGACGGCACGTACCAGGTGCGGGCGTCGGAGCGAAGCTCGACGTCGCCCGCCTCGCGCACGGCGACCCCGACCGGCGTCCCGGGCACCTCGCCGCAGCGCCGCTCGCAGGCTGCCCAGTGCTCGGCGGGATCGGTCGCGGTCCGCACCAGGGCGCGCTCGGCGGCGGCGGCGCGGACGTCGGCCAGGGCGCGCGCGCAGCCGGCGGTCCCGGCGCAGGCGGTCAACCCGACCCAGCCCGATGCGCCGTCCAGCACGAGCTGCGCCGCCGCCAGCGCGTCCTGCATCGCGGCAACTGCGTCGGGATCGAGGTCGACCAGCGTCACCGTCCGGCGCGTCGACAGCCGGACGTCGTCGCTGACGCCCGCGAGCGAGCGCAGCAACGCAGGCCACAGCTGGCCGAGCGGAGCGAGCGCCGTCAAGGCAACACGCCCGTCGCGCTGCTCGACCACACCTGGACGGAACCCGCACGTGCGGGCGGCGCGCGTCACCGGCGCGAGCGCCAGGTCGAGCGCCGCCGCGATCGTGCCGGCGCCGCCCGGCGTCTCCGACAGCCGCCAGGCGTCGCCACGCTGCATGACGAACGCCGCGGCGGCGCGCAGGGCGATCCCGACCGCGGCCGGCCCGTCGCCCTCGAACTCCAGCCGCCGGCCGTCGAGCGCGACGCCGAAGCGCCCACCGCCGCGGGCGACAACCGTCACGTCCGGCCCGATCTCGCGGCCGGCGCCGGTGCCGTCGTCGACGAGAAAGCAGAAGCGCCCCGGCAGCTCGCTCAGCAGGCGGCTCGCGGAGACCTGCGCCTCGAGCAGCGTCACCAGATCGTCGACGTCGTCGAGCGCCCCCGGCGCGCGGCCGGCGAGCGGGCTCGCCAGCACGTTGCGGACGCGGTCGTGCGCAGCCGACGGCAGCAAGCCGACCCGCGCCAGCCGCGGTGCCAGCGTCAAGCCCGCGTCCGCGCCGAGCCCGCGCAGTTGCACGTTCGCGCGCGCCGTCAGGTCGACCAAGCCGTTGCCGAGCTCCTCGGAGACCGCGGCCAGCGCGATCAGTGCGTGCGACGACAGACGCCCGCCGGGCACACGCACGCGCGCGAGCCAGCCGTCGGCCGCCTCGTGCATGGCGAGGACGCCGGGACAGCGATCCTGGCGAGTGCGCTGATCCCCCGCGGACGTCACGACGGCAAATCTAGTCGTTCTCCGGCGGCGAGCCGCCCGCGAGCCGCGGCGCGCGCCGCTCGACCGGCCGCGTCGCCCCGCTACCGTTCCCGAGCGTGACCTGGCCTGTCGCCTCCGGCTCGCTCCTGCTCGGCTTCGCCGTCGCGCAGGCGACCGGCATACGCCCGCTCGGCGGGATCGTGCTGGCCGCTGCCTGCGCCTGGTGTGCGCTGCGCTGGCTGCGCGCCGCCGGGGCGGCGCGCACGGCAGCGCTCGTCCTGATCTACGCCGGGTCGTTCGCCCTGTCGCACGTCGTGGCCGACACGCTGAGCGCGTGGCCCTCGGTGCTGCTCGCCGCGGCGATCACGGGGCTCGCGGCGTACGTGCTCGCGGACAGTCGCTCCAGCGGCGTCAGTCCTGTCCGCGCTCGACCTTGACGCCCGTGAACTCGGTGTCGACCGGCTTCGTGAAGCGACAGCCGTTGATCTCGTCGTGGCGGTGGAACGTCGGCGGATCGATGTGCACCTTCAACGTGTACTCGCCGTCGCTCGGGACGTGCCAGTTGCGGCCGTAGTGGTAGATCATCGGATGCCACAGCAGCGGGTGCTCGTGCGTGCCGACCTCGTTGCCGTCCGGATCGATCAGCGTCGCAGTGACGGTCAGGCCTGGCACGAAGCGCCCGTCTGACGCGTCGCAGACGGCGACCTCGACGTGCAGGTTCTCGTCCTCGGGGTCGTGCCAGACGAGCTCGCCGTCCTCCCACATGTACATCCCCTCGGCCTCCTCGATCGCGTATGCGATGAGGTACTCGCCGGCGGGCTGCATCCCGCCGTCGTGCGCGACGTTCTCGGCCATGTGGTCGAGCGCTTCGCGGTACGCCTCGCCCTGCTTGCGAGCAAGCTCGAGCTGCTTGGCGTCGGCTTCCGAGCTGGTCGGATCCATCGGTGGGTCCTGAGTGCTCATGGCCCCCGGGTACCCCGGCAGCAGGCGCGGCTACCTACCTCGCAACGCCCTCCACGGCACCCGCGAGCGGCGAGACGTCGGGCGCCTGCCGACTGGCGTCGAGGTGGCGCAGGTCGACCGCGAGCTCGGCGATCTCGCCGTCCAGCATCCGGCGCAGGGTGGGCACCCATGGGTCGTCGGCGTCGATCGCGCTGACGACGCCGAGCCATTCGCCGCCGTCGACGACCTCGGTGCCGAGCGGAAAGGGGAGGCAGACGCGGCGAAACGCGCTCACGATCTCCGCGTCGAAGACGCCGCGGACGGCGCCCTCGCCGATGATGTTCACCGCGACGTGCGCCGGCGCCCCGTGCTTGTACGGCCGCTCGGAGCTGATCGCGTCGAAGACGTCGGCGATCGCACAGATGCGGGCGAACTCGTGGATCTTCTCGGCCTTGCGCCTGCCCGGATAGCCGGATCCGTCGAGCCGCTCGTGATGGTCGCGCACGGTCGCCACGACGAGCGGCGACGGATTCGCGCTGCGCAGGAGATCCACGCCCGCCAGCGGGTGAAGCTTGATCTGCGCGTACTCCTCGTCGGTCAGCGCGCCCGGCTTGTTGAGGATCGCCGCCGGCACGGCGAGCTTGCCGATGTCGTGCAGGATGAGGCCGACGCCGAGCTTCGTCAAGCGCGCCTCGATCCCGTCGAAGCGCGGGCGCTCCAGCCAGTCGCGCCAGCCGTCGCTGTACCAGTGACGGCGCGCGATCAGCATGCCGACGATCGCGACCTGGACGGAATGGCGATGCGTGTAGGCATCGGCGGTCGCGAGGTCGTCGAGGGCGAGCGCGGCCTCCGGCACGTCGGCGAGGCTCGCCGCGATCCGTGCGACGGTGTTCGTGAGCCGCTCGACGTCGTGCTGCGGCATCGCTGCGCCGGGCGTGGACATCGTGCGCGCCGTGCGGCCGAAGCTCTCGGACACCGCCGTCTCGGCGGCCATTCGCTCGTCGGGATCGAGCGGCGGCAGCGGCTCGATGCCGCGCGACAGCGCGTCGTCGATCCAGACCGTGTGGACGCCGATCGCGCGCAGCCGGCCGACGTAGGACCCGGACAGGCTGACGCCGGCACGCAGCAGCGGATGCTCGCCGGGGCGTCCCGTCCGGACGTCGCGTGCGAGCACCATTCCGTCCGATAGCGAACCGAGTCTGATCAGGCGCATGGGCTTTATGGGTGTTCGACGCGCTCGCGGCGAACTTGAGCGCCGGAAATAGAAACCCCGCCGCGGCTCCTGGCACCAATGCTGAACGTTTGGAGAGGTGCGAAGAATTGAGAAACGGCGTAGCTTTGACATGCCACGGAGCGGGCATAGTCCAGACGCGCCGCAATCAAGGAGGGGGGAACGTGTCGATCGACGAGGAGAGACGCGGAGATGACCGCAGGTCGCCGGTGGGCGATTTCCTGCTTGGGGCGCTCGCGCTGCGCGGTGAGCAGCCGCTGGCCTATGCCGAGCTGCTGCAGATCGCAGGCGACCACGGGTTGAACATGTCGAGCGTGCTGGCGTGGGCCGGGCGCGCCGAGGAGGGGGCCCTGATCGAACAGCTTTCGGGTCCCGACGGCCAGGGTCGCGCGCTGCGCCTGACCGCGCGGGGCGCCGAGGTCGCACGCAACAACCGCCGCCGTGTCCAGCGCCGCGCGCGCTGGGAGGCGCCTCCGGAGGACATCGCCTGAGACCCTGGCACCCGTCAACGACGATCGCCGCGCTGGCCGAGCGCGGCGTCGAGCCCCTGCTCGCCGAGCGTGAGCGGTGATGGAGTTCGAGGTCCGCAAGACCTGGAAGAACCACCTCGGCAACGAGCGGATCGACCCGCTGCGGATCTACGAGCCGCGCTCGATCGCCGAGGTCCAGGCGATCGTGCACCTCGCGCGCGAGCGGGGTGTCAATGTGCGCGCGGTCGGCTCGGGTCACTCCTGGTCAGACGTCGCGCTGACGGAGGGCTTCCTGCTCAAGCCGACCGGCATGACCCGCGTACCCGCGCCGGAACCGGACTTCGTGCGCCCGCAGTGGGCCGGGCGCAAGCTCGTGCGCGCCGAGGGCGGTACGCGGATCAAGGAGCTCAACGACTGGCTCGACGAGCACGGCCTCGGCCTCTCGAACATGGGCGGCTACGACCACCAGACCGTCGCCGGCGTGACCGCGACGTCGACGCACGGCTCGGGCATCGCGTTCGGCCCGCTCAACGACCAGCTGCGCTCGCTCGACGTCGTCATCGGCGACGGGAGCGTCCAGCGCATCGAGCCGGCCGACGGCCCGACGGATCGGGCGGCCTACGAGGCGCATCACGGCGCCGCGCGCACGCTCGTGCAGGACGATCACGTCTTCGATGCCGTCTGCGTCGGCATCGGCTGCATGGGCGTCATCTGCACGGCGATGGTCGAGGTCCGCGACCGCTTCTTCATGCGCGAGGTCCGCGAGCTGCATCCGTGGGCGAAGGTCCGCGCCGATCTCCAGGACGGTGCCGTGCTCGACGGCAACGAGCACTACGAGCTGGCCTTCAGCCCCTACGACGACGGCTACCCGTACCCGTTTCTCGTCACGACCCGCAACACGACGAGCGACCCGCGCAACCGCCCGTGGGACAAGCGGATGCGCAACTGGCTCGTCGAGGCGGCGGCGCTCTTTCCGTTCACGCCGCAGATCATCAACCTCGTGCTCGACATCGCGCCGTCGCTCGCGCCGACGCTGCTGCTCGGGTCGGTCAAGTCGCTCGTCAAGGACGAGTACGACGAGGTGAGCTTCAAGGTCTTCAACATCGGCACGCTGAACATCCTGCCCGCGTACTCGTGCGAGATCGGGGTGCCGATGGATGGCCGTCACATCGAGGCCGTCGAGACGATCTTCCGCGTCGCGCGCGAGCGCCGCGAGCTCGGGCAGGTCTACCAGAGCTCGCCGATCGCGCTGCGCTTCGTGAAGGCCTCGCCCGCCTACCTGTCGATGATGAACGGGCGCGACACGATGATGATCGAGCTCATCGGCCTGAACGGAAACGACGGCGGGATCGAGCTGCTGAAGGCCTACGAGGAGGCGCTCTACGGGCTCGGCGGCCGGCCGCACTGGGGCCACATCAACACGCTCAGCGGCAGCCACGGCTTCGTCGAGTCGATGTACCCGCAGTACCGCGAGTGGATGGACGTGCGCTCGCGCCTGGATCCCGACGGCGTGTTCGACGGGCCGTTCTCCAAGCGGGTGGGGCTGTCGAGCGAGCGCTTTACGGCCTAGCCGGCGCCTGAGCTGAGCTTCAGCGCGTGCGGCAGCATCGGCGTCAGGACCCCGAGGCACTCGCGGACGGCCTTCGGGTTGCCGGGCAGGTTGATGACGAGCGTCGTGCCGCGCGTGCCGGCAACGGCGCGCGACAGCCACGCGAGGCGCTGGAACTGCGCCGTCTCGGCGCGCATCGCCTCGGCGATGCCGGGCGCCTCGCGGTCGATCACCGAGCGCGTCGCCTCGGGCGTCACGTCGCGCGGGGCGAGGCCGGTGCCGCCGGAGGTCAGCACGAGGTCCGCGCCCTCGCAGAGCTCGACGATCGCGCCCGCGATCTCGTCCTGCTCGTCGGGTACGAGCCGGGTGGCGACGATCTCGATCTCGATCCCCTCGAGGATCTCGGCCATCAGCGCCGTCGTGGTGTCCTCGCGCGTGCCGGCGGAGCGGGTATCAGAGACGGTCAGGATCGCGGCGGTTAGCATCCGGGAATGGACGTTACCGTGAGACTCTTCGCCAGCCTGCGCGAGCACGCGGGAGCCGGCACCGTGCCGCTGCAGCTCGGCGACGGTGCGACGGTCGCCGACGCGGTCGCCCAGCTGCGCGAGGGCGCGCTGGCAGGGCTGCCCGAGAACGCGCCCTTCGTCGCCGCGGTCGCGCGCGAGTACGTCGAGCAGGACCACCCGCTCGCCGAGGGCGACGAGCTCGCGCTCGTCCCGCCGGTGAGCGGCGGCGCGGGCGAGGTTCGCCTGGCCGAGGTCACCGGCGAGCCGCTCGACCCCGAGGCGGTGCGCAGGCTCGTCGCCGACCCGTCGACGGGCGCGACGGTCGTCTTCTGCGGCACCACGCGCGAAGTCCCGAGCCTCGAGTACGAGGCCTACGTCGAGATGGCGCAGGAGAAGATCCGCCGGCTCGCCGAGGCCGTCGTCGCCGAGCACGGCCTCGCCGCCGTCGCCGTCGCCCACCGCACCGGCACCGTCGAGCTCATGGAGCCGAGCATCGTCATCGCCGTCTCGGCCAGCCACCGCGCGGAGGCCTTCGCCGGCGCGCGCGCGCTGCTGGACGCGGTGAAGTCGCAGGCGCCGATCTGGAAGCAGGAGCACCCGGAGGACGGTCCGCCCGAGTGGGTCGCGGGGACGCTGCCGCAGGTCTGAGCCACCGTCCGGCCGACGCGGGATCCCGGTAGCGCGTGGAGGGCGCCCGGCGTGCAACCGTCACGCAGGTCGGCAACCCGTCCGCGTTGGGCTCGCCGCGCTGCGGCCGCTCGTCGCCAAGACCACCCGCGCGGCTGTCGGTGGGCTAAACCTCACGCAGCGGTGCATTTTTTCAGCCGCCGCGCGATGGTGGATTAATCGGACCGACGGGGTATCCATCTAAGCGGAGTTGGGCGAATGGGCGGTTCTCCAGGGCCGGTCGGCGGGTGGGCGTTCGAGGCTGGCCGGGTGCCCGCGGGTCCCGGGGGCTCGTCGCGGCATGGGGGCC
>Ga0136617_10001381_pt1 | contig 21454 bp, 15 predicted proteins | sample AntDrymUQ3222106_2_FD_129672 | JGI IMG/M metagenome (GOLD analysis project Ga0136617, IMG submission 129672) | Polar desert sand microbial communities from Dry Valleys, Antarctica - metaG UQ322 (21.06) | ecosystem: Environmental > Terrestrial > Soil > Desert | place: Antarctica: Dry Valley...
GACCACCGTTTACCGCTCGACCGCCATTGCGACCGCGTTACCGCCGCCGAGGCACAGCGCCGCGAGGCCGCGTCGGACGTTGCGCCGCTTCATTTCGTAGAGCAGCGTCGTCAGCAGACGCGAGCCCGACTGCCCGATGGCGTGACCGAGCGCGACCGCGCCGCCGTTGACGTTGACGCGCTGCGGGTCGAGGCCAAGCTCTTTCGTGATCGCAATCGCCTGCACCGCGAAGGCTTCGTTCAACTCAATGAGGTCGACTTCATTGAGCGACCATCCGGCCTTCTTCAAGACTTTGCGGATCGCTTCGACCGGGGCCATCATCACCAGTTCTGGTTGAATGCCGGAGGTGGCCTGCGCGGCGATGCGCGCCAGCGGCTCGACGCCGAGCGCGCGGGCGCGTTCGAGCGATGTGACGACCAGCGCGGACGCGCCGTCGTTGACGCCGGGCGCGTTGCCGGCGGTGACGGTGCCGCCCTCCTTCTTAAACGCCGGCTTCAGTTTGGTCAGCGCTTCGAGCGAAGTGTCTTCACGCACCGATTCGTCGGTGTCGAAGACGAGCGCCGCGCCTTTTTTCTGCGGGACTTCGATGGGCAGAATCTCATCTTTGAACTTCCCGGCCTTGATTGCCGCCGCTGCCTTATGGTGCGAGTTGAGCGAATACTCATCCTGCTCGGCGCGTGTCACGTGGTATCGCTCGGCGACGACTTCGCCGGTGTTGCCCATGTGGTAATTTTCGAAGGCGCACCATAGTCCATCGTTAATCATCGCATCGACCAGCACGCCGTTACCCATCCGATAGCCCTCGCGCGCCTTCGGCAGCACATACGGAGCGTTCGTCATTGACTCCATCCCGCCGGCGACGACCACTTCGGTGTCGCCGAGTTTGATGCCCTGCGCGGCCATCATCACCGCCTTCAGCCCCGACCCGCAGACCTTGTTGATGGTGACGGCGGAGACACCGAATGGTATGTCGCCGTTGAGCGCCGCCTGCCGCGCCGGATTCTGACCGAGGCCGGCCTGAATGACGCAGCCGAGGATGACTTCGTCGACATCTTCGGGGCGGACGCCCGCGCGCCGCACGCTTTCGCGCACGACCAGCGCGCCGAGGTCGGTTGCGGAAAAGTCTTTCAGCGTTCCCTGAAACTTGCCGGTCGGTGTCCGCACCGCGCTGATGATCACAGCTTCTTTGTTGTCTGGCATAAACGCACCTCAAAATCTAAATAGAAAAATCAGAGCATGGTAAGTAGAAAGGCGAAAGTAAAAACCAGTCATGACGGTCACAGAGAAAGGCGCTGAACTGTGTGTTCTGCATTCCATATTCTATGTTCCGTATTCTGTGTTCTGTATTCTGCATTTGGTGCTAAGGATTCATCACTTCGATTCACTATTGACCATCGTTGATGAGGGTGTCAAGCATCGACTTCGTTCCCGGCGGGCGCGACCAATTGAAATAAAATGATGGCGGATGTTAGACTCTGCGCCGCTTTTCATCCGCACACCAAACGACCGCGTGACGGGTGGAGTGTGAGCATTATCAAGCCGGCCTGCGAACCGATTTTCTGACCGACTTGAGCGGGTCTCACCTCCACTGTCAAACTTCGGTAATAAACTTATGCAAGCACTCATTCTCGCAGGCGGCAAAGGCACGCGACTCCGACCATTGACGGTCTACACACCGAAGCCCGTCGTACCGATTTGCAACCGCCCGTTTCTGCTCTATCAAATCGACACGTTGCGACGCGCCGGAATCACGCACATCACGCTGTCGCTTTCCTACCAGCCGCTGAAGATCGAACAACAACTCGGCGACGGCTCTGATTACGGCGTCAAGATTACGTACACCGTCGAGCCGCAGCCGATGGGCACCGCCGGCGCGTACAAATTCGCCGAGGAGTTGATCCGCGAGCCGACCGTCGTCTTCAACGGCGACATCCTCACCGACCTCGATCTTGAAGCGGTGATCCGCGAGCATCAGGGGCGGAAGGCCGCAGCGACGGTGGTTCTGACGCCGGTTGACAACCCCAGTTCTTACGGACTCGTCGAGACGGAGTCTGATGGACGCATTCGCCGCTTCCTCGAAAAGCCGAAGGCCGACGAGATCAGCGTCAACACGATCAACGCCGGGACGTACGTGCTTGAACCGCACATCCTCGACTACGTCCCGGCGGGTGAACCGTACTCTTTCGAGTACGGTTTGTTCCCCGATTTGTTGAAGCGCGGCGAAAGCTTCTATGCCCACATCCCACAGCAATCTTATTGGATCGACATCGGCACGCCCGCACGTTACATGCAGGCGCACCTTGACCTGCTCGCCGGACGGGTCGCGCGCACAGAGTTGCCCGCACGGCGCGGCGAGTTTGATTCGGCAACCGCCGCCGAGATCGATGAGTTGTCGATGATCGCCGACGACTGCACGATCAAGCCCGGCGCGCAGATCATCAACTCGGTGCTCGGCCAGGGGTGTCACATCGAAGAAAAGGCGCGCGTCGAAAACTCTGTCATCTGGCCGCACACGCGCGTCGGCACAGGCGCGCAGGTCTTCGGCGCGATTATCGGGCGCGGCTGTCACGTCGGGCGCTCGGCTCAGGTCGGCGCGGGTGCGGTGCTCGGCGACAAGTCTTCGTTGACCGACTACACACAGACCGGAGGTGCGCTGTGAGCCGACTCTCCGCACTCACGCCGATCCGCTTCGGCACCGATGGCTGGCGCGCCGTCATCGCGCACGAGTTCACGTTCGCCAACGTCGAACGAGTCGCACAGGCTTACGCGGATTACCTGCGCCAATCACACGAGCGACAGTCAAACGGAAGCGCGGCCCGTCAGGTTGATCCGTCGCAGACACGCGCGCCGCTGGTGATCGTCGGGTGCGACCGGCGATTTCTCTCTGAACAATTCGCGGCGCGGGCGGCGGAAGTTCTCGCCGGCAACAATTTCACCGTCGTGCTGTTTGAAGGCGACGCGCCGACGCCGCTGATCTCATGGGCGGTACGCGAGCACAACGCCGCCGGCGGGGTCGTCATCACTGCGTCGCACAACCCGGCGCAGTTCAACGGCTTCAAGATCAAAGCGGCATGGGGCGGCAGCGCGGCGCCGGAGACGACGGTGCTTGTCGAATCACTGATCGACGCCACACCACCGCAGCGCGGCGCCCTCTCCGTTGCTGATCCACACCACCTGGATGTGCTGGCCGCGTCAATCAAAAGTTATCGCGCGCAGCTTTCCTCCTACGTCGACCTTGAGCGACTCCGCCGCACACCGGCACGCGTCGTCGTTGACCCGATGCACGGCACGGGCGGGCGGTGGGTCGAAAGTTTTCTGCAAGGCGGCGCGCTCGAAGTCGAGACGATCCGCGCGTCGCGTGACCCGCTCTTCGGCGGCGTCGCGCCGGAACCGATTGATCGTAACTTCGCGCCGCTCAAACAGCGCGTTCGCGAATCGGGGGCGCTCGTCGGTTTGGCGACGGACGGCGACGCGGACCGGCTCGGCGCGGTTGGCAACGACGGCGAGACGATGACGATGCACCAGGTCGTGCCGCTCATTCTGCTGCACCTTGCGCGTGAACGGCGGATGTCGGGCGGCGTCGTCTGCACCTTCTCGCAATCGGTGCTGACGAAACGCATCGCCGCCGCGCACAATCTGAAACTTTACGACACGCCCATCGGCTTTAAGTACATCGCCGACCTGATGCTGCGCGAAGACATCCTGCTCGGCGCCGAAGAGTCGGGCGGCATCGGTGTCAAAGGCCACATCCCTGAACGCGACGGGATTCTTAACTCGTTGCTTTTTCTTGAAGCCATCGTCGCCGCCGGCAAGACTCCGACCGAAATGGTCAGCGAGATGCATCGCAAGTACGGCGAGTTCCACTTCGGGCGCCGCGACCTACACATCGAGGTCTCGCGCGGCCTGCAACTCGTCGCCACGCTCGGCTCCGCCCCACCCGACTCAGTCGCGAAGTGCCGCGTGACCGGCGTCGACACGATGGACGGCACGAAGCTTTTATGTGACGACGAATCGTGGCTGCTGTTCCGCCAATCGGGGACCGAGCCCGTGCTCCGCGTCTACGCCGAAGCAACTTCGGTCGACAAGATGAACGCGCTACTCGAAGGCGGCTCGGCATTCGCACTCGACGGAGGCCGGCGTGGCTGAAACGCAATCACCTTCAAGTAGGAAGGCAAAAGGCAAAGGTAACAACCAGTCATGACGAGGCTTTTGTTTGATCTTGATACCGAAATACTTTTGCCTTTTACCCTTTTACTTTTGACTTGATACTTATGCCCGAACTACCAGAGGTGGAGTTAGTCGCGCGGGCGCTCGACAAGCTCGTGAGCGGGCGGCGCATCCTCGCCGCCGAACTTTTGCGGCCTCGCCTCGCGCCCGACACGACGCCCGCCGAATTCTCCGGCCTGCTGCGCGGCGCGCGTGTCGAACGAACCGGGCGGCGCGGCAAGCACATTCTGTCCGAACTCGACAACGGCTCGGTGCTGATTACGCACCTGCGCATGACGGGCCGATTCCTGCTGCTGCCGGAGGTCGCGCCGCTCCCGAAATTTACGCACGCGATTTTCTACCTCGACGATGAGCGGCGGCTCGTCTTCACCGACCAGCGTCACTTCGGGATGATGAAGATCGCCGTCGCCACCGAGTTGCAACAGACGAAAGCGCTACGCGCGCTCGCGCCGGAGCCATTCTCGGTGGAGTTCACACCGCTGTACCTTCGCGAGATTCTGGCGCGCTCGCGGCGGACGCTGAAGGAGACGCTGCTCGATCAAACGAAGGTCACCGGCCTTGGCAACATCTACGCCGCCGAAGCGCTGTTCATCGCGCGCGTCAACCCGTTCACCATCGCCGCCGAGTTGTCGCCACGGCGCGTTCCACGTTTGCACCGCGCGATTCTCGACGTGCTCGAAGAATCCATTACTCATGGCTCGACGCTCAACATCGACCCCGAAAATATCGACGGTAGTTATTACGGCGGGGCTTACGAAGGGCGCTGGCGCGTCTACGACCGCGAGGGTGAGGTATGCACCGCCTGCGCGTCACGCGTCCGCCGCATCGCCCACGCCGGACGCTCGACCTACTTCTGCCCGCGCTGTCAGCGGCGCTGAACCGTTCACGTCACGACGCCTCGGTTTGTTGGTCTCGCTGTCATCACGCGACACAACTTGACAGACAATCTCCGGGCAGCGTATAAGCGGGTTGAGGAAAAAACGTGGTGAGTTAAGGCGACTTGCGGCCACGTAAAATAAACGGCTAAACAGCTCGGCGCTTCAAGTTTTCGTCGCATCCTTTATTTTTCTCCGAAGTCCCGCGTTGTTTAAGCGCGGGACTTTTTCTTTTTGCGATTTCAGGTTTTTGATTTGTGATTCGGAGGCCAGTTTGAAGCTGCTCCGAAGTCGCTCGCGCAAGTGGCTGGTGTAAAATCCCGAATCGGTAATTTCTAAAAAGTGACAGGTCAAGGGTGACAAGACGGAAGTCCGGGGATGGCAACTGTGCGGCAATCTTCCGTGTGGCGCATGAGGCAGCCCGTTGGTTTCAAAAAGCATTCCGCTAGCCGGATGATGGTAGCTGTCCCTGTCACCTGTCACTTGTCACCGGTCACTGTTGAGTGATTTGTAATCACGGATCGCGGCTTAATTTTTATGGAAACCTTCAAAGAACTTCTCGACAGCGACCACATCACCGTCTTTGACGGCGCAATGGGGACGATGCTCTACGCTAAAGGCGTTTACATCAATCGTTCCTACGACGAATTGAACATCACCAATCCGGACCTAGTGCGCGAAGTCCACGAAGAGTACGCGCGCGCCGGCGCTGAGGTGCTCGAAACCAACACCTTCGGCGCGACCACCTACCACCTTCAACAGTACGGATTGGAAGGGAGTCTGCGCCAAATCAACATCGCCGCCGCACGACTCGCGCGCGAAGCAGCCGCCGACCGGTGCTACGTGGCGGGCGCGGTCGGGCCGTTGGGTCTACGCATCGAGCCTTACGGTCCGACCTCTTTCGACGAAGCGAAGGACATGTTCAAAGAACAGGTCGCGGCGCTGCTTGAAGGCGGCGTCGATCTGTTCGTCCTCGAAACCTTCTCGGACGTTTCCGAGATACGTCAGGCGATCCGCGCGGTGCGCGAACTGTGCGACTTGCCGCTCATCGCGCACATGACCATTCTGACCGACGGCAACACGTCGTTCGGGACGACGCCGCAGGTCTTCACCGCACGGCTCGACGAATGGGGCGCGGACGTGATCGGACTCAACTGCGGCGTCGGCCCGTCGACGATTCTCTCAGCCGTCGAGAAGATGCGCGGCTTGACGACTAAAAAGCTGGCGGTGCAGCCGAACGCCGGACTTCCGCGCGACGTGCAGGGGCGACAGTTCTACATGTGCTCGCCAGAATACATGGCGAAGTATTCCAAGCGTTTGATTCAAGCCGGGGTGAAGTTCATCGGCGGCTGCTGCGGCACGACGCCCGCGCACATCAAGCTGATCTCCGATGCGGTGCGCGCCGTCTCGCCGCGAATCCACCGAGGCGCTGCTGTGGAAGTGACTCGCCCGGCGCGCGTCGAAGAATTGACGCCCGTGGATATCCGCGTGGTGCCGCTCGCCGAGCGTTCGAACTGGGCGCGGCGTCTGGTCGCCGGCGAGTTCGTCACGACCGTCGAGGTGCTGCCGCCGAAGGGCTGCGACGCCGCGAAGACGCTCGACCAGATTCGCCTGTTGAAGGATGCCGGCGTCAACGCCGTTAACATCCCCGACGGTCCGCGCGCACAAACGCGGATGAGCGCGCAGGCCACGGCGCTGTTGGTCGAGCGTGACATCGGCCTTGAATCCGTACTGCACTATTGCTGTCGTGACCGCAACCTGCTCGGCATGATGTCCGACCTGCTCGGCGCGGCGGCGCTCGGCCTGCGGAACCTGCTGTTGATTACCGGCGACCCGCCGAAGATGGGTCCTTACCCGGACGCAACCGCCGTGTTCGACATCGACTCGATTGGCTTGACCAACATGGTCAATAAACTGAATCACGGCCTCGACCTCGGCAACAATCCGATTGGCTGCCCGACCTCGTTCTGCATCGGCGTCGGCGTCAACCCCGGCGCGATCAACCTCGACGAAGAGCTGCGCCGCTTCGAGTTCAAGGTCGAGGCGGGCGCCGAGTTCGCGATTACGCAACCGGTCTTCGATATCGATCAACTGTCCGAATTTCTGAAGCGCATCGAGCACGTCAAAATCCCCATCGTCGCCGGCATCTGGCCGCTCGTCTCGTACCGCAACGCTGAGTTTCTGCATAACGAAGTGCCGGGCGTGCGCGTCACCCAATCGATCATGGAGCGGATGCGCGTCGCCTCCGACAAAGGCAAGGACGCCGCCCGCGAGGAAGGATTACAAATCGCCCGCGAGTCGCTGCTTCAAGTTCGCGATTTGATTCAGGGCGTGCAGGTCTCGGCCCCGTTTAATAACGTCCGTTACGCGCTGGAAGTCTTCGACGCGCTCGACGAGTTTCGCGACCGGCGATTGAATGCACCGAAGGCGATTCAGGAACCGGTGGTCGCTGCCTCTTGAAATCTATTTCTCACCTTAAGTGATTGATGCACGAGACCAATACCAATGTGCAATTGGATGCGACCACTTCAACGCCCGTTTAGAGGCGGGCTCTGCCCGACGTCTCGACGCTGTACAGGCGGGCAGAGCCCGCCTCTAAACGCGGGCGCCCGCAATTACAAATCGCTATCATTGTCGAGATTTGTTTGCCATTCGTCTCGAAAGCTGTAGAATGCGCGCGTCAACAACTATTGTGGCGCGCTCAGTTTATTTCCTTACTCGAATCCGTGATCTCTCCAGCGCGCTGACGGCTCTTCACACGTCGTCGAAAATTCTCTTCGTGCGGTTCTGTTTCAACAATCTCACCCTACCGCGCTGACTGCCCCTTTGGTCAACGCGGGAAACGGAGCAACGCCTTGCTTTCTCACTCAAGGCCGCGGGCCATCCTCGCACTTTGCGCTGCTGCATTCTTCGGACTGTGCTGCGGCGCCGACACGCTTCACGCGCAGACATTGACGCCGCGGCGGATCACCAACACGCCGGAAGCCAGCCTCAATCTCAATCCATCGCTCAGCGGTGAGGGTCGTTACCTCGTCTTCGAATCGACGGCGGGCGTCTTCGGCGCCGGTGGGTCGGCGGGCGTGCGCGCGATCAGAGTTGATTTGAGCGGCGGCACATCTTCGTTCGCGCAACTCGCCGCGTCGCGTGCGCCGGCGGCGGCCGTGTCACAGGATGCATCGCGCGTCGCCTTCGCGAGCACGAACGATCCGCTCGGATCGAACGCGGACGGCAACTCGGAACTGTTTTTGTTCGACGGCGGGAGCTTGCGACAGATTACCGACACCACGCCCGGCGAGGCTTCGCAGCGCACGCGCGATGGCAACTTCCAGCCCTCAATCTCTGACGACGGGCGCTTCATTGCGTTCGCTTCGAACCGCGACCTCGCCAATCAGAACGCCGACGGCAACTTCGAGATTTTCATTCACGACTCAGCGACGCAAGCCTTCACGCAGGTGACGAACACGCGCGGCGTGATCGGCTCGACCGACGCGAAGATCAGCGGCGACGGTTCGCGCGTCGCTTTCATCAACGACGCCGCACCGGCGGGGCAAGTCGCTTCTGCCCGCCGTGATTTTATGTTGATCGACATCCGCGCCAACCCTGCAAGCGTCATCGCCAATACCGCGCGCGTCGTTGTGGCCGGTGTCGATCAACTCGCATTTACTCCGGGCCGCGCGATGAGCGACGACGGCGAACGAGTTATCTACTCTGCAGCAAACTCCGCCGGGGCAAATCAGGTTTTTCTTTTTGACGGGCGGAATAATCTTCTTCGTCAGCTCACTGCGCTCGGCAGGCGTGTGGCGGACGTGCCGCTTCATCCGACCATCAGCGGTGACGGCTCGCGAATCGCTTTCGCGACACGGCGCAACGTCAACGGCGGCAATACTGATGCGAGCGTCGAGCTTTACGTCCACGACGTTCCGACTGATATGACGACGCGCGTCACCGACGCCCCGGCTGCCGCAACTGCCGAAGTTATTGCCGCGCTCGACGACATCGGCGTCATCGTCGCTTTCAACTTTCCGCGCGCGCTGACCGACTCCGTTTCATCAATCGAGTTCGCCAACAACGCCGAGATTTACGTGGCGACTATTCCAAAGCGCGCGCCGTTCTCTACTGACTTGCAGGTATTGAACGCCGCCTCTTTCGGCAGAGAGCCGGCGACCGAAAAAGCATTCGCGCCAGACTCCATCGCCATCGTGAGGGGCGCGAGATTGGCTCTGACAAGCGTCGAGGCACAACGGCAAAGTGACGGCTCGTTTCCTTTGACGCTGGCGAACACAAGCGTCACCGTCGACGGGCGATCAGCGCAGCTTTTTTTCGTCTCGCCCGCGCAGATCAACTTGCACATTCCCGCCGACACGCCACCCGGCGTCGCACAACTCGTGGTGCGAAATCCTGACGGCTTCGAGACGCGCGTTCCTGTCGTCATCGCGCCCGCCGCGCCCGGCATCTTCACCAGAAGCGCGAACGGCGTCGGCGAAGCCATCGCCCTCGATGCCGCGATGCTCAGGCCCGGCCCGTTCACCGTGACGGACGCAGAAGGAGGGCCGCGTCGCCTGATTTTATTCGGTACTGGTGTGACGCTCGGCGGCGACGTGACAGTCACGTTTGACAATCAAACTGTACCCGTCGAAGCGGTCGTGCGTTCGCGTGACCTCCCCGGCCTGTGCGAGATTCACGTCGCCCTCCCGCTGCGTTTGAGAGATGCCGGAAGCACTTCAATCATCGTCCGCATCGGTGACCGCGCAAGTAACCGGACGACCGTCAATATCTCCGACGGCGGCGCCCCGCCCCGCCCGTCGAGCATCAGTCTGACGGCGACCGCGAACACGATTCCGCTCGGCGCCACGTTGCAGATTCGCGCCACGGTGCGCGACGCGCTCGGCGACGAAATCATCAATGCACCCATCGCTTATACATCGAGCGACACGCGCATTGTGACCATTAATCAAACCGGACTCGCCGTCGCTTCTACGACGCAGACAGGCACGACGATCATCACCGCCAACGCGTCCGCCGACGTTTCGGCGACGTACGAATTGAAGGTGGTCGCGCGCACGCTCGTTATCAACGAAATACTGGCCGACCCTCCTGACAACGCGGCGGGCGACGCTAACCGCGACGGCCAACGCAGCGGCAGCGACGACGAGTTCGTTGAGATTGTTAACGGGTCTGACGCGACAGTCGACATCAGCGGATGGTCGCTGCGGACGCGCCCGTTGAGCGGTTCGACGGAGACGACGCGCCACATCTTCGCGGCCAACACTGTACTGCCCGTCGATGACGGCATCGTGATTTTTGGGGGCGGAGCTTTTGATCCAAACAATTTCATCTTCGGCGGCGCCGCCGTCACGGAGGCGTCGTCGGGAACGCTTTCGCTCAGCAACGCCGGCCTCACTCTGATAGTGCGAGACGCCGACGGCAATCTCGTCACACAATTTTCGTACGGTGCGGCGGGTGACGACCTCGCCGGCGATTCCGTCAACCAATCGATTACGCGCGCGCCTGATGTGATTGGTGCCTTCGTGCGCCACATGCTCGCGGCGGGCGGCGCGGCGCAACGATTTTCGCCGGGAACATATGTCGATGGTTCGCTCTTCGTCGCGCGGACCGGGCGACTCACCCGACTCGACCTTGAATCAGCGGCCACGACCGTGATTGAAGGTCAAACAACGCAGATCACGGCGCGTGCGTTCGATCAATTCAACCGCCCGTTTTCCGCATCAGCCGTCACGTTCACATCGAGCGATGCCAGCATCCTGACCGTCGATTCAGTCACCAATCAAAGTGCCGGGGTGACGACGGCTTCTGTCACCGGGCGGCGAATCGGTTCAGTTCAAATCAGCGTGGCGGCGATTGACGGGGCGGTGACGCTCGCGAGCAACACGGTCACGCTCGCCGTCGCGCCCGCGCCGCCGCAGGTCTCACGTGTCGAGGTCACTCCCGCGCTTGCCACGATCAATCGCGGAGCGACGCGACTGTTTTCCGCGACGGCTTACGATGCGGCGAACCGAATTGTGAGCGGCGCATTCTTCACGTGGGAGTCGCGCAGTCCATTCGTCGCGAGCATCGATGCGGTCGGACTCGCGCGCGGCGTCGGAGTCGGGACGACCGTCATCAACGTCACCACCGACGATGGCCGTGGCGGGATGATCTCGGCTGAGACGAGCCTCTCCGTTCAACTGCCGCTCAGCATCAACGAGATTCTGGCCGACCCGCCGGGTAGCGCCGCGTCTGATTTGCAGGGTGACGCCAACCGCGACGGAAGGTGCGACGGCTCCGAAGATGAGTTCATCGAAATAGTGAACACGTCGGATCAAACCGTCGACATTTCCGGCCTCGTCATTTCCGACGCGTCGCAAAATCGTCACACGTTCGCCGACAACACAGGCTTGGCGGCGGGAGGAAGCATCGTGGTGTTTGGGGGGGGCGCGCCGCCATTCGACGATCCGGCCTTCGGCGGGGCCGTCGTCATGACCGCGAGTTCGCCGTCGCTCGGATTGAACAACGCCGATGATGTCGTGACGCTCAAACTGCGCGTCGGCGCTTCTGATGTCGTCATCGCGTCGCAAGCATACGGCGGCGCGAGTGGGACGAGTGCGGTCACGGATCAATCACTGACGCGCGTGCCCGATGCGGGTATCGGACAGCCGGGCGGGAATTTCTTCGCGCACTCCGCCGCCCCGAACGCAGCCAATCGACGCTTCTCGCCGGGCACGCAAATCGACGGCGCGCCATTCAATTCGCCAACGGTCACACGTATCGCCATCACACCGACGGCGGCCATGATCGAGACCAACGCGGCGCAAACGTTCCGTGCCCGCGCGTTCGGCATCTTCAACGGCGCCGAAGTCGAGATGGCGAACGTCTCTTTCATCTGGGAGTCGAGCAACCCGCTGACGGCGACGCTCAGTACATTGACCGGTGCGAGCACGGTCGCCGCCGGCCTCGCGCCGGGTATCAGCACCGTCCGCGCCCGCGCTGGCGGCGTCGAAGGCATGGCTTCGCTCACCGTCAACGCCCCTGTGCCGCCCGTCGCGCGCATCACCATCACGCCGACTTCAGCCTCGGTCGGTGCCGGTCAGGCACAACAGTTCAACGCGCGGGCATTTGACCTGAGCAATCAGGAACTATCAGGCGTCAGCTTCGCGTGGTCGTCGAACAACACGGCGGCGGCGACGATCAATCTGACAGGCCTCGCCGTCGGCATCGGCGCGGGCAACGCGAACATTACGGCGACGGCGAACGGCGTCACTAGTAACGTCGCCACGCTCGAAGTCTCGCCGCCGCCGGTGGTCTCAATCGATCAGGTCATCATCAATGAAGCGGTCATCGGAATTGATTCCGGCAACGCGCAGGCGCGCGACTTTGTCGAGTTATACAACGTCTCGGATCGCACGCTCGACATTAGCGGACTTGTCATCTCGTTTCGTCAGAGCGGTGCCGGCACCGGCGTGCTGACCATCGTCCTTCCCGGCGTAGTCGGCAGTCGAACCACGTTGATCGGGCCGCGTTCTTATTATCTGATTGCCAACGGCGCGCAAGCCTACGGTGTGACGGCTGACTTTGACGCCGGCATGACGAACGCGCCGAATGGATTCAACCTCAACAACACGACAGGCGGCATCAAGATCGAGATCAGCGGCGTTAAGCTTGACGGACTCACATATCAGGGCGGCTCGTCCGCTCCGGCACCCGTGTTCGTCACGTTCGGCGAAGGCACGTTGATGCTGTTCACCGGCGGGACGACCAACGACCTGATCCGCACACCCAACGCCGCCGACACCAACGACAACGCGCGCGACTTTCGCCGCAATGGGACGACGGCGAACATCACGCCGCGAGCCACCAATCCGACCCTCCCCTGAAAAGACGAAAGCCGGTCGGTGGTTGCCGACCGGCTTCACGTACTCTGAATTTCTCAAACGTGACGGGTGACAGGTGACAGGTGACAAGATAATTGCGGATTGGTGATTGCGGATGACAAGAGACTCAACTTGTCCTTCAATCGGCAATCCGAAATCTGCATTCCGTAATCGCTTAGGTCTGTCCTGTCACCTGTCACGATTTACCTGTCACGGCTGAGAAATTGGCATCAGCGTCCTCGGTCACGCATGCGTCGCTTTCATTTGATCGCCCCGGTCAGCGGACTCGACGCGCTGGCATAGAGTCGCTTCGGCATTCGCCCGGCGATGTATGCGAGGCGACCGGCTTCGATGGCGTGACGCATCGCCGCCGCCATCATCTCAGGGTGCGGCGACTCGGCTATCGCGGTGTTCATCAGAATCGCGTCGGCCCCCAACTCCATTGCCACCGCCGCGTCGCTCGCCGTCCCCACTCCCGCGTCGACGATGATCGTCGCATTGGGCAGTTGCTCGCGCATGATGCGCAGGTTCGCCGGGTTCTGGACGCCGAGTCCTGACCCAATCGGCGCGGCGAGCGGCATCACCGCCGGGCAGCCGGCGTCTAACAACTTCTTCGCCATAATCAAATCGTCCGAGAAGTACGGCAACACCGTGAAGCCTTCGCCGACGAGGACGCGCGCCGCTTCGAGCGTCTGTTCGTTGTCGGGGAACAGTGTCGTTTGATCGCCGATCACTTCGAGCTTGATCCAGTCGGTGCTGAGCGCCTCGCGCGCCAGACGCGCGGTGCGGATCGCATCCTCCGCCGTGTAGCATCCGGCGGTATTCGGCAGGATCATCAACTTCGGGTCGAGGTGGTCGAGGAAGGACTCGCTGCCGCGGTCGAGCGGCACACGACGCACCGCGACCGTCACCATCTCGGCCCCCGAAGCGCGGTGCGCGGCCTTCATCTCGTCGAACGTGCGGTACTTACCGGTTCCGACAATCAGCCGTGAGTCGAAGGTGCGGTCTCCGATCCGGAATGCGTTAGGCGTCGGCGAGGTTGATATGGACATCTGCGTTCACAGTCGAAGGAGATCATCTTCGAAGAGAATCCGGGAAAGTAACAAAGTTTCGTCCACGATCACATCACCACCGCCGACGAAATGCACGACCTCAACCCGGTCGCCTTCGTTGAGCGTCGTTTCTCGCCAGTTAGCGCGGCGCACGACTTGGCGATTCAACTCAACGGCCAAACGCTCCGGGGTGAGATTCAAGTGCCGAACTAATTCTTCGAGGCTGATGCGGTCAGTGACATCGCGCGCTTCACCGTTGACCTCAATGTGCAACAGAAATTCCTCTTCAGGATTGATGAATAACGCGACGCAGTTCCGCTTCTCGGCCCTCGACGACCGCGCGGATCAACACCGCGGCGCGCCCCTCCGAGAAACGCGGCAGCAGCGCGCGGACGACAGCCATCCCGTCTTTGTCCGAAACAGTTGAGAGGACCATCGGGCGAAAAGTCGTCCCCAAAATCTTGACCGTGATGGCCGCGTCGGAGATCGGACGAGTGCCATCACTGCCCCAGCCGACGAACACTCTGATCATCGCCAGATTACCCGCCCGAAACACACCGTCATCCATCAGATTCAAATAGATTTCGCCGCCTTCCGCATCCTTATCTTCTTCAAGAATAAGCAGGTCAAGATCAAGTGGTTCATTAAGATCGACGATTGGCGCCGTGTTTGGCAGCGTGGCGGATGACGGCGGAGTGGCAGATTGAAGCGTCGCCGGGGGCAGTGGCTCCGGAATTTCCAGCGGCGGGAGGGGGGCAGTGGCAACCTTTACCTTTTTGCCGCGAGGTTCGCTTTTGTTGAGTGCTTGTGGCCGAACCTCTTCAGGCTGCGTGTTCGACTTAATGGGTGGGCGCGCCTCAGGCGGCGTCATGTCGGGCGGCGTGATGATTGCAACCTGCTCGACTGCTTGTGCGTGGCGAGCGTTTGAGCCGCGCTCGCTCAAGCTTATCAGATCATTCAGGCGGCCAGCGTGAATCGCCGCACAGATCAGTTTGTGCTGCCGCTGTAGACGCTCCGTCAACGTGCCTACGTCAAACCCTGATTCAATCAAATCTGTGTATGGCGTGCGCTTACTGGCGAGAATCGTCCCGCCCGCGTAAACCAGCGAAAGGATCAACGGCGTGTCCATCCCCTTGTCCTCGGTTTGGACATGGTAGGTGACGCCGTTGTAGTCGATGTCGGTGTTGAATCCGGTAATCACGAACTTTACAGATAGCTACCAGGCATGGGTGTTTGAAGAAGATTTGAATACCCGTCCCGGCCCTTCAGCGCAAAGTAACACATGCTATCTGAGGTGGTCAATCTCCTTGCAAAATAAGCTTTTGCGCCGCCAGGGAGTTTGCTTGACAGCCCACTTATCATCTACTAGGATGAGTTTGTGCCATCATTCTCAATCTACAAAACACCTGCTTTAAATGCCGGGAAAGCTGTGTGGAGGCGTGTATGTTTGAGCTGAATGCTTACCTGCCGATTCTACTGATGTTCGTCGTCGCAATCGTCTTCGCGGTCGGCAATGTCGCGCTCTCGCAAGTGGTTGGTCAGCGTAAGCAGACGCGCACCAAACTGATGCCTTACGAGTGCGGCAAAGACCCGGTTGGCTCGGCACGCGAGCGCTTCTCGGTCAAGTTCTACTTGATCGCGATGATCTTCATTTTGTTCGACATCGAGTTAATTTTCCTGATGCCGTGGGCGGTGGTCTTCCGCACCCTTGTGACGAATGGACTAGGGACGCTTGTTTACGTCGAGATGATGTTGTTCGTCGCGCTACTTCTGGTCGGTTACGTCTACGTGCTGAAGAAGGGCTTGTTCAACTGGAGCGAAAGCGCGCGCCGCGAAGCCGAAGCCGAAGGGCGGGTTCTCGCTGAGATGGATTCACGCCGTCAAGCGCAACGCGCACCGGTGACGCGCGCCGCCTGATTGCTGTCGCAGGAGATTCATGATGGGTTTAGAAAATGTCATCGCCGAAGCGCTGCCAGAAGTTCTGACGACGCGGCTCGATTCGTTGGTTAACTGGGCGCGCAAGTCCAGTTTGTGGCCGGCGACATTCGGCCTCGCCTGTTGCGCTATCGAGATGATGAACGCCACTTCTTCACGCAATGACCTCGCGCGCTTCGGTTCGGAGGTCTTCCGCGCCAGCCCGCGCCAGGCCGACGTGATGATCGTGTCGGGGCGCGTGTCGCGCAAAATGGCGCCGGTGTTGCGGCGCATCTATGATCAGATGCCGGAACCGAAGTGGGTCATCTCGATGGGCGCGTGCGCGACTTCGGGCGGCGTTTTTGACAACTACGCGATTGTGCAGGGCGTCGATAAGATCGTGCCGGTTGATGTTTACATTCCCGGCTGCCCGCCGCGCCCGGAAATGTTGATCCACGCGGTCATGATGCTTCAGGACAAAATCTCAAAAGAGTCTCTGCGTGATCGCCGGGATGTCAACGTCGAGGACGCGCGCGAAGCGGTGCCGCCGGGGACGCTGCCTGCGACCGGAGTTTCGGCGACGAACGATGCAGCGTCCCAGCAAGAAGTTTCGCGCCCGTACACGATTGCCTCGCGTCACGAGCGCCGCCGGTCTTACTAAAATTTAATTTCGCCAAGTGTTACACAGGCTGTTGCCGGTCAGTTGCGCCGATCCTGTCTCTGTGGATTACTGACCTACAGTTTACGTCTGCCCGATTTTCTTATATGTCACAAGACATCGAGCGCGAAAAGCAGATTACCGAAGCGGCTTTAACAACGACCGATGCGGGCCGCGCGCCGGCGCTGCTGGTCGACACGCTACGGCGCGAGCACCCCGAGTGGCTCGGCGAAGTGACCGTCGCATTCGGCGAAGTCACAGTCGTTGTGCCGCGCGAGCAGATCATCCATCTCTGTGCCCACCTGAAGGTTGCACCAGGTCTCGAATTCAACATGCTCTCGGACATCTGCGGCGCCGACCGCGGTGTGGAGGAAGAGCCGCGCTTCGAAGTTAACTACCATCTGTTTTCGACGACGAAATATCACCGTCTGCGCCTGAAAGTTTTATTGAACGAAGAGGACACGCACGTTCCGACAGTGACCGGCGTGTGGCGCACCGCGAACTGGCACGAGCGCGAAACCTTCGACCACTTCGGCGTGATTTTCGACGGGCACCCTGATCTGCGCCGTATCCTGCTGCCTGATGATTGGCAGGGCCATTCTTTGCGTAAGGATTTTCCGCTTCGTGGCTACGAGCCGTACAGCTTAACTTAGTCGAGAGTTTGAAGTTCGGAGTCGAGACGTTAAAAGCTCTTGGACTCCGGACTTCAGACTCTGAAGTACTGCAGACTTTTATGAGCGTCTCCACCACCAATCTACCGCCGCAGTTCGAGGTCGTTGACCGTCCGCTCGACACGCAGATGACAATCTCGATGGGGCCGCAGCACCCTTCGACGCACGGCGTGCTGCGCCTCGAATTGGTGCTCGACGGCGAGATGATCGTCAAATGCACGCCCGACATCGGCTACCTCCATACGGGCATGGAGAAGCTGTTCGAGTACAAGAAGTATCAGCAGGGGATCGTCATCACCGACCGGATGGACTACCTGAATCCGCTCGGCAACAACTTGGCGTACGTAATGGCGGTCGAGAAACTTCTCGGCTTAGAGATTCCCGAACGCGCGCAGACAATCCGCGTGTTGATGTGCGAGATGCAGCGTATCGCGTCGCACCTGGTGTGGCTCGGCACGCACGCGCTCGACATCGGCGCGATGACCGTCTTCTTCTACTGCTTCCGCGAGCGCGAAAAGATTCTGAACATGATTGAGGCGGCGTCGGGCGGGCGTCTGACACCTTCTTACTTCCGCATCGGCGGCTTGATGATGGACTTGCCCGCCGGGTTTGAGCGGCGCGTCAAACAATTTACGGACAACTTCCCCGCCGCGCTCGACGAGTTTCATACGCTGCTGTCGGGCAACAGAATCTTTCAGAATCGCACGAAGGGCGTCGGGATCATCTCCGCCGAAGACGCCATCGATTGGGGCATCACAGGCCCGAGTCTGCGCGGTAGCGGCGTCGCGCTCGACATCCGGCGCTCGAATCCGTATTCGGGCTACGAGAATTACGACTTCGATATTCCCATCGAACATGGTTGCGACGTGTGGGCGCGCTACATGGTCAGGATGCGCGAGATGGCCGAGTCGCTGAAGATCGTCAAGCAGGCCGCGTCGCGACTTGCTCCCGGTCCGGTTAAAGCCGACGCGCCGAAGGTCGTGCTGCCCGACCGCGAAGCGATGAAGACGCACATGGACGCGCTGATCCATCACTTCCTGATCGTCGCCGAAGGCTTCAACGTTCCGGCGGGCGAGGTCTATCACGCGATTGAAGGCTCGAAGGGTGAGCTCGGCGTCTACATTAGATCAGAGGGCGGCGCAAAACCGTCGCGGGTTCATGTGCGCGGGCCGAGTTTCGTCAATCTATCGGCACTGCCGCACATGGTTAACGGCGAGATGGTCGCCGATGTCGTCGCAATTATCGGCTCGATTGACATCGTGCTCGGAGAAATAGACAGATGAGGGGTCAGGGGTCGGGAGACGGTTTTAATCCATCTTTCCCGGCCCCCGTCTCCCGATCCCCGGCCCCCGCTTATGAGTCAGCAATTCACCCCGAATAATCCTCTGCCGCAGGAGGCCAAGGTGCCGGTTGAGATGGCCGTGTTTTCCCTTGATGTCGAGGCGGAGATTGACCGGCATTTGGCGAAATATCCGGTCAAGCGCTCGGCGATTCTGCCATTGATGTTCATCGTGCAGCGCGAGCGCGGTGGTTACCTCGACCCGCCGGGCGTGGCATACCTGGCTGACCGCCTCGACGTACGCATCACCGACATCTGGGAAGTTGCCACCTTCTATTCGATGATTAACACCGAGCCGGTCGGCACGTATCACATTCAGGTCTGCCGCACGCTGTCGTGCAAGATTCTCGGCGCGGGTAAGATCACGGAACAGTGTTCTACAAGACTCGGCATCAAGCCCGGCGAGACGACGCCGGACGGGAAGTTTTCGCTCTCCGAGGTCGAGTGTCTCGGCTCGTGCGGCACCGCGCCGATGCTTCAGATCGGCTTCGATTTTCACGAAAATCTGACCGCCGAGAAGTTGGATAAAATCCTCGACACCTGCGAGCGGGGCGAGTACGTTTTCACCGTTAAGGGTTAACGTGAACAAAAACAGGCGCGCGGGTTTCAGGCGCCGGCAATAGACCACCCTCAATTAAAGATTATGTTCATCGGAGCCATCGGTTGTGAGCCGCTTCAGCTTAAGCGCGTCGGGTTAGAGAATTCCCGCACGCTCGATGTTTACCGTCAGCACGGCGGCTACGAAGCGCTGAAGAAAGTGCTCGACGGGATGTCGCCGGAGGACGTCATCGGCGAGGTGAAGAAGTCAGCTTTGCGCGGGCGCGGCGGCGCAGGATTCCCAACCGGGATGAAGTGGAGTTTCGTGCCGAAAGATTCGCCGAAGCCGAAGTACGTCGTCTGCAACGCCGACGAGTCGGAGCCGGGCACGTTCAAAGACCGCTTCCTGATGGAGCGCGACCCGCACATGCTGATCGAAGGCATGTTGATCGCCGCCTACGCGCTCGGCTCGCGCACGACTTACATCTACACGCGCGGCGAGTATCGTTACCTCATCAACATCCTCGATGCCGCGATTCAGGAAGCGCGTGAGGCTGGTCTCGTCGGCGACCGGATCATGGGCACCGAGTTTTCGTGCGAGGTCTTTACGCACACCGGCGCGGGCGCGTATATCTGCGGCGAAGAGACGGCGCTTCTGAACTCGCTCGAAGGCTTGCGCGGCCACCCGCGGATGAAGCCGCCGTTTCCGGCAATCGCCGGACTCTATGGCTGCCCGACCGTCGTTAACAACGTCGAGACGCTGACGGCCGTCCCCGACATCATCAAGATGGGCGGCGAGGCGTATCAAAAACTCGGCACCCAAAAGAGCGGCGGCACGAAGGTCTGGTCGGTCTCCGGCCACGTCAATCGTCCAGGCGTGTACGAGCTTCCGATGGGCTACGAGGACATGGAAAAGTTCATCATGGAAGATTGCGGTGGGATGCTCGGTGGGAAGCAGTTAAAGGCGGTGATCCCCGGCGGGTCGAGCGTCTACATCATGCCCGCCACCGACATCGTCGGCAAAAAAGTGAGGATGGATTACGAAGGACTCGTCGTCGCCGGCTCGATGGTTGGCTCCGGCGGATTCATCGTGATGGACGAGACGGTCGATGTATTCGAGTCGACGAAGAACCTGACCGAGTTCTACAAGCACGAGTCGTGCGGCTGGTGTACGCCCTGCCGCGAAGGCACGGACTGGCTGGTCAAAGTTTTCAAACGCATTGCCAAAGGCGAGGGCCGTCCCGAAGACGCGCAGTTGCTGCTGGATTTATGCGACAACATCGAAGGCAAATCGTTTTGCCCGCTCGGCGATGCGGCGGCGTGGCCGATTCAATCCGCTATCAAAAAATTCCCCGAAGATTTCAGACGTCACTTGATGCCGATGGCGACGCGCACGGCGGAAGCGGTCGCAGCCGACTAGAAATGATGATCAAGATTACTGAAGCACGCGCCCTTGTTCCATATCGCCTTTACGTCAAATTTTCGGATGGCGTGGAAGGCGAAATCGAGTTGTCTGATCTGGCGGGGCAAGGTGTGTTTGCGGCGTGGAATGACCCGAAGGTTTTTGAACAGCTTCGCATCAGTCCAACTCGTCGGAGTCTGGAATGGAAGAATCGAATTGACTTGTGCGCCGACTCCCTCTACATGCGAGTGACGGGCAAAGCGGCACAGAATCTGTTTCCGCGGCTGGCGCATGAGGAGGCGCGTGCCTGAAATTTGCCGCTTCTACGGTATCGTCATCAAGATGTTTTATGCGGATCATCCGCCACCGCACTTTCACGCCGAGTACGGCGAACACGAAGCGTTAGTCACGATCCCTGATGCAGTAGTTTTCGCCGGAAGTTTGCCTAAGTGAGTAGCCAAAAGTTTTTGCAAAAAAGAATGCCTGACTTCAAGCAAACCCAAGCCAAGACCGAATGTCTATAGGTTTATTCTTGCATTTATTTCTGGCGACTCACTTAGCAGAGCGTTGAGCATGGTTAAGGAATGGGTCGAGTTACATCGCGAAGAACTCGATCAAGACTGGGAAGCGGCCCGCCAAGCGCAACCATTAAACAGAATTCAGCCGTTGCCATAGATGCCGCAACTGAATTGAGCAATTAGCAAACCTATGACCACAGCAGAATCGGTAAAAGTGACCATTAACGGTCAGGAGTTCCAGGTCCAAAAGGGCGCGCCGCTAATCGATGTGTGTCGCGAAAACGGTTTCGCGATTCCCTCTTTCTGTTATTACGCTGACCTCGCGCTTCAGGCGTCGTGTCGGATGTGTCTGGTGCGCATCGAGAAGATGCCGAAGCTTCAGACTTCATGCAC
>Ga0136617_10001382_pt1 | contig 21451 bp, 16 predicted proteins | sample AntDrymUQ3222106_2_FD_129672 | JGI IMG/M metagenome (GOLD analysis project Ga0136617, IMG submission 129672) | Polar desert sand microbial communities from Dry Valleys, Antarctica - metaG UQ322 (21.06) | ecosystem: Environmental > Terrestrial > Soil > Desert | place: Antarctica: Dry Valley...
ACCGCGCGTGAGGTCGAGGTGCTGTCGCTGATGGCCGAGGGCCACACGAACGCCGGGATCGCCAAACGGCTGTGGCTCACCGAGCGCACGGTCGAGACGCACGTCAGCAACATCATGAGCAAGCTTGGGGCGTCGGGACCACTCGACGACGACACGGCGTCGGCGCCGGGGCACCGACGGGTCCTCGCAGTGCTCACCTTCCTCGACGCTCGCGCCGCCGGCTGAGTCGAGTCGGCGTTCGACGGCGCCCGGCGCCTGAGATATCTTGACGTCAAGCAATCTCGGCCGACCGGACCAGGAGAGACGCGGCGATGGCGAAGTTCAACAAGATCACGGTGGCGAACCCCGTCGTCGAGCTCGACGGGGACGAGATGACGCGGATCATCTGGCAGTTCATCAAGGACCGTCTGATCCATCCGTACCTCGACATCGAGCTGAAGTACTTCGACCTCGGCATCGAGAGCCGCGACGCCACCGACGACCAGATCACCATCGACGCGGCCAACGCCATCAAGGAGTACGGCGTCGGGGTGAAGTGCGCGACCATCACGCCCGACGAGGCCCGAGTCGAGGAGTTCGGCCTCAAGGAGATGTGGCGCTCACCCAACGGGACCATCCGCAACATCCTGGGCGGTGTGATCTTCCGCGAGCCGATCATCATCTCGAACATCCCGCGCTACGTGCCGACCTGGACCAAGCCGATCATCATCGGGCGTCACGCCCACGGGGATCAGTACAAATCGCAGAACTTCAAGGTGCCTGGGGCCGGCAAGGTGACGATCAGCTGGCACCCGAGCGACGGGTCCGGTGAGCCGATCGAGCTCGAGGTCGTCGACATGCCGGCCGAGGGCGGCGTCGCGATGGCGATGTACAACTTCAACAAGTCGATCGAGGACTTCGCCCGCGCGTCGTTGAACTACGGACTCCAGCGCGAGCTCCCCGTCTATATGTCGACCAAGAACACGATCCTCAAGGCGTACGACGGTGCGTTCAAGGACATCTTTCAGCAGGTCTTCGACGCCGAGTTCAAGGCTGACTTCGACGCGTTGGGGCTGACGTACGAGCACCGCCTTATCGACGACATGGTGGCGGCCGCGATGAAGTGGGAGGGCGGCTACGTCTGGGCGTGCAAGAACTATGACGGCGACGTGCAGTCCGACACGGTGGCGCAGGGCTTCGGGTCGCTCGGCCTGATGACGTCGGTGTTGATGACGCCGGACGGCAAGACGGTGGAGGCGGAGGCGGCGCACGGCACCGTGACGCGACACTTCCGACAGCACCAGCAGGGCAAGCCGACCTCCACCAACCCGATCGCCTCGATCTTCGCCTGGACCGGTGGGCTGAAGCACCGCGGCAAGCTCGACAACACCCCCGAGGTGACGGCGTTCGCGGAGGCGCTCGAGCAGGTCTGCGTCGAGACGGTCGAGAGCGGCAAGATGACCAAGGACCTCGCGCTGTTGATCAGCAAGGACCAGGAGTTCCTCACCACCGAGGACTTCCTGGCCGCCCTGGACGAGAACCTCCACACCAAGCTCGCCTGACCCCCGTCCCGCTCCACGTTTGCTATGCAAAGAAGGCAAACGCATCCTCTACATCGCAGATTTGCGATGTAAGCAGGCCGCTTGCGTAGCTTCCATAGCAAATGGCACCGCGCACCGCGCACCGCGCACCGCGCCAGGATGCACCGCACCTGCTCCGCGTCAAGCTGCCCGCACGCGCACCGCGCCAAGCTGCACTGCGCACCGTGCACCCGGTCCGGACTGGATCGGATCAGCCCGGATCGGGTCGGGTCGGGAACCGGCGGTCGGGCGGTCGTGGGACTCGTCGGGGGGCCAGGGGCTCACGCGAGTAGGGTCGGCGTCCGTGAGATTCCTCGACGCGCAGCCGCCGTACGACCTGTCGTACGCCGACGTCTTCATGGTCCCGTCGCGCTCGTCGGTGGTGTCGCGGCTGGACGTCGACCTCGAGACCCCGGACGCGGCCGGGACGACCATCCCGATCGTCGTCGCCAACATGACCGCGATCTCCGGACGACGGATGGCCGAGACGGTGGCGCGTCGTGGCGGGATGGCAGTCCTCCCGCAAGACATTCCTGGCGAAGTCGCCACGGCCGCCATCGACTGGGTGAAGTCTCGCCACCCGGTCGTGGAGACGCCGATCCGGGTAGCGTCCGAGGCCGTGGTCGGTGAGGTCTTGTCCCTGCTAGGCAAGCGGTCGCACGGTACGGCGGTGGTGGTCGACCAGGGACGTCCGATCGGCATCATCAGCGAGCACGACTGCATCGAGGTCGACCGGTTCACCAGCGTCGCGGACGTGATGACGCCCGACATCGTGACGGTGACGCGCGACGATGACCTGCAGGCGGCGTTCGACACGCTGGCCAACCATCACCTCGACGTCGTGCCTGTCCTAGACGGCGACCAACTGATCGGAGTCCTGACCCGGAAGGGAATCGTCCGCTCGTCCATCTACCGTCCGGCCCTTGACGCGGAGGGGCGTCTGCGCGTCGGGGCGGCACTAGGGATCAACGGCGACGTAGCCACGAAGGCCACGGGTCTGCTCGACGGCGGCGCCGACGTCTTGGTCGTCGACACCGCCCACGGGCACCAGGACAAGATGCTCGACGTGCTGCCCTCCGTAGCGGCAGCGCGTGACCGGCACGCCGACGAGTCCGGACGCCGGGTGCCGGTCGTGGCCGGGAACGTGGTCTCGGCCGCCGGCACGCGTGACCTCGCGACAGCCGGTGCCGACATCGTCAAGGTCGGCGTCGGCCCCGGTGCCATGTGTACGACCCGGATGATGACTGGCGTCGGGAGGCCGCAGTTCTCGGCCGTGCTCGAGTGCGCCGCGGCCGCCTCGGAGGCAGGGGTGACGGTCTGGGCAGACGGGGGCGTGAAGTACCCACGCGACGTCGCGCTGGCGCTTGCCGCGGGCGCGGCGAGCGTGATGATCGGCTCCTGGTTTGCCGGCACCCACGAGAGCGCCGGCGACTTGGCGCGTGATGCCGACGGCCTCTCGTACAAGGTGAGCTACGGGATGGCGTCGGCCCGCGCCGTGCGCCAGCGCACGAAGGGGCATACGGCGTTCGACCGAGCCAGGTCGGCGCTGTTCGAGGAAGGCATCTCGTCGTCGCGGATGTACCTCGATCCCGCCCGTCCGGGCGTCGAGGATCTGATCGACATGATCGTGGCCGGCACCCGGAGCGCGTTCACGTACGCGGGCGCGGCGACAATCGCCCAGTTCCACGAGCGGGCCGTCGTCGGCGTGCAGAGCGCCGCCGGGTACGACGAGGGTCGGCCGCGTCACGTCTCCTGGTAGAGCAGGCGATCAGTCGGCGGCACCGACCCGATGCGCGCCGGGCCCGGCCTCGGCCACGAAGATGGCGGGCCGCTGCCAGCCCCGCCTGTCGTACGCCGCCACGACAGCAGCCGTCACGGCCGCGACGTCAGCATCGCGCAACAGCGCGATCGCGCACCCGCCGAACCCGCCGCCGGTCATCCGGGCGCCCAGCGCACCGGCAGACAGGGCCGCGTCGACGGTCACGTCGAGCTCGTCGCACGACACCTCGAAGTCGTCACGCAACGACAGGTGCGAGGCGGTGAGGAACGCCCCGATGTCGCCCGGACGACCGGCGTCGAGCGTCTCGGCGACCGCGCGGACCCGGTCGATCTCGGAGACCACGTGCTCGGCACGGCGACGGCGTACCGGGTCCGTCAGTCTCGCCAGGTCGTCGACGGTGGCTTCCCGCAGGCTGGGCAGGCCGAGCTCGGTCGCCGCCACCTCGCAGTCACGTCTGCGGTCGCCGTACGCGCTCCCGACCAGTACGTGTTCGGCTCGGGTGTCGATGACGAGCAAGGTGAGACCACTGGACGCGAGGTCGAGCGGGACCTGGCGCGTGGAGATGTCGCGGCAGTCGAGCAGCAGGGCATGCCCGCTCTCGCAGAGCATCGACGCGAGCTGATCCATCACACCGGTCGGGACCCCTACGTAGTCGTTCTCGGCCGCGCGGGCGACCGCCGCGAGCTCGACCCGCGAGAGTTCGAGGTCGAGGACGTCGGAGATCGCACCGGCCACCGCGCACTCGAGAGCAGCCGACGACGACAGGCCCGCGCCGATGGGAACGTCGCTGGTGACGTCGATGCGCAGCCCCGGCACCCGATGGCCGCGCTCACCCAGCGCCCACACGACTCCGGCGACGTACGCCGCCCAACCGTCCACGTCCCCCGGCGCTGTGCTGATGGCGAAGCGTTGTTCTTCGCCACGCGAGGTGACCACCACCTCGTCGTCAGCCAGCACGTCCAGGTTCACGGTGGTCCGGAAGGGCAGGGCGAACGGCAACACGAGCCCGTCCTGGTAGTCGACGTGCTCGCCGATCAGGTTGACCCGACCAGGGGCAGCCCAGTGCACCGTCATTGCGCGCCGTCGGTGCTGCATCGGGGTTCGGGCATGCAGCGCAGGCTATCCGCCCGCGGGAAGCCACTCCGACCGCAGCAGGTCGAACCTGACCAGGTCGACAACCCTGCCGTCGTCGAGGTCGTAGTTGCGCCGATCGCGTCCCGTCTCGGTGAAGCCACACGCCCGGGCCACCGCCTGCGACCCGACGTTGCCGTCCCCGGCCCCGAGCGAGATCCGGTCGAGGCCGAGGCCCCCGTGGTCGATCACGGTGAACGCGTGCTGGATCACCAGCCGCAGCGCCTCCGTCAGCAAGCCGCGTCCGCGGGCGTCCGGATGCGTGCGATACCCGACCTCGGCCGACAGATAGTCAAGGGAGTGGAACCCGAAGAGGCTGATCGTGGCCAGGTACGCGTCGGTGTCCGGATCTGCCACCACCCATTCGACCGAGGCTCCAAGCGAGTTCCCGACTCGGCGTTCGGGGTAGCGGGCTCGAAACTCGTCGGTGTCGCGCGGCATGGGGATTGTGCCCAACCAGGTAAGAGATTCGGGGTCATTGAGCGTGTCGACGTACCGCTGCTCGTCCTTCGCCTGCGGCTCGCGCAGCACGACGCGCGGTCCCCTGAGGTTCACTGGCTCCAACCAGCGCGACTTCGGCTCGCGTGAGTCGGTGGCGAGCAGTGTCGCCTGCCACGCATCGACCATGCGATCCGGGCGCGCGAGGGTGCGACGGCTCGTCCCCTCGAACGTGAAGCCGGACCGCCAGGCGAGCCGGCGGGACGCGTCGTTTCCTACCTCAGCCCGCCACAGCACCGTCTCGAGTCCTCGGGTCTCGAACCCCCAGTCGAGCAGCAGCGACACGGCCCTGGTCGCGACTCCTCGTCCGCGAACCGCGGGATGGATCCCGAAGCCGATCTCGGCGAGCGTCCCGCCGCGGGGCGTCAGGTTGACCGAACCCGCGAAGCCACTGGGGTCGACGCCGTCCGCACACGCCACGGCGAACGCCCACGTCGAGCCGCGCTCCCAGCCCGCCCAGCGACTCTCGATGAAGACGATCGCATCGGAGTCGTCGTACGGCCTGGGAACACCTGTCCATCGCCTCGAAACGGGATCGGTGGCGAAGCCGACCACACCCCGGACATCGTCCGGACGATGCGCACGCAAGGTGACCGTCCCGTCATCGAGCACGGGCACGTCGTCGGGGGGCCCGTTCACTGCCGACGACCCCAGTCGGCCACGGTCTGCTCAAGCACCACTACGTCGTGCCACCTGTCGTCTCGGTGCAAGGCTGCGCCACGTTCGCGTCCGCACTGCTCGAAGCTCGCCGCGAGCGCGACGCGTTGCGACGCCACGTTGTCCGCCGCGGCCTTGACGAACATCCGGTGCAGGCCGAGGCCGCCGTCGTCCGCCGCCCGGAAGCCGTGGTCGGTCACCAGGCGCACGGCCTCCTGCATCGCACCGCGCCCACGCGCCTGGGGATGCGTCCAGTAGCCGATCTCCGCGTTGCCCGTCCCCATCCGTGGCAGCCCGACGTTGCCGATCAGCTCGTCGGTCTCGAGGTCGGCTACCGCCCACTGCACCTGTTCACCGTTGGCCATCAGGAGCTCGGTTCGATCCAGGTAGGTGTGCGCGTCCGCTTCGGTGTACGGCGCGGGGAGCACGGGCAACCACTGCTGGCTCAGGTCGTCTTGGCAGGCTTCGACGATGCGAGGTACGTCGTCTCGCCGAAGCGGACGCAGCGCGACCGCAGGCCCGGTGAGGCGCGGGGCGGCGTACCACTCGTTCTTCGGCATACGTGAATCGTCGCGGTGCAGCGTCCCGATCCAACCGTCGGGATACTCCTCGCGGTGGTCCATCCAGCGCCGGACGGTGCCACCGAAGGCGAAGCCGGACTTCCAGGCCACCCGGCGGGATCCGAAGTTGCCCACATTCGCCAACCAGAGCACGGTTTCCAGGTCACGCTCGGCGAATCCCCAGTCGAGCAAGAGGTGGACTGCGGTCGTCATGACGCCGCGGCCACGGATGTCCGGGTGCGCACCGAAGGCGACCTCGGCGCGCCGGGACCCCTCGTTGCGCAGCGACAGACTGCCGCCGAATCGCCTCCGGCCGTCGGAGTGCGTGCACTCGAGCGCGAAGATCCACTCCTTGTCCGACGCCCACATGTTGGATACGTCAATCCGGACGTACTCGTCGGCCATCTCGCGCGTGTACCCCAGCGGCACCGTGGTCCACCGCTGCGACAGCGGATCCGTACATTGCTCGAGCACGCCTTCCGCGTCGTCGGGGCGATGCGCACGCAAGGTGACGTCACCGCTGGTCAGCGTCGGTACGTCGTCCGGGAAAGCCATGGCGCACACCTTGCCTGGGGCTGGGGTGCGGACTCAAACCAATTGCCCGGCGCCTTATAGCCTGGAACGCCTATGGAAGAGCCCTGTAGTAGCCAGTGCCGGCACGCCGCTACCCGGAGGATCCGGGTGGCACAGTGAGCGGCACGATCCGAGACATCGGCCTGGTCCTCGTCTTCATCCTCGTCGGCAGCTTCTTCGTCATCGCCGAGATGGCGCTGGTGTCGTTGCGCGACAGTCAGGCGAAGGCGCTGGCCGGGCGCGGTCGCCGCGGCGACACCGTGGCTGCTCTGAACCGAGACCCGAACCGGTTCCTGGCTGCCGTGCAAGTCGGCGTGACCCTGTCGGGCTTCTTGTCCGCCGCCTTCGGTGGCGCGACCCTCGCCGGGCGCCTGTCACCCCAGCTCGAGGACTGGGGCATTCCAGCTCCCGACATCACCGCGCTGGTGCTCATCACCTTGGCGATCAGCTATGTGTCACTGGTCATCGGCGAGCTGGTGCCGAAGCGGCTCGCGCTCCAGCGGGCGGAGTTCTTCGCGTTGCTCGTGGCGCCGACGGTCGACCGGATCGCCAAGCTGGCCAGGCCGGTGATTGGATTGTTGTCGATCTCGACCAACCTCGTCGTACGTCTGCTCGGGGGCGACCCGCGGATGCAGCGCGAGCGGATCACCGACGCGGAGATCCGAGAGCTGGTGTCGGAGTCGCAGACGCTCGGCGAGGAGGAGCGTCAGATCGTGGCCGAGGTGTTCGAGGCGGGCGATCGGCAGATCCGCGAGGTCATGGTGCCTCGCACCGAGGTCGACTTCCTCGATGCATCCACCCCTGCCTACAAAGCCGCGAGCTTCGCCCGCGAGCGACCGCACTCGCGCTACCCCGTGATCGGGGACTCGTCGGACGACGTGGTCGGCTTCGTGCACGTACGCGACCTGTTCGACCCCGACCTGGCGGGGCGGTCGGTGCGCGTGCGCGAGATCGCCCGCGACGTACTGCTGCTGCCGTCCACTCGCCGGTTGCTGTCGGCGATGAGCGACATGCGGCGCGAAGGCTCGCACATGGCGATCGTCGTCGATGAGTACGGCGGCACCGCCGGCATGATCACGCTTGAGGACCTGGTGGAGGAGCTGATCGGCGACATACGGGACGAGTACGACGTCGATGAGCCGGAGACCACCCGATCGTTGACCGGCGAGTTCGAGGTCGACGGACTGCTCAACCTCGACGACTTCGAGGACGAGACCGGACTGGTCCTGCCCGAAGGGCCGTACGAGACGGTGGCCGGCTACATCGTGGCGCAACTCGGCCACGTGCCTGACGTCGGCGAGTCCGCGCCCTTCGACGGTTACACCCTCACGGTGTCGGCGCTCGATGGACGGCGCATTGCTCGCGTGCGTGTGCGCGCCAATCCGGTGTCAGCTGCCGCCGAGGACCGAGACGACGTCCATGGCCAGCGGTCAGGATGACCGAGAACAGGCCCGCCCCGAAGCCCGAGCGAGCGAACGCGTCGAGTACAGGCTCGCGAGGTAAAGTCCTCGTCCTCGTCCTCGTCGTGGCCGTCGTGGCCGCCCTCGTGACCGCCCTGCTCATCGCCTTGCCCGACAGGGACGAGGGCGATACCGGCGGTCCTGCTCCTAGCGCCGGCTCGTCGTCCGGCCCCGCCGCAGACGAGTCCGCCGACTGGCAACGCCTGTCCCCCCGGCTGCCCACCCGCTGGTCGGCAGACGTCGGTCCGGCCAACGCTTTGCCCGCGTACCCTCGTCCCCAGCTCACGCGCGACCGCTGGCTCAACCTCAACGGCGTGTGGCAGTTCGCCGGGGCAGCCACGCTCGACGACCCGCCCCTCGGTCGCGACCTGCCGGAGCGCATCCTCGTGCCCTACCCCACCGAATCCGCGCTGTCGGGGATCAGGCGGCACGAAGACGTGATGTGGTATCGGCGGACGGTCACTGTCCCGCCCGGTTGGCGCATCGGCAAAGACGAGCGGTTGCGTTTGCACTTCGGTGCCGTCGACTACGCGACTGTGGTCTACATCAACGGCGACAAGGTCGCCGACCACACCGGTGGGTACGACACCTTCGCGGCCGACATCACCGACTCCCTGACGGGTTCGGGCGACCAGGAGATCGTGGTCGGCGTCGAGGACCGGGCCGACGCAACCTGGCAGGCCGTCGGCAAGCAGCGGCTGGTGCCCGATCGTGGCATTTTCTACACCGGTTACTCCGGCATCTGGCAGACGGTGTGGATGGAGCCGGTGCCGACGACGTACGTCGACTCCCTCGACCTGCAGACCGACATCGACCGCGGTCGGCTGACCGTCGACATCGACGTCGACTCTCATGACGACGAGCGGAACCTGTCCGCGACGGTTGCCGTCAAGGTTGGCGGAGCGACGGTCGCGACGGTCACCAGTCCAGCCGAACAGCCGTTGCGCGTGCGCATCCCGAAAGTCCGGTTGTGGTCGCCTGCATCCCCGTACCTGTACGACCTCACGGTGACGCTGACCGATGGCCGGCGCAAGGCGGTCGACCGCGTCGGGTCGTACGTCGGCATGCGCGAGATCGGCACCGCCGTCGGCGAGGACGGCCGACGACTCGTCACGCTGAACGGTGAGGCCGTCTTCTTGATGTCGACGCTCGACCAGGGCTACTGGCCGGACGGCATCTCCACCGCACCGACCGACGAAGCACTCGCGTTCGACCTGCGCGCGCACAAACAGCTCGGGTTCAACACCGTACGCAAGCACATCAAGACCGAGCCAGACCGCTGGTACTACTGGGCCGACCGGCTCGGGCTGATGGTGTGGCAGGACATGCCGTCGATGAAGGCGTACCAGGGCGAACCGCCGCTAGAGGCGCAGCGCCAGTTCGCGGCGGAGCTGACCGAACTGGTGGACGAAAAGGATGTCTGGACCTCGATCGTCGGATGGGTGCCGTTCAACGAGGGCTGGGGCGAATGGGGCAGGCAGGCAACGGGACGGATCGCCGACGAGGTCGCCGAGCAGGACCCGACGCGGCTGGTCAACGCGCACAGCGGCGTCAACTGCTGTGACTCGCAAGGTGACTCGGGCCGCGGGGACGTCATCGATTGGCACGAGTACGTCGGCCCGGCCACCCCACTGCCGACGGCGTCCCGCGTGGCGATCGACGGTGAGCACGGCGGATTCGGCCTGGAGGTCCGCGACCATATGTGGTTCGACAGTGGCGGGGCGTACGAAATGGTGGACACTCCGCGCCAGCTGACCGACCGCTACGTGCAGAACCAACGGCAGGTGCTGCGCGCGGTCGTCCGGTGCGACCTCAGCGGTGCCGTCTACACACAGCTCACCGACGTCGAGCACGAGGTGAACGGCTTCTTCAGCTACGACCGCGAGGTCGAGAAGATGGACTTCGCGCGGGTCCGAGCCGTCAACCGCGCCATCATCGCCGCCGCCCGCACCTGCTAGCTCCCGGAATTGCGGGAAACCTGCGGTCATCGACCGCTCTTGGCTCCGACGGAACCGCAACTTTCCCGCAATTCGCGGAGGAAAGCGGAGGAGGGGCTGTCGAGGCGGGTACGGATGCTTGACATGATGGCGGCCATGTCCTCAGCTGTCTCTGCCGCGTCTCGGCCGCGGGTGCTCTCGGGCATCCAGCCGACGGCCGACTCCTTCCACTTGGGCAACTACCTCGGCGCCCTGCGGCAGTGGGTCACCTTACAGTTCGACCATGACGCGTTCTACTGCGTGGTCGACCTGCACGCCATCACGATCGAGCACGACCCCACTGTCCTGAGGCAGCGCACGCTGTCGGCTACCGCGCAGCTGCTCGCCCTCGGAGTCGACCCGAGCCAGAGCACGGTTTTCATGCAGTCACACGTGCCCGAGCACACCCAGCTGGCGTGGGTCCTTAGCTGTCTGACCGGATTCGGCGAGGCGTCGCGGATGACCCAGTTCAAGGACAAGTCCGGGCGCGGCGGTACCGATCGGACGACGGTCGGCCTGTTCACCTATCCCGTGCTGCAGGCGGCCGACATCTTGCTCTACCAGGCCGACCGGGTCCCCGTCGGTGAGGATCAACGTCAGCATCTCGAGCTGACTCGCGACCTCGCCGGTCGCTTCAACCACCGGTACGGCGACACGTTCACCCAGCCCGAGCCGTACATCGTCAAGGGCACTGCCAAGATCGGTGACCTGCAAGACCCCACCGCCAAGATGAGCAAGTCGGCGTCGTCGCCGGCGGGTATCGTGGAGCTTCTCGATGACCCGTTGCGGTCCGCGAAGAAGCTGCGTTCGGCGGTGACCGACTCCGGCCGCGAGATCTTCTTCGACGAGGAGAACAAGCCAGGTATAGCCAACCTGCTCACGATCTACGCCGCACTCAGCGGCCGCACCATCGACGACCTGGTGGCGTCGTACGACGGCCTCGGGTACGGCGATCTCAAGAAGGATCTGGGTGAGGTGGTCGAAGACTTCGTCACGCCGGTCCGAGCCCGCACGGTCGAGCTGTTGGAGGATGCGGCCGAGCTCGACGCGGTCCTGGCCGAGGGGGCGGCACGGGCTCGTGAGGTGGCCGCGGTGACGCTGGCCGACGTCTACGAGAAGGTCGGACTCGTTCCCGCCCATTTCCCATCGGCGGCTCGGTAGGGTCGGTCGGTGCCCACGATCGGCGTCGCCATCGCCATCCCCGAGCCGTGGGGGGGCGTCTTGGAGCGGCATCGCACAGACTTCGGTGATCCCCTTGCCGGTGAGGTGCCTGTGCACGTCACCTTGGTGCCGCCGACCGTGGTCGAGGTCGGACCGGGTCCGGTCGACAACCACCTCGCGGAGGTGGCTGCGATGCACCCACCGTTCTCGTTGCACCTGCGGGGAACGGCGACCTTCCGTCCGGTGTCACCTGTGGTGTTCGTCGCGCTGAGCCAGGGCATCTCGGCCTGCGAGCTGCTGGCCGATGAGACCCGCAGCGGTCCTCTGGCCCAAGATCTGCTCTTCCCGTACCACCCGCACGTGACGGTGGCGCACGACCTTGACGAGGCCACCCTCGACCACGCCTACGCGTCGCTGCGCGACTTCGAGGCAGCCTTCGAGGTTCGACATTTCCACCTGTACGTCCATGGCGACGACGGCGTCTGGCGACCCGAGCAGACGTACACCCTCGGCGTGCGCAGATGACCGCGCCGGACCCCGCTTCCCGAGCAAGGCCTTCGAGATTGGGTACGAGACAGCAATGACAGACAACAAGCAGGCGAACGAGAAAACGGAGAGCCGGGTCGACCGCATCCGGGCGAAGTCGCCGTTCCTCGACCACCTGCTGCGGATGAACGAGCACTACGGCAAGGTCGAGGGCAACGTCTTGGCCGGCGCCGTCACGTACTTCGGGTTCTTGTCGTTCTTCCCGATCCTCGCCCTCGCTTTCGCCGTGATCGGCTACGTCAGCATCGCTTACCCCGACGCCCGTGACTCGTTGGTCGAGGCCATCGAGTCGATCTTCCCGGGCATCGTCAGTCCGACCGACGAAGAAGGCAAGATCAGCCTGGCGGACATCGAGTCGGCGAAGGCGGCCGCCGGGCTCATCGGCTTTGCCGGAGTCCTCTACTCAGGTCTGGGCTGGATCTCCGGGCTACGACTGGCGCTGCAGGACGCCTTCGTCGTGCCCCAGGTCGAGAAGCCCAACTTCGTGAAGGGCAAGGCGGTCGACCTGCTGGCCCTCGGGATCATCGGTTTCGTGCTGATCGTGTCGGTCGGCCTGTCCGGCGTTGCCCAGGGCACGACCGACAAGATCTTGGACTTCCTGGGCCTCGACGTCGGCGGCATCGGCGCGGTGCTGGTCTGGTCGATCGGATTCGCGCTCGGATTGGTCGCGAGCACCGTGCTGATCTTCGTCATGTTCCGGCTCCTCGGCAGCCCCGACGAGATCGAGTCGCGGGACCTGTTGCGCGGCGCCCTGCTCGGCGCGATCGGGTTCGAGCTGCTCAAGCTCCTGGTGATCTACGTCCTTGGCGGCGTAGGTGGCAGCGCCTTTGCGCCGCTCGCGATCGCCATCACCTTGGTGGTTTGGATCAACTACTTCTCGCGCCTGGTGATGTACGGCGCCTGCTGGGCGTTCACCTCGGTACCCGCTACAAGCAGGGTCGCGGCCCGCGAGGCGGAGTCAGTGCTGAGCAACGAGGCGGCAGTCGTCGGCGCTCGTACCGAAGTCGACACCGACGACGAAGGCGAGCCGAGGCCGCGCGGTCGCTTCGACCTCGGCAGCGCGGTCGTCGGCGGAGTCGCGGGCGCTGTCGCCGCTGTCGTGCTGCGCAGCCGAGGTTAGGCGGTCACGCTCGAACGGGCTGTGAGAAGTCCCACCTGACGGCGCAGTTCGCACGAGCCGGTTCGCCGTAGTCTGTCGCGCATGAGCCAGACCACCGAGTCGGGGCAGCCCTTCGAGACCGTCTACGGGCCGGAGCACCTCGCCGGGTGGGACCCAGCCGCGAAGCTCGGCGAGCCCGGCTCCTTTCCCTACACCCGCGGCGTCTACGAGTCGATGTACACGGGCCGCCCGTGGACGATGCGCCAGTACGCCGGTTTCGGCACCGCCAAGGAGTCCAACCAGCGCTACCACGAGCTGACCGCCGCAGGCACCAGTGGCCTGTCGGTGGCGTTCGACCTCCCCACCCAGATGGGCTACGACTCCGACTCGGAGATCGCGCACGGGGAGGTCGGCAAGGTAGGCGTCGCGATCGACTCCCTCGACGACATGCGGGTCCTGCTCAACGGCATCCCGCTCGACGAGGTGTCGACGTCGATGACGATCAACGCGCCCGCGGCCCTGCTGATGCTGTTGTACCAGCTGGTGGGGGAGAGCCAGGGCGTGCGCGGTGACCAGCTCACCGGCACCGTCCAGAACGACGTCCTCAAGGAGTACATCGCCCGCGGCACTTACATCTATCCGCCGGCCCAGTCGCTGCGGCTGATCACCGACATCTTCACGTACTGCCGCCAGGAGATGCCGCGCTGGAACACGATCTCGATCTCCGGCTACCACATGGCCGAGGCCGGGGCGACGCCTGCGCAGGAGATCGCCTTCACGCTGGCGAACGGGATCGAGTACGTCCGGGCCGCGGTCGAGGCCGGTCAGGACGTGGATGCCTTCGCGCCTCGGCTGGCCTTCTTCTTCGTGTCGCGTACGACGCTGCTCGAGGAGGTCGCCAAGTTCCGGGCCGCCCGGCGAATCTGGGCCGAGGTGATGCGCGACGAGTTCGGCGCGAAGAACCCGAAGTCGACGATGCTGCGTTTCCACACCCAGACCGCAGGCGTGCAGCTCACGGCGCAGCAGCCCGAGGTCAACCTGGTGCGCGTGACGGTGCAGGCGTTGGCGGCGGTTCTCGGGGGAACACAGTCGTTGCACACCAACTCCTTCGACGAGGCCATCGCGCTGCCGACCGCCAAGGCCGCCAGGTTGGCGTTGCGGACGCAGCAGGTTCTCGCCTACGAGAGTGACGTGACCAAGACGGTCGACCCGTTCGCCGGCTCCTACGCGGTCGAGTCCCTTACCGACGACGTCGAAGCCGCCGCGCGCGAGCTGATGGGCCGCGTCGAGGAGATGGGCGGGGCGGTCAAGGCGATCGAGCACGGCTTCCAGAAGAACGAGATCGAGCGGGCGGCGTACACGGTCGCGCTGGAGATCGACAACGAAGAGCGCACGGTCGTCGGAGTCAACCGCTTCCAGATCGACGTCGACGACCCGTACGAGCCGCTGCGGGTCGACCCCCTGATCGAGGAGCAGCAGTGCGAACGCCTGGCACGCCTGCGAGCGTCGCGTAACCGAGCAGAGGTGGACCGTCAGCTCGACGAGCTGCGGACGGCGGCCGAGGGGACCAGTAACGTGCTCGGCCCGATGAAGGCGGCGCTCGCTGCCAGGGGCACCGTCGGCGAAGTCTGCAACGCGTTGCGGGACGTGTGGGGCGTGTATCGGCCGCCGGACGCTTTCTGAGGTCGCAGCAACCAAGGTGACCCGGCCGGGTGGCGCGTCTTTCGCGGACGGCTCGGGGGGTCGGATGCGAGAATGTCTTAGTGCTCGACCCTGCTTTGCACGACGACATCGACAACCTCACCGCCAAGTTCGAACCCGAGCTGGTCGAGTTTCGTCGTGACCTGCACCGCCATCCGGAGCTCGCCCGCCGGGAGCGCCGTACGACGGCGATGATCGTCGACCGCCTCGAGATGGCAGGGCTGCAACCCCGCGTGTTCGCCGTGGGTACGGGCGCGGTCTGTGACGTGGGGGCAGTGAACGGCTCGCTGCCGCGGATCGGATTCCGAGCCGACATCGATGCGCTCCCGCTCACCGACACCAAGTCGGTGCCCTATCGCTCCACGGTCGAAGGCGTGTGCCACGCCTGCGGACACGATGCCCATGCGGCCATCGTTCTCGGCACCGCCCTGGTACTGGCCGAGCTGAGCGAACGCGGGCTCTGGGACGGTTCCGCCCGGCTGATCTTCCAGCCGGCGGAGGAAGCTACCCCGGGCGGTGCTCTCGACGTGCTGGCCGACGACGGGGTCGAAGGCCTCGACCGGGTCTTCGCGCTGCACTGCGACCCCAAGATCCAGGTCGGGAGCGTCGGCTTCCGGGCCGGCCCGATCACCGCAGGTGCCGACCGGATCAGGGTGACCGTGCGGGGGCCCGGCGGCCACACCGCCCGTCCCCACCTGACCCAGGACGTCGTATACGCCCTCGGGCAGGTCGTCACCGGCCTCCCTGCGGTGCTGTCCAGGTTGGCCGACCCGCGGGCGGGTCTGAGCGTGGTGTGGGGCCAGGTGCACGCGGGTGCCGCGCCCAACGCGATCCCGCAGAGTGGCTTCGCCGAGGGGACGATGCGCTGCCTCGACTCCCGGGTCTGGGAGTCCGCGCACACGCGCGTGCCAGACCTGGTGCGCTCGCTGGCTGCGCCGTACGGCGTCGACGTGGACGTGGACATGCACACCAGCGTGCCGCCGTGCGACAACGACGAGAAGGAGACCGAGTTCATGCGGACGGTCACCGCCGACATCCTCGGGCGTCGGCGGGTGACAGGAACCGACCAAAGCCTTGGCGGCGAGGACTTCGCCTGGATCCTCAACCGGGTTCCCGGCGCGCTGGCCCGCCTCGGCGTCCGCAGCCACGACGTCGCCGACGCGGGAGACCTCCACCGGGGGTCCTTCGACATCGACGAGCGTGCTCTTGCCGTCGGCGTCAAGGTGCTGGCAGCGCTTGCCCTGGCCCAGCCCTAGCGGTCGCGCTAGGTCACGAACAGGTATCGACGGCCTAGGTCGGCCACGCCCTCAGGTGCCGGAGGCACCTGCTGGTCTAGTATCCGTCCGACGCGTGCCACTCGCGCACGCCATGAGGAAGGAGTCGTCTTGCGTCGTTCGACCAAGATTGCGTCCGTCGTTGCGGTCGCCACCCTCGCCTTGGCCGGGTGCGCCGGAGGCGACAGCGACAACGAAGAAGGCAGCGGCAGCGGCGGCGGGGGCGAGAGCGGTGGCGGCGGCGGCGGCACCGTTGCCTTGGCCGACGTCTGCGACCAGGCAGAAGGCGACGGCCCGAAGATCGGCATCGCCTACGACGTCGGAGGCGTCGGCGACCAGTCGTTCAACGACTCCGCCATCACCGGTGTGTCGAAGCTCGTCGAGGACATCGACGCGACCTGCACCGAGGCCGAAGCAAGCGCGGGAGAAAACGACGCGGACCGCGAAGAACGGCTCCGCCTGCTCGCCGACGGCGGCTTCGACCCCATCCTCGCGGTCGGGTTCGTGTACTCGCCGGCCGTCGACACGGTGGCTGCGGAGTACCCCGAGCTGAGCTTCGCCGTCGTCGACGGCTACTCGGGGGCCAAGAACGCCGCCAACCTGACCTTTGCCGCCAATGAAGGCTCGTTCCTGGTCGGAGCGGCTGCCGCCCTCACCACCAAGACCGACAACGTCGGTTTCGTCGGCGGTGTCGACGGACCGCTGATCCAGGCGTTTGAGGCCGGGTACGTCGCCGGTGTCGAGGCGGTGGACCCGAATATCGAGGTCCAGATCCAGTACCTGTCGCAAGACGACCCGGTCAAGGGCTTCGAGAACCCGCCCGGCGGTGAGACCACGGCCACCGGGATGTACGACAACGGCGCCGACGTGGTCTACCACGCGGCCGGCAAGTCCGGGCTCGGTGTCTTCGACGCGGTCGAGGCCGCCGGAGACGGCAACTGGGCGATCGGTGTCGACTCCGACCAGTACCTGACCGTCGACGACGCGCAGAAGCCGTTCATCCTCACGTCCATGCTCAAGCGCGTCGACACGAGCGTGATCGAGTACGTCACCGCGTACGACGGGGGCGAGGCGCCGACCGGTTTCGTCACCTACAACCTGGAGAGCGAGGGCGTCGGCTACTCGACGTCCGGCGACTTCCTCAGCCAGGACGTCATCGACAAGCTCGAGGAGTACAAGCAGCAGATCGTCGCCGGAGACGTCACCGTTCCGGCGGAGCCGCAAGGCTGACCTGAGGCGGACTGAGCCGGTAGTTCCGGCCAGCCCCTGCCGATGACAAGCGGGGCCCAGAGGGATACGTTCGACCCTCCGGGCCCCGCTTTCGGCTGTGAGGCGGGGGAGTCGTGGCTGGTCACGTGCGTGACGGAGGGAAGATGAGCGAAGCGACGAGCACGACAAAAACCGCGCCGGCCACGGACCTCGCGGTGCGGCTCGAGGGGATCGGCAAGCGGTTCCCCGGGGTGGTGGCCAACCACGACGTGTCCGTCGACGTCCGCAAAGGCACCGTGCACGCCCTGGTCGGAGAGAACGGGGCGGGCAAGTCCACCTTGATGAAGATCTTGTACGGCGTCCAGAAGCCCGACGAGGGCACGATCTCGATCGGTGGCTCGGAGGTCACCTTCTCCTCGCCCGCCGACGCGATCAAGCAGGGCATCGGCATGGTGTTCCAACATTTTCAGCTCGCCGACAACCTGACCGTCACCGAGAACGTCGTGCTCGGCGCCGAAGGACGGTTCGGGATCGGCGACGCGGCACGGACCGAGATCAAGCGCGTCTCCGACGCGTACGGCTTCGACCTCGATCCCGATGAACTGGTCGAGACGCTCGGCGTCGGGGAGCGCCAACGCGTCGAGATCCTCAAGGTGCTCTACCGCGGCGCCACCATCATCATCTTGGACGAGCCGACCGCAGTCCTCGTGCCGCAGGAGGTCGAGTCGCTGTTCCGCAACCTGGCCGACCTGCGCGAGGAGGGTCACACCCTGCTGTTCATCTCGCACAAGCTCGACGAGGTGTTGGCGATCGCCGACGACATCACCGTGCTCCGGCGCGGCACGACGGTGGCGACGGTGCAGCCTGCCGAGGTGACGCCGCACCAGTTGGCCGAGCTGATGGTGGGTGCGGAGCTGCCCAGCCCGGGCACCGAAGAGTCCACGGTGACGTCCGACGTACTGCTCAAGGTCTCCGACGTGACCGTGGCTGACGCCGACGGCCGCAAGGCGTTGAGCGACATCGACTTCATGATCTGCAAGGGCGAGGTCCTCGGTATCGCTGGGATCGAGGGCAACGGTCAGACCGACCTCGTCGAGTGCATCGTGGGCATGATGAAGCCCACCTCCGGCACCATCTGGCTCGACGGCACCGACGTGACGGCGTGGAACACCCGACGGCGACGCGCGGCCGGCACCGGCTACATCCCCGAGGACCGGCAGCGACACGCCCTGCTGCTCGACGCTCCGCTGTGGGAGAACCGCATCCTCGGCCACCAGACCCGCAAACCGAGCGTCAACGGCGTTTGGCTCAACAAGGCGGGGGCTCGCGATGACACGACGCGCATCGTCGAGCAGTACGACGTCCGTACTCCGGGCATCGACACCACCGCCCGGGCGCTCTCTGGCGGGAACCAGCAGAAGTTCATCGTCGGCCGGGAGATGAGTGGCGACCCCGTCCTGCTCATCGCGGCACATCCCACCCGCGGAGTCGATGTGGGTGCGCAGGCGGCGATCTGGGACCACATCCGTGACGCGAGGCGCAAGGGACTCGCCGTCTTGCTGATCTCTGCCGATCTGGACGAGCTGATCGGGCTGTCGGACTCCCTGCGAGTCATTCTCCGCGGCGCGCTGGTCGGCCACTTCGATCCGCGGACGGTCACTCCGCAAGACCTGGGGCAGGCGATGACCGGAGCACGCAGCAACGATGTCGACGTAAGGGATTCGTCGTGAGCCGGGTGAAGGCCGTACTACTCAGCCTGGCCGCACCTGTGTTGGCCTTCGCGCTGGCGGCCCTCGTGACCACGATCGTGTTGTTGCCCTCGGACGGCTCGCCGAGCGATTTCTGGAGCACCATCTTCGAGTGGCCCGAGGACCGCAACCTCGTCAACATCGCCAACAACGCCTCGATCCTGTACCTATCAGGTCTGGCGGCTGCCGTCGGCTTTCGGATGAACCTGTTCAACATCGGTGTCGAAGGCCAGTACCGGGTCGCGACCTTCGCCGCAGCGGTGTTCGCCGGCTGGTCGTTCCTCCCGGGCTACCTCAACACGGTCGGTGCCATCGTGGTGGCCATGGCCACCGGGGCGCTGTGGGCCGGGATCGCCGGCCTGCTGCGCGTCACGCGCGGGGTCAGTGAAGTCATCTCCACGATCATGCTCAACGCGATCGCCGTCTCCGTGGTGGCGTACCTGCTGCGCAAGGTCGGAAACCGGGTGGGACAGGCGACGGTGACCGACGAGATCCCGGAGGGGAGCTGGGTGCCGAGCATCCCGTTGCTCCCGGACGCGGTCAATGAGTTCTACGGCCTAGGGCTGCTGGCGATCCTTGCGGGCGTCGCGTTCTCGGTGATACTCAACCGCACCCGCTTCGGTTTCAACCTCCGTGCCACCGGACAGTCCGAGACGGCCGCCGTGGCGAGCGGAGTCGACGTCAAGCGGATGGTGCTCTACTCGATGCTGCTGTCGGGTGCCGTCGCCGGTCTGATCGGGATGCCTCAACTGTTCGGTGACTCCCACCAGTACGGGTCCACGATCCAGACCGGCATCGGCTTCACCGGCATCGCCGTCGCCCTGCTCGGCCGCAACAACCCGCTGGGCATCGCCGCCGGTGCCGTGGTCTTCGCGTTCCTGAGCGAGCAGGCGAACCGGCTGGGCATCCTCGCCGACATCTCCCCGGACATCATCGCCATCACCCAAGGTGTCGTGGTGCTGTCGGTCGTCATCGCGTACGAGGTCGTACGTCGTTACCGAAACCGGCTCGAGCAACAAGAGGTGGCGCGGGCCCTGTCGGACCAACGGCAGCAGACGGGAGCGCCGGCATGAGTGTCGCCACGATCCCCGGCCAGGTCACTCCGACGGCACCACCTCCGGACCGTGCCAGCTTCAGCATGCGGCTGTGGATGTGGCCCGTCCTCGTGCTCGTCGTCTTGTCGGTGACGCGTCTCGTCACAGGGGCCGACGACATCAGCTCGTCGGGAACACTGAAGGCCGCCCTCGTGTCCGCCATCCCGATCGCGCTGGCCGGCCTCGGCGGCCTGTGGGCCGAACGGGCCGGCGTGGTCAACATCGGGCTCGAGGGCATGATGATCCTCGGCACGCTGGGGGCGGGCTACTACACGTACCACCTCGGTATCTGGGTCGGCATCCTCGGAGCGGTCGCCTTCGGTGCGATCGGGGGTGTCCTGCACGCCATCGCCACCGTCGTGTTCAACGTCGACCACATCGTGTCGGGGGTGGCGATCAACATCATCGCCGCGGGAACCGCCGCGTTCCTGGCCGAGCAGTTCTTCTCGGGACTACCCGGTGGCGGGCCGACGCAGTCTCCGTCTCTGGACAAGCCACCCACCATCACCATCCCCGGTCTGGACGACCTCTCCAGCGACCTCGCCGACAAGCGATGGTTCCTGATCTCCGACCTGAGCGCGTTCGTCAACTCGTTGGTGTCGGGGATGTCGGTGTTCACGCTGCTGGCACTGGCGTTGATCTTCGGCACCGGCTGGGTGCTGTGGAAGACAGCCTTCGGGCTGCGGCTGCGGTCCTGCGGTGAGTCGCCGACGGCGGCCGAGACGCTCGGCGTCAACGTGTACAGGTACAAGTTCCTCGCCGTGACGATCTCCGGAATGTTCGCTGGTCTCGGCGGCGCCTACCTGACTCTCGTCGCCTCGTCGGGATACCAGAACGGCTCCACGAACGGCAAGGGCTACATCGGGCTCGCGGCGATGATCTTCGGCAACTGGCGCCCGGGTGGCCTGCTGACGGGGTCGTTGCTGTTCGGTTACACCGAAGGAGCGCGGCTGCGGAGCGGGGGTGAGTCGGTGCACGCGTTGCTGCTCATCGTCGTCGTAGCCCTGCTCGTGCTGGCGGTATGGCAGATCCGCAAGCAGCGGGTGCTCTCCGCCCTGATCGCCGCCGGGGTTGGCGCGCTTGGCCTTGTCTGGTATCTCTCCGTGGACGAGATCCCCGGCGACTTCACCGAGATGACGCCGTACGTCGTCACGCTGCTGGTCCTCGCGGTCGCGTCACAACGACTGCGAATGCCGGCCGCGGACGGGCTGCGATATCGCAAGGGCCGCGCCGGATGACCAGTGCTGCCCCGGACCACGGCGAGGTCGACTGGGTGGCGTTACGTGCCGCCGCCACGGCGGCGATGCGTCAGGCCTACGCGCCGTACTCGCAGTTCCCGGTCGGGGCGGCGGGGTTGGTCGACGACGAGCGCGTCGTGGTCGGGTGCAACGTCGAGAACGCGGCGTACGGTGTCGGGTTGTGCGC
>Ga0136617_10001383_pt1 | contig 21444 bp, 20 predicted proteins | sample AntDrymUQ3222106_2_FD_129672 | JGI IMG/M metagenome (GOLD analysis project Ga0136617, IMG submission 129672) | Polar desert sand microbial communities from Dry Valleys, Antarctica - metaG UQ322 (21.06) | ecosystem: Environmental > Terrestrial > Soil > Desert | place: Antarctica: Dry Valley...
GGCGCGTACTGGACCTTCTGCTGCTTCACCGGGGACCGCTGGCTGATCGGGGCCACCCCCGAGCGGCATGTCAGCCTCGACGGCGGGCAGGTGCGGATGAATCCGATCTCCGGCACCTTGCGGTTGCGCGGGCATGCCGATCGGGCCGAGCGCAAGCGTGCGCTGCTCGACTTCCTCGGCGATGAAAAGGAGATCTACGAGCTGTTCATGGTCGTCGACGAGGAGCTGAAGATGATGTGCGACATCTGCTCCGAGGGCGGTCTGGTGCTGGGCCCCTACTTGAAGGCCATGACCCACCTGGTGCACACCGAGTACCTGCTTGCCGGCCGCACCCACCGGAACCCGCGCGACGTGCTGCGCGACTCGATGTTCGCCGCCACCGTGACCGGCAGCCCGGTCGAGAACGCCTGCCGGCTCATAGCCGACTACGAGCCCGGCGGCCGCGGCTACTACGGGTCGGTGCTCGCGCTGCTCGGCCGTGACGCCAAGGGTGGGCCGACCCTCGACGCGCCGATCCTCATCCGTACCGCAGACGTCAGCCTGTCCGGACAGGTGTCGATCACCGCCGGCGCGACCCTGGTGCGCGACTCCGACCCGGCCCACGAAGCCGCCGAGACGCACGCCAAGGCGGCCGGGGTGCTCACCGGCTTCGGGCTGGTCGACCCGCCGGCCGTGCTGGCCGACGAGGCGGATGCGCTCGGCGCGGACGAGGACGTCCGGATCGCGCTCGGGTCCCGCAACCAGCGGCTGGCGCCGTTCTGGCTCACCGATCAGTCCGGCACCCCCCCGAACCCGGCGCTGGCCGGCCGGACCGCGGTCATCATCGACGCCGAGGACGACTTCGTGAACATGCTGCGGCACGTGCTCGGGGTGCTCGGCATGCGCACCGACGTGGTGCGACACACCGACTGGAAACCGAACTGCACCGACGACTACGACCTGGTCATCGTCGGCCCGGGACCGGGCGATCCGCGAGACCTCGACGATCCCAAGATCGCGACCGTGCGGCAGGTGGTGGACGGGTTGCTTGCCGGCGATCAGCCGTTCCTGGCGGTCTGCCTCGGACACCAGGTGCTCGCCGGCGCCCTCGGGTTCGACCTGGCGTACAAGGACATCGTCTTCCAGGGCACCCAGACCCGGCTGCCGGTGCTCGACCGCGACGAAGTGGTCGGCTTCTACAACACCTTCGTCGCCCGGGTGCCCCCCGGCGGGCTGGCCGACGGGCTGTCGGTCGAGACCGACTCGACCACCGGCGACGTGCACCTGCTGCGCGGCCGAGGCTTTCGCGGGGTCCAGTTCCACACAGAGTCGATCCTGTCCCAGCACGGGTGCGACATCGTCAGCGAGCTGGTGGGCGACCTACTGGCCAGCGGCTAGGTGCAGCGGTGCCGACCCAGACGCGGGTGGTGCTGGTGGACCACCACGACTCGTACTCGACCATCCTCGCCCACCTGCTGGCGTCGGTGACCGGTGAGCTCCCTCGGGTCGTGCAGCACGACGAGGTGGGGGTGCAGGAGGTGGCGGTCGGGCCGGACGGGTCGGCGACCACCCATGTCGTGCTGTCACCCGGACCGGGCCACCCCGGCGACCGGGCCGACTTCGCCGTGGGCGCCGAGCTCGTCGCCGACCCGCCGGCGCCCGTCCTCGGCGTCTGCCTCGGGCTGCAGGGCATCGTCGTCGGCCACGGTGGCGTCGTGCAACAGGTGCAGCCGGCGCACGGTCAGGTCGACACGGTCACGCACAGCGGAAACGGCCTGTTCACCGGCCTGCCGCAAGGCTTCGATGTCGTGCGCTATCACTCGCTGGCCGCGACGTACGTCCCGGACGTGCTCGAGGTGACAGCCCGGGGCAGCATGGGAACCGTGATGGCGGTGCGGCACCGCGAGCTACCGCTGACCGGCGTCCAGTTCCACCCCGAGTCTGTGCTCACCCGGCACGGCCGCGAGCTGGTGGCCGCGTTCCTCACCGGCAGACGATGACCCGGCCGACGATGACGGTGACCGGCACCGACGCGTGGGTCGAGGCGCTGGTGGCCGGGCTGCTGCGTCGCCACGACCGGGTGTGGTGGCTGGACGGCGGCGCCGGTCGGGCTTGGAGCGGGCGGGCATCGCTGGTGGGCTGGCTCGCCGATGACGAGCCTAGCCTGACCTACCACGCGGCCCGCCGGGAGGTGGTCGAGCACCGCGGCTCGACCTCGACGGTGGTCGGCGACGACCTGTTCGGCGAGCTGCGCGCCCGGCTCGGCACTCCCGACGCTCCCCGCCGCTGGTTCGGCTGGGCCGGCTACGCCGCCCGCGCGGACCTGCCGGCGCTCACCGACCCGCGCACCGGGCACAGCGGCGGCGGCCCGCCCGACGCGTGCTGGCTGCCGGGCTTGCGCTGGGTCCGGGTCGACCACGCAACCGGTGTGGTGCGACGCTGCCCGTCTGGATCGGCGGACGCGCTCGACCTCGACGGCGCCATCGTCGCGCAGGACCCACCCGCGGCGCCCATCGGCGTGCGCGTCGACGCCGACTGGTCCGCCACCACCTACACCGTGGCGTTCGACCGGGTGCAGGAGGCGTTGCGGGCCGGGCACACCTACGAGGTCAACCTCACCTACCGGCACCGCATGCTCGGCCCGCGCGGGGTGGAGGCGGCCTGGCAGGCCTACCGGCGGTTGCGGCAGGTCAGCCGCGCCCCGTACGCCGGCTTCGTGCACCATCGAGGAACCAGCCTGCTCGCGGCGTCGCCCGAGCGGTTCGCCACCGTGGTCGACGGTGGGGTCGAGACCCGCCCGGTGAAGGGCACCGTCGCCCGGCTCCCCGACCCCGCGGCAGACGCGGCACGGGCCGCCCGCCTGGCCAGCGACCCCCGAACCCGCGCCGAGAACCTCATCGTCTGCGACCTGCTGCGCAACGATGTGGCCACGGTGAGCCGGCCCGGCAGCGTGCGAGTGCCCCGGCTGCTGGAGGTCGAGACCCACCCGGGCCTGCATCAGCTCGTCTCCACCGTGCAAGGCTGCCTCGCAGACGGGGTCGACGCGGTCGAGGTGCTGCGCTTGTTGCTGCCCGGCGGCTCGATGACCGGTGCGCCGAAGCTGCGGACCATGCAGGTGATCCAGGCGGTCGAGGACACGCCCCGCGGCGTTTACGCGGGCGCGTTCGGCTGGCTGGAGGCTGATGCCGCCGACCTCGGCATGGTCATCAGGTCGTGGGTGCACCACGAAGACGCGTGGACGGCTGGCACCGGAGGGGGAGTCACAGTCCTGAGCGATGCCGTTTCGGAGTACGACGAGACCCGCCTCAAGCTGGACCGGCTGCGCACCGCCCTCGGCGCCGACGTCTGACCGCCAGCCGGGTCAGCTGGTCGGAGTCCCCTCGTCGCTGTCCAGCACCACCGCAGTGGTCTCGAGGTCGCCGTCACGCAGGTAGGCGACGGTGACCGTGTCGTCCGGCCGGTAGCTGCGGACGGTGGCGACCAGGTCGTCCGACGAGCTGATCGGGTCATCTTCGACCCGGACGACCACGTCGTCGACGCGGAGCCCGGCCTCCTCCCCGGCACCGCCCTCGGTGACCTCCTCCACCCGAGCTCCCGTCACCACCGCGTTGTCGTCGACGGCGTCGCTGACGCTCACGCCGATGCGGGCGTGGGTGGCCGGCTGCCCTTGGCTCAGCTCTGCGACGATCGCGCGGGCCTGGTCGATCGGGATCGCGAACCCCAGACCGATCGATCCGCCTGTCGCGGCCGAGGTCGAGGCGGTCCGGATGGCGGTGTTGATGCCGACAACCTGACCCGCGGCGTCCACCAGCGGCCCGCCCGAGTTGCCCGGGTTGATCGCCGCATCGGTCTGGATCGCGGGAATCACGGCGCTGGCGGCTCCCGGTGTGCCGCCGGTGTCCACCGGCCGGTCAAGCGCGCTCACGATGCCGCTGGTCACGGTGCTCTCGAGGCCGAACGGCGAGCCGACGGCCACCACCTCCTGACCCACGGTGAGGTCGCCCGACTTCCCGATCCGGGCCGCGTCCAGCCCGGAGACGCCCTCGGCCTGGATGACCGCCAGGTCGGTGAGCGGGTCCGTGCCGACAATGCTCGCCGGGGAGGTGTTGCCGTCGTCGAACGCCACCGTGAGCCCACCGTCGATGGCTGCCTCCACCACGTGGTTGTTGGTGAGAATCTGCCCGTTCGACGACAGCACGACACCCGAGCCGCTGCCGGCACCCCGGCTGGTGGCAACGTTGATCTTCACCACCGAGGGCAGCACCGATGCCGCCACGCCGGGCACCGATCCGTTCGGAATCGTCGCGGCGCGGGTGGCTCGTGCGCCGAGGGTGTCGGCGGTGCTGGTCACCGGGCCGGCCGTGGCCGGCTCGTCCTCCACCGCCAGATACACCGCCGCGCCGGCGATGCCGCCGAGCCCGCCGGCCAGCAGCGCGGCCAGCACCAGCAGGCCGCCGCTACGCCGGCCGACCCGGGGCCGGCTGCGGCCCGGCGGGAGTACCGGTGGGGTGTGGGAGGGCTGCTCGGGAGCCGGCTGGTACGGGTTCCGCCCGTACGGCGGGGGCGACTGCGACCCGTGCGGGTCCGGCGGTTCGTACGAGGTCATAGCCCCAGTCTGACCGGCCCGCCTGAGGCCGCACTGAGCGCAAGGTTAATCCTCGCCCGGCAAATAGGTGGGGCCCGCACGTTGGTGGAGCGAGCTAGCTGCGGGTGCTGCCGCGAGCGCCGTGGCCGGGGAGGGTCAGCGTGAGCACCGCCCCGCCGTCCGGGGCGTTGGACGCGGTCACCTGACCGCCGTGCCGGTCCGCCGTGCGCCGTACGATCGCCAGGCCCAGTCCAGAACCGGCCAACGACCGCGCTTCCGTCGACCGGTAGAACCGCTCGAACACGTGCGGCAGGTCGGTGGTGGCGATCCCGGGGCCGTGGTCCCTGACCGTGAGCACCCCTCCGTCGAGCCGCACGTCGACGACCCCATCCGGCGGGCTCCACCGCACCGCATTGTCCAGCAGGTTGGTGACCGCTCGCTCGAGCAGCTGGGGTTCACCGACGACCATCCACTGCTCCACCGAGGCTTCGATGCGCACCCCGCCCGCCCGGCGCCGCACCCGCACCACCGCCGCGTCGATGACGTCGCGCAGGTCGGTGGGCTCCGGGTGCCGGTGCAGGGGCTCGTCGCGGGCGAGCTCGATCAGATCGCCGACGAGGGTGGCGAGCTCGTCGACCTGGCCCGCGACGTCGGCCAGCAGCTCGGCTCGCGCGGCGTCGGGCAGGCCGCCGTGCCGGTCGGCCTGGCCGAGCAGCTCGAGGTTGGTCCGCAGGCTGGTGAGCGGCGTGCGCAGCTCGTGACCGGCGTCCGCGACCAGCTGGTTCTGCCGGTGTCGGGAGGCCGCCAGCGCTGCCAGCATCTGGTTGAACGCCGAGGTGAGCCGGGCGAGCTCGTCGGTGCCGGTGACCGTGATGGGGTGCAGGTCGTCGGTGCGAGCCACCCGTTCGGCCGCCTGGGTCAGCCGCCGAACCGGACGCAGGCCGTTGGTCGCGACCGCCCACCCGGCCAGCCCGGCAAGGAACACGCCGGTCAGGCCGACCACCCAGGCCACCACGGCCAGCCGTTCCAACGACTTGTACGTCGGCTCCATCGACTGCGCCAGCACCAGTGCCTGGTCGCCGGGCAGTGGCACCGCAGCAACCCGGTAACGGCTGCCGTCGACGACGTCGGTACGCATCGACCCGCCGGTCACGCCGGCGGCGACCTGCTGCTCGGGCTCGTCGACGTACTGCTCGGCCGACGCGTCGTTGCTGACCGCACGACCGCCCACCACCACCGCTATCCGCACGTCGGTCGCGGTGAGCACCCACCGGGGCGCTTCACCCCCCTCGATGGCCGCGTCGACCGCGGTGTCCGCGGTGTCCCGCGCGCGTTCGCCGAGCGACTCGTCGAGCGAGTTCTGCAGCTCCATCCGCAGGGTCAGGTAGACCGCGACGCTCACCACCGCGAGCGTCAACCCGACCGCCAGCGAGGTCAGCACGGTGATGCGCGAGGCGAGGGTGACCCGCTCGGCCAGCCGTGGGCTGGTCATGGTGTGCTCACGGCGTCACTCGCGGTGTGGCTCACGGGGGCGACTCGCGCAGCACGTAACCCACCCCCCGCACGGTGTGCAGCAGCCTGGCCTCCCCCTCGGTCTCGGTCTTGCGTCGCAGGTAGCCGACGTACACCTCGAGGGAGTTGGCGGTGGTGGGAAAGTCGTAACCCCACACCTCCTCGAGGATGAAAGCGCGGTCGAGTACCCGGCGGGGGCGGCGGAGGAACAGCTCCAGCAGCGCGAACTCGGTGCGAGTCAGGGTCAGCGCGCGCTCGCCTCGGCGCACGTCGCGGGTGGCGACGTCCAGACTCAGGTCGGCGAAGCTGAGGGTGACGTCATCGTCGTCGACCGCACGCGTCGACCGGCGCAGCAGCGCCCGTAACCGCGCCAGCAGCTCCTCGAGCGCGAACGGCTTGGTCAGGTAGTCGTCGGCGCCGGCGTCCAGCCCGTCGACCCGGTCGCCGACCGCGTCGCGAGCGGTGAGCACCAGGATGGGCAGCTGGCTGCCGGCGTGCCGCAGGGCCCGGGTGGTCTCCAGCCCGTCCAGGCGGGGCATCAGCACGTCCATGACAATCGCGTCGGGCCGGACCGTGGGCACCCGCGCGAGCGCCTCGGCGCCGTCGGCGGCGGTCTCCACCTCGTACCCGTTGAACTGCAGCGACCGGCGCAGCGAGTCGCGGACGGCCCGGTCGTCGTCGACCACGAGGATCCGCTTGCCCGCCATGTCGACCAAGCCTGCCAGCCGCACCTGAGACCAGCCTGGGAGTCGAGCCACCGGCGACCCGGCGGCGGGGTCAGCGGTGGGCTGGTTGAAGCGCGGCCCGGGCGGCCTGTCCGGCGCGCGCGCCGTAGGTGCCGCCGAACTTGGCGGCATGGACCAGCAGCGGGTGCAGCTGATGCAGCTGGACCCGGTCGCGCCAGCCGTCCGCGAGCGGACTCGCCTGGTCGTAGCTGATTAGCACCCGGTCGAGCCTGGGCACACCGAACAGGGCCAACATCGCCAGGTCGGCCTCCCGGTGGCCGCCGTGGGCCGCCGGGTCCACGACGTGCCCCTGACCGTCCGCCGACCACACCACGTTGCCGGACCACAGGTCTCCGTGCAGCCGGGCCGGCGGCTCGGCCGGCCCGGCCAGGTCGGGCAGCCGCTGCAGCACCTCCCGCACCGAGGCGACGTCGGCGGAGCTGATCCGCCCGCGGTCGTGGGCCGTGCGCAGGTACGGCTCGACCCGGCTGACGGCGTAGAACTCCGCCCAGGTGTCGGCCGGTTCCTGCGGCAGCGGTGCCATGCCGATCCAGGTCGCCGCAGCGTCAGCGTGCCCGAAGGTCGCAGCACCGGCGGCATGCGTTGCGGCCAGCTGCCGGCCGAACCGCTCGGCGGCTTCCACCGGCGGCCTGCCCGGCTCGACCCAGCTGAGGATGAGGCAGTCGACAGTGACCGCGTGTACCTTTGGGACGGGCAGGCCTCCAACCGCGGTCGCCTCGCCCAGCCAGCGAAGTCCGTCCGCCTCGGCCGCGAAGAACCCGGGTGGGCAGTGCGGCCGGGTCTTGACCAGCACGCTCGACCCGTCGGACAGCCGGACCCGGGTGGCGGTGCAGATGTCCCCGCCGGGGACCGCGACCGTCGCGACGACCGACTGGCCGAGCAGCTGCTCGACGCGGGTCGCGATGGTGCCCATCCGAGCCATCACTGAACCGTACGCCCGCTCTCGTCCCGCCTTCGGCGTCCGCAGAGCCTCACGGTGCTGAGAACGGGGCTTGCGCCTTTGTGCTTCGACCCAGCAGCAGGTGGAGCGCAGCAAGAACGTCACCCTCAGCGGCGGGGCAGCTGCTCGGCCAGCACCTCGACCAGGGTGGCGGTAGTGCGCTCCACGGTGGCCAGCACCTGTGTGAAGCCGCCCCGGTCGCCGGCGTACGGATCGGGGACCTCAGCGTCCGGCCCGCCCTGCGGGTCGAAGGCGCGAAACATCATCACCCGCCCGCGCGTGTCGGCGTCCGGAGCGATGGCCAGCAGGTCGTCGCGGTTGGTGGCGTCCATGGCCAGCAGCAGGTCGTGCCCGGCGAACCACTCGGCGTCGACCTGCCGGGCCCGGTGTCGGGTCGGGTCGTAGCCCTGCGCGCTCAGGGTGGCAGCCGCGCGCTCGTCCATCCCTCCGCCCACATGCCAGTCGCCAGTGCCGGCGGACGTGACCGTGACGGCGTCGGCCAGACCGGTGTCGGCGAGTCGTGCCGCCAGCACGACATGCGCCATCGGCGAGCGGCAGATGTTGCCCAGGCAGACCAGCGCGACTGCGTACGGGCGGTCGGCGCCTTGTGGTGGGGGCAGCTGTGGGGGCACCTGGATCAGGCGAGTCAGTCGTCGCCGAAGGCGGCCTGGACCGCCATGCTCACCAGCGAGATCACCAGGGCCCCGAACAGGTAAGTCCAGAAGCCGCTGACCTGGAAGGTCAAGTCGAACGCATCGGCGATCTGGGTTGTCAGCCACAGCATCGCCGCGTTCACGGCCAGCAGGAACAGGCCCAGCGTCAAGATGATGAACGGCAGCGAGATCAGCTTGGCCAGCGGGGCGACGACCGCGTTCACCAGGCCGAGCACAATACCGACCAGCAGCAGGGTGACGAGGTCCTCGACCGAGCCGGTGCTGGGCCGGCCGACGCGGATCCCTTCGAAGAGCCAGGCCGCCACGGCAAGCGCCGCGGCGTTGCCGGCGACAGTGACGAGGATGCGCCGCACAGCGCCATGCTGGCAGACCGGGACACCATCCGCTGGTCACGACAGCGGCGGCGGCTCGCTCACCGGTTGTCGGCGGGCCGTCTGCGCCAACCCGATCCCGGTGACCACGGCGGCCGCGCCGAGCAGCTGGACCGGCCCCAGGCTCTCCTCGAACCACGCCCATCCCAGCACGGTGACGCCCACCGGCTCGAGCATCGCCACCATCACCACGACCGTCGCCGGCAGCACCCGCAGCGCGAACAGCTCGAGGGCGAAGGGTGCGACAGTTCCCAGCGCGACCACCCAGGCCAGCAGCGCCCACACCGGTGCCGACCAGCCCGACAGGGTTCCGAGCAGCGAGGTGTCGGCGCCCAGCAGCTCGGGGTCGAGCCGCGTCACGGGGCTGACGACGTTCATCGCCACCGCAGCCACCACGAAGGACCACAGCACAACGGTCAGCGGGTCCTCCTCGCTGACCCCGGACTCGCCGAGCAGGAAGTACGTCGCGAAGCACACCGCCGCGCCCAGGCCGCCGGCGATGCCGAGCCCGTCGACGGTCAGCCCCCGCCACACCTGCGCAACGAGTGCGAGCCCGAGCAGGGACAGGCCCAGCGCGGCCCAGGCGCGCGGACGCACGTCCTCGTGTCGTACGACCCGGGCGTACACCGCCACCAGCACCGGTGCCGTGTACTCCAGCAGCAGTGCGAGGCCGACCGGCAGCCGGTCGATGGCGACGAAGTAGGTCCACTGCAGCCCGGCCACCCCGATCACCCCCATGACCGCCACCAGCATCAACCGTCGCCCACGCGGCGGGCGGAGCGACTGCGGGCGCAGCACCGCCGCCCACGCGGCGAGCACCAACACCGCTCCCGTCACCCGTAGCGTGGTGAGCGTCGCCGGGTCGACACCGGCGCGCAGCACCACCCGCGACACCCCGGCGTTGACGATGAAGCAGGCCGCGGCGATGACCACCATGGCGTAGCCGGTCCCTCGCGCGGAGGCGCGGCTGCCGGTGCTCACCTGGCTATCCTTCCGGCCATGCCCGGCCCCCGTGTACGCGAGGCACTGGCTGCCATCTCGGCGTACACGCCCGGGCGCTCCCCGGTGGCGCGCGACGGCGTTCCCAGCCACAAGCTGTCGAGCAACGAGACTCCGTACGAGCCGCTGCCGAGCGTGCGGGCCGTCATCGACACGGCCGCCGGTGCGGTGAACCGCTACCCGGACATGGCGTGCTCGGCGCTGTACTCGGCGATCAGCGACCGCTTCGACCTGCCGGTGACCGACCTGGCCGCCGGCACCGGGTCAGTGGCGGTGCTCTACCACCTGGTGCAGGCGATGTGCGAGCCCGGCGACGAGGTGGTCTACGCCTGGCGGTCGTTCGAGGCGTACCCGATCGCGGTCGCTGCCTGCGGGGCGCGCGCCGTGCCGGTTCCACTTGCCCCCGGTGCACGGCACGACCTGGACGCAATGGCCGCGGCTATCACCGATCACACCCGGATGCTGTTGGTCTGCACCCCCAACAACCCCACCGGCCCGGCGGTGCGCAAGGGCGAGCTCGAGGCCCTCCTCGACCGAGTGCCGCCCGACGTCCTGGTCGCGCTCGACGAGGCGTACGTCGAGTTCGTCCGCGACCCTGACGCAGCCGACGGGTTGGGGGCCTACCGCTCGCGCGACAACGTTGCGGTGCTGCGCACGTTCTCCAAGGCGTACGGGCTGGCCGGGCTGCGGGTCGGGTACGCCGCCGCCCCGGGACAGGTTGCGGCGGCGATCCGCAAGGTGGCGCTGCCGTTCGGCGTCTCCGGGATTGCACAGGCCGCGGCGGTGGCCTCGCTGCAGCCGGCGGCCGAAGCCGAGCTGCTCGAGCGGGTCGACGCGCTGTGTGCCGAGCGGGCACGGGTGGTCGCCGCGCTGGGCGAGCTTGGCTGGAAGGTCCCCGAAACCCAGGCCAACTTCTGCTGGCTGCCGCTCGACGGTGACGGTCAGGCGGTCGGGTTCGCCGCCGCGGCGGACGAGGCGGGGGTGGCAGTCCGCCCGTTTGCGGGCTACGGCGTCCGCGTCACCGTCGGCGAGCCGGCCGCCAACGATGCCTTTCTGCAGGTCGCCGCCGCCTGGCGGTGACAACTCGGAGTAGCCTGCCTGGGCGTCGTTGCGACGCTAAGGAGCGCAGGTGGACGGCAGCTACAGGGACTCGTTCGGCCCGGGAGCGGGCTCGCTGCACGACGTCTCCGGCGAGCTGGTCCAGATGCTCACCCCGGAGGGTGAGCGCCGTGAGCACCCCGACTACCGGTGCGATCTCGACGACGAGCAGGTCAAGGGCCTGTACCGCGACATGGTGCTGACCCGCCGCATCGACGCCGAGGCGACCGCGCTGCAGCGGCAGGGTGAGCTGGGCATCTGGGCATCGAACCTCGGTCAGGAGGCGTGCCAGGTCGGCTCGGGCCGGGCGTTGCGTCGACAGGACTTCGTGTTCCCGACCTACCGTGAGCACGGCGTCGCCTGGTGCCGTGGGGTCGATCCGCTGCGGCTGCTCGGCCTGTTCCGCGGTGTCGACCAGGGCGGCTGGGACCCCCGTGAGATCGGGTTCGGCCTGTACACGATCGTGATCGGCGCGCAGACACTGCACGCGACCGGCTACGCCATGGGCCTGCAGCGCGACGGCGTCGTCGGCACCGGCGACCCCGACCGGGACGCCGGCGTGATCGCCTACTTCGGTGACGGGGCCACCAGCCAGGGTGACGTAAACGAGGCGTTCATCTGGGCCAGCGTGCTCAACGCCCCCGTGGTCTTCTTCTGCCAGAACAACCAGTGGGCCATCTCCGAGCCGATCGAGCGGCAGAGCCGCATCCCCCTCTACCAGCGGGCGATGGGGTTCGGCTTCCCCGGCGTACGGGTGGACGGCAACGACGTGCTGGCCTGCCACGCGGTGACGTCGGCCGCACTGCAGCGCGCACGGGACGGCGGCGGCCCGACCCTGATCGAGGGCTACACCTACCGGATGGGGGCGCACACCACCTCCGACGACCCGACGCGGTACCAGCTGAGCGACGAGCTGGAGCACTGGAAGCTCAAGGACCCGATCGCCCGGGTGCGGGCCTACCTGATCCGCGGAGGCCTGGCGGACGAGGCGTTCCTCACCGATCTGGAGTCGGAGGCGGACAAGACTGCCGAGGACCTGCGCGCGGGGTGTCTGGCGATGCCAGACCCGAACTTGCTCGACATCTTCGACCAGGTCTACGGGGAGCAGACCGAGGAGCTGGTGGTCCAGCAACAGGAGTGCGCCCGCTATCTCGCCTCGTTCGACGCGAGCCCTCAGGGAGCCGCACCATGACGGTGCTGACGCTGGCCAAGGCGCTCACCAACGGCATGCGGGTAGCTATGGAGAGCGACCCCAAGGTGCTGGTGATGGGCGAGGACGTCGGCAAGCTCGGGGGAGTGTTCCGGGTCACCGACGGCCTGCAGAAGGACTTCGGCGAGGACCGGGTCATCGACACCCCGCTCGCCGAGTCCGCCATCATCGGCACCGCGGTCGGCCTCGCCCTGCGCGGCTACCGGCCGGTGTGCGAGATCCAGTTCGACGGCTTCGTCTACCCCGCGTACGACCAGATCGTGAGCCAGGTGGCGAAGATGCGGTTCCGCAGCCTCGGCAAGCTTCCGATGCCGATCGTCATCCGGATCCCCTTCGGTGGCGGGATCGGGGCGGTCGAGCATCACAGTGAGAGCCCGGAGGCGCAGTTCGCGCACACCGCCGGGCTCAAGGTCGTCGCCTGCTCCAACCCGGCCGACGCGTACTGGATGATCAGGCAGTCGATCGACTCCGAGGACCCGGTCGTGTTCTTCGAGCCCAAGCGCCGCTACTGGGAGAAGGCCGAAGTCGACCTGTCCGCGACGCCGCCGCCGCTGCACTCGTCGCGAGTCGTCCGCCAGGGTAGTGACGTGACCGTGCTGGCGTACGGGCCGATGGTCAAGACCGCCCTCGAAGCTGCGATCGCGGCGACCGAGGAGCAGACCAGCATCGAGGTCATCGACCTACGGACGCTGTCACCGCTGGACATGGGCCCGGTGCTCCAGTCGGTGCGAAAGACCGGCCGCGCGGTCGTGGTCCACGAGGCCGTCGTCAACCTGGGCATGGGCGCCGAGCTGGCAGCCCGGATCACCGAGCAGGCCTTCCACTCGTTGGAGGCGCCGGTGCTGCGTGTCGGCGGGTTCGACACCCCCTACCCGCCGTCGCGGATCGAGGAGGAGTACCTCCCAGACCTCGACCGGGTGCTCGACGCCGTCGACCGCTCGCTGGCCTTCTGAGGAGACCGCCCGATGTCAGACGCCAGGCAGTTCAAGCTCCCCGACGTCGGGGAGGGCCTCACCGAGGCCGAGATCATCAGCTGGCGGGTCAAACCGGGCGACACCGTGCGGGTCAACGACATCGTGGTGGAGATCGAGACCGCCAAGTCGCTGGTCGAGCTGCCCTCGCCGTACGCCGGCACCGTGGCCGACCTGCTGGTGGGCGAGGGCGAGACGGTCGCGGTCGGGACACCGATCATCACCGTGTCCAGCGGGGCCCCGACTGCCGACGAGGTTGGATCTGCACCGGCGGCGGACGAGTCACCGGCGGTCGAGTCAGCGGCGACGGAGGCCCCGGTCGAGCCCGGCCTCATCGGAGGGCCCGCACCGGGCGGCCGGACCTCGGTACTGGTCGGCTACGGTCCGCGCACCACCGAGGCCAAGCGCCGCCCGCGCAGGACCGGAGCCCCGGGCACCGGCACGTCGTCTGCCACCGCGCACCAGTCGCTGCAGACGGCCTTCTCGACCGACGCCGACCAGCGCTCGCCCGAGCTGCCGGTCGAGGACGCGGAGCCGGCCCTGCCGCAGGTGCCGGCCGACACCGGCACGGCAGCGCTTCGGGTGCTCGCCAAGCCGCCCGTGCGAAAGCTGGCCAAGGACCTCGGCGTCGACCTGCGCACAGTGCCGGCCAGTGGTGAGGGCGGGGTCGTCACCCGAGCCGACGTGCAGGCGCACGCCGGCGGCGCGTCGGCTGCCTCGCCCGGTGCCGCCGAGGCGGTCGAGCAACGACTCGCCGGGCGGGTTCCGGGCGGACGGACCCGCATCCCGGTCAAGGGTGTCCGCAAGCACACCGCCCAGGCGATGGTGTCCAGCGCGTTCACCGCCCCCCACGTCACCGAGTGGCTGACCCTGGACGCGACGCGGACGGTGCGCTTGGTCCGGCGACTGGCAAAGCACCGCGACTTCCGCGACGTCAAGATCTCGCCGCTGGTCGTCGTGGCCAAGGCGGTCTGCCTGGCGGTCCGGCGTACTGCGGAGGTGAACGCGCACTGGGACGAGGCCGCGCAGGAGATCGTGCTCGAGCACGACGTCAATCTCGGCATCGCGGCGGCAACCCCGCGCGGCCTGGTGGTGCCCAACATCAAGGCGGCGGACCGGATGACGCTGCGCGAGCTCGCCGACGCGCTGGCCCAGCTGATCGCGTCGGCGCGGGCGGGCCGGACCCAGCCGGCGGAGATGACCGGCGGCTCGTTCACCATCACCAACGTCGGAGTCTTCGGCGTCGACGCGGGCACGCCGATCCTCAACCCGGGCGAGGCCGGCATCCTGGCCGTGGGCGCGATCTCCAAGCGGCCATGGGTGGTCGGCCGCCAGGTCAAGCCGCGCTGGGTGCTGACGCTGGCGCTGAGCTTCGACCACCGGGTCGTCGACGGTGAGCAGGGCAGCCGCTTCCTCGCCGACGTGGCCGCGATCGTCCGGGACCCGGCCGAGGCGTTGCTCCACTGAGCCGTGCCCGATGCCGGCTCACCCCACGTCGAGCAGCGGGCCGCCGACCGTTCGCGACGTGCCGCGGAACTCTGCCACCACCGTGCGGCCATCAGTGCCGCCGACTGTCACGGTGACGTCGTAGGTGCCGGTCCGACCGACCAGTGACCGCTCCACCGCCGCCGCTACCAGCTCGTCGCCCGTACGGACCGGCGCCAAGTAGGTGATGACACACCCGTACGCCACGCTGCGGAGATTGCGACTGTTGAAGGCGAAGGCGAACGCGCTGTCGGCGACCGCGAACACGAACCCTCCGTGCGCGTTGCCGTGCCCGTTGACCATGTCCGGCCGCACCAACATGGCGAGCAGGGCTCTGCCGGCGCCGACGTCGAGGACGCGCATGCCGAGCCGCTGGCTGGCCAGGTCGTCGGTCCACATCCGCTCGGCACAGGCCTGGGCCAGCGCGTCACCGTCGCCGGTCATCCCAGCTCCCTCGCGAGCATCTGACACACCTTCTCGCTGACGCTGCCGTCGGGCCGCTGGTACGGCAGGGTGCACCGGCCGACCTCCGTAAAGCCACGGGCGGCGTGAAAGGCCAGCGACTCCGGGTTGGGCGGGTCGAGGTTGACCTCGCACAGCAGTCGACCGGCGGTAAGCGCCCGCTGTTCCATGGTGTCGTAGACCAGCCGGCCGACTCCTCGGCGGCGGTGAGCGGGGTCGACAACGATGCGGTCGAGGTACAGGAAGCCGGCGTAGCGCTGCCCGAACCACGCGTACAGCGCACTGTCGTACGCCGCGCCGGCCGGCAGCACCAGCACCAGACCGGCCAGGGTGCCGGCGTCGTCCTCGACCACCTCGGCGTAGGTGGCGAGGCCGGCCAGCTCGCGCAGCCGTCCCGCACTCAGCTGGTTGACCGCGGGCACCGCTCCGTTGTTGAGCGCCACCGCGGTGTCCACCTCTGCCTGGTCGTCCGACCGGATCGGACGCAGCCGGTATGCGGTGGGCACGGTCGAATCCTGGCACGGCGTCGAAGGGGCAGGGTCCGTGCCAGGCTGGGGCCATGCCGCGCACGCCGTCGACCCCGAACGCCGTCACTGACGGCTACATCGCAGCCCACCGCGAGCGGCTCGAGCTGGCGCTCGCGGCGATCCGCAAACGGGACTACTGGTCGGCCTACCCCGAGTCACCGAGCCCTCGGGTGTACGGCGAGACCGCAGCGGCCGACGGGGAGGCAGCCTTCCGGGCCCGACTCGACACCGGGTGGGCCGGCGCGACCCCGGGTGCGTCCGGCTCGGTGACGACCGAGCGGTCCCCGTACGGCTTCGACCTGGGCATCGCCTACCCGCGCGTCCGGGCCGACGGGCTGGACGACCTCATGGCGGCGTCGCGGCGCGGGATGCGCGGCTGGCGCGACGCCGGCCCCGACGTGCGGGTAGCCGTGTGCCAAGAGGTGCTGGCCAGGTTGCACCTACGCGTGTTCGAGCTCGCGCACGCGGTGCAGCACACCAGCGGGCAGGCGTTCGTGATGGCGTTCCAGGCGGGCGGCGCGCATGCGCTCGACCGGGCGCTGGAGGCGCTGGCGTACGGCTACGACGAGATGACCCGGCATCCGGCCACCGCGCTGTGGGAGAAGCCAGGCCGTGGCGAGCCTGTGCGCATGGACAAGACGTTCACCCCGGTGCCGCGCGGGGTGGCACTGGTGATCGGCTGCCACACCTTTCCGACCTGGAACTCGTGGCCGGGCTTCTTCGCGTCGCTGGTGTGCGGGAACCCGGTCGTGGTCAAGCCACATCCGGGTGCCGTGCTGCCGCTGGCGATGACCGTGGAGGCGTGCCGGGAGGTGCTCGGCGAGGCCGGCTTCGACCCGGACCTGGTGTGCCTGGCCGCCGAGGCCGACGGCGACAGGCTGGCCGCGGAGCTGGCGGTGCGACCCGAGGTGCGACTCGTCGACTTCACCGGTTCCAGCCAGTTCGGCGGGTGGCTGGAGCAGCACGCCACCCAGGCCGTGGTCTTCACCGAGAAGACCGGCGTCAACTCCGTCGTCATCGACTCGACCGACGACTTCGCCGGCATGTGCGGCAATCTCGCCTTCTCGCTGGCGCTGTACACCGGGCAGATGTGCACCGCCCCGCAGAACCTGTACGTTCCCGCCGACGGCATCGACACCGACGAGGGGCACAAGTCGTACGACGAGGTGGCGGCCGGTCTCGGTGCGGCACTCGGCGCGCTGCTCGGTGACGACAAGCGCGCAGTCGAGGTGCTCGGCGCGGTGGTCGACGACGCGGTGCTGTCCCGGTTGGAGGCGGCGCCGGCGCGGGGCCGGGTGCTGGTGGAGTCCCGGACGGTCGAGCATCCGGCGTGGCCGGGTGCTCGGGTGCGGACTCCGCTGCTGCTGGGGTTGTCGACAGCCGACCGGGACGCCTACGCCGCCGAGTGCTTCGGCCCGGTGTCGTACCTGATCGCGACCGCCTCGACGGAGGAGTCCATCGACACGTTCGTCGAGGTGGTGCTCGCCGGCGGCGCCATGACGGCGGCGGTGTACACCTCCGACGAGCGCGTACTGGCGGCGATGCGGGTGGCGGCGTTGGACGCTGGCGTGGCACTGAGCGAGAACCTGACCGGGCAGGTGTTCGTCAACCAGTCCGCGGCGTTCAGCGACTTCCACGGTACGGGTGTGAACCCGGCGGCGAACTCGGCGTACACCGATGCGGCTTTTGTCGCCAGCCGCTTCCGCATCGTCCAGTCCCGCCGCCCCGCCTGACCACCGCGTTGCCGGCCGGGGCGGTCAGGGCCAGCTGATGCCGGTCGCGGCCTCGCTGGCCTCCCACAACACCCGACCCAGCTCCGGGTCGCTGGCCGCAGACGACATGCCCACCAGCCGCGGCCGGCCCCGCAGCTCGCCCGGCCCGCCCGGGCCAACGTACGACCCGCCGGGCAGCCCTGGCTGCGTCGCGGCCATCAGCAGCGGCCACGCGCCCTGCTCGGCCGACTGGGCCACTACCCGGTTGGTGACGCTCGTCATCACCCGCGCACCCAGCGTGGAGCCACCCAGCTGCGGCCCGGCGGTCTGCAGCTCGGTGGCGGCGTACCCCGGGTGTGCGGCGACGCTCACCAGCGCCAGGTCGGCCGACGCTGCCCGGCGCTCCAGCTCCAGCATGAACAACAGGTTCGCCAGCTTCGACTCGCCGTACGACCGCCACTTGCGGTACGGGCGCGGATCGGCGCCAGGCGTGAGGCTGCGCAGGTCGATGCCCCGGACACTGCGGTGCGCGAATGACGACGTCACCACCGTCCGGGCGCCGTGCGGTGACGCCAGCAGTGCCGGCAGCAGCAACCCCGCGAGTGCGAAGTGCCCGAGGTGGTTGATGCCGATCTGCAGCTCGTACCCGTCACTGGTGTACCGCTGCGGCGGCGCCATGACCCCGGCGTTGGCGACCAGCAGGTCGAGGCGGTCGTGCGCGTCCAGCACCTCCTCCGCCGTGCGCCGCACCACGGCGAGATCGCCCAGGTCGAGCAGCACGATCCGCAGCTCGGCGTGCGGCACCTGCCGGCGCACCAAGTCGGCGCTGGCGTACAGCCGCGGACCGTCACGGCCGGACATCACCACCTCGGCGCCGGCGCGGGCCAGCTCGAGGGTGACCTGGTGCCCCAGCCCGCTGCTGGCGCCGGTCACCATCGCGGTCGCTCCGGACAGGTCGGGGATCTGGGCCATCGTCCAGCTCACGGCGTCACCGCCATCGCCGCCGCCACCCGGGTCCCGAGCTCCCGGTCACCGTCGATGCGCATCGCCACCCCGTCGACCGGCCGCCTGCCGGCGCCGAGGATCGTGAATGTCTCCGTGTCCATGTGAAGAAGCGTGCACCCCTGCGCCGGCTGGCCGTCCGCCGGGCGCGCCCGCCCGTCCGGCCCGACCACCAGGCGCACGTCCACGCCAACCTCCCCGACCACCTCCCAGGCGACCTCGGTCCCGGCTGGTGGGCAGACCTTCTTGCCCAGCACGTACGGCAGCATCGTCGCGAATCTGTCGACCACCATCTCGGCGCCCGGCGACGACAACCCGCCCGCGATGCCCACCGCCCGGCGGATGTCCTGCTCGTGCACCCAGACGTCCACGACCCGCATCCGCAGCAACGTCGCCCAGTCCCAGTCGACCCCCGCCGGCGTCCAAGTCGGGCGCGCGCTCGGGTCGTCCGGCAGACCGTCCGCGAGGAGCGCGGCCCGGCCGCGGACGGCGTCCTCGAGCTCGCCCAGCAGCCGGTCCGACGGGGTGCCCCGCCGGGCGTCGACACCCGGGCTGGTCCACTCCGGCGGCACCTGGCCGGTCACCGACGGACGCCCGGGCCGCGCCTGAACCATGCCTGCCAGCTGCGTCTCGATGTCGGCCAGGTGCGCGACCACGTCGTGCACCGACCACCCCGGCAGGTCGGTGGGCCGCGACCAGTCGCCAGCGGCAAGCCCACCGCACAGCTCGACCACCCGCTCAGCGGTCTCTCGCCAGACGTGGACAGACGCCGCCAGCTCGGTCACCATCCGCAGCGTACGGCGCGCTTCTCGCCGGCCTCCGCCACTTCTGCCAGCATGAGCGGACCAGACGCGCGACACCGGCACGCGCGTCACAACCAGGGACTCAGCCATGAGCCACGACGGTCCGCATGAGAGTCCGGACGATCCTCGCCCGCCAGATCCCAGCACCGGCCAGCCGCCACGCACGTACGGCTCCCAGCCCCCGCCACCAGGCGGCTACCAGCCACCGGCCGAAGGCGGCGATCCCCTCGGCGGGGGGTCCAGCTACCCGACCCAGCAACCGGGCGGGGGCTACCCCCCCGGTCCGCCAGGCGGTGGGTACGGGGCACCGTCCACCGCAAGTGGGTTCAGCGTCGGGGCGGCCTTCGCCTTCGGGTGGCGGATGTTCTGGGCCAACGCGGGCACGATCGTGGTGGCTGCGCTGGCGTACCTCGCCGTCCTCATCGTCTTGCAGGTGGTGTTCACCGTCGCCGTTCCCGGCCAGGGTGGCAACGAAGCCGGGGCAGTCGCGACCTTCGTCGGCTCGCTGTTCGTCACCGTCGTCTCCGTCGTCGTGTCCGCGGTCATGCAGGCCGGGATCGCCCGTGGCGCCCTCGACATAACCCGCGGGCGTCGGCTCGACGTCGGCACGATGTTCAAGCTGGACAACATCGGGACCGTGATACTTGCCAGCATCCTGGTGGGCATCGCCACGGGCATCGGCTTCGCGCTGCTCATCGTGCCGGGGCTGCTGGTGGTGTTCTTCACGCAGTTCACGGTCTGGTTCATCGTCGACCGCCAGCTCGGCGCCATCGACGCGATCAAGGCCAGCTGCCGACTGGTGGGCCAGAACTTCGGGCCGATGGTGGTCTTCTTCCTGGCGTCGTTGCTGGCGCTCTTGCTCGGTGCACTCGCTCTCGTCGTCGGCCTGCTGGTGGCGGTCCCCGTGGTCTACATCGCACAGGGCTACGCCTACCGGACCATGCGGGGCGAATCGGTTGCAGCCTGAGCGCCAGCGCTGTCGATCCACGGTGGTCTCGTTCGTCGAGAAGGTGTCGGACCCGACCGGGTCCGAGCCGCCGACACAGTGGAGGAGACATGGCCGAGTACCTGATCCTCATCTACGAGGACGAGAAGGCGTAGGCAGACCCCGACCCGGGCGCCTGGGAACAAGTGATGAAGGCGCACGACCGCTTCACCGAGCAGGTCGCCGAGGAGGGGGCGACCATCGTGGCCGGCAAGGCGTTGCAACTGACGACCACCGCGACCTCGATCCGAGCCGACGTGGTCACCGACGGTCCGTTCGCCGAGACCAAGGAGGCGCTCGGCGGCTACTACCTGATCGAGGCCACCGACCTCGACCACGCCCTCGCCGTGGCAAAGCTCTGCCCCGCACCGGCAGGCGGGGTGGAGGTGCGCCCGGTGATGGTGTTCGAATGACCGGTGAGTGACCAGCCACCAGATGTCGCAGCCGGAGGCGCCGGCGCCGACGGCTACGACCCGGTTGGCAGCGCCGTCGCCGACGTCTACCGGCGGGAGTGGGCGTTCGTGCTCGCCGCCACCGCCCGGGTCACGAGGGACCTCGACCTAGCCGAGGAGTGCACCGCTGATGCCTTCGTCGCGGCAGTCGAGAGCTGGCGCCGGGACGGGGTACCACTCTCGCCCGGAGCGTGGCTCACCACCACGGCACGTCGCCGGGGGTTGGACGAGCTGCGCCGCCGCAAGACACTGCGTGCCAAGCTGCCGCTCCTGCTCGAGCCTGTGAGCGAGCCAGAGGCGGTGCCGGTCGACCAAGGCGGGGTGGCCGACGACCGGCTCCGCCTGGTGTTCACCTGCTGCCATCCCGCGCTCGCGCGGGAGGTGCAGGTGGCCCTGACCCTGCGGCTGGTGTGCGGCCTTCCCACCGCTGACGTCGCCCGTTCGTTCCTGGTCTCCGAACAGACCATGGCCGCCCGGGTGACGCGGGCGAAGAAGAAGATCGCCGCGGCACGCATCCCCTACCGGGTGCCAGGAGCGGCCGAGCTGCCGGAGCGGCTGGACGCGGTTCTCACCGTGGTGCACCTGCTGTTCACCGCGGGGCATACCGCCGCGACCGGGGAGCGACTGGTGCGTGACGACCTGGTCCAGCGGTCGCTGGGCCTGGCGCGCACAGTGGCGGCGCTGATGCCCGACGAGCGCGAGGCACTCGCCCTGGTCGGACTGATCCTGCTCACCGACGCCCGCCGGTCAACCAGGGTCGATGCCGACGGGGCCCTCGTACTGCTCGAGGATCAGGACCGGTCCAGGTGGGACAAGGTGGCTATCGACGAAGGCCGCGCGTTGGTGCGCAGCGCGTTGCGCGGGGGTCGACCCGGCCGCTTCGCGTTGCAGGCGGCGATCGCGGCCGTACACGCCGAGGCGCCTCGGTGGA
>Ga0136617_10001384_pt1 | contig 21441 bp, 20 predicted proteins | sample AntDrymUQ3222106_2_FD_129672 | JGI IMG/M metagenome (GOLD analysis project Ga0136617, IMG submission 129672) | Polar desert sand microbial communities from Dry Valleys, Antarctica - metaG UQ322 (21.06) | ecosystem: Environmental > Terrestrial > Soil > Desert | place: Antarctica: Dry Valley...
CGAGGCCTGTGTCTCCGTCATCCCCTACGCGCCCGCGACCGCTTTCCAGGCACGCGAGAAGGACAAGCAGCTCGCCGGAGAGAACGCCCAGCCCGCCCCGCCGCGCGTCGCGCTCATCGCCGACGGCCTCGGCGCCACCCACGGCGTCACCCGCGCGCTCGAGGAGCTGCGCGAGCGCGGGGTGCCGGGCTTCGAGGTCGAGGTGATCGGCACGGACGCCCACGTCGACCGCCGGCTGCCGTCGGTGACCGAGGCCGCGGTGCCCTACTACGCCGGGCTGACGGTCGGCGTGCCGAGCCTCCCGTCCGTCGTGGAGGCGCTCTCGGAGGGCCGCTACGACCTGCTGCACCTGTGCACTCCCGGCCCGGCCGGGATCGCGGCGGCGCTGACCGGCCGGCTGCTCGGGCTGCCGACCGCCGGCTCCTACCACACGGAGCTGGCCGCCTACGCGGGCCTGCGCTCCGGCGACGCCGGGCTGAAGCTGCGCACGGACCTCGCGCTGGCCGCGTTCTACGGCCAGTGCGACGTCGTGCTCTCGCCCTCGACGGCCACGGATGAGCGGCTGGGCGCGCTCGGGATCCCGGCGGAGCGGATCGCGCGCTGGGACCGCGGCGTCGACCTCGACCGCTTTTCCCCCGACCGCGCGGACCCGGGGCTGCTCGACCGCTCGCGCATCAACGTCCTCTACGTGGGTCGCCTGACGCGTGAGAAGGGCGTCGACCTGCTTGCCGATGCCTTCCTGGAGGCGCACCGCCTGCGACCGGCGCTCCAGCTCGTGCTCGCGGGCGGCGGGCCCGACGAGGCGCTGCTGCGCGAGCGGCTGGGCGACGCCGCCACGTTCCTGGGGTGGCTCGAGGGCGACGCGCTCGCCGCCGCCTACGCCTCCGCCGACCTGTTCCTGTTCTGCTCGCAGACCGACACCTACGGCCAGGTGCTGCTCGAGGCGCAGGCGTCAGGCCTCCCGATCGTCGCCGTCGCGGCCGGAGGGCCGGCGGAGCTCGTCGCACACGGGCGCAGCGGCCTGCTCTGCTCCCCCGACCCCGAGGTGCTCGGCCTCACCGTGGCCGGCCTGGCCGGCTCGCCTTCGGCGCGCCGCCGGCTCTCCGGCGGCGGGCTGCGAGCGGTCCAGGAGCGCTCCTGGGAGGCGGCCCACGCCCGCCTCGCCGAGGGGTGGCAGCTCGCGCTGGCGGGCCGCCGCGCCGCCGCCGCGCAGGCCGCGTAGATGACTGATTCCACGGCTCTGCGGAGCGGTCGAACGTCAACGGCGGCTGGGTAGGAGGCGGGAGCGAGCCGCCGCGCGGCGACGAATGTCACCTCGACCGCGCATACCGCGGTCGAGACGACATTCGTCGTCACGCACGACGAAAGTCGTCTCGATGGGCCAGGAGCCCATCGAGATGACACTCGTGCCCGCCGGGCCGCTTCGCACCCACTCCTACCCAGCCGCCGTTGATGTTCACTGCGGCACCACGATCCGCGTCCGAGCCCGCGCGAGCCGCGGAAGCAGTCAGCTACTAGGGGCCAAGGGGAGGTCGCGCGGCGGCCCCCGGAGGGTCGGCCGGGACCGCCGCGCGACGGGCGAGGAGGAGGTCTCGCTCGGGCAAAGGATCGTTGCGGCGGTGCAGCCGGGTGTGAAGAAGCCGCTACCGGCCGCGCTTGAGCGCGATGCCCTCGAGCACGTTGGCGGCGGTCTCGCAGGCGTCGACGGCGGCTTCGAGGGACTCGAAGATGTCCTTCCAGCGGATCACGACCATGGGGTCGATCCCGTTGACGAACAGCGACCCGACCGCATCGCGCACGATCCGGTCGGCCTCGTTCTCGAGCCGGTGGATCTCCACCAGGTGCGGGCCGGCGTCACTGCCGTCGTGCAGCCCGGTGAGCGCGTGGCCGAGCTCGTCGGAGGCGCGGACGAGGACGTCGGCGATCTCCTGCGCGGGCAGCATCGAGGCCTCGACGCCGTAGCGGCTGAGCTGGTCGGCCGCCTCTTCGGCGAAGTCGACGATGTCGTCGAGCGCGCCGGTCAGCGCGTGGACGTCGGCCGGCTCGGGCACCGCGTGGCGCGTGGCCTGCTGCGCGACGTGGTGGAGGATGTCGTGGGCGATCCGGTCGCCCTCGTGCTCGCACTCGACGATCTCATCGCCAACGCCGTTGGACTCCGGGTAGTCGGACATCAACTCGCGCAGCAGCAGCGCCGTCCGCTGGACGTTGCGTCCCGACTCCAGGAAGAGGTCGAGGACGCGGGGATCGGGCTTCGGCCGCGTGAGCCGCATGGAGGCACGGTAGACCCGGAGGGAGACGGAGTGGCGCGATCGGCGCCTTCGTTCACAGCCTGTTCACGAATGCTTCACGGCTCGGTAACCCTTGGAGGGCTGCGTCGCAGCACCCTCGGACGCCATGAGTCGAAACGGCAGCGTTCTCTCGGTCGGCGCGCTCGAGATCCGGCTCGACGAACACCAGGCGGTCGCGGCGGGTCACACGCTCTCGCTGTCCGTCCGCGAGCTCGAGCTGCTGGCGGCGCTCGCTCGGCGGCAGGGGCGGATCGTCCCGCGGGCCGAGCTGTACGAGACGGTCTGGGGCGCCCCGCTGCGCGCCGACGACCGGTCCGTCGACGTCTACATCCACAAGCTGCGCGTGAAGCTGGGCGAGGCGCTGCCGGGATGGCAGTACATCCATACGCACTTCGGCTTCGGCTATCGCTTCGAGCCCGAGCGTTCACACCCTTTTCACAACGCGGCCACAGTCTCGTAACAGGCTGGGGGACGAGCGCTGCAAGCCTCGTGCCCCATGAGAACTCATCACATGCTTATCGCGGTGCTTTGCATCGGTCTGCTCGGCTTCGGCGTCGCCGCGTGCGGTGACGACGAGGAATCGTCCGGCGGCGGCGGCGGTTCTTCAGCGGAGGAACTGAAGGGCAGCATCGCCATCGACGGCTCCTCGACCGTCTACCCGTTCGCCCAGGCGGCGGCCGAGCTGTTCAACGAGGAGAACCCCGACGTGAAGATCTCCGTCGGCCAGTCCGGCACCGGTGGTGGCTTCGAGAAGTTCTGCGCCGGCGAGACTGACATCTCCGACGCCTCCCGTCCGATCAAGGACGACGAAGAAGTCCCGGTCTGCGAGAAGGGCGGCGTCAAGTACGCCGAGGTCCAGATTGCCAACGACGGCATCGCAGTGGCGACCAACAAGGAGCTCAAGGTCGACTGCCTGACCGTCCCGCAGCTCAAGAAGATCTGGAACAAGGGCTCCAAGATCAAGAACCTCAAGGAGGTCGACTCCTCGCTGCCCGACACCGAGCTCTCGCTCTACGGCCCGGGCACCGACTCCGGCACCTTCGACTTCTTCACCGACGCGGTCAACGGCGAGGAGGGCGTGACCCGCGAGGACTACGAGGCCTCCGAGGACGACAACCAGCTCGTCACCGGCGTCTCCGGCGACCCGGGCGGCCTCGGCTACTTCGGCTTCTCCTACTACGAGCAGAACGCCGACAAGCTCAACCTGGTCGGCGTCGGCGAGGACGCGGGCAGCTGCGTCAAGCCGAGCAACGAGACGATCCAGGACGGCTCCTACACGCCGCTCTCGCGCCCGCTGTACATGTACCCCAGCGCGAAGGCGATCGCGCGGCCCGAGGTGAAGGCCTTCATGGACTTCATCCTCGCCAACCAGGCCGACATCGCCAAGGCGGCGAACATCGTTGGCCTCACCGAGGAGCAGGCGACCAAGGCCAAGAGCGACCTGACGACGGCCGAGGCCTAAGTGGCCGGACGCTTCCCGAGGACGACCCCGGAGGCGGCTGCGGCCGCCCCGGGCACGGCGGGGGGCCGGACCAGCCTGGCCCGGACCCCGTCGGTCCGCTCGCGCGGGGAGGCGGCGATCAAGGCCGCGCTGTTCATGGCCGCGATCCTGTCCGTCGTCACGACCGTCCTGATCGTCCTGTCGCTGTTGCGGGAGACGATCTCCTTCTTCGGCGACGTGCCGATCGGCGAATACCTGTTCGGCACCAAGTGGACGCCGCTGCTGCGCGGTGACCAGCAGTCCTTCGGCGTCATCCCGATCATCTGGGGGACGCTGTACCTGACCGGCATCGGCCTGCTGGTCGCCATCCCGCTCGGCCTGTTGTGCGCGATCTACCTCGCCGAGTACGCGCCACGGCGGGTGCGCAAGGTCATCAAGCCGATCCTCGAGACGCTTGCCGGCGTCCCGACCATCGTGTTCGGCTTCTTCGCGCTGACGTTCTTCACGCCGAACGTCATCCGCGGCCTCGGCTTCGACGTCAACCAGTTCAACGCGCTGTCGGCGGGGATCATCCTCGGCCTGCTCGTCCTGCCGACGATCGCCTCCGTGGCCGAGGACGCCATGTCGGCCGTGCCCGCCTCGCTGCGCGAGGGCGCCTTCGGGCTGGGCGCCTCCAAGCTCCAGGTCTCGCTGCGGATCGTCTTCCCCGCAGCCCTCTCGGGCATCGTCGCCGCGCTCATCCTCGGCGCCTCGCGCGCGGTGGGAGAGACCGTGATCATCCTGATCGCCGGCGGCCAGACCGCGAACCTCGGGGTCGACCCGCGCGAGTCCTACCAGTCGATGGCCGCGTTCATCGCGGCCACCGCGCGCGGCGACATCCCGACCGGCTCGATCGAGTACGAGACGATCTTCGTCGTCGGCTTCACGCTCTTCTGCATCACGCTGCTGCTCAACGCGGTGTCGATCGGCCTCGTGCGCCGCTTCCGGCAGGTCTACGAGTGACCGGCGCTCAGATCGCCGCGTCCGCGCGCTCGCAGAAGTCGGTGCTGCCCGCGGTCAGCGGCCGCGACCAGTTCTACGGGCGGCTCTTCCGCATCTGCATGTACGGGGCGCTCGGTCTCGCCTTCCTCGGGCTTGGCGCGATTCTCTACGACGTCACGGTCAGCGGGGCACCCAGGCTCTCGTGGGATTTCCTGACCAAGTTCCCGTCGCGCATCATCCCGGCCAACTCCGGCATCCAGTCGGCGCTGCTCGGGACGCTGTACCTGATGGCGATCTGCGCGGTCTTCGTGGTCCCGCTCGGCGTCGCCACGGCGGTCTACCTCGAGGAGTACGCCGATCGCGACCGCTGGTACAACCGCGTCGTCGAGGTCAACATCCAGAACCTCGCCGCGGTCCCCTCGGTCGTCTACGGCATCCTCGGGCTGGCCTTCATCGTCCGCGGCCCGCTGGGGCTCGGCAACGTGCTGCTGGCGGGAGGTATCACGCTCGGCCTGCTGGTGCTCCCCGTCGTGATCATCGTGGCCCGCGAGGCCATCCGGGCGATCCCGCCGTCGGTCCGCGAGGGCTCGCTGGCGCTCGGCGCGACGCAGTGGCAGACGATCTGGAAGATGGTGCTCCCGGGCTCGATCGCCGGCATCGCCACCGGCGTCATCCTCGCGCTCTCCCGCGCCATCGGTGAGACCGCACCGCTGCTCGTCATCGGGGCCGCGGCGTCGCCGCGCTTCAACCCGGACGGGCTGCTGAGCGACTTCACGGCGCTCCCGATCCAGATCTTCGTGTGGACCCAGGACCCCAACCGCGAGTTCGTCGATCTGGCCGCAGGTGCGATCCTCGTGCTTATGATCGTGCTGCTCCTGATGAATTCGATCGCGATCTACCTGAGGAACCGATATGAGCAGAAGTGGTGACGAGGTCCGCGTGGCCGATCACGAGCAGAGCGAACAGGTGAGCGCGGAGGAGAGCGCGCGCGAGGCGACGCGGCCCGGCGAGACCACCGCCAGCCCGGTGGCCAAGCCCCGCGAGGCGATCTTCGAAGTCGACGACGTCAGCGTCTACTACAGCGACAAGCGGGCGGTCCGCAACGTCACGGTCGACCTGCACCGGAACGAGATCACGGCGCTGATCGGGCCGTCCGGCTGCGGGAAGAGCACGTTCATCCGCTGCCTGAACCGGATGAACGACCTCATCCCCGCCGCACGCGTCGAGGGCAAGATCGGCTATCACGGCGAGAACCTCTACGACTCCAAGATCGACCCCGTCCAGGTGCGCAAGCGCATCGGGATGGTGTTCCAGAAGCCCAACCCGTTCCCGAAGTCGATCTTCGACAACATCGCCTTCGGCCCGCGCGTCATCGGCATGAAGGGCGACATGGACGAGATCGTCGAGAGTGCGCTCAAGCGCGGCGCGCTGTGGGACGAGGTCAAGGATCGCCTCAAGACCAACGCCTTCGGCATGTCCGGCGGCCAGCAGCAGCGCCTCTGCATCGCACGCGCGCTCGCCACGTCGCCCGACGTGCTGCTGATGGACGAGCCGTGCTCCGCGCTGGACCCGATCTCGACCGGCCGCATCGAGGACCTGATGATCGAGCTCAAGGAGGACTACTCGATCGTCATCGTCACCCACAACATGCAGCAGGCCGCGCGCGTGTCGGACATGACGGCGTTCTTCACCGTCGAACTCGACGAGGACGGCAAGCACCGCACCGGCGCGGTCGTGGAGTACGACGCGACGAACAAGATCTTCACCAACCCGGAAGACAAGCGGACGGAGGACTACGTCACCGGGAAGGTCGGCTAGACGGCGGTGGCCGACTCTCCGGCCAGGCTCCACTTCCGGGCCGAGCTGCAGGCGCTCGAGGGCCAGGCCCTCGGCGCACTCGACCTCGTCCTCGGCGCCCTCGACCGGACGATGGAGGCGCTGCACCACCAGGACATCGAGCTGGCGTCGATCGTGATCCTCGACGACGACCGGCTCGACGGCCGCTACCTCGAGGTCCATCAGGGCATCCTCTCGCTGCTCGCGCTCCAGGCGCCCGTGGCGTCGGACCTGCGGACCGTGGCCGCCCTGCTGCACGTGATCAAGCACGCCGAGCGGATGGGCGACCAGTGCGTGAACATCGCCAAGATGCTGCCGTTGTCGGGCCACGAGCCGCCGGTCGACGACCAGATCCTCGATCGGATCGAGCAGATGGGCCGGCTCGTGCGCTCCGAGGTCGAGCAGGCCAAGCAGGCGTTCTCCCTGCGCGACGTGGGCCTCGCGGAGGATCTTGTGCGCCAGGACGAGCAGGTCAACGCCCTCAACCGTGAGTGCTTCAAGCGCGCGGTCGAGATCGGGACCGACACCGACACCCGCGAGTGGGCGATGAGCATGATGCTGGTCTCGCGCGCCCTGGAACGGATCGGGGACAACGCGGTGGACATCGGCGAGCAGGTCGCGTTCGTCGTCACGGGGCTGTTCCGGGAGTTCTCGGACGCCTCTCATCGCAGCGCGTAGACACCCCGCAGTTTGCGGGTGGCGCCGGGTCACTTGTGACCAAGGTGTGACCGGGCACCGCCGGTGACGTAACGATGTCCCTCGTCAGGACTATCCTCCCCTGAGTGATGGGGTCGACGACCGCCCAGCCGCCCGTGCGCCTTGCCGTGCTCGATTCCGACACGGGCTTCCTCCAGGTGCTCGCGAACCGGCTCGACGCCGTCGGCTGGCAGCACCGCGTCCTGGCGAGCCCCGTGCCGACCGACACGCTCGTGTCGATGCGGCTCAACGTGCTCGTCATCGACCTCGCCGTGCTCGGCCCTGCGGGCTGGAGCTACCTCGAGAAGGTCTGCGACCGGCTGCCCTCGCTCGGCGTGATCGTCTGCACCGGCCGCTCCTCGGTCTCCCAGCGCGTGCGCGGGCTGCGCATGGGCGCCGACGACTGGGTCACCAAGCCCTGCCATCCCGAGGAGCTGATCGCCCGCGCCGAGGCCGTCGCGCGCCGTCGCCGCCGTGCCGAGGCCGCGCGCGCCGAGGTCGGCCCGGTGGTGGCCGGCGAGCTGGAGATCCGCGCCGACCAGTTCCAGGCCTTCGCCGCCGGCACGAGCGTGGACCTCACGCGCCGCGAGTTCGAGCTGATCCAGCTGCTCGCCGACGCCTCCGGCCAGGTGCTGCCGCGCGAGGAGATCTACCAGCGTGTGTGGGGCTACGCGATGGTCCACGGCGACCGCTCCGTCGACGTCTTCGTGCGCAAGCTGCGCCAGAAGCTCGAGCGCGCCTCGCCGCGCTGGCGCTACATCCACACGCACTTCGGGATCGGCTACCGCTTCGCCGCCGAGACGCTGGACGGGCCGGAGGCCGTGCCGGCGCCCGAGCGGGTGGCGGGATCGCCGGAGCCGGCAGCCCCCGAGCTGCCCGCCTTCGCCTGAGTCGCCCGGCGGCGAGACCCGTATCGTGTAGCGCGTGGGACCTGACCGCAACCGGAACATCCGCAACGTCCTGATCGTCGTCTGCCTGGCGCTGGCGGTGTGGCTGCTGCCGGGTGGTGAGACCGGATCGAGCACGGTCTACAACCTGCTGACCGTGATCCTGACCGCGGGGCTGCTGTTCTTCGGCTTCCGCCTCTACATGGAGCACAGGGCCACGATCTTCGGGCTTGGGGACCGCCAGCGCGGCATCCTCTACGCCGCGGTCGCGCTCGCCGGCTTCGCGATCATCGCCACGTCGGCGCTGTGGAACGGGGGCGGGCTGGGCGCGCTGCTCTGGTTCGGCCTGATCGGGCTCGCGGTGTACGGGATGTACACCGTCTGGCGCACCTACCAGGAGTACTGAAGGCCTGAACGACGCCGCGCCGACCGCCCGAGGGCGGCCGGCGCGGGAGCCTGCGGCCGTTGGCTCGCTACTTGACGAGCTTCACCGTCAGCTTCGAGGCGCGGGTCGCGACGTTGCCCGCCGCGTCCCGACTGATGCTCTGCGCGCGCAGCGACAGCCGGCGCTTGCCGTCGGCGATCCTGCCGACGCCCAGCGGGAGCTTCATGGCCAGCGTCCGGCGCTGGCCGGGACGGAGGGTGTAGCGCTTGGAGACGAGCAGCGCAGACGGCACCTTGACGCCGCGGATGCGAATCGACTTGGCGGTCAGCAGCGAGAGCGTGCCCTTGCAGCCGCCGGTCTCGACGGCCGGGCACTCGACGCGCACGCGCGCCGTGTACCGGCCGCGCCGGAGCTTCGAGCTGATGCGCTTGCTGATGACGCGCAGCGCGGTGGCCCTGGTGTCGGCGGCCGGCGTCACGTCGGCGCTCTCGATCTCGGCGAGCACGTCCGACGCGTCAGCCACGGCACTGTCGGTGCCGGCGCCGCCGCGAGCGAGGTCGCCGGTGTTGTCGCGGACGAGCAACCTGTCGTTGCCGTCCTGGCCGTCGACGGAGTCGAAGCCCGCGCCGGGCTCGAGTTGGTCGTCGCCGAGGCCGCCGAAGAACGTGTCGTTCTCGTCGCCGCCGTTGAAGCGGTCGTTGCCGGAGCCGGCGTCGGCCACGATGGCGATCAGCGCGCCCACGCCCGGCTGCACGTCGAGCGTGTCGTTGCCGCCGAACGTGTTGAGCTCGAGCACCTCGGAGGTGGCGATGTTGAGCCCGAACGGCGCGTTCACGCGGTCGTAGCGGACCTTGCCGTTGAGCACCTTGACCTGGGAGACGTCGTCGGCGGCGCCGAGGTTGTTCTCGATGCGGTCGAGGCCGTCCTGGCCGTTCATGTCGTCGGTGCCGTCGCCGTTGTTCCAGACCAGCGTGTCGTCGCCCGGCCCGGCGTTCATGACGTCGTTGCCGGGGTTGCCGACGAGGCGGTCGCCGCCGGCGCCGGCGTTGAGCGTGTCGACTCCCTCGCCGCCCTGGACGACGTCGCCCGCGTCACCGGCGGTGATGTCGTCGAGGCCGGGGCCCGCGTCGATGGTCATTGGCAGGGTCACGCCAGGGCCCGTGACGAGCTTGTCGTCGCCCGCCTGCGTGTTGATGGTCAGGCGCTCGACGGTCGCCATGTCGACGTTGAACGGTCCGGGAGCCACGCGGTCGAAGAGGACCCGCCCGCCCGCGATGTTCGTCACGGTCGCGTCGTCGGTGGTGTTGCGTCCGTTGATCTGGGTCTCGTCGACGCCGTCCTCGCCGTCGTTGGTGTCGTTGCCGTCGCCGTTGTTCCAGATCATCAGGTCGTTGCCGAGGCCGCCGTCGACGTCGTCGCCGCCGGTGAAGCCGGTGATGCGGTCGGAGCCGGCGCCGCCGATGAGGTGGTCGACGTTCCTGCTCCCGACGATGTTGTCGGCGCCGTCGCCGCCGTTGATCGTGAGCGTGCCGGCCGCCGCCGTCAGCACCTGGTCGAGGGCCACCGCCGAGTTGAAGTCGATCGGGCTGTTGAACCCGGACGCAGTACCGAGGTTGTGACTGAGGTTGGCGCCGGTGACGCCGATCACGATGTTGTCGGCTGACGCGTCACCGGTGAGGGTGGCGGTGTCGCCGGTCGTGGTGCCGGTCACGGCCGCACTGGCCGCCGACGGGATGACGAGCGCGGCGGCCGCGGCCACCGTCACGAACATGGTGGCGCGACGAGCGCGCAGGGAGATGCGTGTGGGTTCCATGGTCTGTGCAGACGTCAGGGGCGGGGGCCTATTCCCAATCTCTCGACACACTTCTGTTCCACTGGCGCGTAGTTCGGTGACGCCGAGCGCGCGAGGGTCGCCATGTGACGCTGCGCAGCAGTCAGAGCGGGCAGGGCGGGCAGGCGGCGGTCGAGCTCGTGGCCGTGCTGCCGCTGGTCGTCGCGCTGTTGGCGGGCGTGTGGCAGGTCGCGCTGCTGGGGCACGCGTCGTGGTCGGCGGCCGCGGCCGCGCGCGCGGCGGCCCGCGCGCACGCGCTCGGCGTCGATCCCCGCGCGGCCGCTCGCGCGCACCTCCCTTCGGGGCTGGAGCGCGGGCTGCGGGTCCGTGCGGCTCGGCGCGGCGGCGAGGTGACGGTCACGATCCGCGTGCCGCTGGTGCTCGGCCGCCGGAGCTTGGGGCGCGTGTCGGCGACATCGGCCTTCGCGGCGCAGCGATGACGCGCCGTCCCGGCTTCGCCGAGCGGTGCCTTCGCCGCGCGACGGTCGCGCGTCGCGGCTGTGTTCGCTCCGCCCGCGGCAGGGTGGTAGGCCGTATGTCGGTCCGCTCCGCCCGCGGCCAGTCGACGGTGGAGGTGGTCGGTCTGCTGCCGGTGCTGCTTGCGGTCGGCCTGGCAGTGCTCTCGCTCTTGAACGCAGGACGCGCGCAGGAGGCTGCAGGCAGCGCGGCGGAGGCGGGTGCGGTGGCGCTCCTGCAGGGGCGCGAGCCGCGGGCCGCCGCGCGGGCGGCGCTCGCCGGTTGGCCGGAGCGGCGGGCGTCGATCCGGATCGCAGGGCGGCGGGTGACCGTGCGGGTCACGCCGGCCGGGCCGTTCGGCGGGCGCCTCCGCGCGAGCGAGACCGCGGATGCGGGGTCGCCACGATGAGCGGGCTGCTCGAGCGCGCCGCATCCTTCAGCCCGCACGCCGTCGCGGTCGACCCCCCGCGCTTCGCGCCGCGCGCGCTCGTCTTGGGCCGCCCCGGCGACGCCGTGCCGGTCGCCGCCGCGCTGGCCGGCGGGCTGCGCGAGCAGCAGCGCGCGGCCGGCGCGCTGCTCGTCGTGTGGCCGTCGCCGGCACCGCCGCGCGCGGCGCTCGGGACGCCGGCGGCGTCACGGCTGGCCGCGCGCCTCCAGGCCCGCGGGCTCGAGGCGGTGGCACGCGGCCGGCTCGCCTGGCTGGCCCTCGCGGCCGACGATCTCGCGCTCGCAGCACGAGCCGTTGCCGCGGTCGACGTCCCCGCCGTCATCGCGGTCACCGGCCCGCGGACCACGGCCATGGACGACCTGCTCGCCGACCAGGACCTCGTCGTGCTCGTGGTGGGCCCCGACGCCGAGCCCGGCCTCGAGGCGCTCGCCCTCGCCGGCCTCCAGCGCCGTGCCCTGCCCGTCCTCGTCCACCGCCCGCTCGACACCCCGGGGGCCCGCCCCGCCGCGATGGCCGGGTGGGGGCGCCTGCGCCTGGACGTGCCGGGGCGATGAGGCTACGGTCACAGGTCGGCCAGGCGTCGGTGCTCGTAGTCGGCGGGTTGGTGGCGGTTGTCCTCGGCGCGCTCGTGCTCGGGCTCGTGGCGCGCGGAGGTGGGCGGGAGGCGCGGGCGCAGCGGGCGGCGGACCTGGCCGCGCTCGCCGGGGCGCGGGCGATGCACGACGCGTACGCGCGGCTGTTCGAGCCGGTCTTCGCCGATCGCGCGAGGCCGGGTCCGCGTCACCTGTCGAAGGCGCGCTATCTCGCGCTCGGACAGGCGGCGGCGCAGCGGGTCGCGGCGGCGAACGGCGCGCGCGCGGCGCGCGTCGTCTTCCCGGACGCGAGCTCGTTCGCGCCGGTGCGGGTCCGCGTGACGGTCAGCGACCGCTTCGAGGTCCGCACCGGCGAGGCCCGGCGGAGCGCGCAGATCGAGGCGAGCGCCGAGGCCGAGCTCGCACCGCCGGGCGAGCTCGCGGCGTCGGGTGGCAGCTACAACGGCCCGCTCGCCACGCGTCAGGGCGAACGGATGCGTCCGGACGTCGCGCGCGCGTTCGACCGCATGGAGCGCGCCGCGCGCGCCGACGGCGTCGCGCTATTGATCACCAGCGGCTTCCGCTCGGATGCCGAGCAGGCCATCCTCTTCGCCCGCCACCCGGACCCGAAGTGGGTGGCCCCGCCCGGACGCTCGCTGCACCGCCTCGGCACCGAGCTCGACCTCGGCCCGCCCGCCGCCTACGCCTGGCTCGCGGCGCACGCCGAGCGCTTCCACTTCACGCAGCGGTACGCATGGGAGCCGTGGCATTTCGGTTACACGCTGAACGCTCACTCCGCGCCGCCGCCGCGTGCCGACGGCGCCGGGGGTTCCACGCTGCCGTCGTTTGTCCCGGCCGCCTTCGCCCCGGCGATCGCCCGCGCCGCGCAGCGCTGGAACGTCTCGGCCACGCTGCTCGCCGCACAGCTGTACGCCGAGTCGAACTTCAACCCGTTCGCGGTCAGTTACGCGGGCGCGCAGGGAATCGCCCAGTTCATGCCGGGCACCGCCGCGGCGATGGGGTTGAGCGACCCCTTCGACGCGGAGCGAGCGATCGACGCGCAGGCGCGGCTGATGCGCGACCTGCTGCGGCGCTTCCCCGCCGTCCCGCTCGCCCTGGCCGCCTACAACGCGGGCCCGGGAGCAGTTGCGGCGTGCGGCTGCGTACCCGCCAACGGCGAGACGCCGGGCTATGTGGCGCGCATCCTCGGCCTCATGACCGGCGCCGGGGCGAGCACGGGCGGCGCGCTCGAGGTGCGGCTGGTGCGGTAGTAGGGTCGCGCGGTGCTCGGGCGTCAGCGACTGGTGTGGATCGTCGCCGGGCTCGCGCTGCTCCTGGTTGTCGCTTCGCCCGCCCGGGCGGCGGGCGGGGCGATCTATGGCGTCTGCGGGAGCTCCGCCTGCCGTGTGGACGTGAGGACGGAGACGAAGCGCGGCCTGCTGCGCGGTGACTCGTCGCGGCCCTACGCGGCGGTGAGCGCCGACCGCTCGGGACGGCGCCTGGAGTTCATCCGCGGCGAGGAGGTGTTCCGGGCGCGCGCTCGCGGGCGTTCGCGCCAGCGGATCGGGACCGCTCTGCGCCAAGCGGCTCCGGAGGTGCACGTGCGACCGGACGGGCGCGAGGTCGCGTGGATCGACGTGATCCAGCGGCCGAACCTGATCGGCGGCGGCGTGGACTACGAGCGCAACCTCCTGAGTCTGCGGCGCGCTGCGGCGCCGGGCCGCGAGCGCGTCATCGTCACGGACATGGTGTCCGCCGGTTGGCTGGGGTCGAGCCTGTTGCGCCAGGCCTATGGCGATGCCGGTGCCCCTTGGTTCGCGTGCACGGTCACGGCGGCAGCGGGCTGTGTGCGTAGCGTCGCCGTCGATGCCACGCGCTTTCTGGACCAGCCGGCCGGCTCGGCCGACGGCCGGCGCGTTGCGGCCGTCGCGCTCCCGGCCGAGCCGGCGGGCGACGGGTCTGCGGTGAGCGGGCCGATCGCGCTGTTCGACGCCGCGTCGGGCCGGCGACTGCGCGATCTCACGGCAGGCGCGGACGCCTCGCCGGCGTTCAGCCCCGACGGCCGGACCGTCGCATTCGTCCGCGGTCGCGACCTCTACACGGTCCCGGTCCGTGGCGGCCGTGCCCGGCGCCTGGCGCGGGGCGCCGAGAGCCCGGCCTGGGCGCAGCGCTGATCCGCCCGTGAGGGCTTGGATCGCTGATCAGGGATCCGACTTGCTGCGCCGCTGTGCACGCGCTTCGTCGAGCTCTCCCCGCAGCTCCGCGGCCACGATCGACAGGCGCTCGCCGAGCTCGTAGAGGCCCGTGCGCAGCATGCGCAGCTCGCGACCACGCTCGTAGAGGTCCTCGGCGGTGTCGACCATGGCCTGATTGACCCGCTCCTGGTGGTCGAGGTCTCGAGCCAGCAGACGCCGCCGGATCCGCCCGAGCCTGGTCTGCGGCTGCGGTCGCGTCGCCAGGAGGTGGCCGAGCATCGCCAGGTGTCCGTTGAGCGGAGGAGCGGCGGTCTCTTCAGCCGGGTCGGCGAGGGCGCCGCGGTGAGCGATCGGGCGCTGGACCGGGGCGTCGCCGGCGCGCCGGCGCATCACGATCAGATCCTGGGTGTCCGAGCCCTGCGGCACATATGCGACCAGGTCGAACCACTGCGTCCAGTGCTCGAACACGTACCACGGGGTGTGAAGGTCGTGTGGTAGAAGTCGGGATGGGTGGAGCCGATGAAGTGGTCGTCGGCGATGAACAGGACGCCGTCGCGCTCCAGCTCGGCGCGCAGGTGCGCAACGTTGCCGCCGTCCTGCCCGATGTCGCCGACTGCGTGGTTCCACTGCGGGGTGCTGTGGATGGTCAACAACAGGATGCCGCCGGGTTCGGTGATGCGCTGCAGCTCTCGCATCCACGCGTCCTGCAGCGCGGGTGGGAGATGCGTGAAGACCGAGTGGTTGAGGATGAGGTCGAAGTGCGCGTCGGGATACGCCGTCGGCGGCTCGTGGGGGATCACCTCGAACTGACCGTAGGGGACGTGCTCGCGGAGCCATTCGATCGCCTGCGGATCGATGTCCGCGCCGTGGATCTCGGTGGCTTCAGCCAGGTGCTCGAGATGACGGATGTACCGTCCGGGACCGCATCCGAAGTCCAGGAGCCGCGTGAAGCCGGAGAACTCGCGGTCGAGGACGGCGAGCGCGCGCTCGAGTTCGATGAGATGGCCTGGCGCCGCCTCATCGAACGCCTGGCGCGCTCCACCGGCCTGCGCCACGGTGAACGGCGGCACGACGCGCTGCAGGAGATCAAGCGGCGGGATCGGGGGCCGTTGGTCGGGAAAGCGCAGGGCCACCTCCGGCACTCTACGAACCCGGCTCAGCGCGCCGCGTTCGCGCCCGCGCGGCGGCCGTAGACGGCCCCGGCGGTCAGCCCGGTGCCGCCCGGGTAGTTGTGGAAGAAGAGGCCGCCGACGAGCTCGCCCGCGGCGAACAGGCCGGGCAGCGGCCGGCCGGCGACGTCGAGCACGCGGGCGTGGTCGTCCACGCGCACGCCGCCGAAGGTGAAGGTGATCCCGCACGTGATCGGGAACGCGGTGAACGGCGGCTCCGCGACCGGCAGGGCCCAGTTGGACTTGGGCGGCTCGATGCCCTCGGTGCGCTTGCCGTCCTTGATCGTCGGGTCGAACGCGCCGTCGGTGATCGCGGCGTTGAACTCGGCGACGGTCCGTTCGAGGCGCTCGGGGTCGATGCCGAGGCCCTCGGCCAGCTCGCCCAGCGTGTCGGCGTCCACGCGCGTCGCGCCGGGCGCCTCGTAGTCGATCGTGCGCAGCATCTGCACGGTGCGGGCGTCGAAGATCTGCGCCGCGATGCCGTGCGGCTGGCGCAGCACCTCGGCGCCGTACTTGGCGTAGGTGTAGTTCCGGAAGTCGGCGCCTTCGTCGAGGAAGCGCTCGCCGTCGGCGTTGACCACGATCGCCACCGGATAGGACTGGCGCGAGTAGCGGTTGGTCAGCTCGCGATCGCCGGTCGGGGGCGCCCCCGCGTCCCACTGGATCGCGTGGCAGCCGCTCCAGTGCCCGTAGGCCTGGGCGCCGTGCGCGAGGGCCGCGCGCAGCACCTCGCCGGTGTTGTGCGGCGTGCCGCGCACCTTGGCCACGTCCCAGTTCGGCCCGAGGTGGGCCGCGCGCATCTGCGGGTTGGCCTCGAACCCGCCCGCGGCGAGGACGACGGCGCGCGCGGTCAGCGTCTCGCGCGTCCCGCCGGCGGACCGCACCGCGACGCCGGTGACGGCGCCGTCATCACCGCGCAGGAGGTCCTCGACCGCGGCGCCGTGGCGCAGCTCGATCCCGTCGCGCCTCGCGGCGGCGCGGTGCTGGGCCATCAGCCCCTCGCCACCGTCGACCGTGCCGAGCGCGAGCCCGCCCCAGAAGCGCCGGCGGCCGTCGACCTCGTTGGCCTGGCGCTCGTACATGAGGCGGAAGCGGAGCCCCTTCTCGCGCAGCCAGCGCACCGCGCCCGCCGAATCGCCGACGAGGATGCGCGCCATCGCCTCGTCGCCGCGCGCGAGCGTGACGCGGCGCATGTCGGCGAGGAAGTCCTCCTCCGTATAGGGGTCGAGGTCGGTTCTCGCGGCGAGCTCGTCGTCGACGCCCCCGACGACGTCGCGGATGTCGTCGAGCCCGCCATGGGCGAGCCGGATGGCGCCCGCGGTGAAGGCGGAGTTGCCGCCCGACCACTCCTCATCGGCCTTCTCCAGCACGAGCACGCGCGCGTCGCGCTCGCGCGCGGCGTGGGCCGCGCACAGGCCGGCATTGCCCGCGCCGGCCACGATCACGTCCCAGGTCGGTTCGGTCATCTCGCCGCGTGTACCCGCTGGCGACCGCGGTACTCGAAACGCGCGGCTACGTGCCCAGTGACGCGAGCAGGCGCCGCGTTGCCGACGCTGCGACGAGGTTCCCCTTCGCCTCGTCCAGGGCCAGGGCACCGCCCGCTGCCGCTGCGGCGTCGCCGGTCTGCCCGGCCCCGCGGAGCACCTCAGCGAGCGTGCGGTAGGTGTCGGCCCGGAGCAGGAACAGCCCGGTCGGCTCGGCCACCCTCACGGCGGCACGCGCCTCCTCGATGCCACGGGCGTGATCGCCCGCCTGCGCCGCGAACCGGGCGCGCGCCACATGCCGCTTGGCGAGCCACTCCTGATCGCGGGACGCCGGCACCGCGTCGATCCGGGCGACGGCTGCGGCCGCGTCCACATCGCGGCCCTGGGCGATGATCGTGTTCGCGATGTCGACGGTGATCATCGACTCGTACCACCGATCACCGGCTCCGCCACCCATCGCGCCGGCATGGCGGACGGCGCGCTCCGCTGCGGCCGGATCGCCCGTGAGGCTCTCGGCATGGGCGACGGCCAGCGCCAGGTACGCGGCCATCATGTCGAGCCGCAGGTCGGCGAAGCCGGCTCTCGCGCGGGCCATGTCGCCCCGCGCCTCGTCGTAGCGCCCGAGCATCGCCATCAGCACGGCGCGGCCGCCGAGGAGGCTCAGCCGGCCGGTGGGCTCGGCGTCCCGGCCGAGGGCGTCGCAGCGTGCGATCGCCTCCGGCACCGGACACGGGCCCAGCACGAGGCACCACGACATGAACACGAGCGCCGTCGCCGCATCGAACTCGCTGCCCGCGCGCCGGGCGAGGGCGAGCATCTCCTCCAGATGCGCGTACGAGGTCACCGGGTCGCCGGCGAGCCAGGCGAGATCGGACCGCAAGTACGCTGCGCGCGCGAGCCCCAGCTCGTCTCCGACGTCACGCAACGTCTCGGCCGCCGCGGCCGCGACGGCGACGGAGTCCTCGAACCGGAACGTGTCGGGGTGACACGACAGCCGGATGTGCTCGCGTTCGATCGTGGCGCGGGCGTGGACGCGCGCGAGGCCGAGCCGATCGCTCACGGAAACCGCGCGGTCCGCGAGCGCCTCCGCCCGATCGGATGCGCCCGACTCGAACAGTGCTGAGACGAGGCCAGGGAGCAACTCGGCACCCTCCGGCCCGTCGGTGCCGAGCTGGCCCACCGCGCGGTCCAGGAACCCGATCTCCCCGGCAAGATCGCCGCGGTCGTGCGCGATGTGCGCGGCCGCGGCCAACCGCCGGCCGGCGCGTTCCGCAAGCCCGGGCGGCGGGGAGCCACCGATCTCGCGGGCGAAGAGGCAGGCGCGCTCGAGATGGAACCCGATGCGGGCGTCGGCCTCCGGGAGCTCGCTTCCCAGCGCTGCAAGCAAGGCGGCGTGCCGCTCGTGCAGCCGCGCCCGCGCCGACTTCGCCAGCGACGCGTAGGCGACGTCGCGGATCAGCGTGTGCCTGAACCGCACCGATTCCGCGGTGGATTCGTCCCGCACCAGCAGGTCGCGCTCGACGAGCCGGTCGCACGCCCGCTCGACCTCGGTGCGCGTGATCCCGGCCGCGAGCGCGTGCACGGCGCTTGCATCGAACCTGTCTCCGACGATCGCGCCGAGCGCCAGCGCGGAGCGCTCCGCCGCGTCGAGCCGGTCGAGCCGGGCCGCGAGCAGGGCCTGCAACGCGGGCGGGAGGGCGTCCGCCGCCCGGCTCTCGCCGACATAGGCCACGAGCTGCTCGAGGAACAGCGGGTTGCCGCCCGCCGCGTCGGCGATCCGCCGCTCTGCATCGGGGTGGAGCCGGCCGGCTGCCGCTGTGGCGAGCAACGAGTCGCTCGCCGCGGCCGAGAGCGGCCGCAGGGTGAGTCTGGACCCCTGCTCCACCCGGCTCTCCCCGCTGTCGAGCAGGTCGGGGCGCGCCACCCAGACGACGAGCACCGCAGCGCCTCGCAGGCTCGACACGAGGTCGAGCAGCAGGTCGAGGAGGGCGGGCTCGGCCCAGTGGGCGTCGTCGACGACGATGACGAGCGGCCCTACGCGGGCGAGCGCGCCGAACAGCTGGAGGAACGCCCAGTCCGTGTCCTCACCCGGCTCGCCGTCCGCGAGCCCGACCGCTGCGGCCACACGGCGCACCGCGACCGCCGGGATCCCGAGCGCGCCGGCGAGCTCGTCGGACGAGCGGTCGCCCCTCGCCTGCAGCACGGCCTCGCGCAGCGGCCACAACGTGCTGCCCACGCCGTAGGCGGGGCAGCGGCCCATCAGCACCCTGCCGTCCTCGCCTGCGATCGCGTCCAGCTCGGCGACGAGGCGCGACTTGCCGATGCCAGGCTCGCCGATGATGGTCAGGAGCTCCGGCGAGCGCTCCGCCAGAACGCGCGCGAACGTGTCGCGCAGCACCTCGACCTCCTGCTCCCGCCCGATCAGCGGCTGGTCCAGTCGGCGGGCGATCGCCGGCGCGTCGGCGTCAACACTCTGCAGGAGGAAGCCGCCGCTCCCGAGCGGGGAGGCCTGGGCGGCGTGGCGCACGACCTGCCAGGTGGAGTCGGAGAGCCGGATCTCGCCGCCCGCTGCCGTCCGGGCCAGCCGCTCGGCCACGGCGACGGCCTCGCCGACGACTGGAGCGGCCCCGGGAGTGCCGGTCGCGGCGACGACCTCTCCGGTGCAGACGCCGGCGCGCGCCAGCAGGCCGAACGGCAGCTGCTCGACCGCCGCGCCCAGCTCCGCTGCGGCGCGGAGGGCACGCTGCGCGTCGTCCTCGTGCGCCACCGGGATGCCCAGCACCGCCAGGAGCGCGTCGTTGCGCAGCTCGACGACGCTGCCGCCGTAGCTCGCGCACACGGCGTGACCCGCGTCATGGAAGCGCTTGACCACCGCTCGGAGCGATTCGGGGTCCAGGCCTCCTGGCTCATCGAGGCCGGTCAACTGGGAGAAGACGCACGTCACCCAGCGGCGGGTGTCGGTCGCGACGGGTGCTCGCTCGCGCGCTGGCGCAGGCTCGGGCACGTCCTGGCGCAGGATCGCCGACTCCAGCGCGCGGAGCTCCGGTGACGGCTCGATGCCGAGCCCTGCCACGAGGACGTGATGTGCATCCCGGTAGACCGCCAGCGCATCCGCCTGGCGACCCGTGCGGTAGAGCGCGAGCATCAGCTGGCCGCGCAGGGCCTCGCGCAGCGGGTACTCGCGCACGAGCGCTTGGAGCTCGCCGACGACCTCGGCGTGCCGGCCGCAGGCGAGGTCGGCCTCGATGCGCGCGCTGAGGCAGCTGAGGCGCAGATCGTCGAGCCTCGCGATCTCGGGCCCGGCGAAGCCCTCGTCTGCGACCTCGGCGAGCGCAGGTCCGCGCCAGAGCTCGAGCGCGTGGCGCAGCGTGACAGCTGCGTCCCGCGGATCGCCGCGCGCGAGTTCCTCGCGCCCCAGCCGGAGGCCCTGCTCGAAGCGGTCGGCGTCGAGCGCGCCCGGCGGAATGCGCAGTCGGTAGCCGCCGCCTTCGGAGACCACCAGGTCCTCGCCCAGTGCTGCCCGGAGGCGCGACGCCACGACGTGGACGGCGTTCCTCGCGTTCTGCGGGCCGCCTCCGTCCCACAGCTCGTCGACGACACGGTCGAGGTGGACCGCGGCGCCGTGGCGCACGAGCAGCAGCGCCAACAGCGACAGGGCGCGCCCGCGCGGCACGCGGGCGGTCCGGGCTTCCAGCTCGATCTCGATCGGGCCGAGGATCCTGAACTGGACATCCACTTCCCTGCCGAGACTAACTGGTCAGTAGGGATTGAGTGAAAGCGTTCCGAAAGCGCGCTCCGCGAGTGTGCGCCCATGCACACCACCACCTTGGTCCGGCCCGACCGTACCCCGCCGTCCTCCACCCCCTGGGGCATGCTCGCAGCGATCGACCTCCATGGCGGCGACCGCGAGCGGCTCGCCGATCCCGACAGCATCCGCCGCTGCGTGCCGGCCCTGATCGCCGCCATCGGCATGTGCGCTCACGGCCCGCTGATGCTCGAGCGCTTCGGTGACGACGAGCTCGAAGGCTGGTCGGCGCTGCAGTTCATCGAGACGAGCTCGATCACCGTCCACGCGGACGAGGTCTTCGGCCGCTGCTTCGTCGATGTCTTCTCGTGCCGTTGCTTCGATGCGGACCTCGCCGCGGCGATCGTCGCCGAGCACTTCGGCGGGACGCCGACCGTGACTGTGCTGCAGCGATGATCGACAGCAAGGTCCGGCCGTGAACGCGCTCGCCTCCGCCGTCCGCCCCACCCCCGCGCTGTCGCGCACCCGGCAGTGGGCCGCCACCGTCGGTGCCACCGCCGTCTCGACCTACGCGCTCGACGCCGTCGCGACTGCCGCCGGCGCCGCGTTCGCCGCCTCGGGAGTGCTGCACGGCGCCCCGCACGCGCTCCTGCTCGGGCTGCTGGCGCTCAGCTACGTCGCGTGGGGCGCCGGCCTGCGCAGGAGCCTGGCTGCGAACTGGGCGCTGCTCGAGTCGACCGGCACGAGCACCAACGTGCTCTCCAAGGCGGCACATGACCTCGCGCGGGCGCACGGCTGGCGCCGGCGGCGGCTCGCGGGCGCGTGCGGCTATGTGGTCACCGAGCTCGCCAAGGAGGCGCCCTATTACGCCGGGGCGTTCGGCGCGGCGCTCGTGAGCGACTCCGTGTCCTCCGGCGACGCGATCGTCTTCCTCGCCGGTGCGAACGTCGGCGCCGCGGCCTACGAGTACGGGCTCGCCGGGCTGACGCGCGCGTTCCTGCGCCGGGGGCACGCCTCCTTCGATGCC
>Ga0136617_10001385_pt1 | contig 21439 bp, 14 predicted proteins | sample AntDrymUQ3222106_2_FD_129672 | JGI IMG/M metagenome (GOLD analysis project Ga0136617, IMG submission 129672) | Polar desert sand microbial communities from Dry Valleys, Antarctica - metaG UQ322 (21.06) | ecosystem: Environmental > Terrestrial > Soil > Desert | place: Antarctica: Dry Valley...
CCGGATGCTGCGCTCGACTATCTCCGCGGTAAGCAGACCACTTAGTGGATCCACGTCGACCAGCCGGGGAGTGGCCCCGACCAGCGACACGGCTTCCGCGCTGGCGATGAAGGAGTTGGTGGGAACGATGACCTCGTCCCCGGGACCCAGGCCGAGGGCGCGCAGCGCGAGCACCAGCGCCTCGGTGCCCGAAGACACCCCGACGGCATGCTTCGCGCCGCAGTACTGAGCGAACTCGCGCTCGAAGGCCTCGACCTCGTCGCCGAGCGTGAAGGCGGAGGCGGCGGCCACGCGGGCCACCGCTTCCAGCAGCTCCGGATCGCCGTTGTCGAGGCGGACGAGCGGTACAGGCTCGTGACTGCGTCCCGGCGCGAAGGCGCCGGCGCGGGACTGCGGGCTGCTGACCGTCATGCGCTGCTGGGTTGGGGAACAGCCGAGGCTACGAGCCCGGGCTGAGCGGTGTCGGTGCCCAGCACGATCGACATGAGGCCCTCTTCGGGATCGAGCACGAGGGTGGCCGCCTCGCGGCGCGAGCGAACACCGAGGCGGTGGAAGGCCGCGGAGAGGTGGCTCTTGACGGTGCTTTCGGCCAGGCACAGCGTGGCGGCGATCTCGCCGTTGGTGCGCCCGGACACCGCCAGCTTGAGCACCTCGCGCTCGCGATGGCTCAGCGTGGGCTTGTCGACGGCGATCTTCAGGGCGCGAGGAACACAGGTCTGGTTGGCCGCCACCGCGCGCACGGCCGCCACCAGCGCGCTGTCGATGTCGGTGTCGAGCACGAGCCCGTAGGCGCCCGCGCTGAGCGCGCGTCTCATCGCCGGTCCGTGAGCCTCCGGGGACACGATCACGGTGGGCGCGGAGCCCGACTGCGCAACCTCGGCGCGGAGGTCCACCAGCCGCTCGACCTTCGAGAGGTCGCAGACGAGCACCACTACCTCGAAGCCCCCGCCGGCGTTGCCCGAGGGTCCGGCATGCAGAGCAAGGCCGGCAGCCGAGAGCGTCGCGGTTATGCGTCGGCGCAGAAGACCGTCTTCGCCCGTGACCACCACCGTGGGCGCATCGGCGGTTGGGCGCCGCTGCCGGTCCTGGACGGGATCAGCTCGGTACATGGCAAGAGAACGGACGAACATCTGTCCAGCTTTTGCGTCGGCTTCATCCACGAGCGCTGGCGGCGCAGTCCCCCGACACCGATGCCTGGACGGACAGCCCAAGAAGCGGGGGTCGAGCCCGCGAAGGTCGCTGCGGCCCCGAAGGCGCACAACATTGCCCCGGCCTGCTCGGTACCTTGTGAGGCTGGCTGGAACTCTTGGCGACGCCGGGTGGGGGAACTCTGGTGTCGCATGGTCGCCGTTGGCTTCTGTCCACGGCGAGAAGGGAATTCAACTTGCCGTCTCAACTTGGCCTTGCCACGCCCAAAAACGTCATCGCTCGGTCGCTGCTTGTGTTGGCGTTCGCGGCTTTCGTCGGCGCCCTTGCGCCCACCGAGGCCGTCGCCCGGGATCGCGACCGCGATGGATTGAGCAACCGCTTCGAGCGTAAGAGGTCCCACACCAAGGTAAGAAGAGCCGACACCGACCGGGACGGGCTCAAGGACGGCGCGGAGGTCAAGCGCTACAAGACTTCACCGCACCGCAGGGACACCGACCGTGACGGACTGCGCGACGGCCGCGAGGTCAAGCGCTACAAGACTTCGCCGCGGCGCAGAGACACTGACGGCGACGGGCTGTCGGACGGCGCCGAGGTCAAGCGCTACAAGACTTCGCCCCGGCGCAGAGACACTGACGGCGACGGGCTGTCGGACGGCGCCGAGGTCAAGCGCTACAAGACTTCGCCACTCAAGCGCGATACCGACGGAGACGGCATATCTGACCGGGACGAGGTGCGTCGCCGCGAGGCCCCGCAGGCCCCCTCATCGCCCGCCTGTTCGTTGGTGGTGTCGAGTTTGTCGAGAGTGCAGTCGGCGGTGGCTGGAGCCGGTCCGGGCGCGGTGGTGTGCTTGGCCGATGGGAGCTATGGGAGGTTGTCGTTGTCGGCGAGCAAGGCGGGTGCGGTGGTGGTGCGGGCGGAGCATCCCGGCCAGGCGAGCATCGCGGGGGCGAGCTTGTCGGGTCGCTGGTTGACCTTGGCGCGCTTCAACATCACGTCGGAGGTTGTGGTGGAGCGGGGAGCCGAGCACATGTCGGTGGAGTACAACCGCATCTCGGGAGGCGACCTTGGCATCAATGCGGGGCCGACGGACGATGTGTCGATCAGCGACACGCGCATCGTGGGCAACAAGCTCCAGGGCAACTTCAACGGCGATGCGCTGCGCGTGAATCGCTACCACGACGGCGATGGCGACGGCGTCGGGATCCTGATCGAAGGAAACGAGATCACCGGCGTGCGCGAGAGCGGCGCCCACAACGACTGTCTGCAGTCGGTGTGGGGCGGCGACCACCTGGTCTTTCGGCGCAATTATCTGCACGACAACCGCTGCCAGGGCTTCTTCATCAAGGACCACCCCCAGCAGGTGAAGGGGGTGGTTTTCGACAACAACCTGATCGTTCGTAACGACGCCCCGTGCGATCCGCCCGATCTCGGCTGCGGCCAGCCGGTTGCGCACTCGTTCTCGTTTGTCGCCGGATACACCGCGAACCGCAACACGGTGTGGTCTCCAGGCGGGGGGCTCTATGCCATCAGGGATACCAGCGGCTCCTCCAGCGGCCTCGCGCTGACCAACAACGTGATCCACCGTCCCTGGTCGGACACCGCTCAACCCTTCGCATCGGGCTACAGCGCCGCGAACAACCTACGCTGCTCCAGCGACAACGGCACATTCCCCAAGGCCGGATTCGAGGCCAACTGCTCGCCTGCCTTCAACGACCCCGGCAGCGACGACTATCGAATCCTCGGGTCCTCGCGCGGGGTCGACTGGCGCCCGGCAGACCAGCACTACGGGCCATAGGCGCCCCTCACAAGGTCCAGCAGGCCGGCTGCGTTCATAGCGCGACGTGGTTCCGGCGGCGCTGCAATGAATCTTTTCGTAGTAGGTCACGGTTTCGACGGCCGCGTGATGCAACGCGCGGTCCTTGAGGTTGCGGAGGGGCTCCCTTCTCTCCGCGCCAGGCCGCTCGATCACGTGGTCTCGACGTCGGGCGCCCTAAGCCTTGCCGCTGTCGCACCCGGCCCGCAGATAGCCGGCTCGCGTCGTTACCTGCACCAGGAGGGCCCAAGCGTTGCCCTCTACCACGGCCTTCCCGTGGCCGGCGGCCAGAGCTGGCGGGCTCATGACGCACAGGCTCTCCTCGAGCACTGGCCTGCCTTGCCCGAGTGCCTCAGCGGGCATTTCACCTTGCTCCGGCTCGACCTCGAACGCGATCAGACCGAGTTGCTCCTGGATCCTCTCGGGCTGGCGCACACATTTGTGTATCGGTGTCGCACGGGTTGGCTCGTGAGCAATTCGCTGAAGGCGGTCCTGAAGGTCACCGGTGCGCGATCTGCCGACCCCATCGGGGTGAGCTCGCTTCTTGCCGCGGGGTGGGCGCTCGGGCGGCACACGCTGGTGACCGGCGTGGAAAGGCTCGAGGGCGGTTGCGCTTACCGCATCAATGGCGCTGCTTGGGAGTCGAGCCCGTTGGCGAACGCCGAGACCATGGTTCCGCGAAACCTACGCCGCCCCGGTCGACCGGAGAGCCCGCCCACCGCCGAACTGGTGAGCGCCATGTCCGTGCTGGGCGAAGTCTCGCCTGCTCCCGCTCGCTTGGCGCTCACGGGCGGACGCGATTCGCGGGTCGTTCTCGCGCTGGCGATGGCTGCCGGTCTGTCGATCGACTGTTACACGGGAGAGGGTCCTTCCTCCGGCGACGTAAGGTGCGCTCGCGAGATTGCCGCGGCGGTGAGCATCCCCCACCGCGCGGCTGTCCCTCGCGTCCCTCCCACGCCGGCCATCTTCGAGCAGACACGCCGCTTCATCGCTCAGACGGATGGACTCAATTCGTTGGCTCAGATTGGTGATTGGGTGCAGATGAACGCGGGACCGCCAGAGCGAGATGTCTACCTCTGGGGCGGTGGGGGCGAGATCGGCCGCTGCGCGGTGGGGCTGGCGACCATGTTGGCCTCAGTCGCTCCAGGCCTGCGTTCATCGCGGCAGATGACGACGGGAGTCCTCCGCCGGAAGGTGCAGCAATCTGCACTGTTGCGTCCCGGCACGGCGGTCGAGGCGACAAAACCGCTCAGTTCGTTTGCCGACCAGAGGCTCCAGGAGGGTTGGCGCCCAGCCGAGGTGCTAGAGGCCTACTACGCGTTCGAGCGGGTCAGCGGCTGGGCGGGGCTGGCTGTACGCCGGGGCGCGGTCAGCTGTGACGTCTTCAGTCCCTTCACCGCACGCGCGTATCTTCGCTATGCCTTTGCGCTTACGCCGGAGGAGCGATACATCGAGCGACCGGTGTATCAACTGCTCAGCGAGTTGGAACCAACCCTGCGAGACCTACCCTTCTCCCGGGCGTGGCGGCCTCAGATACCCGAGCGGGCACTGAGGACCGCCCTTTGGGAGGGCGCCCGGGCGACAATCGGCCGCGCTTCCGCAAGCGGTGGCAGCCGCGTCGGCTTGTCCTTTGGTCACGCCTGGTTCGAGCGCAGCCTGTCGCTCCAGCGCGAGATTTGCCTCTCGGTCGACCAGTCGCCTCTATGGGACTTCATCGACAAGCGTGAACTGACCCGCGCGCTAACCGGTCCACCCGAGGGTCGGGACGGTCAACACGAGATGCTATGCCGCATCGCTACTGCGTTCTGGGCATTCGACTCGACGGAGCGCGAACCCGCTTCGGGCAGGACCGCTCTGGCGAGTCAAATCGCCTAGCAACCCTGGGAGGCCACCACGGCTCGCTCCGACTGTGCGAAGGCGCCCATCTTGGCTAGGTCGGCTCCGCGCCGGCATGCGACCTGGGACGAGGGGCCGCCGGCTTCGAGGCGGTAGTCCCCCTTGGCTCGATCTACGAAGGGAGGCCGTACGCGGAGATCGTGGGGGCCGCGAGCGCCCCAGTTCCAACCCCCGACGATCAGGTTGTGGTCCTGATTGATCTGCTGGGGCAGGTTGCCGGGTGGATTCTCGACGTTCATCGACTCAAAGACGTTGTGGCGCACCACCGCCCGCTTCACGCCGGCGCGAAGAAGCACTCCTCGCGAGTTGTCCCAAACGGTGTTGTTCACCAGCCTCAGCCCCTCCGTCTCTCCGATCTGAATCTGCGAGCCAAGACCGTTTCGGACGAAGAGATTGTTCTCGACTCTGGCATCTACCACACGCCCATCGTCGATGAAGAAACCCTGGCCCTTGTTGTCGTGGACGTAGTTGTGGTTGAAGTCAAGGTGCCGGCCGCCCCATACAACCTGGAGGACGTCGTTGTGGCTTCCATCTTCCACAACGCCGGTGATGTCGTTGCCCTCCACCACAAGCCTGCGGAAGTTCGCCGGCCGGATGGCGTCGGTTCCCGAGCCCTGAAGGTCGATTTCGTTGCCCCTGATCGTGACGTCCGAGATCGGTGCCCGTGGATCGCAGGCCGGTGACCCAGGTGCGCAGGAGGTGGACGTGAAGTTGATCCCGTTTCCGCCGTTGGCTGGGCGGATCACGTTGCCCTCGATGAGTACTTCGCGGGTGCCCCAGCGTAAGCCGATGGCAGCGGCGCCCTCGGTCTCTATCACAGAGTCCTCTATCGCCAGATGATGAGCGCCCCCCTCGACGACGTGTATGGCGAAGATCGTGTCCGCCACCCCCGGGCCGACGACGAGCCGTCGAAGGCGAAGGTGGGAGACCTCCGGCTCGAGCTTCACGGCCGGGATTGAGACCCGCTCGTCAGCGAAGCCCTCGATCGTCAGGTACCCGTCGTCTCCCTGGACCGAACTGACTGCCAGAGGTGGATAGCTGCCTTCCCGGACAATCACTCGCCAGCCCCGCCGCGCCAGGATCAGAGCACGCTGGATGCTGCAGAGCGGCCGCTTTGGGGTGGCCGCGGCCCGAGCCGACCGCGAATCGCTGCACTGCCCACCCACGCTCGCCTCATCGACGAACAGGGTTGGGGAAGAGTCGGGCGTTGAAAGCGCCGCGCCGCCGGCACCGACCAAGAGAAGGGCTGCAATCGTCCACATGTGTTTCGAGCCTCTCAGCGATGGAGGCCGCGCCAAGGGGATCGTGTCCGTTTTTCAACCCGGTTGGCGGGGTGGGCGTGAGACATTTAGGGATGTGCATGCGTTGTTCGCAAGTCTGCCCCCAGTGCGTCCCAATGTTGAGGCCCGCTCTTTTCATATGACTCTCCGCTTCATACCTGTCGGCTTCCTCTTGGCTGTTGCCATCCTTCTCTTTGGCGCTCAGCCCGCGGCCGCGGCCGTGAGCTGTCCGAGTCCCATTCCGGTCGTGCACGAGAACAACTGCATGGGAGCCGGCACGACGGCGTGGAAGCTGACGAACTACAGCGACACGATCGGTGGCTTCTCTACGCGCACGAGCGTGAACCGCGGCGAGGACGTCGTGCTCAAGATCGGGCGCAACAACCTCGCGCCTTCGACCACCTACGCGGACGTCAGCGTCTACCGGATCGGCTACTACGGGGCGAAGGGGGGCCGGCTGATTTCGGCGGCCTCGTCGAACGGAGTGGTCGTCAACAACACCCACTCGTGCAACCCGAGAGACACCGTCACCGGTCTGTTGGACTGCGGCAATTGGAGCCCGACGTACACGATCCCCGGTGGGTCCCTGCCGGCGTCAGGGATCTATGTGGCGAAGATCACCGCCACGGACACCGGGCAGCAGAACAGCGTTGTCTTCGCCGTGCGCGACGACAACCGAAACCCCGAGTCCGACCTTCTCTTCCAGCTGCCGACCTCCACTTATCAGGCCTACAACAACTGGGGCGGAAAGTCTCTGTACTACGACAAGACCGGCGGCGGCACGACCATCGCCGGCACTGGCCGGGCGGTGAAGGTTTCCTTCAACCGTCCTATCGACAGGGCCACGTCGACCAAGAACCGGTTCGTTGGTGCGGACTACTACCTCGTCTACTGGCTCGAGCGCCAGGGCTACGACGTCTCCTATACGGACTCCGTGCGGGCTCACGTCGACCCGGCGGAGCTGCTTCAGCACGATGCGCTGGTCGTATCGGGCCACGACGAGTACTGGTCGGGAGAGCAGTTCGCCGCCTTCAAGGCCGCTCGCGACGCCGGCGTCAGCATTGCCTCGTTCAGCTCGAACTCGGCCTACTGGAAAGTGCGCTACGAAAATGGCGAACGCACCCTGGTGACCTTTAAGACCGTGCAGGGTTCCGGCAGCAGCGGAAACGGGCGGGCCACGCCCAACGATTTTGGACCCGATGGCGTCACCGGCACTGCCGACGACGCTCTTGGGGCGGACGGACGCGCCGGCACGGCCGACGACAACCCCCAGAACTCGACCACCACCTTCAGGGATAACGGTGCGCCGCCCGGCGACCCGAACGCGCCTGCCGCGGGCAGGGTGGGTCCCAACACGCCGGAGAACGGGCTCTTCGGAGTCATGTACGTGGGCGACAACGACTCGACCAGCTACCCGCTGACGGTTCCTCCAGCCAACGCTGCCAACGAGTTCGCGGGTGACCGTACCTGGCGCAACTCGGGCGTCTCGACCACGACTTCCACCTCGATAGGCACTCGAATAGTCCACTGGGAGTGGGATGCCATACCCACCCAGAGCCAGTACCTCGCCCATCAGCCACCCGGTGTGGTGCGTGTGACCGGGACTGACACCAACGCGGCGAATTCGAACTGGATCCAGGACGAAGGGAGGGTTTACGCCCAAACGCCTCCGCCCGGACAGTCCACGACCGTCACAGCGGTGCGCTATACGGCTGCGAGCGGCGCGAAGGTCTTCGCGACGGGCACCAACCAATGGTCCTACGGCCTATCGAGCACGGCGGACAGCCGCATCTGGCAGGCCACCTACAACGTGTTCTCCGACATGGGCCCACAGCCGTTCACCCCCACGGGAATCACCCTCGACGGCTCCCCGCCGGTCAACCAGGCTCCGTCCGCTTCGTTCACGGCGGCGCCCAATCCGGCTCAGATCGGCCAGACCGTCACCTTTGACGGGTCGGCCTCGGCAGATCCGGACGGGCAGATCACCCGCTATGAGTGGGACCTCGACGGCAACGGCAGCTTCGAGACGGATCGCGGGAGCAATCCGAGCGTGACCTCGAGCTACGCGGCCGCGGGCGCCGTCGCGGTGCAGCTTCGGGTCACCGACAATGGCGGCTCGACGTCCGTCGCTACGCGGACCTTGAACGTTGCGGCCGCAAGCAACCAGTCGCCCTCGGCCTCGTTCACCGCCACTCCCAATCCCGCGCAGACGGGCGTGACCGTCAACTTCGACGGGTCGGCCTCTTCAGACCCGGATGGGCAGGTAGCGAGGTATGAGTGGGACCTCGACGGCAACGGCAGCTTCGAAACCGATACCGGGGTTACCCCGACCGCTTCGCGATCCTATGCGAGCGCGGGCCAGCTTGACGCGGGGCTCCGCGTCACCGACAACGGGGGAGCCCAGAACTCGACCACTCGTGCTATAGCGGTGAACGGCTCGGGTGCGAGCTACGCCGAAAAGGTGCTCGCCGTACCTTCGCTGATCAGTTACTGGCGAATGTCGGAGAGCGCCGGCGGTGTGTTCGCGGACAGCAAGGCCAATAACGACGCAAGCGTGAGCGGTGCGACCATGGGCGTGACCGGCGCGCTCGCCGGGGATACCAACGCCGCAGCCAGCTATGACGGGGCGGATGACTTCGCCTCGGCGCCTCTGAACCTGAGTGCGCACAGCAGTGTCACGGTGGAGTTCTGGCTGAAGTGGGACGCCTTCGCCAACAACGACGACCTGGCACTGGAGTTCACCTCAAACTTCAACAACGTCGCGGGCGGCTTCCTGGTCAATCCCAATGCCGTCCAGGGATCGAAGTTCGGCGTGGCGATAAGCAAGGGAACAAGCAGGAACAACGTGTACTTCACCCGGCCGAGTGCCGGCGTGTGGCACCACTACGCATTCGTGCTCAACACAACGGCCGCTGGGGTGAGCGTGATCACTCCCTATGTGGACGGGGTCGCGGTGCCCTACACGAAGGCCAACAGCGGAACAGGGGCCGGGAACTTCGCAAACTCCAACCTCTATTTCATGGCGCGCGCTGGACAGTCGCTGTTCGGCGCAGGCGACTTGGACGAGCTCGCGGTGTTCGGAAGCGCGCTCGGCGCGGCCACGATCGCGGATCACTACCAAACCGGCACTCAGCCCTAGCCCGGCGAGGCTGACTCTCATTCGCCTGCGGTGACGAGAGTATCCACCGCGCCGCACCGTTGTTCTGAGGATGAGCACTGCTACGAGCGCCTCCGAGCGCGATTTTGGCGTTTCGGGCGCCCCCACCCGGGAGCTGCGTACCAAGCATGCGCACGCCGGCATCGCCATGGCGGTCGCCACCTTTGCCATGGCCGCCGCCGCCGGCATCCAGGCAGTCATGTACCTGAGCGAGTTCGGTGTCAACGCCCGAACCGACGGTCTCTTTGTCGGCTTCGCCCTCTACGCGGTGTTCGGGGTCTTCAGCCAGAGCATCCGGGTCACCTCGGTCCCGCTGCTCGTGGGACGCCGGCCGCGTGTGTCACCTCGCCAGTTCGCTTACGCGCTCGGCTTCGTGGCCGTCGCGGTCATCATCGTGACTGGACCGTTTGCAGAAATCCTTGCCGGGGTGCTGGCGCCTGGCCTTGCGGGAGACGGTCGCGCCACGGCCGAGCAGGCGCTCCCGATCCTCGGCGGAGCGATGGTCCTTCAGCTTTTCGCCGCCGGAGGCGCAACGCTGCTCGCCGTGCAGGACCGTTTCCTGCGCGTAGCGGTCGCCTACGCCGTCGGGGCCGTAGCGGGACTGGCAGCCTACCTGGCCCTCGTTGGCCTCACTGACGAGCTTTCGCTCGGCTGGTCGATGCTCGCCATGGCGGTAGTGACCTGCGCAATCATGCTCACTGGGGTGTCCCGTGCCGGCCTCGCCACGCCGTCGACGAACGCCGGTAGAGGCCAGCGCATCCTTGCGATCACCGGGTTGATCTTCGCGCGGACCGCCGTCTACCTCGTCTTCAACTCCCTCTACCTCGTAACTCTGGCGTTCACGAGCAACTTCGAAGCGGGCGACGCCACCGTGCTCTCGTACGCCTACCTCTTCGCCAGCTACTTGGTGGCCGGTACGGGGTTCGCCCTCGGAATGTCGAGAATCGCCGACATGCGCCGCGGGGCACTGGCCGATTGGAAGACCATGGCCACGGACACCGTGCCTCCAGGCTTTCGCTATTCGATGCTTCTCGTGGCTCCGGCGCTCGCCGGCCTCGTGGCCGCCGGCGCCCCGCTCATCGGGGAGCTGTTCCCGGACAGCCTCAGCTCGGCCGACGCCGGTACGCTGCGGGTCTTCGGCGCCCTGCTGATCCCCTGGACCGTCGCAGCGCTCCTGGTGAATCTCATGCTGCCGGTGATGTTCGCCATGGGTAAGGCGCGCCTCGTGAATGCAGTGGCGCCAGCACTGCTGGTGTTGCAGATCGCCGCCACCGCGGCGGGAGCCGCGTTGGCCGGAGCGGAGGGAGCCGTAGGTGCCGCCTTCATTGCCCCGGCCTGCTTCGCGGCGGCCCTTGTCGTCCTCGGTGCCCCCGGCGAGGTCAGACGGCTGGCGGCCGAGCTGGCCTGGGACGGCCTGCGTTTCCTGGCGTCAGCGGCAGTCTGCTTTGGGATGGCGGCGGCACTCGGAGCCGCCCTCGCGAACGGGCTCGCCTCCTCATTCATCGCCGCCGCCGTGGGGACCATTCTCTACCTTGCTGCGCTGCTCTTCCTGGCACCGCGACAGGTCAAGCTGCTCTCTCGGTCGCTTTGGAACAGAGGCTGACGAGCCCGCCCAGGCGAGGGCGCACCGACCTGTGGCTGCTGCTTGGGCTTGCCCTCGGTATTGCCCTATTAGCCGTCCTCACCTGGCGCAAGTGGGGCAACCCGGAAGGTGACGCGGGGGCTGAGCTGACCACCGCGGATCTGGTAGCCGACGGCGCGCTTCCCTACCGAGACGTTCGTTATTACTACGGGCCGGTCGGTCTGTACAGCCTGGCTCTCGGGTTCAAGTTGTTCGGCACGAGCTTCACCACCGCCTTTGCCTTCGGCTTTCTCCAGCTGCTGGCCATCGTCGGCGTCTACTACACCCTCGCGCGTGTTTGGCTCCGTCCCGTCTTTGCCGCCGCGGCGACGGCGGTCGTGATCGCCATCGGATTCTCCGGCACCCCGTTCAACTTTGTTCTTCCCCACACCAATTCGGCGACGTTCGGGACGCTCTTCATTTTGCTCCAACTGCTCGCCCTGGCTCACAGGAGGCTCGTGCTGGCGGGCGCCGCCACGTCCGTTGTTCTGTTGACCCGACCTGAGTTCGCGGCGTGTGGGGCGATCGCCCTCGCGGCGTACCTGGTCGGCCACTGGCGGGACGCCGGTGGCCGGGCCGCTCTCCGCGCGATACCCGCTCTCCTGATACCCGCCCTCGTGCCCGCGACACTGGTGCTCGGGTGGTTTGCATACAAAGCGGGAGCCGCGCGGCTGTTCACCGAAAACCTGTGGCCCGTCGACTTCATCCGCTCGGCCGGTTTTCGCTCACAGCAGAACTGGGCTCCGTTCACCGTGGACAGCTTCGCCACGACCGCCGGCCGGGTGGTCATATATGCCGCCCTGCTCGCCGGGCTGGTGGGCTCCGCCCTCGCCTGGGCCCGCGCTCGTGGAGCCGGACGAGTGCTGGCGCTGTGGCCAATGGCCGCGGCCGTGCTCGGCCTGGCCGCGGTGGACGCGGCGCTGCGGCTGACCGGCATCCTCGGCGAGGCCAGGGTCACCGTAGAGCAGGAGAGCCAGAACCTTCTGATCGGAATGAGCTGGCTGCCGGCGCTCGGGCTGGCCGCGGCCGTCTGGATGGTGCTTCGGCTCACTCGCGGGCGCTCGGCACCTCTCTCGGGCCGCTGGTCGATCGACCTGGCCTTGGTGGCCGTGGCGGCCGCACTTGGCTTTCGAGCCTACGACGCCTTCACCGCCGAGGGCTCATATGCGCCGTATTACGCTGCCCCGCTCGTGCTGCTGGCGGGAATCCTCCACCAGCGGATCGCGGACCGATGGCGGCCGGCCCGGATGCTCTCAGCGGCAGCCCTCGGAGCAGTCGCGCTCGCGCTCACCGCGTACGCGCTGGTTGGGCTCTACTCGGACGCCGGGACGACCGTGCGCACCGCGCGGGGCAGCTACGTGGCTCACAGCCCTGCTGCCCCGGCGATTCAACGTACCGTCGACCTGCTTACCGATCGAACGCGACCGGACGAGCCCATCCTCGCGATGCCGGCTGACGGCGGGATCTACTTCATGGTTGACCGCCCGCCCGCGCTTTACGAGCTGACCGTCCTCCCGGGCCTGCTCGACTCGCGCGACGACGAGCGTCGTGCGGCGAGCCGGCTGGAGCGCCTGGGGGTCCGATACGTCGTCGTAGGAGCCCAGGACTTCTCGCCCTACGGCTTTCGCCAGATCGGACGCGACTACGGCCGCGTGCTCATGTCCCACGTCCGCGATCGCTATCGCCGCATCGAAACCATCGGCGACTTCAGCAACCTCGCGGTCGGAAGCTATCCCTCGAGCGCGTTCGAGGTCTATGCGCAACGGCCGGTGCGACTGGCTAGCGCAGGGCGAAGTCCAGGATCTGCCGATGCCGTCGCTGCCAAGAGTGTTCCCTGAGGAACTGCGAGCGTTCGGTCTCGCTCGCCGGCCCCAGCGCCAGGGCACCGCGCACCGCGGCGGCGAGGTCGCCGTGCTCAGGCTCCAGGACGACCCGGTTCGATATGTCTCGCACCGGCGGCAGGTCTGTGGCCGCCACCGGTCGTCCCCCGGCCAGGTACTCGTACATCTTGAGCGGGCTCATCGCCTCGGTTAGGGGCGTGCGGCGGTGGGGGAGAAGACAGGCGTCAGCGGCACTCACCAGGGCGGCCACTTCGTCACGTTTCACCGGAGAGCGCAGATGCATGTTCGCGCTCTCGGCGAGCGGCACGAGATGTGCATCATCGTATGAAGGCCCAACGAGCACTACGGAACCTTCGGAGAAAGCCGTTGCGACTTGCTTCAAGCTCTCGATGTCCAGCCGGCTGTCGAGAGTTCCAACGTAGAGCAAGCGCGGCCGAGGTAGCTCTTGGAACCATCCGGGCGGGTCGCCCGGTGTCATCCACTCTGCGGGCTCGATGCCGTTGGGCACCACGGTGTGCGGCCCGGAAGGACGGATGCGGTCGATGATCGTGTCGGACACGGCGCACACACCCCGCCCGCTTGCCCGCACGCGTGCGTAGCTCTCTTCGTAGGCGGGCCACCACGCCTTGGTGCGCGGGTAGGCGGCCCAATCGTCGGTGGCGTAGAACGTCACCGGTCCGGCCCAGCTCAGCCGCGGAAAGCCGGCGATCAACGGATGCGCCGTGATGACCGCGGGGCGCTCCATCCCGAAGCGCAGGGCAGCTTGCCGCAAGCGCCGGTCGTAGGCCGAGAACCAGCGCTCGAGCGCTCGGGTCGAGCGCGGGTCTCGGCGCCTCAAGCGCAGCGGCTCGAAGAGCCGGGCGTCATCGCGAGTGGGAAATTCGTGTCCGGGGCGTAACCGGTCCTTGACGAGCTTGACCGGCAGGCTGCGAGGAAGGTTGCATACCAGAAGCCTTCCCACCCTCTGATTGTCGAGCAGGGTCTGCGCGAGGCGATCCTGGGCGAAGCACATGCCGCGCCGCTGTGCTCCTTCCCAGGAGACGTAGGAGAAGGTGAAGATCACGTCCCTTGCGCCCTCCGAAGCTTCTACAGCGCTCGGGCAAGACCTGATCGCGGCACTGGGATAAGACGTCGGCGGCATCCGGGTGAGCAACGTCTCACGTGCCGGCTGTCTTGCATCGCCGGCCAACCGGGGCCTCGGAAGCCGGTGCCCCGAGAGCGCGTTCTGTGACTACATGCCTGTGTCTCCAGCCGACCAAACGGACGGCCAGCCAGATCTGCGCCAGGCCGCCGTTTCGGGAGTCCGGTGGGTGGCCTCGGCTCGAGTCGTGGCCAGCGTGCTCCAGCTGGCTGCCGCGGTGGTCTTGGCAAGGCTGGTGTCGCCGGCCGAGTTCGGCCGGGCCGCCGTGGCCGTGGTGCTCGTGCCGATGTCGGTGATCTTCCTCTTCGAGGGCTTCGGGAGCGCCCTGGTCCAGCGCAAGGAGATAACCCGGCGTCACCTGGAGGCGGCCACCCTGGTGAGCCTTGTGACCGGGGTGCTGTTGACCGGTCTCGTGCTGGCGCTGGCCCCAGTAGTCTCACCGCCGGTTTTCGGCCCCCGTGTGGGGAGCCTCATGCAGATCTCATGCATCGGATCTTCGCTCGCGGGACTCGCCACCGTGTCTCGTGCCATGCTCTGGCGGCAGCTCGACTTTCGTCGTATCAGCCTCATAGAGGTGGCCTCCTTGATCATCGGCAGCGTCAGCTCTGTGGCTCTCGCAGCGGCCGGCCTCAACGCGGAGGCGATCGTCCTCGGCGCAGTCATGATGACGGCGAGCGCCAGCGGGATGCTCCTCGTCTCGGTCAGACCGGTGCTTCCGCGTTGGCATGGCCCCGAGCTTCGAGAGCTGGCGCGCTTCGGCGTGCCGGCCTCGCTCGCCGGGCTTACCCAGGTGAGCTTCAACAACATCGACTACGCGGTTCTGGCGGCTCGCCTCTCCGCGGCGCAGGTCGGCTTGTACTGGCGGGCTTTTCAGGTCGGAGTCGTCTACCAGGAGAAGGTCAGCGGAGTGATGGCACGCCTGGCCTTCCCCATCTATTCGCGAACTTCCGATGTGGAGGAGCTGAAGGCGCTGCATGAGCGCGCAACTCGGCTTCTGGCCGTCATCATCATTCCTCTTCTCGCCATCGTGGCGTTCACAGCACCCGAGTTCGTTCCGTGGGCGTTCGGAGACGCATGGCAGGAGTCGGTGCTGCCGACTCAAATCCTCTGCGTGGCAGGCATCGTCACCGCCGTGCTGAGAGGCTCGCACCAGCTGGTGCTGGCGGCCGGTCGACCTCGGGCCCTTCTCGGGTTCAACGTCGGCATGCTCGTGGCCTACGGCGCCACCGTCTGGTTCACCGCGCCGCTTGGCATCGTCAGGGTCTCGGTGGCTGTTGCGACCTTGTACGTGCTGATGCTGGTGTCGTTCTATGCGTTCCTGCTTCGTCCGATCGCTGGAGTCGCGGTGCGCCGGATCTTCTTCGATGTCGGCCCGGCGCTCGCGGCCAGCCTCGCACTGCTCGCGGTGGGGGTCCCCATGGCTGAGTTAATGCGTTCCCTCGATGCGGCGCCCCTCGTGGTGATGTGCCCGGCGTCCCTGGTGGGATTGGGTATGTACGCAGCGACGCTTCGAATGGGGTTCCCAGCGGCGTGGGCGGACCTGCACGGCTTGGTTCGGCGCGTCGTGGGGCCGCGCCGGCTCTTCGCCCGGCGTCGCGCCGTCGCCTCCTCCAGCGCCCCCTGAGCGAAAGACGCCGGTCTCCGCTCGCGTTTGTCCTGGAGATGCCAAGCGAACGAGAGGTTGCAAAGAGATGAAGACGCTGGTCACCGGAGGCGCGGGCTTCATAGGTACACACGTGGTCCGTGCTCTTCATGAGCGCGGCGACGATGTGGTGGTCCTCGACGGTCTCGAGAGCCAGGTTCACGAGGATCGTCAGCCGGAGCTCCCAGCGGGGGTCGAGTTCGTCCTTGGCGACGTCGGCGACGTCCAAGCCGCCGATCGAGCGCTCGTCGACGTCGATCGTGTCATCCATCTCGCCGCTGCCGTCGGCGTGGGACAGTCGATGTACGAGATCGCCCGCTACACCGAGAAGAATACGATGGCCACGGCGAGGTTCCTCGAGCGCGTGGTCGCGACGCGGCCGCTTCCGGAGCGCCTCGTGGTCGCGTCGTCCATGTCGATCTACGGCGAGGGCGAGTACGCGTGTGAGGAGCACGGCCGGCTTGCGCCAGTTCCCCGGGGGGAGGAGCGCCTGCTGGCCCGAAGCTGGGAGGTTCCCTGTCCGCACTGCGGCCGCGACCTGCAGACGGTTGCGACCCGCGAGACCAAGCCGCTGATCCCGACCTCGATCTACGCGATCACCAAGCGCGATCACGAGGAGATGGGTCTTGTCACGGGCGCCGCCTACGGCATCCCGACCGTCGCGCTTCGATTCTTCAACGTCTACGGCCCAGGGCAGGCCCTCTCCAACCCTTACACCGGCGTCGCGGCGATATTTGCGTCGCGCCTGCTCAACGACCGCGCGCCCGTAGTGTTCGAGGACGGCCACCAGTCGCGGGACTTCATACACGTCGACGACATCGTGCGCGGGATACTGCTTGCGCTCGAGTCCGAGGCGGCGGAGGGCCAGGCGGTGAACCTCGGGACCGGTCGCAGCAGCACCGTGCTCGACATGGCCCAGCTGATCGCATCGGGACTGGGGCGCGACATCGCGCCCGAGCTGCAAGGCCAGTATCGGGCGGGCGACATCCGGCACTGCGTCGCAGACACCGCTCTGGCCGAGTCGGCTTTGGGCTTCCGCGCGGAGGTGTCCCTCGAGGACGGGATGAGCGACCTGCTCGCATGGCTGGCCGACCAGAGCCCTTCAGATCGAGTGGAGCAAGCTACGGCGGAGCTGGTCGCACGCGGGCTCGCCCGCTGACCTGAACGGAGCGCGCGGCGTGCATGACCTTGCCGTAATCATCGTTTCCACCAACGAGGCGTCGTGGCTGACGCCCTGCCTGAGCTCGGTGTACGAGCATGCGGGGGAGATCGATCTGGACGTCGTCGTGGTGGACAACGAGTCCACCGACGGGACCAGGGAGCTGATCGAGAGGGACTTTCCTGAGGTGCGCGTAGTGCCCTCCGCCAACCGAGGGTTCTCCCACGCCAACAACCGTGGCGCCATGAGCACCGACTCTCGCTATGTCCTCTTCCTCAATCCCGACACCGAGGTGGTCACCGGCACCTTTGGGGACCTGGTCGACCTGATGGACGAGCGCCCAACGGTCGGTCTGACCGGAGTCAGGCAAATCACCAAGGACGGCGAGTTGTGGCCGACTATAAGGCGCTTTCCCAACGCGCTGCGGTCGCTGGGCGAGGCGTTGGGCTCCGAGCGGCTGCCAGTCCACTCACGCTTCCTCGGCGAGCGTGAGCTCGACCTGGCCGAGTACGACCGTGAACGGGAATGCGACTGGACCTCGGGATCCTTCATGCTCGCGCGCCGCGAGGCGCTCTTGAGCGCCGGCCTGCTCGACGAGCGCTCGTTCATCTACACCGAGGAGCCCGACCTCTGCCTGCGGATGAGGCGTGCGGGCTGGCGGATTCTGCACCTTCCGGCGATGACCATCGTCCACCATGCGGGTAAGGGAGGCGTCCGGCCGCGGATGGTCGCCCAGAGCGCCTACGCACGACGCCACTTCGCCCGCAAGCATTTTTCGGCTCCCCACCGGGCGGCATTCCTTGCCGCCCTCTACCTGAGGCACGGGCTGCGCGCGACGCTTCCGGCCCGCGATCGCGAGCTCGGCCGCCGGCGGCGGGACGCTGCGCGGCTCGCCGCGAGCACCTTGGCGGGTAGGACGCCTCCGCCGTTCGGGCCGCCGCCCGCGACCGCTGTCGCTCCGCTCGACCGCCACCCCGGCGAGCCGGCCGTCTCAGCGCGTCGCGACTAGGTGCAGGCAGTCTCCCTCGCTCACCACGTCGGTGAGCGCCACGACGGGGAGAAAGACCCACGTCGCCAGCTGGAAGGGTCGTCCGCCGATGCGCTGACGTCCGAAGAAGGCGTACTGAAGGCTGAGAAGGAGGCTCGGACGCATTGAGCTGACGCTCACCGCAACAGGCTTGAGGCCAACTCGCTGGACCAGCGCACCCAGCGAAGAGCGCTCGAAGTGCTGCAGGTGACGAGGAAGATCGAGCTGAAACCATCTCGAGCCGAAGACCCGCCGCTGCCAGCTCCTGAAGTTGGGAACGCTCACGATCAACATGCCGCCACGCCGAAGCAGCTGCGCGGCCGCGGCGAGAGCATCGGCCGGCCGCTCTATGTGCTCGAGCGAATGATTGAAGATGACGGCGTCGAAGGTCTCTGAACCCCACGGTGCGTCGTCGAGGGTTCCGTTGTGGACATCGATGCCACGCTCACGAGCGTAGGTGCAGGCGGCCTCAGAGGGCTCTACGCCCGCCACCGTCCAACCCTTGGCTGAAAATACGGCGCCGAGCTCGCCGGTACCGCAGCCGACGTCGAGGAGTCGCCCCGGCTCCAGTCGCCAGATCCTTCGGTACGGTCCATGGCGGACGATGGCACCGAGTCTGATGCGATCGAGGAGGGCTCCCGGGCTCGGCAGCCGCCTACCTTGGGATCGGGGCCTGTAGGCGGTGTACGACCTCGGGTAGTAGGTCTCGAAGTCCTCCGCTTGCAGGCGCGGGTACGTGAATCTCAAGCCGCAAGTGGCGCACGCGACAACGGAGAACCAGCCCGGGGCGCCGGTCATCCGATCCGGTCCCGTCAGAACCGGCTCGGCGGCGTCGTTTGCCGCGCCGCAGCTTGGACAGCGCGTATCGACGGCGGAGCCCGCTGGCGGCGACGTGCTCACTGCTTTCTGTTCTCGGCCCAACCGTACCCGCTGAACGCCACCGCGGGCTTCGGCCGAGCCGCTTCCGCGGCGTCGAGGCGCGTGGGCCGCCAACCAAACGCTGACTCCCTGAGGGTCGGAAGCGCACACACGACCGCGAGGCCGGCGCAGAAGAACAGCACATATGGCACGTGCGGGAACGCTAGGGCGTCGAAGAGCAGGCTCTCCACCGCAAACACGACAACGACGCTCGCGATCGCAAGTGCCGGGGGAGCGACCGCCGGGTCGCCGGCCCGGGCAGCTCGGTGGGCCGTTAAGAAGATGGCGGCGAGAATCGCCAGATACGCTGCCAGCCCCACGAACCCCGTGCCGATCAGTATCGCAAGGTACTGGTTGTCGAGGACGCGATACTTGCGGGGGTCGTAGCTGCCGTAGCCGCGTCCGAACGCGAGGTGGGAGGCGATGTCGGGGGTCACGTCGTCGTAGTCGGACTGCCGCTGCTGAGTGGAGTTCGCACCGAAAAGCGCCGCTGGATTGAGCTGGTCGCGCACTGAGCCTATTGCGCCCGGCGCGATCAAAGTGATTCCGATCACCATCACCAGGCCAAGAGGTAGAAGCCGGAACATTGCGCGGGGCCGATACGCGGCGAGCACCAGAAGGCCCGCAATCGGCGCAACGCCACTCGTCTTGCGCACGGTCGCGACCGCGCCGGCGAAGATTAGGGCGGTGGCCAGCGCGTAGAGAAAGAAGGTCCTGCGCTCCTTGCTGGCGAGAATGCCGACCGTGGCAAACGGCACGGCAAGTGCCAGCATCCCCGCCATGGCCAATGGGTGCCCCGTGGGGCCGATTACCTGCTGCCGTCCAAAGGCGTCCTTGCCACCCAGCTCGACGCCACCCGGATACTGCACTGTGCTGCCCGGGACGAGCCCGGCCACCCAGTCGTAGAACACGTTGTAGCCAAAGCGGTACTCCCATATCGCCCCGAGTGACGTGAGGCACGCGAGCCCCACCAAGAGGGCCATGAACTTCCTCGCCTCGGACGGCCGAATGGAGGACGCAACCACGAGGAAGACAGTCACGTAGGACGCGAGCAGCGCGAGCTTCTTGAGCCCGAGCTCGAACTCTCCGAGGCGGGAGAGCACCCCGGCGTTCAGCAGCACACTGAATAGGGCCAGGAAGAAGAAAAGAGCCACGGCGGCGTGGAGCCTCGTCCCACGCAGCCGGGGGCGAGCGCCCGCGGTGACCACAAAGAGGCTACAGACCCACAGCAGCCCGAGCAGGACGAGAACCGGCCGGTCGAGCCGCGCGTCCAGGGGAAGGGTCACCGGCAGCAGGATCGCGTCGAATGGGACCAGGAAGAGCATCGCCAAGAAGGCCGCAAGTCCCCACGGCAGCAGCCGGGTGGTGTGGGGCCAATCGTCGTCCGGCGCTGTCCGACTACTCAGGATCGACGGGTCAGTGGCCGCAGGTGACGACCGCTCAGCTCCTTGACCCACGCTCGGCACCGGATGGGAGTGACTCTTGCCGTAGCGAGAGAATCGATGCCGACGCGGCGGGGAGATCCGCCGCGTCCCAATCCCCGTCGGAGGAGTCTCGAAGCGGATGGGCCCATTGCTCCTCGTTGGCCGCCTGGCCCCAGCCTCTCGCGATTCCGACAACCGCGAGGATCAGAATGCACCCCGCGACAAGGATGCCGATGAAGGTCATCAGCATCAGCGGTGTGTCCATACCTTCGTTGATGACTGCGCCAGCCGGAGCGCCCAGCACCCGCACGGTGACCCGAAGCTGTCGGAGGTTGTTCTGGTCCGCGCCAGGCTCAAGGGCGGCCAGTGCCGGGTCCCAGGCCTCCACCACGGAGGCCTTTCCGTTGGCATCCAGGATCCGGACGGTCTCGTTCTCGAGCTGGAGGACGTAACGCCTGAGCGTGACAATGGCGCTGCTGGCGAGGCGTTCGGCCTCGTCGGCTGACGGCGCTTCGGCGTAGATCGAGACAATCGATAGCTCGTCATGCGCGACGTCGGACAGTAAGCGGTAGGAGCCGCCTTCAGCCAGCACCTCGGCCGCGCGGCTCTCCCGCGGTCGAGCGGAATTGTCCTGCCCCGGGGACTGAGTGCTGAAAGGTCCTTCCGTGCGAATCCGGTTAAACGGCAGACCGGACTCATCGGCGATCGACCGCTTTGCGGTGGCGCTGGCCAGGAACTGGGCGTAGACCTTGGCGCGAGCTGCCAGCGCCTCGGGATCCTGAGCGAGGCTGACGAGCGATGACCGCGGCGAGTCGATCAGCACCTGTCCCTGGGCTACTCCGATGGAGAGTGAGCGTTGCTCGAGGCCGGGCGGGAAGAGGCTCAGCTTGTGCGTGGTGAGAACGGCTCCGAGAAGCGCCACGCAAACAACGCCGGCAACCCACAGTCGCCTGTGCCACAACACTTTGAGAATTTGAGCTAGTTCCATGTTCCGTGCATCAAACGGTCGTCCGGAGGGGCAACTTGCGCCGAGCGGAAAATCGGCTGACCGGACGGAGCAGACGGCCGCGCAGTTCTCGCCGGACGAAGCGCCGGAATTCTTCGTCTTCGACCTTCGGAGAGGAGGTCAAGGCCGCTTGCGCGTAGCCCCATAGGAAGGCCATCCCGGATAGGCCGATCGGCTTGGAACCGGCGACCTTCACGGACCGGAGGGCAACCCACCCCGGCCCGTAGCGAAGTGTGTACGCGGCCCGCCCGTATCGCGCGCGGCCGCGCAGCTCTCCGTCGGCGCTCGCCAGCTGGCGGTGGTGCTTCGCCACCAGGTCCGAGAAAGAGTGGGTCGTGTAGCCGTGCATACGAGCGTACGTCTCG
>Ga0136617_10001386_pt1 | contig 21435 bp, 18 predicted proteins | sample AntDrymUQ3222106_2_FD_129672 | JGI IMG/M metagenome (GOLD analysis project Ga0136617, IMG submission 129672) | Polar desert sand microbial communities from Dry Valleys, Antarctica - metaG UQ322 (21.06) | ecosystem: Environmental > Terrestrial > Soil > Desert | place: Antarctica: Dry Valley...
GCGGCCCCGACTTTGGGGTTCTCGATTGGAATCGTCACCGTCTGTGCAGTAGCGTGAGCCGCAGTGATGCAGGTCGCGCCGAGCACCATGGAGGAGTAGAGTTTTCTCATGTTTGGAAACTAGCTGAAGTGAGACGATTGGCCATGCCGGCCGTTGGCTTGTTTCTCGTGACCGCCTGCGCAACGGGGGGCCGCCCGGTGTCCGATGAAATCGACATGATCATGCGCAGGTACGACGGTGAGGTTCCCGGCGCATCGTTGCTCGTGGTCAGGAACGGCGTGCCTCTCGTGCGGCGCTCGTGGGGATTTTCGGACGTCGAGGCCCGCGTTGCCGCAACTCCGGAGACGAACTACCGGCTTGCATCTGTTACAAAGCAGTTCACGGCGGCGGCGGTTCTGATTCTGCTGCAGGATGGCAAGCTCTCACTGAACGATTCCGCTTCCAAGTGGCTGCCGTCACTGCCGAAGGCGGCGGGAGCGATCACCTTGCGACAGCTGCTCACGCATACCTCGGGGATCATCGATTACGAAGGCGTTGTTCCTGCGGGCACAACTACGCAGCTTCTCGACGCGGACGTGCTTCGTCTGATTGCGCCGCACGATTCCACCTACTTCAGGCCCGGCACGAGCTATCGTTACAGCAACAGCGCGTACGCACTTCTTGCTCTGGTCGTCGAGCATGCATCCGGAAAAAGCTTCGCAACATTCCTACGGGAGCGGATCTTTCTACCACTCGGCATGAACGCCTCGGTGGCGTACGAGGAGGGAGTGTCGGGCATTTCGCAACGCGCGTTCGGGTACGCGAAGATTGGAGAAGCGTGGACCCGAAAAGATCAAAGCCTGACCAGCGCCGTTCTCGGGGACGGCGGCATCTACTCGTCGGTCGACGACCTCGCCAAGTGGGACGCCGCTCTCTACGACTCCCGGTTGTTGAACGATGAGTCACGCCGCGTGGCGTTTGCTCCGCAGGTGCAGACCGACGAAGCAGCCGTTCGCTACGGTTTCGGCTGGCGCATCACCGGTGAGACGCTATGGCATTCCGGCGAGACCTCCGGCTTCCGCAACGTGATCGTGCGTTATCCGGCTCGCCGGTTGACTGTAGTCATCCTCACCAATCGAGACGACCCCGGTCCCTATGCTACGGCATTGGAGATTTCGAAACTTTTTTTATGAGTATAGCGAATCAGGGTGCGCCCCCAACTTGCGCGTCGAGGGCTGAGTTTACACTTAGCGCGCGACCGCCACTGCTGCTGCCGCTTTGCCCCGCCGACAGCGGGAATATCGCGATCCTTTCGCGATCGAGCACGACGCTGGTCTGATCGCCAACGCCAGATGAACCGTTGGCGGTACACGCCGCCTCGAGGGTTTCGCCTGCGGCGCTCAATATCAACGTCGTATGTGCGGGATGTATGCGAACTTCTGTCACCCGCGCCATGGTCCCGCCTTCCACGCCAACCAACACCGCCGCGGGAGTGAACACCGCGGCAGCCGGGCCGGCGGGAAGTGCGCCAATCACCGGGAGATTGCCAAGGGGTGAAGAAAAATTCCCCGCGCCGTCGATGTGACCGTGGACTTCGTTGGCGATGTTGAGGAACCGCGCGACCTCGAGCGACACGGGCCGCGAGAATAGCTCCGCCGGCGATGCGACCTGCACAAGTTCTCCACCAATGATTACACCGATCCGGTCAGCGATTCCGACGGCATCGCCGAAGTCATGGGTGACTACGACCAATCCCGGGTCGTACTGCGAGTGAGCAGCAAGCAAAGCAGCTCGTATGTCTCTCTTCAGCGCGGGATCGAGCGCCGAGAACGGCTCATCCAGCAGCAGCAGAGCGGGTCTCGCGACGATGGCCCGCGCGAGGGCAACCCGATGCCGCTGGCCTCCGCTCAGCGTCTTCGGCATTCTATTTCCGAAGTCCCCCATCTGCATTGCGTCGAGTGCGGCACTCACACGCTCGCGTGTCTCGCCTGCCGGCAAACCCCGCACCCTCAGCGGAAAAGCGACGTTGTCGAATACGGCCAGGTGCGGAAACAGTACCGGTGTCTGGTGCATGTACACCGCACCCCGTTTCTCCGGCGGCAGCGCCGTCACATTGCGTCCAGCGATCTTCAGCTCTCCAGAATCCGGTATCACGAATCCGGCGATCGCCCGCAACAGCGTAGACTTGCCCGCACCCGATGGACCGACCAGGACAAACCGCTCACCAGGCTCCACCTGCATCGTGACGCCTCGCAGGATGAGATCGCCGGAAAAACGAACCTCGATGCCCCGCATCTCCAGCGCGGAGTGAATCAGGGTACTACCACTCTGAGCCGACGAACCGCCAAACCTGCCGCACCGAGCAGCGCCAACGGCGGAATGGTGAGGATGAGTCCGGCGGTTGCGGCAAGATTGTCCTGGCCAGCACTCACGTATGACATCAGCTCGAGTGGCAACGTATTGACCAAGCCTTGCCCGATGAGAAGCGTCGACGGGACCTGTGCCCACGAAACGAGAAAGCCCAGGGCGAACGCTTCGACGAGCGGGCGATGCAAAAGTGGCAACATCACGCGCAGTATCACATCGCGAGCACTCGCGCCGAGTGAACGCGCCTCATCTTCCACCCGCCAGTCAAATACGGCGAAAATGCCAGTGAAGAAAAGAGTCGTGTAGCCCAGCGCAGGAACGATGTGGGCGAACAGAACCCCCGCGAATCGTCCGCCAAAACCCAGTCGCAACAGCGAGTACTGAAGCCCGATGGACAGTGCCAGGGGCGGCACGACCACCGGCAGAAAGGCGAGCGCGACGCCGATACGCCTCCGCGAGCCGTCGAGCCGTGCGATCTCTCGCCCGGCAAAGAGGCCACCAATCGAGGAAATCACGCCGGTCCCGACCGCGAGTGCGACGCTCATCCAGAGGGAACCAGCCATTTTTGTACCGCCGCGTCCCAGCAGATCCCAGTTCGCGCCGGTCCATTGTCTCGGAAGCAGACCGGGATAGAACCACTCCGAGCCAAGGGACAATGCAACGAGGAAAGCCAGTGGCAGCAGCGTTGCAGCCACGACCACTACCGCCAACCCCACGCGCGGCAGCGAGCGCGAAGCGTTCACTCTCAGGCCTCCGCCTTGTGGGCGGCCCACTCATGCGCCGCGACTCCGCAAAGGCTCACCGCCATTCCGAGCAGCACCAGAGCAAATGCTTCAGGCCTCACGCTGAGCGCGGAATCCGTAAAACGCTCCATCGTGAGTAATGGCAACGCGAGCGGAGAGCTGGGTGCCAGCAGGGCGGCAGCCTCGAAGTTTCCCGCCACGAACGCGAATACCGCGGTCATCGATGGCAGAAGGCCGCGCCACAGATTCGGCAGAACCGCGACTTGGAAAGTCTGAAGCGCCCCTGCGCCTAGGCTCCTGGCCGTCTCCTCCATAGCTGCGCCGGCCCTGGCGATCACCGAGAACGCGATGAGCGCAAGAAAAGGAAACTCTTTCCATGTCAGCGACAGTATGAGCCCGACACCGTAACGGTCGTGAGTCAACGCCGGCATATCTGCCGGGGACACCTGAAGATTTGCGGCGAATGCCAGCCGCGCCAGCAGTCCGCTCTGGCTCAGTACCAACAGCCCGCACAACGCAGCGACAACGTGCGGAACTGCGAGCGGCAGCACCGCAACCACCCTGGCGAACCGGTCAACACCGCGTTCGGCTCGGAATACTGCAGCGGCGGTCATCGCGAGAATCGTCGCGGCCAGCGTTGACGCGAGCGCTATCCACAGCGTCCATAAAAGTCCCCGCCAGGTAGCGCTATTGGCGAGCACTGCCAGTATGTGACGCAATGAAATGCCGTCTGCGCCAGGTCCAACCACACCGAGAGCGCCCAGCACCGAGTATGCGATACCTACAACGACCGGCGCGGCGACGAGTGCTGCCGCCAGTAGCCCCAGGCCCGATCGGCTACCTCGATGCCTTCCCATTTCACTGGCCAGTGCGGACATCCCCCCGGCTCGCACGACTTTCAGCCAGCCGCCGTAGTTTTCACTTCGTGTTCGCGCGTATCCGCGCTTTCCAGTCTCTCGCGATGCGCTCGGTGTACTCCGGGGCGACTTCAGGCACTTCATAACGCCTCAATGTGTCCCGCGGAACTCCACGCGGATCGGCGTCGATTGCGCCGAATCTGCGCGCTGCTTCCGGTGGGAGCTTTCGAACATCGAGAACCGTTCCATCAGCCCACACCTCCGGTCGCAGCTTCTCGAGCTGCGCCTCCGCCGAGAGCAGGAAGTTCGCAACCACCATCGCACCCGCGGGGTTCGGCGAGTTATATGGTATCCCAACGAAATGAGTATTGGCGATGCTGCCGTCGCGCAGCACAAGGGCGCGGGACGTAGCCGGCAGCACTCCCTGCCGAACCTTGGTGATGACTTCGTTTTCGTTGTACGACATCGTGAAGTCCACCTCCCCGTTGGCGAACAACCGGTGCAGATCGGCGACTCCTGCGGGGTAGGTCGCTCCTCGTCTCCAGAAATATGGATGCACTCCCTCGAGCCACGCCCAGAGCCGGCGGCTTCCCCTGTCGTAAGCCTTCTTACTGAACCCTCCCTGAAAGCTCTGAGCGCCTCCGTTCTCGGCATACAGCACAGACTTGAGGAATGTCGTTCCCGTGAACTGCTGATCGTGCGTGAATCGGCCTGGATTGTCGCGAATCCAGTCACGAAGTCCGGCAACGGTGCGCGGCGGGGCCGGCAGGCGCGCCGAATCGTAGATGAGCGTGAACTGAACACGACCCCATGGCGACTCGAAACCGTTCGTCGGCTGCTCGAAGTCGCGCATGATGATGGTTGAAAGACTGTCCACATATTTCGCAGCGGGAAGACGATGAGCCCACGGTCCGTAGAGCAGGCTTTCCTTTCGCAGATTGTTGAAAGTCTCCCCGTTCAACCACACGAGATCTGCCGACCCACGCGCACGCGCCTCTCGCTCAACAACGAGTTGATTGACTATTGCGGGACCCTGCCCATCGATCGTGCGGAGTGTGATTCCGTAATGGCGCAGCAGTCTCGGAGCGACCCATCGGTCTACGTAGGCATTGATCGACGGATCACCGCGCCACATCCGCCATTGCACCGTTGTCCCCTGGGCATGGGCGACAACGCTGTCCCACGGAAGGGCTTCGGAAATGCTGCGCGGAGATGGCTCGCCGGCACACGCCCACGTAAGCGAGGCCGTTGCAATTGCCAGAGGTCGAAAGACCAGCCAGAGGAATTGCCGCTCCTCCGCCCGTCTCAGAACGTGTACCGCGCCGAGAACTGAAGCTGTCTGGAAGGGCCGGCATTGCGGAAAACCACGGAATCACCCGGCCGGCCGACCTGGGTACGCGGACCGCCCCAGGAATTCCGTTTGAGAAGCCGGACACCACGAACGTGTTAAAGAGATTGAAAATATCGGCTCGGAGATTGAGGTCACCGGCCCCGATCGGCACTCCGTATTCCGCACTCACCGCCACTTGCGTCGAGCTCGGCAGTCGCTCGTCGTTCCGAGCAACGCCGGGAAAACGGTCGTAGTTGCCGACGAATCCATTGCCGAAGATGTCACCCGAGCCGTCCAGATCACGAAAGAACGCAATGCGATTGACGGGTGTGCCCGTCTGGAAATCAGCGATGCCGCTGACACGCAGGCGCGGCGCTGCCTCGTGCGTTCCCCTCAGCGACACCTTGTGCCGGCGGTCGTTGATCGCGTCCGCCCATTCAGCGGCAAAGTCGTTTGCGTACGACGCGTTGAAGTTGATGTCTTCGGTATTGTTGCGCGCGCGCGACCACACCCACGTCGCTTCAAGGCCCGTTCCCGCGCTGATGCGACGCCGGATGTTCGTATAGAGTCCCGCGTAATTGCTCTCCCCACCCGATTCAGTCGTGGTAAGACGACGAAACGAACCGGTGGCGGGCGTAACCGGACGGAAAGCATCGCCGTCTTCGGGTGCCCGGTTCACTGAGTCGGCTGCCATTCGGGTTCGAACGATCGCATTCAGGTCGAACGAACGCGGCAGGTTCTTTGTCACAATGGCCACGGCATCCACCGACAGTCCCCACGACGCGCCGATGATGCGCTGATACCCGAGCGAGAGCTGACGGCTCTCCGGCTGCTCGAGCCCAAGCGCGAATGTCTCTCGGACTTCGCGCGGCGGAAACATCCCTTGAAGCGCTCCGAGCTGGCTCGCGGTGGGACCCTCACCAAAAAGCGGCGGAGGAAACTGGCCGCCCCTCAGCGTCACCACGGCGTTTCCGCGCGGGCCGAACTGCACCGCATCCGAATACACCGCGTACGGAAACTTTCCGGTGTAGATCCCCAGCCCTCCTCGAACGACGTTAGCTGGATTCGCGTACCAGTTGAAGCTCACACGCGGCTGAAAATTGTCGAGATCGGAAGTGCTCGCTCCACGAGAGGTGATGTCGTCGTAGTCCCATCGCAATCCGAGGTTCGCCGTGAAGGACGGTGTCACTCTCCAGACATCCTCGATGAATCCGGCGTACAGCGTCTGTGTGAGATTCACCTGCTGCGGATTTGCGTCGATCGTGTAACTCACCACTCTCACATCTGGCGGCACGTCACGAATCGAGACGAACCGGCCGGATGGCGTGATGTTTCTGTCGTTGATCACTGCATACGCGCCGCGCGGATTCGTGCCCGACGCATCGAGGCGAAAACGGCTCGCCGCGATATCGGCTCCAATCCGCAACGAGTGCGCGTCTCCCACTCGCGCTTCGAACACATCGCGAAGCTGCATTTGGGTCTCGCGCTCGTCGAACACGAAGTTGCTCGATCCAACCACCGCCTGCACCGTCAGAGAATCGGGTGCGAGGATGGTTACCTGCGGCGTCAAGAAGCTGCTCCGCGAGGGTGGAAAGAACCAGTGAAAAGTGCCTAGCTGGCCCGAGAGGGAATTGCTCGCGCTGCCGCCTCGCAATGCGCTCGCATGAGTCAACGATGTGATCGACCCTCTCCGCCGTGTCGTTATGTCCGCTTCCGGCACGATCGTGCCGCCTCCCCGCCCCTCACGGCTGACGTCGCTGAGCGCGAATCGAAGCGTTGTTGTCTGAGAGGAGGACCACCCGTGATCAACACGCCCGAAGCCCTTCACAGTCTCTCTGAGCTCGGTACCCAGGAACATGGTCTGTGCGGTCGATCCGATCCTGTCCTCCGACTCGTTCGAATACTCGGCGGTGGCGAACAGGAAGGTTTGCGCGCGCACGACGGGGCCTCCAACTGTGACGCCCACCTGCGTACGCCGAAAACCATCCGGATCTATGCCCGCGGGCGCAAACCTTGGTTTGGCGTCGATCGGAATTCCCGGCCGGTTGTATCCGAATATCTCGCCGCTCCATCGTTCCGTGCCTGCCCGGCTTTCGACATTCACGACACCGTTGGAGCTGCGGCCCCATTCACTCGAGTAACTGTTCGCGAGCACTGCCAGCCGCCGCATGCCCGCGAGGGGAAATTCCACACGCGGCCCGCCGAGGAATCCTTCGTTGTTGTCCAGCCCGTCGACGTTGTATTGGGTGTAGAGCGAGTTGGCTCCGTTGATCGTCAGCAGTGGCGCATCACCGAAGAAACCGGTTGCCTGGGCGACACCGGGAATCGTGAACGCCAGAGCAATCGGATTGCGCGCATCGGAGGGAAGGCTCTGCAGCTCCGCTCGATCGACCGCACCTCCCGTGACTGCATCCCGGGTATTGAGCAGTTCACGCTCTGGAGACGCAATCACTGTCACCGCATCCAGTGCGAAAACAGGAGAGAGAACAGCCGTCACCTCTCGTGTTCCACCAGCGGCAAGGCGTGATAGCCGGATGCTGACAGGTTGAAAGCCGGCAGCGGCAAAGGTAAGGATTCCCTCGGTCGAGTTCGGAATGCGAATACTGAATTGGCCAGACTCATCGGTCGCGGTCTCCCCCATCAGCTCACTGTTCGGTGGACGGCGCAGGGCGAATGCAACCGTTGCCGAACCGACGGGTGCGCCTGTCGTTGATCTGACGGCGCCAGTGACCACCGCACTATCCTGTGCCGCAATCGCACCAGGAAGCATTAAACCCGCAAACGCGATCGCTCCGCAAACGATCGCGCTGCGATACGTGCTGTCCGCAGTCGGCGTCGAGGAAGGCAGCATCCCGAGGTTGCGCGATGCCCATACCACTCGCTGGATAATGGTGACACCGACCAGCGCGGCCATGACCGACATGAGTACCGCGATGTGACCCGGAACAAGCAGCCAGATCACGTACGCTATTATCGTCTCGCTACCGCCGATGAGACCCTGCGGCATGGTGACGGTTGTCTGCTCACCCCGCGCCTCTGCTCCGCGCCCTCTCCTCTCGAGTATCGCCGACAGATACATCCACGACGCCGCGTTCAGGTAGTAAGAGCCGAGCAGCGCGATCAGCGTCAGGTATGCGACGTCGTCGCGCGGCATTCCAAGTACGATCGCCGCGGGCACAGCGGCGTACACGATGAAGTCGAAGAGAATGTCGAGGTAGCCGCCGAAGTCGGTCTGGCGTCCGTGAACTCTTGCGAGCGATCCGTCGAGTCCGTCGAGGATCCGATTGAGCAGCCATAGCCCCAATGCAATCAGATACACCTGACGAAACGCTGCCAGCACCGATAGCAAACCCGCCGCGAGAGAGAGCAGTGAGCAGGCATTCGGACTGACGCGCTCACCCAGCGCACGCGCGACACCATCGAGCGCGCGATCCTTCAACGTCCTCAGAATCGGGTCAAGCATTAGCTGAAATTGCTGAGATGATGTTACCGACGGCGTTCTATTGAACGCCCCGCCGCAGAAAACGGTTTCGCACCGATTATTGCCTTAAGAGAACTGTTAGCGCACTTGCGGCGTTAATAATCATGAATGTTCGATCATCAGGAATTCCTGGAAGGAGCAACAAATGAACCGACGACCCTCGCTGACCCTCGCGATCGCTTTGCTAACGGTAACTCTTGCGCTGGGCGATACCGGCGAGGCGCGCGGGCAGCTACCCGCAGGGGCCTCCCCTGCGACACCGGGATTACAGGTGGCAACCTTCGGCGGCGGATGCTTCTGGTGCATGGAGCCGCCGTTCGACAAGCTCGCCGGCGTGGTATCCACGACTTCAGGCTACATCGGAGGAAGCGTCGCGAATCCTACTTATGAACAGGTGTCGGACGGAGGCACCGGTCACGCCGAGGTCGTTCAGGTGGCGTACGATCCCGCCAAAATCAGCTACGCGAAGCTCCTCGAGGTTTTCTGGCGCAACATCGACCCACTGACGCCCAACCGCCAGTTCTGTGATGCGGGATCGCAATACCGGTCGGCGATTTTCTATCATGGCGACGATCAGCGACGTGCCGCCGAGGCCTCGAAGAGCGCACTCGATCAGTCCCGCCGTTTCAGGCAGCCGATTGTGACCCAGATCGCATCGGCATCCACTTTCTATCCCGCCGAGGAATACCACCAGAACTACTATAGGAAGAACCCCATTCGATACAAGTTCTACCGAAGCAGGTGCGGCAGAGATAAACGGCTCGAGGAGGTGTGGGGAAAGAAGAGCTGATGACAGAGATCTTGATTGAATGCCTGTGTCATCCGCGGTTCTGAACGCACCGGTCAGCCACGGATGAAACGCTGGCTCATAGGCGCCGTGACCGCGCTGGCGTTTATCCTGGCGCTGTTCGCGCTCGGCCGCGTCGCTGCGGAACCACTTCGGAATTTCGCGTCGTGGGTAGACGGTCTGGGCCCGCTCGCCCCCGTCGTGTTCGTCGCTGGGTACGTCGTCGCGACTGTCGCGTTCGTTCCGGGTTCGATCCTGACCCTCGCGGCGGGAGCGATATTCGGCCTGGCAAGAGGCGCGGCGTATGTGTTCGTTGGTGCGACTCTCGGAGCGACCGCCGCGTTCCTCGTCGCCCGCTATATCGCCCGGCCAGTTGTGGAGCGAAGGCTTGTCGGCAATGAGCGCTTTCAGCGTATCGACCGAATCATCGAAAAAGAGGGTGGCAAGATGGTCGTGTTGATGCGCCTCTCTCCGCTCCTGCCGTTCAATGTGCTGAACTACGCGCTCGGGATCTCGAAGGTTGGATTCCTTCCCTATGTACTCGGATCGATCGGAATGATTCCGGGAACTTTGCTCTACGTTTACTACGGAAAGCTCGCCGGTGATTTGACAGCACTCGGCGGACGTGAGGTTCAGCGCGGCCCTGAATATTATTTCGTCCTTGCACTCGGACTCATAGCCACGATTGCGGTGGCCGTCATCGCGGCACGGGCGGGCAAGCGCGCGCTCGGAGAGAGCGACGGAGTCGAGAGCGATGCACGTTAGTACGGCGGAGCGCACCCGGATCGGTAACGTGCATCCGCCCGGATGGGAGAATCCCCGCGCCAGGGACAAGTACCATCTGGTCGTGGTTGGCGGCGGAACGGGGGGCCTCGTTACCGCAGCGATTGCCGCCGGCCTCGGCGCGACCACCGCCCTCGTTGAACGCCACTGGATGGGTGGTGACTGTCTGAATGTCGGATGCGTACCCTCCAAGGCATTGGTGCGCGCCGCTCGCGCCTGGCATGCGGCAGCTACGGCCCGGGAGCGATTCGGAGGCCCGTCAGTTGACGGGCAGCGCGATTTCGCAGCTGCAATGCGAAGAATGGAGGAGGTTCGCTCCGACATCAGCGCAGTGGACAGCGCGCACCGATATCGCAACCTGGGTGTGGATGTCTTCTTCGGGCAGGCGAGGTTTGCTGGCCCGGACAAGATTACGGTAGACGCTCAGGACATTCGTTTTCGGCGCGCCGTGATCGCGACCGGTACGCGGCCCCTGGTCCCGCCGATTCCAGGAATCGCCGACGTGGGTTACCTCACCAACGAGACGATTTTCTCTCTGTCTGAAGCTCCGCACCGCCTGATCGTCATCGGAGGCGGACCCATCGGCTCCGAGCTGGCTCAGGCGTTCGCGCGGTTTGGCAGCACCGTCACCATCGTAGAGCGCGAGCCCCGCATACTGGGCAACGACGATCCCGAGGCCGCCGGGGTCGTTGCGGTTGCGCTTGTCCGGGATGGAGTCAGGCTGCTGACGAGCGCCACGATTCAGCGAGTGGAACGCCGGGGGTCCATCGTCGTTCATCTCACACGGAGCGATCGCGCTGAAGAGCTGGAGACAGACGCGATTCTCGTCGCCAGCGGTCGCGCACCCAACGTCGAGGATCTCGGTCTCGATGCAGCCGGCGTCGAGTACGACGAGCGACGGGTCATCACGGACGATCGTCTCCGCACGTCGAATCGACGGATATATGCCGTCGGCGATATCACCGGCATTGCACCGTTTACTCATGTCGCCGACGCGCACGCCCGCATGGTGGTGCAGAACGCGCTGTTCTTCGGCCGGAAGAAAGTGACCGATCTCGTGATTCCCTGGTGCTCTTACACGCATCCGGAGCTCGCACACGTAGGTACGAAATGGGATGCGCTGAACACGGGGGACGAGCAGTTCGAGGCGATGACGATACCGCTTCATGACGTCGATCGCGCCCGCCTGGATGGCGATGACGAAGGTTTTCTCCGAGTGCATCTTCGCGAAGGGTCGGACCAGATCGTCGCCGCGACGCTGGTCGCCAATCACGCCGGCGACATCATCGGACAGCTGTCGATGGCTATGCGGCAGGGACTTGGACTGTCGGCTATTGGAGCAACTATTTTCCCCTATCCCACGAATGCGGAAGTAATTCGCAAGGCGGCCGACGCGTGGCGAAAGCGCAAGCTCACCCCGCGGGTACAAGGATTGTTTCGGCTCTTCTTCAGGCTTGTGAAGTGAAGCTTCCTTTGCTGGTGCTCGTTCTTCTGACCGGTGTTATCAGCGAGCAGCTTCCCATACTGTCACTGACGAACGCTCCCTTGGGCGCCGGTCTTCCGCCCGGCTGGAAGGTTCGTGGCATCCGCGGGCAGTCCGCTCCGGCAATCGAGGTCCGGAACGATGGCGAGGGACCGGTACTGAGGATCGAGGGAGCAGGGCGCGCGGCGTGGTTTTACCACGAGCTGCCCACCCAGCTGGCGGAGACGCCGGGGTCGGTGGCCTGGTCGTGGCGCGTGGTCGTGGCTCCGGACGGCGCGGATTTGCGCCAAGAGAAAACGGACGACTCTCCATTGCGGGTTTACGTCGTCTTCGGGAAACCGGGTCTGTTCGGTGGATCGAGCCGCGTCATCTTCTACACGTTCGGGGCCGGTGAAGCGGAAGGCTATTCACGGCCCAGCTTTGTGTCCAACAAGCTCCACGTGATCCGCGTCGGCGGCACCGCGCAAGTCGGACGATGGACGGAGAATGCTGTCTCTCCGTTTGTTGACTATCGACGGATCTGGCGCCGTAAGCCGCCGCCGATCACTGCCGTCGGCGTAATGCAGGACACCGATCAGACCCGGTCGAGGGCGATTGGGGAATTGCGGCGGCTGGAATGGCTGCCACAGTGATCGCGCATCTCCCGAAGGTTCCGATCGCGAGCCTGGAGCCATAGCGCGCTCCGCCGGATTTTCTGATTTACACTCAACTGAGCAGGTATTCCATGTTCGTTTCCAGACTGATCGCCTCATGCATGACGGCCAGCATCCTGGCTGGATGTAATTCCGCAACACCGCCCACCGCACCTGATGCGACACCCGTAGACCCCGGCATCATCATGCAGCCGGCGGGCGGATCAGGCGTCGCTGGACAGTTCGTCGGCGTTGGACATCGAGGAAGCGGTGGCGTCCGCTTCTCCGTTGCGGACGGAATTGGCCGTCTCGACTTCGGAGAAGATTTCTCCGTGGACGCGGTTCCCGGTCCGTTTGTATATGTGAACACCACCAACAACGCCAACACCGGACGTCCTCTTCGCGTGTCGGCGCTGCGGTCCAATCGCGGCGCGCAGAGCTACGCATTCGAGGTTCCGGCAGGCACCCGCTACACGTGGGTGCTGGTGTGGTGCGATCCGTTCAATGTTCCGGTGGCCGAAGCGGCAATTCCGGCGACGCCATAAGCGCCTGAATTAACGTGTCGAATGGGGCTTTGACGGTCTCCAGGGATTCATCGATGGACGGAACCATTCAGCCTTCAACAGCCGTATACAGCTTGACCAACACGGGAGAATAATTGCTGGCCCTTGCTTACCTCGGCGGTGTGCTGACGATCCTCAGTCCATGCATACTGCCAATCGTACCCCTCGTTTTCTCCCGCTCCGACCGGTCGTTTCGCACGGAGATACTACCGATGCTTCTCGGACTGGCCGTCGTCTTCGCCCTCGTCGCTTCAGCTGCGACAGCGAGCGCTGCATGGATTGTTCGAGCCAACGAGATCGGACGCTTCGCTGCCATCGGCATACTCGCGGTCGTCTCACTCAGTCTGCTGATTCCGCGATTCGCTGAAGCAGCCACTCGTCCGTTTGTCAAATTCGGCGCGGGACTCGACCGTCATGCTTCGTGGAGAGGCGGTTTCCTCGGCAATATCGCGGTCGGTTCCGCGATCGGTCTTCTCTGGGCGCCGTGCGCCGGCCCCATACTCGGACTTCTCATTGCGGGAGCAGCATTGAATGGATCCAGTAGCGACTCTCTGCTTCTCTTTTCCGCCTTCGCCCTCGGGGCTGCGACGTCGCTCGGCTTCGCGACTCTTGCAGGCGGTCGAGCATTGCAAAAAATGAAGCGATATGCCGGCGCGGACAGATGGGTACGACGCTCACTCGGTGTGATGGCGCTGACCGGTGTTTTCGTGATCGCCGCAGGCTGGGATCGGGCTCTCTTCGCGAAGGGTGGAATTCTCGAGACATCAGGGGCCGAAAACCTACTGATCTCCAGACTGAGCAGCTCCTCGTCCACCGAGCGAAGCAAATCGCTCGCGGCCGAGCACGGCAAATCCCTGGAGGAATTCGTCGCGGAGGAGAAGGACGTCATGGTGCTTGGCGATGAAGGCGCAGCGCCCGGATTCGAAGGCGGCGGAACCTGGATCAACTCGCCCCCGCTCGATCTTGCCTCGTTGCGTGGAAAGGTCGTGATGGTCGAGTTCTGGACGTACACCTGCTACAACTGTCTCAATGCGCTACCGTATGTGAAGGCGCTCGAGTCGAAGTACAGGGATCGCGGCCTGGTCGTAGTAGGTGTTCACACGCCGGAGTTTCCCCGCGAGAAGATCGAAGCGAACGTGCGGAGCGAGGTCAAGTCACTCGGCATCGTGTACCCGGTGGTGATGGACAACGGTTACAAGATCTGGAATTCCTTCAAGAACCAGTACTGGCCGGCCGCCTATTTCATCGATGCCAAAGGGCGCATTCGTTACCATCATTTCGGCGAAGGGAAGTACGACGAGCAGGACCGCGTCGTCGCGAAGCTCTTGAAAGAGGCGAAGCTATAGCGCTGAGTTGAGCCACCGCCTTCCATCTTCCGTCACTGACAGCTCGCCGACGGACACGTACTGATTCGGATTTCGGTCGTCCCACTGCTCGGCCATGGCTTTGGCGCGCCCTCGCCGATGCGTGTGCTGCGCCATGGCGACAAGAAAAAGTCCGGCACCGACGAGGTAAACCAGTACTCGGCCGTCGAGCCAGCTATCGGGCAGGTAGAATCCTCTCCGCCTCGTCGCACCATTGCAGCAGCGCCTGGCTCACGTGTGAGCCGTAACTCAAGGTGATGAGCCAGTTCGGAAGGTTCGCGTTGTCGGCATAGTCGACGGTTACACGCTCGGCGATCTCGCCATAAGTGGCGGAGAGTCGCTGCTGGCGCTCGCGGAATTGCGCGAGCAGCGCTTCGGCCGCGCCGGGTGGACCCTCTCGCGCGAAGAACAGCTTCAGAAGTATTTCGGTGCGCCCGGGTTGAAACTCCACTGGCTCGGCGAGCCACGCAGCAAGTGCTTTTCGCCCATGATCGGTGATTCGATAGACGATCCTCCGGGACGTCCGGCTCTTTGCCGCGGGGGTGATGAGCTTGTCGCGGTGGAGTGCTTTCAGCATCGGATATATCTGCCCGTAGCTCTCCGCCCAGAAATAGCTGACGCTCTGGGCAAAGAACCTCCTGATGTCGTAGCCGGACATCGGCTCCATCGAGAGCGCCCCGAGTATCGCATACCGGCTTCGGTTGAGGACCATTGCCAAATATACCCGCACCCCTTAGAGTCCATTTGGATTGTATATCTGTCAGATATAGCAATAAATGGCGAGGTGGTTATGGCGGGTGTGTTATGGAGTGTCTGGTTGAATGTGAGAGCGATCACCATTGCGGCGGCACTGCTTGCAACGGCGAGTTGTACGTCCCGTCGGGCTGAACCTCCGACACGCGCGCTACAGGTCGCGACGCGAGTACCGCTGGCTATTACCGCGGATTCACTCTTCTGGCGGACGCTTCATGGGGGCGCGTACGACAGCATTCCGACCGCAATGCTCGCGCTGAAAGCGGCGTATCTTCAGAACCCGACCGATGCTGTGACAGCTGCTCATGTGGGCTTTCTCCATGCGTGGCGAATCGCGGAGCGTTCACGCGTGGCGCGCCTGAGCCCATCGATTACGGATGATGCCATTCTCGCGCGCCGATACTTCGACCTGGCAAATGCACGCGCTCCGGAGTACGACGCCAGAATTCACGGCTTCGGTGCGGTGTTCAGGATGATCGAAGGCGATCTTCAGCGCGACTCTGCGCTCTGGGAGGACGGCCTGCGGCGGGGCCGGGCGGCGATAGAGGTCTGGCCCGAGTTCAACTGGTTCACCATCGGTTACGCATTGAGCGGAAAGCCGGATACTTCAGCGCTCTTCCGGGAAGGCATCGAGATGCAGTGGAAGACTGTTGACGCCTGTGGCCGTACGACGGTGGATCGCGCCAATCCCACTGCCGAGGTTGCGCTGGCCGCGCTGGCGACGGAGACGGATCCGCTGCGCAAGCGCGCATGCAACAACTCGTGGATCGCACCGCACAATGTCGAAGGGTTCTTTCTCAACATGGGCGACATGATCGTGAAGTCGGGCGATTGGCGCACCGCGCAGAAAGTCTATCTGCTGGCAAAGGGAGCGAACGCTTACGCGAGCTGGTCATACCGCGATGTGCTCGATGCGCGCATTCGCGACGCGGAGCAGAACGTCGTAGAGTTTCGCAAGGAAAACGCGCCGTTGATGTTTCGCAGCAAGTTCTCGTGCTCCGCGTGTCATCAGAGCGGGCACGATAACCGCTGAGATAGGGGCGTTACGCCAGGATTTCGTTGCTGTCAACACGCATTCCGGTGATTTGTCTTCGATCTGAGCTAAGCCCGCAGCTCAAGTCGGCAGATCGCATGTATTTCTTTGCAAACAGCATCGATTGCTTTGCCAGAGCTCCAATGAAGCAAGTCATGCGCCTGTCGTGAGGACAATCATGGGGCACGATCGAATTGCATCGTGCGGTAGCTGACGCCGCTGATTCGTGCTTACCGCGCGACCTTTCGCATTTTTGTATCCGGATTGGTCGAGAAGCGAAACGTGAACCACGCGAGGTCCGTCACGAGCTCGTCGTACTCCGCCGGATTCATCGCCGCGGCGAACGGCTCCATCCGTCCGCCAATCTCGCTCTTGAGGTGCTCGATCCACTGTAGCGTGAAATCCGCCACGTTCCCTCCCTGCGTTGGCGATGATGAACCGACAGAGATTCTAGTTCAGCGGGGCGAGGGGCACCACACGAGGCACGATTGCGATTCCCTGCTTCACCCTCTTTGCGATCCGATGCGTGTTTGCGAAATCGGAGAGCGGATCTCCTTCGAGCACCAGAAAGCTGGCCTCGTACCCATCCGCGAATCTGCCGAGCTTGCGGTTGGGAAAGATGGCTGTCGGAGTAGCCATGCTCCACATACGGAGTCGTAGCCGGTACCGGGCATGTGCGCGATGTCATCGACACCTGCCGTCACCGCATTGTGAAAATCAGTCGCGCTGTAAACGTGGGCCGACACGCGGAGCCGCGCCTTGTGCGCGAGCTCGACGATGCGCGGAACGAACGCAGGGTTGATTCCCCGACGGTAAAGAAATGCCGAGTCGTCTTTGCGACGCGCATACTCTTCGGAGTAAAGAAGAAAGACCTTCACGAAATCGGGTCGACTCTCGATTAGGCGAGACCATGCCCTGTCGATCTGTACCGCGCTGTCTACCGCGAAGTAGACATTCCCTTCCAGATCGCGATCAGTCCATGAAGGGGGAAACGCCTTGAACGCCAGAAACTGTCGGGCAATCTGGACCGGGTGTCCGCCGGGGCCGGTGAATCCCTGATTGGCGGAGATGAAGTCAACGGTGCCCGGACGATTGAGCGTACTGTCCAGCTTCGCGCGGATGACCGGCGCGTTGGTATGGTCCTTCAGATAGAATACGCCGTCCTTCAAATACGTCTGAGCGTATGCATCGATTGCATTCCGTTCGAGCCAGTGGTTGTGCCCTTCCGCATACGGCGGCACAACCCATTTCCTCTGGAGATCGACGACCTCATCGACATAAGCTGGCCGTTTCGACCGAAGAGTACCGCCTGCCGAGTACCAGGTCGCCGGACGGAAGACGGCTCCGTCGAACCAGAGTCCATTCCTGTACTCGACGACTCGAAGACCGTCAGCGTTGTTGGAGGTCTGGCATGTTACGGCAATCAATGCAGTTGCAGCGACGCACGACAACGAGCGCATGTTCATAGAGTCGCGAGAAAGCGTTCAATCGACCGATCGAGCACGCGCTGGAAAGTTTTCTCGTCCTCGAAACGTCCCGCGCGCCATAGCAGAATCTGTCCATGCGTCAGGGCCCACAGGTCGTGCGCCAGATGGAGGGCATGGTCGCGCGTGTCCTCCGATTCCGACCGGGTTACGCATTCCTCTACCGCATTCCACAGCAGGTTGAAAACCGCCGACCGATGTGCGGCGAAATCGCGCGGGAAGCGGCGCGCACCCTCCCGCCGAGTTACGAACATCAGCCCGAACAGGTGGGGATGGTCGCTCGCGAAGCGACGGTATTCGATGAGGATATGACGGATCACCGCCTCAGCCCGGCGGCTTTGTATTTCACCTGGTTTTCCGGCCCCGACTTCGATTGAGCGCAGGCGTTTCTCGAAAACGGTGAAGCCGCGGTCGGCCACCGCGTCGAGGAGATGCTGTTTGCTCTCGAAGTGGTGATAGAGGGAAGCGGCGCTGACATCCAGAGCCTGGCCGATTTTCCGCATCGACAGGGAGCCTGAATCCGAAAACTCTCGAAAGGCCTCGTCGACTGCCGCTTCACTCAATCTTTTAACAGTGTTAACCACTGACTTAACGGTGTTAAGTTTTCCCCTTCCTGTCAAGCACGATTTCTCGGCGCCTGGCTGCTGAACCCGCCCAGCCACCAATGCGAAAAGCGAGGATACCAGCAGCGAGAAGCCCGACAAGACCCGCCGCTTTCATGGGACCGTAGCCGCGCTGATCGAGTGTCCCGCGGAAGAGACTCAGCCGTCGTTCAAGCGAAATCGGCGCCGAATGGGAGCTCTGATGAACTTGAAGCGCACGACCGTGGATGAAGCGGTCGCGGAAGCAGCTTGGGATACCACGAACGGATTGCTGTCGAACGACGGCTTCCGGAGTCAGCGCGATCTCGCCGCACGAAATCTCGCGCGCCACTTTTTGAACGAGTTTCGAATCTGCACCACGCATGACTTCCGCGAACGGCCCATGCGTTTCGAATCTGCGGCGGGCAACAGCCATGTTTTTCGGCCGGCCGAAGTAATGTTGCCAGTGTCCACACGAAAACACCCACGCGTCACGAGTGTCTTCGTACGACAGGAACATTTCGACGGCACTCGTCACACGCGCCGGGGCTACCGGACCGATGCTCACTGTGACGGTAGAGTCGAGAAGGCGAGAAACGTGCGCTCGCACCCACTGCGGCTCCGGCACACAACCGGGCTCCGTGAATAGAAGGGCTTCGCCCGTTGCCTGACTCGCCGCGAAATTGCGCGCTGCATACGGACTCGGGTGATCGACGGCGAGGAGCTTGATTTCCTGTCCGGTCGTGAGCGACGGCAGGGTCAACCCGTCGCCGCCTCCGTACTGAACGACGAACACCTCGATTCCCCCGCCGTCATAAAGCTGGCCGAGAATGCCGTCCAGCGTGCTGGCAAGCTGCCGCGCTTCCGCAGCTTGCGCCGGGATGATGACCGATACATTCATGTGGCTCGCGGAAACTAGGCCAACCGCACACAACTGGCGATATCCATGGAGCGTGTCCTGGAGTTCGGCATGCTCGTAGCGCTGGCGGCGCCCGGGATTCGAGCCGCGAGCAGCGCCGCGTATCGACGAGTGTTCCCATTCGATGCGCTGCGGATCGGCGCGGCATCCGTCGCCTACGTCTGCATCGTGTCAGCGGTCGCAATGTACGATCCGGCATGGCTTCGCTTGCCCGCGATAGTCGCCGCCCTTGCGGGAGCTTATCTGCTCTGGCGCGCCCGGCCTAGTTTTGGTGTCGCGTCCGGCCTGCCGCCTGGCTCGCTGAATCCGTTGCCGGTGCGGCCGTGGAGCGATCCGGAATTCTACAAGAAGCAGGCAGCGCGCTACGGCGACGTATTCAAGACAAGCCAGTTCGCGCAGCCGATGGTGTGCGTTGTCGGCCTCGAGCGGGCAAACAAACTGCTGCTCGAGCACGACCATCAGCTCGTCGCACCGCCGCTGCCTTTCAGCCGCTTCATCGAGGGCGGCTACCTGCGATATCTTCCTGAAGAAACCCACGCGAACTACCGGCGGTTCTTCCGGTCGCTCTTTCATTCCGAAGTGGTCGCCAACGCGGAGCCCAGGATTGCCGCCGCCTTTCAGCGTGGCTTCGCGTCCATGGCCCGAGCATCGAGAGCGTCAGGCTCCGTGGTGGTAAAGGCGCCTGTGATGAGAATGATGTTCGTTGCGTGGACCGATCTCTTCTACGGAATCGACGAGGATCACCCGGACTTCCCGCGCCTGAAAGAACTCTTTCACGTCATCGATATTCGAAGGGCCCGCTGGGCATCGCGCCGGCGCGTCGAAGGGGCGCTGGCGGAGATCGAGACAATCATACGACGTCGCGCTGCCGTCCTTGCGGCTAGTCCTGCGCCGCTCTCGTGCTTCACTGCCGCACTGGCGCGGAACAATCCTGAAGCACTCGGCGACCGCACGGTGCTCGGCAACCTCATTTATATCATGCAGGTCACATGGGGCGACGTTACAGGTCTTCTCCTCTGGGTGTTCAAGATGCTGAGCGAGCATCCGGCCTGGCGCGAGCGCCTCGTACAGGAGCGCAATCGCGATCTTTCCACGCGGATAGTTCGCGAGACGCTGCGGCTCGAGCAGAGCGAGAGCCGCTACCGTCGTGCGTTAACCGACCTCGACCTCGACGGATTCAGAATTCCGAAAAACTGGCTCGTTCGCATGTGCATCCGCGAGAGTCATCAGGACGCGGCGACGTTTCCCGATCCAACGGTGTTCAACCCGGACCGCTTCCTGGGCAAGCCTTTCACGCGCGCGCAATACGCACCGTTCGGAGCCTTTCGTCTCGCTTGCATTGGAGAGGAGCTCACCAAGGTGGTGGGAGCCATCTTTGCGCTTGAGCTCGTGTCGGGGTTCGAATGGCGAGTGGTGGAAGATGGCGCGGCCGAGATCAGCAGCTGGGCGCACAATGCACCGAGCCGGCGCTTCTCGGTGGAGATGACGTCGGTGACAGTGACTTGATACGCGGGCCACGGGTGAGTGTCATCGTTCCGGCGTTCCAGAGTGGGGCGCGTATCGGACCTACACTCGCGCGATTGCGGCGGCAGACATTCACCGACTTCGAGGTTATCGTCGTCAACGACGGTTCGACCGACGACACTTCGGCGATTGTCGCTCGTCTAATCGACGCCGATGCGCGGATCCGGCTCTTCGAACAGGGTAACAGCGGGATCGCGGCTGCGAGGAACCGAGGCATCGACGCGGCGCGAGGCGACGTGGTCGCGTTCCTCGACGACGACGATCTCTGGCACCCGCGCAAACTCGAGCTTCAGATCGCCCGTCTCGACGCAGTCCCGGGTGCAGCGGTAGTGTCGTGCTACTCGGCGCTGGTGGATTCCGCCGGCCGTTTGCTAGGCTGGCGGCTCGGTGGCAAACGTGAGGGGAATGTCTATCGCGAGATGCTCGAATGGGACATGGTCTCAGGCGGAAGCGTTGCCCTCGTGTCGCGCCGCTCGCTCGAGGAGGCCGGCGGATTCGACGTATCGCTGCCCGATCGGGCCGATTGGGATCTATGGATCCGGCTGGCGCGACGGCACTGTTTCAGCTGCGTGCCGCAAACGCTCGTGGGCTATACGCGTCGTGCAGGGAGCGTGTCCCGGAGCTATGAGCGGATGGTCGAACAGGGACAGGCAGTGCTGGCCAAGGCCCGCCGCGAAGATCCGACCATCACTGCCGACGACTATCGCGCGTTCCTTGCTCGCGATCTCTTCGGCGCGGCCTGTCTCTGTCTCGCGGACGATGAATGCACCGA
>Ga0136617_10001387_pt1 | contig 21433 bp, 17 predicted proteins | sample AntDrymUQ3222106_2_FD_129672 | JGI IMG/M metagenome (GOLD analysis project Ga0136617, IMG submission 129672) | Polar desert sand microbial communities from Dry Valleys, Antarctica - metaG UQ322 (21.06) | ecosystem: Environmental > Terrestrial > Soil > Desert | place: Antarctica: Dry Valley...
ATCGGTCTCGGGCCCCCGTCCGGTGCCGGACAAGGGCGGCGACGAGCTCGACGGCGAAGTGTCCGAGCGACACGTGAGTCGGCTGGATTCTCGGAACCAGCAGCGCGTCGGTCCCGGGATGTACGGCGGCCCTACACACCGAGAAGCCCAGGGTGAAGCCGGCGACACGGGCCGCACGGCCCACGCGCTCGTCAGCCTTTCCGTGGGGGTAGCCGATGCTCGTGAGCTCGACCCCCGCGGCAGCGGCGACCTCCGCCCGGCCTTCCACCATGGCGTGCGAGAGCTCGGAATCGTCGAGCAACGGCAGCCGGTGGTGTCGGCGTGTGTGAAACCCGATCTCGAAGCCGGCGTCCGACAGCGCTCGGACGTCCGCCGTGCGCATCCCCGCGTCGGGTGGGTCGGGGCCGAGCCGGGCCGCGAGATCCTCGGCGAGACGATCCCGCTCGAGGGCGGGAAGTCGCTCGACGGCCCCGGCGAGCGAACGGACGTCCGGGCTCCCCGGCGCGAGCGCGAGGTCCGTCTCCATCCCGACCCCCGTCGGAACCAGAGAGGAGTCGGCGACGCCCGCGTCGACCGCACGCTGGAGGCGCTCCCACCAGAAGGAGAAGGGCTCCGAGAGCGAGGCACCCGAGACGAGGAAGATGGCGGTCAGCCCCTCCCGACGCAGAACCGGCATCGCCGTCCCGGCGTGCGAGGGCAGGTCGTCGTCGAACGTGATAGTGACCGGGAAGCGCTCCCCCCGGCGGCGACCCGCCACCGCCACGAGCAGGGCGTGTGCCGGTACGACCGCATATCGCCTGCGAAGGTGACGGAGTTGAGCCTCGAAGAGGGTCCGGCCGTGAGCGGGAAGGATCTCCCAGGGGTCACCCGAAGTGCTCTCGATGCCGTGGTACATGAGCGCCAGGCCCGCCCGCCGCCCCGACAGGCGCAGCAGTCCACCGAGCGCGGTAGCGATCGGCAGGCCGGTGACCCGCTTCAGGGCTCGAAGTCCCCGCCTCACGAGGGACGGGCCTGGGGAACGGGTCGGGGTAGAGCACCAAGCGACGACGGCACGCCTCACGACCGTACCGGGGGGTCTACCCCTCGTGCCCACAGGGTCTTCGGGTGGCCAGCCCGTTCGGAACCGGCGGACCGAGCGAGCGTCTGACCTAGACTTGATTACTGTAGTCGGCATGGACGCGAGGGACATCCGGAAGGTGCGACTCGACCTCTTTCCTCAAGGTCTGGTCGGAGCGACCGATACGAAGCCGAAGCGGATGTTCGGACTGCGCCCGGAGGGCTCAAATCATGGCTAGAGGTCAAGCAAGCACGATGTCGCTCCCCGCGGAGGCGGACGCGCGATTCTCCAGCGTCGTCCCGAGCGACCTCAGCATCGAGCTCACCGCTCGCGGCTACGGCGGCGCGGAGCGTTGGTCGGTCCTTCGCAGGCTCCTGCTCGCCGCAGATGTCGTCGCCGGAACCGTGGCCGGCATCGTCGGGGCGGCGCTCGGCGGTATCGACATCGCGGAGTTGATGCTCGCAACCGTCGCAGTGGCCTTCGCCTGGCCGGCGATCTCCTTCGTCTGCGGGCTCTACTCGGCCGACGACCTGGGGTCGTGGGCCAGCGGCGTCGGCGAGGTTCCGCGCACCGCCTTCGCCGCACTCTTCCTCTCGTGGCCGCTCTACGCGCTTGCCGGTCTGCTCGACTCCCCGACGCCCGCCATCGCAGCGCTCGCGGTGTGCATCAGCGCACCGTGCCTGGGCGGCGCGTCCCGGGCCCTGGCCCGCGCCATAGCCCACACCTCCGAGCCTCTTCGTCAGCGCACGGTCATCGTGGGATCGGGCATGGTGGCCGGACGGGTGGTGGAGAAGCTCAAGGAGCATCCCCAGTTCGGTCTCGTACCCATCGGCATCGTGGATGACGACGTGCACTATCAAGGCCATCCCGATCTCCTCACCCTCGGGCGGCTGGATGAGCTCTCGGACATCCTTGACCGCTCACGCGTCGATCGGGTGATAATCGCCTTCTCCCGCGCGAACCACGACCAGCTCCTGTCCAGCCTCCGTGCATGTCGAGATCGTCGCGTTGCCGTCGACGTCGTGCCCCGGCTGTTCGAGTTCCTCGACGGAGCCCGTGTCCTCGACCAGATCGGCGGACTGCCGCTTCTGTCGATCGGAGCCCACCGCCTGAGCGTCTCCTCCCGCGCGGCCAAGCGAGCGCTCGACGTGCTCGTCTCCGGTCTCGGCCTGATCGTCTTGGCGCCTCTGCTGGCCCTGATCCCGCTCGCGATCAAGCTCGACTCGCGGGGCTCGGTCCTGTTCCGCCAGACGCGACCGGGTCGGGAGGGCAAGCCGTTCGATGTGGTCAAGTTCCGCTCGATGTACGCGGATGCGGCGGGTCACGCACCGGACGTCGACTCGGAGGGGGCGATCGTCAAGGGAAGGGACGATCCCCGCATCACACGGGTGGGCGAGTTGCTGAGGCGCTTCTCGCTCGACGAGCTCCCACAGCTCATCAACGTCCTCAAGGGCGACATGAGCCTGGTGGGCCCGCGCCCGCTCGTCATGGCCGAGATCCAGGCGCTCGGAGAGAACTGGCACGAGCGCCGGCTCGACTTGAAGCCGGGGATGACCGGACTCTGGCAGGTATCGGGGCGCTCGAGCACGAGCTTCCACGAGAGGCTGCGCTTCGACTACCAGTACGTGGCCGGCTGGTCGCTCGCCCGAGATATCGAGATACTTCTGCATACCCTCCCGGCGGTGGTGTCCGGTCGGGGGGCCTACTAGTCGGCAAGACGGTCAGCGAACCCGCTGGCCTCCGGGCCGCCGAGCCGGCTCGGCGAGGCCCGCCCGAAGGCCGCGAAGCCCCACCCTCTCGATGATCGATCTCCATTGCCACATCCTTCCCGAGGTCGATGACGGGCCCGCCAACCTCGACTTCAGCCTCGCTCTCGGTCGCGCCGCCGCGGCGGCCGGCATCCAGGTCATCGTCGCCACGCCGCACATCCGCTCGGACTTCCCGCTCGACCCCGAGAGCGTCGCGGAGCGCGCCGGGCGGTTGAGTGAGGAGGTGGACGCAGCCGGCATCCCGCTTCGAATCCTGTCCGGTGGCGAGGTCGCCGCGTCGAGCCTCGGCACGCTCAGCGATTCGGTGCTCGAGCAGGTGGCGCTCGGATCGAGCTCCTGCGTGCTCGTCGAGTGTCCAGGTGGAGAGGACAGCGGCTTCGAGAGGTCGGTCGCCGCTCTCCGCGATCGCGGGTTCGTAGCGCTCCTCGCCCATCCCGAGCGGTCGAGGATGTTCCAGGTCGACTACCGACGCCTCGAGCGTCTCATCGAGGCGGGGGCGCTGTGCTCGGTCACCGCATCGTCCGTCGCGGGGCTGTTCGGTCGGGATGCGCGGCGCCTCGCTCTCCGGCTCCTACGCGACGATCTCGTTCACGACGTCGCCAGCGACGCCCACGACCACGTCCACCGGTCGATCGACCTGCGAGGAGTCCTCGAGCACGCCGAAGGGGAGATCCCCGGGTTGAGTGCCCAGATCACCTGGCTGACGGATGCCGCCCCACGGGCCATCCTCGCCGATCAGGCGCTTCCACCGCGACCCGTGCGAGCTCCTCCCCGGCTATCCCGCTGGTACCGCTTCGCGACGGGCTCCCCCCGCCGCGTCGCGCCCGGCGTCGACTGAGTAGTGGCTCACCGGTGAGAGAAGCGCTCCGGCTCGCTCCGCCGCGCTCAAGTCGGTGGTCGTCGGGTCGATAACGCGGGTATGGAGAGACTGTCCCTCTCGCCCCGCACCAGATCACCCCGCCTGCTCGCCGTCGCGCTGACCGCGACCGTCGCGCTCGCCTGCGCGAGCGTCGCCCAGGCCGCCGCCGTGTCGGTCGCCGGCGCTGAACGACCCTGGCAGCGAGAGTGGGCGAGCTACCTGTGCCAGGCCCCCGATCGCGTCACGAGATCGAGCACGCCCGTCGCGCAGGGATCCCGGGCCTATCGTCTGGAGGTGCGAGACGGAGACGATGCGTACGGCGAGCGGTGCGAGCTGAGCCAGGGCAATCCGACCCGGGCGGGATATCCGGTGTTCCAGGAAGGTCAGGAGCGCTGGATCTCGTGGAAGGTCTACCTGCCATCGGACTTCCCCCTCCACACGAGCCGCTGGAACGTCATCAGCCAGTGGAAGCAGCTCGGCTCGATGGGCCCCCCCGTGCTCTCCATGGAGGTCACCGACGGTCGCTTCCACCTCGTCAACAACCCGGCCGCCGGCGTCCCTTGCTGCCGCTCTCCGCGGTGGAGCGGCCCCGCGAGCCCGGAGCGATGGGTCGACTTCACGCTGCACGTGAAGTTCTCCCCGGACCCTGCGGTCGGCTTCGTGGAGCTCTACGGGGATCTCGACGGCGGCGGCAAGCGCCTGCTGCTGCCGAGGACCAGCACCCACACCATGAAGCGCGACGGCTCGGGGCGAGCGGTTCCCTCGCACTCCCGCATCGGGATCTATCGCGATCCCGCGATTCAGGGCACCGCTCATGTCCTCTTCGACGAGTACGTGATCGCGAGCTCGCCTCCCGGCGGCCTGCGCTAGCGCGCGCCCGGAGAGCACCCGCGCATCGATGACTCGCCCAGGGCAGGCCGCCACCCCACCGCCTCCGAGCCGGCGGAGTTCAGCGGGGCCGCTGAGCAGCTCTCGCTCCTTCTCGCTGCCGATGGGTCGGCGCGTCGAGCCGCACGGCATCGCCGGCTATCCGATCGACTTCTCGGTCAAGGCGAGCAGCCCCTCCCTGACTCCGTGGTGGCTGAACGGCCCGCAGGAGCCGTTGCACGTCGCCGTCTTCCAGTGGGGCCTGGGCTCGTACGAGCGCTACCTTACGGAGGGCGACGAGCGCTGGCTCGAGGTGGCCCTCGAAGCCGGTCGACGCGCGCTCGAGACCCAGCATCGCGGGGGTCGGCTCGACGGGGGGTGGCTTCATCGGTCGCCGTTCAAGCACACCTTCCCCCTGGGTACGCCGTGGATGTCGGCGATGGCCCAGGGCGAGGGCGCGAGCCTCCTGGTACGGCTCTTCCTGGAGACCGGCGACGAGGCGCTGGCCGAGGCGGCCCGGCGAGCTCTTGGCCCGCTCCGGGTGCCGAGCGGCGGTGGTGGGGTGCGAGCGCAGCTCGGAGGCAGGCCGTTTCCCGAGGAGTACCCCACGAAGCCTTCGTCCTACGTCCTCAACGGCGCGATCTTCGCCCTGTGGGGCGTGCGCGACGTGGCCGTGGCCCTCGACGACTCCGAGGCGAAGGCCGAGTTCGAGTCCGGGGTCGACACGCTCGCCGCCTCCATCGACCGCTGGGACACCGGCTACTGGTCGCGCTACGACCTCTTCCCACATCCCCTGGTCAACGTGGCGAGCTCCTTCTATCACCAGCTCCACATCAGCCAACTGCGCGCCATGACGGTCCTGTCCCCCCGGCCCGCACTGGCCGCTGCTGCGGACCGCTTCGAGGCCTACGCCGCCTCGCCGGCGAAAAGGCGTCGAGCGTTCGGAGCAAAGGTCCTCTTTCGTCTGGCCGTGCCGCGCAACCGGTTCACCGCGTACCGGCTGCCGTGGAGCCCGCCGAGGCCGGCCTGAGTCCGTCTCCACGCGTGCGTGCCGGACCGCCGCGGCCGGTCGACGCCACCGCGAGGAGGCTCGGACCGAGGCCCAGGAGCAGCCACAGCTGCTTGCTGTATTGCTCCGACACGAAGAAGTAGGCCGCGAGCAGGCAGAGGAGCGCAAGGAAGACGCCCCTCGCCACCATCGCCATCCCTCGGTCTCCGGTGGCGTCGAACCGTAGCGCGGCCTTCAGCGCACAGGCCAGGGAGAAGAGCAGGATCGCCACGAATAGCGCAAGCCCCACCACCCCCAGCTCGGCGAGGACCTGGAGATAGATGTTGTGAGCGACCTCCGGGGTGTCGACGATGAAGTCGTTGCGCTCGATCGCCCCCGGCTGGAGCAGGTAGTGGACGGAGGAGCGCTGGAAGTTGCCGCTCCCGACGCCGCGCACGGGGTGGGCCTCGACCATGCGCCACCCGACCGCCCAGATGTCCTCTCGGCCCGACCCGCTGTCCACCGAGGTCACTCGCTCGAGAGCCGCGGACGGCGCCAGCACCGTGAAGTAGGCGAGCCCACCGAGGGCGACGACCAAAGTTACCCCGACCACGACCCACCGCCCGCGGTTGACCACGACGACGGCGGCGACCAGACCCACGGCGAGCGCGATGAGCCCTCCCCGGGACAACGTGAGGAAGACGCTCGCCGTGCACAGGCCCGCCGCGACGATGGCGCCGAGGCGGAGGCCCGGACTGTGCTTGGCCGCCGCCCCGAGGGAGGCGGCGAGCATGAGGGCCGCGACGGCGAGCGCAGCGAACTCGTTCGGGTCGGCCACGCTTCCCGCGAAGCGCGTGAGCGCTTCATCGCCTTGTAGATCCGCCGGGGCGAGGAGCCCGTAGAACGCGGACAGGGTGGCCGCGGCCACGAAGGCCGCACTCACCGCGAGGGCGCGCCTGCGGGTGTCGACCGCGGTGAAGACGATGAGGAACAGCAGGACGTTGAGGGAGTAGCGAACGACCGAGTCGCCGCCGTCGGCCAGGCTCTCCACCCAGATGAGGCTGAGGGTGGCCCACCCCAGGAAGACGACGAGGAGCAGGGTGAACGGACCGTGGGCGGCGATGAAGTTTCGTCTGCGAGACCCGTGCGTGGCCAGAAAGGCCAGCCACGAGAAGGCCAGCAGCAAGCCCGCCAGCTTGGACGAGCTGACGGCGGCTCCGGCCAGCGTCGGGATCTGATCGAGGAAGATCAGCACGACGAACAGGCACAGCCCGGCCGTGATGTCGATCAACACGACCAGAGCGAACGCCATACTGAGCGCCGCGGCGACGGCGATCACCGGATCGACTCCGGCCAGAAGGCCGAGGGCAAGCGCCGCGACCCCCAGCAGCGCGTACTCGACGCCGAACGGCAGCGGTAGCCGATGTGTCACTCGAGTGGTGTCAGGCCGCGGGAGTCGGCCTCAGGTCCGGGGAGGCGTCGGACCCGCCGTCCCCGGCCGGGGACGGCGACTGGGGACTCCTGCGGAAGACCCCGCGCCCCTTCGCCTCTTGCGAGGAGCCGGGGCGTCCACCGTAGACGTAGTAGCCACCCCCACTCGGCTCCTTGGCGCCCGCCACCGCGAACCCGGTCGGGGTCACGTTGTGCCGGGCAAGCAGCTCCCCGAGCTGTCTCAGCCTGGTCAGATGGGTCTTCCCGAGCCGGACGACGATCAGCACGTCGTCGACCCGCTGGGCGAGGGGAAGGGCGTCGATGACCGCCGTCAGCGGCGGTGAGTCGACGATCACGTAGTCCGCTATCTGCTTCGCCTGCTCGATGAGGTCGCGAGAGGTCGGGAGGAAGAGTCGATCGGCCATCCACCCGCTCACCGCGCCGACGTCGTCACCGGCGAGCAGGAGGCGGAGGTAGCTTCCATAGCTCTTGGTGGTCACGAGAGCGTCCTCGAGCGGCACGCGCTCGACGAGGACGCTGCCGGTCCCCCTGGGAGCGGACACTCCGAGCGCCGCTCCGACGGCGGGACGCCGGAGGTCGGCCTCGACGAGGACGACGCGGTTGCCCGCCAGCGCGAGCGATGACGCCAGGTTGATGGCTGTGGTGGTCTTGCCCTCCCCCGGTGAGGGGCTCGTGACGAGGATGGAGCGGGGACCGGCTCGCCCGCGGCGGTAGGCGACGAGCGTGGCCCTGAGCGTCCGGTAGGCCTCGAGCGACGAGGGCCGCAGCCGCTCGGGAGGGACCGGGCCGGAGCGGGCGCTGCGGGGCACGTTCGGGATCCGGGCGAGGATGGGCAGGCGATAGAGCTCCTGGAGCTGGGTCTCCCTCCGCAGACGAGGGTCGAGGACCTGGAGGGCGAACGCCCCGCCGACGCCGAGGATCAAGCCGGCCAGGAGCCCGCCGGCCAAGCTTCGCCGAGGCCGAGGTGAGCTGGGGCCCTCCGGTAGGTCCGCCGGGGCGGCCACTCGCAGGGTGGGGTCAGGGCCCCCACGCAGCACCTCGAGCCGGGCGAGCTGCCCCACGAGCGACTCCGGGCCGCTGTCGGTCGCTTGCTGCGGAGAGTCGCCGACGTTGTCGCGGAGCCGGTCGATCGCGTGGTCCAGCTGGGCGTGGAACCGATCCGTGCGGTCGGCCACGGCGCCCTCGGCGAAGGCGTTGGCGAGATCCCGCGCGGCCGACGCGCTCGCGCCCTCGGCGGTGATGGTCACCACGTTGCTCGAAGCCAGGGGCTCGGCCGTGACCCGCTCGAGGATGTCGCGCGGGCGCTCTCTCAGTCCGAGCTCCTCGCGCACCCGGAGGGCGACGGCGGCCGTGGTGACGAAGCGCGCCGCGGTGGCGACGTCACGCGTGGGATCGTTCGACTCGCGGATCACCCCGAGCCCCGCGAAGGTCGGATCGTCTCCCGACACGGGCGTCACCAGCAGGTCGCTCTCCGCCGTGAACACACGGTCCGCGGTGAGCACGTACACGCCGGCGGCGGCCGTCGTCAGCAGGACCACCGCAACTATCAACAAGGCCCGCTCGCGCAGCGTCTCGACGTACCTGCGAAGGGCGGACTGCTCGATCTGGGGCTCCTGCCATTCGGCGGTAGGCGCCCGATCGGTCATCGACATCTCCCTATCATCGTGTATGAGCATGACGGCACCACGCTCGCGATCTTCCCGGCGCGCCCGGTTCGTCGGGCGGTGCCGAAGATATGCCCTCTTCTCGGCATGAGCTCCGCGAACCTTGAACGCGCTGGCGACCGTGGGCGAGCTCGCACCCTCGCCAGCGTACTAGTGCCGGTCCTCAACGAGGAGGCCCACATCCGGGAAGCCGTGGCCGCGATGCGCGCGCAGCGCCTCGACGGAGACGTCGAGCTCCTGTTCGTCGACGGCCGCTCCGAAGACCGCACGCGAGCGATCCTCGAAGAGCTGGCCGGCGCCGACCCACGGGTTCGCGTGCTCGACAACCCCGCCCGGCAGACCGCCGCGGGGCTCAACGTCGGTCTCGGGCACGCGCGCGGGCAGTTCGTCGCCCGGATGGACGGCCACACCATCTACCCGCCGGACTATCTGTCCATCGGAATCGAGCGCCTTCGCCGCGGCGACGTCGCCTGGGTGTCCGGCCCGCAGGTTCCGCGCGGCGAGGGGAAGTGGTCTCGACGGGTCGCGCTGGCCCTTGGCTCGCGGCTCGGCACGGGCGCGTCCAACCGCTTCGGCGGTGAGGCGGTCGACGAGCCGTCCGAGAGGGAGCTCGATACCGGTGTGTTCACCGGCGTCTGGAGCAAGGACACCCTCGACGCCTTCGGTGGCTGGGACGAGGGGTGGCCCGTCAACCAGGACTCCGAGCTCGCCGCGCGCGTCCTCGCCGCCGGAGGACGCATCGTGAGCCTGCCGGCCATGGGCGCTCTCTACGTGCCGCGGGACAGCCCGTTGACGCTCGCGCGCCAGTACTGGCGCTACGGCTTCTACCGCGCGAAGACGAGCAAGCGCCATCCGGAGAGCCTGCGGCGCTCCAGCCTGGGGCCGCCCGCGGTGCTGCTGACGGCGGTGGGCGCCGTGCTGGCACCACGGGTCCCGCGCCTCATGGCCAGAGCGATGCTGCTGGCCTACGCGCTGGTCCTGGCGGGGGCGGGGGCGCGCGCGGTCGCCGCCGGGCACCGCTCCGACGGGGCCGCGGTGCCAGCCGTGCTCGCCACCATGCACCTGGCCTGGGGATGCGGCTTCGTCGCTGGCTGCTACAGATTCGGGCCACCGACCCAGGCGCTGGCTCGCGTCGCCGGCCTGCGGCGCAGCCGAGGAGCCGGCTCACGCCCGGCCCCCTGACCCTGGACGTGCGCCTCGCGGTCTACACGGACTACCCCTACCGGCGAGTCGACGGGGCGGTCTACGCGCCACGCGCCTTTGCGGTCTTCCTGGGCGAGATGGGCAGGCGCCTCGATCGCCTCGTGCTCGTCGGTCGTCTCGAGCCGGAGCAGGACACATGGCACTACCGGCTCCCCGACGACGTCGACTTCGCGGCCCTCCCCCACTACGCGACGCTGACCTCCCCGTTCGGCGCGCTGCCGGCGGTGCTCGGCTCGCTGCGCCGCTGGTGGCGGGTGCTCGACCGGGTCGAGGGCGCCTGGCTGCTGGGACCACACGGGCTCGCTCTTCCCTTCGCCCTGCTGGCCCTTCTGCGCGGAAAGCGCGTCGCGCTCGGCGTGCGCCAGGACCTACCTCGCTACGTCGCCAGCCGCCATCCCGACCGGGCCTGGATCGCGGCGGCGGCGAGCGCGCTCGAGGCCGTCTTCCGCCTTCTCGCGCGCCGCTGCCCGGTGGTGGTCGTCGGGCCCGAGCTGGGGCGCGCTTACGCTCGCGCCAGGCGCCTACTCGTCCTGTCCGTATCGCTCGTGAGGGAAGCCGACGTCGTGTCTCTGCCGGACGCCCTCTCGCGCCGCTACGAAGGGGAGCTGCGCGTGATCAGCGTCGGTCGCCTCGAGCGGGAGAAGAACCCGTTGATGCTGGCCGACGTCCTGGCCGCCGCTCGCGAGCGCTCCGAGCGCTGGCGCCTGATCGTCTGCGGCGAGGGCCCGATGCGTGAGGAGCTCGAGGAGCGGCTCCGAGCGCTGGGGGTGTCGGACGCCGCCGAGCTGCTCGGGTACCTGCCGGTGCACGGCGGCCTGCTGGAGGCGTACCGCAACAGCCACGTCCTCCTGCACGTCTCGTGGACGGAGGGGCTGCCGCAGGTGCTCTTCGAGGCCTTCGCGGCCGGCCTCCCCGTGCTGGCCACGGCGGTCGGTGGAGTGGCCGAGGCGGTCGGCGACAGCGCGCTGCTGATGCCGGCGGGAGACGTGGAGGCAGCGGTCGACGGCCTCGAGCGCCTCGCGAGCGAGGGCGCTCTTCGCGAGCGACTGGTCGAGTCGGGCCTGGATCGCGCGCGAAGGGCCACCATGGAGAGCGAGACCGAGCGTGTCGTGCAGTTCTTGAGCGAGGCGCCCGCAGGGCCGGGGCGCCTCAGCGGCGCGGCGCTCCGCGCCGGCGATGGGGCCGCGCGCAGCGGCCGCCGGCGCGCCTGGAGGTGAGCGCCCGGCGCCCCCGGGACCGACCGGCCCGAGCGCACCGCTTGGCTCGACCCGGAGACGTCCTGGCCGTCGGAGACGACGCTATCGGCAGGGGAGCGGGGATAGCCGGGATCGCCGGGGACACGTCTGGGCCCGATCCCGCACCGCCTCCGCCCCCCTTGCTTGCGCCGCCCGAGCCTCCGCTTCCGCCACCACCCGAGCTCGACCCGGCGCGGCCGGACCTCCGCCCGGAGTCGCCCTCGGATGGAGAGCCCCCCGAGTCCTGGCCGACGTTCGAGTTCTCGTCGCCTGGGCCCGGGCTGTCGTGCGGGCTCGGGTCCTCATCGCAGGATGAGGTGGGTGAGGGCGCGCTCGCCTCGAAGCGCTCGGACGGCTCCTGCTCGACCTCCGGGCCTCCGGAGGAACCCGCCGACTCCTCCGCGCTGCCGGAGTTCAGATCCTCGTCGTCGTCGCCGTCGCCGTCGCTGTCGCTGTCGTCGGTCGGATGGTCGGGCCCGGCCCGGGCTTCGTCAGCGTCCTCCTCGGTCAAGTCCCGCGGCGCGTCGTCGCGCTCCTTCTCGGAGTCGCCCTCCGAGCTGGTCGCGTCGTCGTCCCCTCCATCGGCGTCATCGTCACCTTCGTCTGCCTCCGCGCCCTCGTCTCCTTCGTCGCCATCGCCCGTGCCCTCCTCCGGGTCGGCGCCCTCGTCGTTCCCTCCGTCTGCATCTGCACCGTCTTCGTCACCTTCGTCGGCGCCATCCTCCGGCGAGTCGTCGTCGCCCTCTGCATCGGGCGCGCCGACCTCCGGCCCGACCTCGCCTGGCCCCGGGTCAACACCCCCGAGAGGCGCAACGTCGGTGTCACACCCGGGTCCACCCTCACCGGTATCACCGGACGACGCCCCGGCTCTTGGCCCCGGGTCCGTCTCCCCGAGCAGCGTCCGGCAGGGGCTCGAGTCCCTCAGGCGCAGGTCGCGATCGGACCGATCGGCGTAGAGCGGGTCGGCGTGCAGGTTGGAGGCGGCGGTGAAGCCGACCTGTGGCGACTGGATGCCCGAGCCGGCCGGGGCGCCTGAGTAACGGCCACCCGACACGCAGTTCGAGCGCACGACGTTGCCGCCCCCCGTGACCTCGAAGGACTCGACGTTGTAGCGCAGCTGCGAGTTGGTGATCACGTTGTTCTCGACGACGTTGCCCGCGGACCGGTGGGCGAAGAGGATGCCCTGACCGTTGCCGTCGATGACGTTGTGCCGCGCCGTCGAGCGGACGGCGTCGGGGTAGAACTGGATACCCCGATCGACGTTGTCGTAGATCAGGTTGTGCTCGATCTTCGTGTCGGCGGCGTTCTCGACATATATCCCGTGATCGTGGTTCGTGGCGGGCTTGCGGCCGCAGCCGTGGATGCGGTTGTGCTCGAGCACGGTGCGGTATGCGGTTCCCCGGCTCGTCGAGCCGACGATGAAGCAGATCCCCTTGTTGTGGTTGGTCACGTCGTTGTCGCTGAACCTTGCGTCGTCGCCGTAGATGACCGGGCTCGGGCCGATCGTGCAGGACTCGGCCGAGCCGCAGGCCGGCGCGCCGCTGCCGTCGAGCTCGAGCCCCTCGACCGTCACGTGGTCGCCCCGAACCTGCATCTGACCGATGATCCTCGCCTCCTCGCCTGGATAGGAGCGAAGGGTCACGCGGGCGTCGGGGGCACCTCCCCGCCGCAGGAAGACGTCCTCTTGCCACGTACCTTCCCGAAGGCACCCCGTCTCGCCTGGGCGCAGGGAGTCGGCCAGCCTCTGAACGCTCGCGAAGGGCCGCTCGAAAGTTCCGGGGGACGCTTCGGACCCGGTCGGGGACGCGAACCGGTCACACGTGGTCGCGGCTCGAGCGGTCGAGGGCGCGTGATGAGCGCCGACGAGCAGCCCCAGCACGGCGAGAGCCACAGCAGCGATCGCCGGCCATGGCCGGAGGATGCGCCGCGGGAAGACGGCGGTGGATCGAGCGCCCGACATGCCGTGGGCATCGGCCACGGGTCAGGGGGCGAGAGCGCCGCCACGGGATCCTCGTACGTTCGTCGAACGCTCGCGAGGCTGCCACGTCAGCCGCTGCGACGGGCTGATGCCGCCCACGAGCGACCGTGCTCGAGGACCCCCCACGCCGGAGACGCCCGAAGAGCACGAAGCACGGGTGAGACCTTGGTCCGGTAGCGCGCGGCACCGTCCCCGTGATAGACGCCGATCCGCGGGTACTCGAGGGGCCCGGGGCGCTCGAGCCGGCTCGGAAGCGTCGCCGCGAATCGGTAGCCAGCCGCCCTGGTCGCGTCCACCACTCGGTCATCGACGTCTCCATAGGGGTAGGCCAGCGACGTGCAGTCGCGCGCCAGCTCGACCTCGCAGCGTTCCTTCGACCTGCGGAGCTCGCCCTCGAGCTCCGAGCCCTCGAGCTCGGTCAGCCGGGGATGCGAGCAGGTGTGCGACCCGATCTCCCAACCTTGGTCGGCGAGATGGCGCAGCTCCTCCCAGCTCATGGGGACGAGCTCTCGCTCGTGGGGCCCGCCCAGCCACTGGTCGATTCCCGGCCAGGCCATGGGCGCGTTGCCTCCGATGAGGTCCGTCGGGACGAAGACCGTGCCGGGAACGCCGAGCCGCCTCAAGATCGGGAGCGCCGTCTCGAGCACCGACCGGTACGCGTCGTCGAAGGTCACGACCAGGGTCTTTCGCGCCGGCGGGCGCTCGAGCGCCCGTGTGAACGTGGCGCCCACGTGCCCCCGGCGGAGCAGGAGCCCGATCTGGTGCTCGAGGCTCGCGGGGGTGACCGAGAGTGGGGCGGGGAAGGTCCCGCTGACGGCGTGGTAGCAGAGGACGAGCGGTGCGGGACTCACCTGTGCGCCTCCCCGCCCGTCGCGGTGACCGGACGGCTCGAGGAGCGCGGGCGCTCGACCCGCAACCGGTGGTAGGCCCGTAGGGCGGTGGGCCGCGCGTAGCGCCGGACCCCGTACCCGATCATCCCGTCGGGGCGTCGACGGTAGGCGAGGAGGCGCACGTGAGCGCGCTCACCGGTGGCGAAAGGCCGCTTCCAGTCCATCGCGTGCCCGAGGAACTCGTGGGCGGAGAGCCGGAGCTCGAAGCAGCGCTCGATCACGTGGTGGCGGAGCACGAGTCCCGGAGCAAGCGAGCGGAAGGCCTCGTCGTAACCCGTCTTCAGGAGCCAGTAGCGGTTGCCCTCCAGCAGGGCGAGGTCGAATGCGACGAGCCGGCCGTCGACGGCGATGCTCGAGAGCACGAGCTCGCCACTCGCATGGAAGCCGCGCGCCACCGATCGGTAGAAGGTCTGCGTGTCCTCGTGGGAGGCGATCGCGGTGCGCTCCTTGCCCTTCCACCCGCTCGCCTCCAGGGCGATCCCGAGCGCGAGCTCGCGCTCGAGGTCCGCGGGAGGCTCGACAAGCCGGATCTCCGGCGTGTGCTCACGCGCGAGCCGCCGGCTCCTGCGCTCGATCTCCCGCCAGGCCCGCTTGCGCGGCGCGCGATAACTGGCGAACTCCCCGGTGGTGTCGGTGATCGGCGAGACGTGCTGGGCCTCCAGGGCCACGAGCCGCCGGACCCGGGCACAGGCATCGAGCGAGCGGTCGAGCGCAGGCCCCTCGCGCGGCAGGGGTGAGAGCCTGATCTCCCTGCCCTGCGCGGAGAGGGCAGCGTTGAGAACCTCGGCCGTGGCCGCAGGATCGCGGGCGAGCGGCTCGAAGACAGGCGAGTGGACGTTCGTCATCGCCTCGAGACGCAACCCGTGCCTGCACAGTGGGAGCACGGCGACGAGCTCCCCGGCCTGCCACACCGTGCAGATGGCCAGCCGTCGGCCGGTCGAGAAGGAGCTCCACCAAGCTTCGTACCAGGCGTGGCGCTGAAAGGGGCCGCGGGCGAGCCGATCCCAGGCCTCCCGAAGCTCGCTGAAGCGTGCCCGGTCCGTGACCCACTCGACGCGACCGATCATATACCCGGTCACGGTAAGGGGTACCACGGACGCCGGTCGGGCCGGTCGTTGGCCGGACGGGCGGCGACCCCGCCGACGTGAGCACCTCCGCCGCGAGCGGTCGGCGCGCTGCAGCCAGGCGGCGGCTCAGCGTCTGGCCTCCTCTGCCACCGGGGGCTTGGCTGCGGAGTCCCGTTCCCTCCATGCCGTTCCCCTTCGAGGAGCCCGGATGCCGGCTGCTCGCCTGGGCGCGCCAGGGCCTCTGGCACGGCGTGCGGGCGATCGGGCTTCGCGACGGCGGCGAGGTGCTCGTGCCCGCCTACCACCATGGCTCCGAGGTGGAGGCGCTCGTCCAGGCCGGCCTGCGCCCTCGCTTCTACGACGCCCCGGACGGGCTCGAGCCGGACGAGGCCACGCTCGATCGCATGATCGGTCCGTCCACGCGCGCGCTGCACCTCACCCACTTCTACGGCTTTGCCCAGAACGCCGCGCGGTGGCGGCGCTTCTGCGACGACCGGGGACTGCTCCTGCTCGAGGACGCCGCTCAGGCCTGGCTCGCGTGCCGCGAGGGCGTACCCGTAGGCTCCCACGGCGACATCGCCGTGTTCTGCCTCTACAAGGCCGTCGGGATCCCGGAGGGAGCTCTGCTCCTCCTGCGCGAGCCGGCGACCCGCGCGCACCTCGACCGCCGACCGGGCATCGGCCCCCTGGCGCGCAAGCACGGCGCGTGGCTGGCCAGCCGCTCGGCGGTCCTGGCCGGAGCCCACGCCCGCCTCCGCCCCCCCAAGGGACGCGACGTCCGGCTCGACTTCGGCCTGCGTGGCCGGGACGACATGCCGTGGTCCACCACGCTCTTCCTCCTGCGCCGCCTCGCCGACGCGACGGTGGCCCGTCGCCGCCGAGCCAACTACCAGGCCATGCTCGACTCCCTCGGCGACCTCGTGGCGGCGCCGTTCGGGCGTCTTCCCGCGGGAGCCTCCCCCTTCCTGTTCCCGGTCGAGACCCACGACAAGGCCACGGCGCTCGAGCGACTGCGCGTCCAGCGCGTCGAAGCTCTCGACGTGTGGTCGGCGGGGCACCCAACGCTGCCCTCGGAGGGCTACCCCGACGCCGAAGCTCGCCGGGCGCGGACCGTCGGCCTTCCGGTCCACCAGGAGCTGACGCGCCGAGACATCGACCAGATCGCCACGGCGGTCCGCCGGTCGATCGACCCATGACCGGACCGCTCGAGCTCGAGCCGCTCCCCGACCTCGAGTCGGCACGTGAGCCCTGGCAGGCGCTCGGTGAGCGCGGGGGCAACCTCTTCGGCACCTGGGAGTGGGCGTCGACCTGGTGGCGGCACTTCGGGCGCGGACGCCCACTGCGCCTGGCCGGGTGCCGGCGACCCGACGGGACACTGGCCGGCGTCCTGCCTCTCTACGAGGCCCGCCGATGGCCGCTGCGGCTGCTTCGCTTCGTCGGTCACGGGCCGGCGGACCAGCTCGGGCCGGCCTGCGCCCCGGGGGACCGGCCCGCTCTGGGCGAGGCCCTGACGCGAACGGTCTCCGCACCGTCGACCGTGCTCCTCGCCGAGCGTCTCTGGCCGCCCGAGGGCTGGATCGACCGGCTGGAGGCGACGGTCGTGCGGCGCGAGGAGAGCCCGCGCGTCGCCCTCGACGCCAGCTCGTGGGAGGACTTCCTGGCGGCCCGCAGCTCGAACTTCCGCCAGCAGGTGCGCCGGCGCGAGCGCAACCTGCTGAGGCGCGGGCTCGTCTACCGCCTGGCCGACGCCACGAGCCTCGACGCCGATCTCGAGTCGCTGTATCGACTCCACGAGGTCCGGTGGGAGGCTGCGGGCGCCACGTCGTTCATCCGCCACCGCACGTTTCACGAGGAGTTCGCGGGCCTCGCCCTCGAGCGAGGCTGGCTTCGGCTGTGGCTCGCCGAGATCGACGACCGGCCGGTGGCGGCCTGGTACGGCTTCCGCTTCGCGGACGCCTACTGGTACTACCAGGCGGGACGCGATCCGGCCTGGGACCGCGAGGCCGCCGGCTTCGTGCTGCTCGCCCACACCATCCGACAGGCCGTCGAGGAAGGGATGAGCGAGTACAAGCTGCTCCTCGGGGGCGAGCCCTACAAGGCGCGCTTCGCCTCGGACGACCCGGGCCTGGAGACCGCCGTGGTGGGAAACCGTGTGCTCGGGCGGGCCGCCGCCCGCATCGTGAGCGCGGCGGAGGGCATGTCCCCCTCCGCGCGCGGGCGACTGGCGGCCGGCGCGCGGCGGGTCGGCCTCCGCACCTAGTGCAGGTCAGTCGGGCGGCGGCTCGAGGCCGGCACCGCCGGACGCCGCCGCGGGCACTCGCTTCGGGATCAGCACCGACCGGCGGAAGGTCGCGACGAGCGCCCCCTCCTGGTTGTAGGTGTCGGTGCGGACCTTCACCACTCCGCGGTCGGGCTTCGACCGCGACGGCGTGACCTCCAGCACCTCGCTCTCCGCGAAGAGCGTGTCGCCGTGGAACACCGGCGCCGGGTGCCTGAGATCCTCCGTGGCCAGGTTGGCGATCGCCTTGCCGGATACGTCGCCCACCGACATCCCGAGCGAGAGCGAGTACACGAGCGGCCCGACCACCACGTTGCGGCCCTGCTGGGACTGGGCGGCGTAGACGTCGTTGATGTGCAGCGGATGGTGGTTCATGGTGATCAGGCAGAACATGTGGTCGTCGGACTCGGTCACGGTCTTCGCCGGCCAGTGCCTGTACACCGCGCCGACCTCGAACTCCTCGAGGTAGCGGCCGTAGGGACGGGCGCCGGTGGCCTCGCGCGAGGCTTGGTCCATGGGCGTCCCGCCCTCAGGGGGGGTCTCGGTGGTCACGTAGGGTCTCCCTTCGGCGGGTCTCGTCGATCGGCGAGCGCCCGCGGGGCGAGCGCCACTACGGTAGTCACCGTCGTTCGTAGGTCTCGCACGAGGAACCCAGCCGTCGTGCTCGAACCGGCGGGTCGCGTCGGCTAGATTCCCGCCTCGCCAGCGCCGCTGCGCCGGCCCTGCTCGACGCCGCGCACCGCCGCGGCCCCACCGGACCGGGAGTTTCACCGTGCGCCCACCCCGCGACTTCCAGAAGCCCATGGCCGTCGGCGCCCCGGCGCCGCCCACCGAGATCCCCGTCACGCCGGCGCGGATGATCCACTTCTTCGACCCGAGCAACGAGAAGATGGCGGGCAAGCTCCCCGAGCTGGCCACGCGCTGCGACATCCTGCTCGGCAACCTCGAGGACGCCGTCCCGGTCGACCGGAAGGAGCCGGCGCGGGAAGGCCTGGTGCGCCTCGGATGCGAGGTGGACTTCGGCGAGGCCGCGCTGTGGACCCGGGTGAACGCCCTCGACTCTCCCTGGGTCCTGGACGACCTGCTCCGGCTGGTCGGCGAGATCGGCGATCGCCTCGAGGTGATCATGGTCCCCAAGGTGGAGGGACCGTGGGACATCCACTACGTGGACCGTCTCCTGGCCCAGCTCGAGGGCAAGCACGGCGTGTCGCGGCCGATCCTGGTGCACGCGATCCTCGAGACGCCGCTGGGCGTGACCAACCTCGAGGAGATCGCCACCGCCAGCCCGCGCATGCAGGGGATGAGCTTCGGGCCCGCCGACCTGGCCGCCGCGCGGCGCATGAAGACCACGCGCGTGGGCGGGGGCCATCCCGGCTACACGGTGGTGGCCGATCCCGACCCCGCGAACGGCTCGGCACCCCGTGCCTCGGCCCAGCAGGACCTCTGGCACTACTCCATCGGCCGCATGGTCGACGCCTGCACCTCCGCCGGCATCCTCCCGTTCTACGGGCCGTTCGGAGACATCGCGGACGAGGTGGGCTGCGAGGCCCAGTTCCGCGCGGCGTTCCTCATGGGGTGCGTCGGAGCCTGGACGCTTCATCCCCGTCAGATCGACATCGCCCGGCGGGTGTTCAGCCCGGACCCGGAGGAGGTCCGCTTCGCCAAGAAGGTGATCGAGGCGATTCCCGACGGCCGCGGCGTCCACATGATCGACGGGAAGATGCAGGACGACGCCACCTGGAAGCAGTGTCAGGTGATGGTGGCGCTGGCCGAGATGCTGGCCGAGAAGGACCCGGAGCTTGCCGAGGCCTACGGGCTCGAGGGGAGGCCGCCCAACGAGGTGAGCCGGGAGCTGGCCGAGGCCTCGCCGCGGACGGTGGGCTGAGCCGCCGCGGGGCGCCCCCTCAGCGCCTCCGCCCCACGAACAGCACGTTCATGCGGTCGATCGAGCGCCCGACGCGGACGATCTCGAAGTCGGAGAGCATCGCCCGAACCTCGCTCGGCCGGTAGTGCTCGTGGAAGGGCTCGCCGCCTCCGCAGGTGCGCGACAGCGCCCGCAGCTTCCAGATCGGCGTACGTGCGGGCACCGAGCCGATCAGGACGCCTCCGAGCCGTAGCACCCGCAGGATCTCGGCCAGGGCGCGCGCCGGGTGGGGCACGTGCTCGATCACCTCGGTGCACACGACCGTGCCGAAGCTCTCGTCGTCGAACGGCATCGCCTCGACGTCCCCGAGCACCGTCGGGTGCTCGGGCAGACGCTGCTCGACGAGGGCGAGGTGCCGGGGATTGAGGTCGAGGCCAGTCGATCCGGGCGGCAGGTGGCGCAGGTTGAGTCCAGTGCCGCACCCGGCGTCCAGCATCGGAGCCCCCTCGTTCGCGTACCGGCCCACCAGCGAGCGCACCGCGCGGGCGCGGCTGCGGTGGAAGAACGTCTCCGGGCCGCGGATGCGGTCGGCGACCGCCACCCAGTCGTAGGACTCGACGTTGCGGTAGTAGTCCTTTACCCACTCGGCCCACGACTCCGACTCGGGCGCGGCCACGCCCTCGAGGGCTCGATCGGTGCTCAGGGGGTCGGGCGGCACGGCGGCCGAGGTTAGTCAGTGGCCCTCCGCTCGCCGGCTGCTTCCGCCGCCTCGGCGGTCGCCGGGGCGGTGGCCGTCCGGTCGCGGGGAGGTCGGCGCGCGGTCCACTACATTCCCCGGCCGCCGTGCGCCTCTTCGAGTACGAGTCCCGCCAGGTTCTGGCCCGCGAGGGGGTGCCGCTTTCCGACCACGGCTTTGCGCGCTCCGAGCAGGAGGCCCGCGAGATCGCCGAGCGGATCGGCGGTCCGGTCGTGATCAAGTCCCAGGTGCTCACCGGCGGGCGCATGAAGGCCGGCGGCGTCAAGTTCGCCGACTCGCCCGAGGAGGCCGCCGCCCACGCACGCGACATCCTCCAGCTCGAGATCGGCGGCCACATGCCGCGGGGGGTGCTGGTGGACTCACGCGCGGCGATCGCGCAGGAGTACTACGCGGGGGTGATCTACGACGGGGTGCGCAAGCGCCCCACCTTCGTCTTCAGCGACATGGGCGGGATAGACATCGAGGAGGTGGCCGAGACCCACCCGGAGCGCATCGGCCGCGGCCACTTCTCGATGCTGCTGCCGTTCATGGACTTCCGGGCCAAGGACGTGGTGGCGTCGCTCGGGATCACCGGGCGTGACCTGAACCGCCTCACCCCGATCCTCTCGCGCCTCGCCCGGCTGTTCGCGAAGTACGACCTGACCCTGGCCGAGATCAACCCGCTGGCCAAGCTCGAGGATGGCTCGTTCGTGGCCGTGGACGCACACATGGACATGGAGAACGAGGCCCGCCCACGCCAGCGCAAGCTCCTGGAGGGCCTCGGTGTCGGCGCGGAGGAGACCCGCGAGGCTCGCGAGCCCACCCCGTTCGAGATCGAGGGCGAGCGCGTGGACTCGGTCGACCACCGCGGCGTTGCCGGGAACGTCACCGAGTTCGACGGCGACCTCGGCCTGGTCATCGGGGCCGGTGGCGGGTCGCTCACGCTCTTCGACGCGGTGCGCCGTCACGGCGGGCGGCCGGCCAACTACTGCGAAATCGGCGGCAACCCGAGCGTCTCGAAGGCGAAGAACCTGACCAAGCTCGTGCTCTCCAAGCCGGGGGTGGAGAAGATCGCGGTGATGATGTCCATCGTGTCGAACACGCGCGTGGACATTGTCGCGCGCGGGGTGATCAAGGCCTGCCTCGAGCTCGGTCACGATCCCGCCGAGAAGATCGCGATCTTCCGCATCCCCGGCGCGTGGGAGGAGGAGGGCTTCAAGATCCTCGAGCGCTACGGGGTCGAGTACGCCGACCGCTCCGTCTCCATGCACGAGGCCGCACGACGGGCGGTGGCGAAGGTGTCCGCCGACGGCGCGCACCCGGGGCAGCCGCGGTCGCCCGAGGACGCCGAGGAGCTGGCCGGCGAGCACGCGCTGACCTCCGGCGAGGTCACCGAGATCTGATGCTGATCGACGCCGACACCACCTTCATCGTCCAGGGCATCACCGGCCGCGAGGCCGTGAACCTCACGCGTGAGTGCCTCGACTACGGCTCGAGGATCGTTGGCGGCGTCACTCCGGGGCGGC